>Ga0209159_1000044_pt1 | contig 102028 bp, 77 predicted proteins | sample GraSoiAngelo_144_FD_185901 | JGI IMG/M metagenome (GOLD analysis project Ga0209159, IMG submission 185901) | Grasslands soil microbial communities from the Angelo Coastal Reserve, California, USA - 14_1009_02_40cm (SPAdes) (version 2) | ecosystem: Environmental > Terrestrial > Soil > Grasslands...
ACCGTCGTATCCACCCGCAACCGCTGCCCTCGCGCAACCTTTTTCTCTTGGGCTACGGCCACCAGTCGCTGATGAATCTGTTGGACCACATCTGGGCCGAGGGTTTGCAGCAGCCGTCCCAGGGTCTTCGCATCAGGAACTTTCTGTGCTCCGATCCTCGTAAACTGCCGGTAGACGACATTGGCCCGCACCTCACGCTCGGTCTCCTCAAAGCTCCAGTTCCGCACGTGCTTCAGTACCGCCAGCCGCAGCGTAACCTCGGAGGGCGTTTGCTTCCGCCCACGGCGACGGCTCTTCGGCCATCGTCGCCCCTGGGCTTCGTAAACGGAGTCCAGCAACTCCTCGTCGTCCAGCACTTGGTCGGCCTGCTTCATCCACTCTTCCCACCACCCCGACGCTTCTTCGGGAAACCATCCCTCCCACATCGTCCGTTGGTGGAATCGCAGTTCAACCATCGGCGCGCCTCAGTGTGGCCGTCGGCTTTTTGTCCTTCATCCTGCGATGCAACTGCTCGCGGTTCTCTGCGGCCATCGCACAGGCCAGCTCCCAAAATTCTTTCCACGCCGCGTGCGCTTGGCGCGCGTCCTCGACGTGCTTGGCCGGCACATACAACGCGCGGTTCTTCCCTTCGCTCTGATAGGTGAGGTAGAGATGCGGACCATGACGCTGGGACGGATCTCGCTGGCAGATGCACCCCGGGTTGCCACAGCGACGGGTGGTTTCCGAAAGCCCGCCCTGGACCATGATCTCGGCGGCTTTGAGGAGTCGGCGCCGAAGTTGCGGCAAAGTCTTGTGCTTACTCATGTACACATGTTAGGCACACTACCGGGAATGTCAAGGGAAAAGTGACGTTTGGGCTTGAAATCGCCTGGTAGTCTTCGACAAACTGGCCACTTCGGGCCTCATTTTTGCGCAGGAAAGTAGCTAGCGTCAAGCTTTCTCCGGGGCGGACCAGGGATGCGGCTGGCGCGCTTCGACGAACGCGAGGATGGTCATTAAAACAGCGAGAGCCGTGAACGCGGCATCGCGGACCACGGTCATGCCCGTTAGCGGTTCGGGAGTGGCGAAGCAGCCGCAGTTGATGTTCATGTGCAAGAGATAGGCGCGCGAAACCACGCCGAGAAACCCAACCATGATCAGCGTGATCAGCGAAGCCCAGATGCGCAACTGCCAGCCGATCAACAGAAGCAATCCAAGGATGAGTTCAGCGAAAGGCAGGGTGTGCGAGACAAAGAAAACGCCGCCGGGAGAGAGCAATTTGTACGACTCCACCTGGACGCCGAAATTCGAAAGGTTCGTGGAGAGCGAAAAGCGCAGCGCGAACAATGGCCAGGGAATGAAGTTGGGGAGGAAAAGTTTCGCGTAACCAGCATAAACAAAAATTCCACCGAGAGAGAGGCGGGCGATCCAGAGGATCGCTCGGCGTAAGTTGATTGGGCTGGATTGCATCATTAGAGATTCTTAAATCGTTTCGCCCGCAATGCGAAAACTATTTTTGCGAAAGGAGCTGGTCGAGAAATTGTTTGAGAATGTCGTAGGTCATGACGCCGGAGTAAGGGTAAGTCTGGCCCTTGCAATGAAAGACGGTGGTGGGCGTCTGGTTGACCCGATAGGTCTGGCCGAGGGCGTAGTCCTTGTCAATCATAGGATCAACGGTGCCGCCCTGCACGAGCGCCCGAACCTTAGCCATTTCCGCCGGGGACAGCACGGCGGCGACGGTGCCATCCACATCACCACTCTGTTCCCATTTTTCCTGGTTCTGAAAGAGCGCTTGTTCCACGACCTCGACTTTGCCGATCTGCGCCGCGGCGCGAGCGTAGCGCGCCGCGACCCGCGAGTGCGCGTGCATGGGAAGCGGGAAATCGCGGTGGATCAGGTAGACCCTGCCGTTGCTGACGTAATCGTCCATTAGCCGGCGATTGGTGGTGGTAAAAAGGGTCTTGCATGCGGGGCACTGATAGTCGCTGAAGACTTCCATCGTCACAGGGGCATTCTTCGAGCCAAAGGCCTTGTGTGGATCCACGTCCGGGAGACCGGCCGTAGACTGCGGGGCGGGCGGAAGAGGCGCAGCCTTAGCGACGACCACAGGCGTGGGGATCGCTGGCGGTTCCGACTCAGCGCGCGCGCTGACGGCCGCTGGTACCTGAGCCAACGGCTGCGTGGTTGACGACGTGGGCTCAGCAGTCTTTTGCCGAGAAGGCAGAAACAGAGCAACCAGGCCAAGCAAGCCCACACTGAGAATCCCTGCCAAAATGCGCCGACGGTTCACGCGGTCCTCCGAGTCAATCCGAACGATTCGCCCTTCCGGGAGACGCAATTGAATTCTACCTCGAAACAGCGGGAATGTGACGAAGTCGTCGCCTGACGGTCCAGTGCTCCCCGAAAATGCATATCTCCTGCGACGATCCTGAGGTTTGTGGCCGCCGTAGCGGGAAGTCTTGTTCGGCCTAGCGCGCTGGTACCGCCCAGCGGTGGAGTATCAAGAGTGGAGAGGAACTTCGGCATTGGCGCCGCCTGAAGTGTTATCGAGGGATTGTAACGGACAGAAAATAAAAGAGATATATATGCTATAAAGAAACTTGACAGACACACACTCAACGTGTATAGTCTCCATCCAGCGAGGCTTAGGACGCGAGAACTGAGCTGCATTCGCCTTGGTTTCAGAGGGATGTGGGCGAACGGAATTAGCGAAACATTCAGGAGGAACAGCAGCAATGAGCAAGATTATCGGAATTGACCTGGGAACGACGAACTCCGTCGTGGCCGTGATGCAGGGCGGCGAGCCCGTCGTGATTCCCAACCAGGAGGGGGCCCGGACGACGCCATCTGTTGTGGCTATCACCAAGACGGGCGAGCGGCTGGTCGGCCAGGTGGCTAAGCGGCAGGCAGTAACGAATCCCGAGAATACGGTGTATTCGATCAAACGGTTCATGGGCCGTCGCTTTGATGAAGTTGGCGAAGAGACCCGCCGTGTGCCCTACAAGGTAGTCGCGGGACCACATCAAGATGCGCGCGTAGAGATTTCGGGCAAAGCCTACAGCCCGCCGGAGATTTCCGCGATGATCCTCGGCAAGCTGAAGGCTGCCGCAGAGGATTTTCTCGGCGAAAAAGTCTCCAAGGCCGTAATTACGGTCCCGGCGTATTTCAACGACGCACAACGACAAGCTACAAAACAAGCAGGTGAGATTGCCGGCCTGGAAGTGGTGCGTATCATCAACGAACCGACGGCAGCGGCGCTAGCATATGGGTTGGACAAAAAGAGCGATGAAACGATTGCGGTTTACGACCTGGGCGGCGGCACGTTTGACATTTCCGTGCTGGAAGTTGGCGCGGGCGTGGTGGAAGTGAAATCAACCAATGGCGACACGCACCTGGGCGGCGACGACGTTGACCAGCGGATCGTGGACTGGCTGATCGACGAGTTCAAGAAAAAGAACAATATTGACCTGAGCAAGGACAAGATGGCGCTGCAGCGGCTGAAAGATGCTGCGGAAAAAGCCAAGATCGAGCTTTCGCAGATGATGGAGACAGAAATCAACCTGCCGTTCATCACCGCGGGCGCGAACGGGCCGATTCACATGGAAGAGAAGCTCACGCGCACGCGGCTGGAACAAATGATGAACGATCTGCTGGACCGCTCGATGAAGCCCGTGAAGCAGGCGCTGGAAGACGCGAAAATGTCGCCTAACGACATCCAGGAAGTGGTTCTGGTGGGCGGCTCCACGCGCATCCCCAAGGTGCAATCGCTCGTGCGCAACTTCTTCGGCGGGAAAGAGCCCCACAAGGGCGTCAACCCCGACGAAGTCGTCGCAGTGGGCGCGGCGATTCAGGGCGCTGTCCTCGCGGGCGATGTAAAGGACATTCTGTTGCTGGACGTGACGCCCCTTTCGCTGGGAGTCGAAACCCTCGGCGGCGTAATGACCGTGCAGATCCCGCGGAACACCACGATTCCGACGCGCAAGGTCGAAACCTATTCGACGGCGGCGGACAACCAGCCGGGCGTGGAAATCCACGTGTTGCAGGGCGAACGTAAGTTCGCCAACGACAACCGTTCGCTTGGAAAATTCAAGCTGGACGGAATTCCTCCGGCCCCGCGCGGGACCCCGCAGATCGAAGTCACGTTTGACATCGACGCGAACGGCATCCTGAACGTGAGCGCAAAGGACAAAGCCACCAACAAGGAGCAGAAGATCACTATCACCGCTTCGAGCGGCCTGACCAAGGAAGAGGCCGAGAAGATGCGGGCAGAAGCCGAAGCGCACACGGAAGATGACCGTCGCCGCATGGAAGAGGTCGAGGCACGCAACAGCCTGGACGGTGTCGTGTATCAGGCGGAGAAGATGATCCGCGAGAATCGCGAGAAGATCGCGGAAGCAGACGTGAAGAAGGCCGAGGAGGCCATCGAAGACGCGAAGAAGGCCGTCAATGAAGGCGGAGTTCCGCGGCTGCGAGCGGCCAAGGAAAACGTCGAGCGTTCGCTCCACAAGATCGCCGAGGAGTTGTACAAGACGACGCAAGCGGCGGGACAGGCCGGCGCGGCGGCTGGCGCGGGAGCGGGCGCAAATTCCTCGGGCTCTGGCGGTGCGCAAGAGAAGAAGCCTGGTGACGTGATCGACGCCGAGTACGTGGACGTGGACGAATCGAAGCGTCCGAATTAAGTAAGTTGAGTTAAACAACCGCAGGGGCGCGCCATTTATCGTGCCCCTGCTAAGGTTTTCGCGCCGGATGCGGCGCAATCATGCCTACGACAGCAAAACAAGATTATTACGAACTGTTGGGAGTGCCGCGAAAAGCGAGCGCCAAGGATATTCGCTCGGCATTTCGCAAGCTGGCCCGGAAATATCACCCGGATCTGAATCCTGGCGACAAGTCCGCGGAAGAAAAATTCAAGCAACTACAGGAAGCTTACGACGTCCTCTCCGATTCCAAAAAGCGACAGATGTACGACCAGTACGGCTTCTACAGCGAAAACCTTCCGCCGGGCGGACCAGGCGGCGCCGGCGGTCACAGCGGTGAGCCGGACGTCAATTTTGATTTTGAGGGATTTGATTTTGGCGGCGGCTCCGGCGCGGCGGGCGGCGGATCGAGTTTCCGCGATCTTTTCAGCCAATTTTTCAGCGGCGGGCGCGGGGCTGCCGCGATGGAGCCGGAGCGCGAACCCGGTGGAGACCTGGAATACCAGATCGAGATTGATTTCTGGGATGCCGTGCGCGGCGCGGTGAAAAAACTTTCCATCACCAGGCTGGACACTTGCGAGACGTGCCACGGCACGGGCGCCGTAGGGTCGCCGCAAACCTGCAACGTATGCGGAGGAACCGGCACAATCCAGCAATCCGCGGGCAAAATGAAATTCAACGTGCCGTGCACACGGTGCGGCGGCACAGGCAAGCTGCGGACCATGTGCAAAACCTGCGGCGGCGAAGGGCGCGTTCGGCGGTCGGAAACGATTGACGTGCGCATCCCGGCGGGCGTTTCCAATGGGGGGCGCGTGCGCGTTCCGGGCAAGGGTAACTCCGGAACAATGGGCGCGCCGCCGGGCGATTTGTATTTACGGGTGGTGGTAAAGCCGCATGAATTTTTCGAGCGGCGCGGCGACGATTTTTACACCAAAATTCCCGTGACCGTGAGCGAAGCGACGCTCGGCGCGAAGATCGAAGTGCCGACGATGGACGGGCGGGCGCTGGTGAGGATTCCGCCGGGGACGAACAGCGGAAAGACGCTGCGCCTGAAAGAAAAAGGCGTGCCGAGCGCGAGGAATGGCGCAAGGGGCGACCAGTACGTGGAGATTCAAGTGGTAGTGCCTCCTCCGACGGATGAACGCGTGCGAAATCTGATGAAAGAGCTGGAGAGCGTCGCGCCGGGTGATCCGCGGAAGGATTTGTTCAGCAAGGCCGGAGTGTAGGGAATCGACGATGCCGCCTCGAGCAAAAAAACGGGCCAAGGCCGGCTACATGATTAGCGCGGTGGCGGAGCTGTACAAGCTGCATCCGCAGACGCTGCGGCTGTACGAACGCGTGGGGCTGCTGAAGCCGTCGCGTTCGCAGGGGAACACGCGGCTATATACGGATGCGGATCTCGAAAGGCTGGATGTGATCCTGACGCTGGCGCGGGACATGGGCGTCAACCTGGCGGGCATCGAGATTATTCTGAACATGCGCGAGAAAATGATCGAGATGGAGCGGCAGATGGGAGAGTTCGCGCAAGTGGTCCAGCAGGAATTGTCGCGGGTAGCGGCGTCGTACACGCGGGAGAAAATGCCGCGGACTGCGATTGTGCGGGCGACGGCGAGGATCGTGCGGTAGCACTCAGCGATCAGGAATCAGTAATCAACCATCAGCAGAGAGATTGAGTAGTTCCTTCCACAGTTTTCCCTACGTAGCTGCCTTGCCCTGTTCGATTGACGCTCGTATGCTGTGGATGTTCGAACTTACAAGCGCCGGCCTGAAAAGCGGTGCCCTCATTGACGAATCCGCTATGGCTCTGGAAAATTGTACGCTTTGCAGAGGAACGGGATGGAAGCTGTTGCCGCGCGCGGATGGGGCCGCTGGCAAAGTCGCGGTGGCGTGTGATTGCGGGATGGAGGCGCGCGCATCCTTGGTGATAGAACGCGCACGCATTCCGAAGCGGTACGAACATTGCGATTTTGAGAGTTACGTCACCGACCTGACCGATGGGAAAACCTGGACGGCGCAGCACGCGCAGTCATTGAAGCAGGCCAAACTATTCACCCAAGGATTTGTGCGCGAATATCCCGGTTCCTCCGAAAAGGGACTGCTGTTCACGGGGCCGTCAGGCGTGGGAAAGACGCATCTGGCGGTTGCGGCGTTGAAAGAGCTCATTCATCGCGGACACGCCGGATTATTTTGCGATTACCGCGAACTCTTGAAGGAAATTCAAGCGAGCTACAACCCGGCAAGTGAATCGACGGAGATGAAGATTCTCGAGCCCATTCGCACCGTGGAAATCCTGGTGCTCGATGATCTGGGCGCGAGCAAACCGTCTGATTGGGTCCGCGACATCGTCGGAATTGTCTTGAACGCGCGGTACAACGAGAACCGCACGACCATCATCACGACAAACTATCTCGACAATCCTTCTTCGGAAGGAGAAGCCGCACGGCTCCCGGGGGGGAAGCTGATCCCGCCCACACGCGAAGATTCGCTGGAACAACGCATCGGATCCCGCATGCGCTCGCGATTGTACGAAATGTGCCGCACCGTGGAAGTGTCCGCTCCTGATTTTCGCCGCGAAAAAACGCAAGCCGGCCACGCGCGGGCGTAACGGAAAGATCTGACGACCAATCTCCACAAACGAGAAATGTGCCGCCAAAGTTTAGATGACATGCTCCGAGGAGGAGACCGGCGATCGATTGGAAAGTCCAACAAATCGTGAAACTCGTTCTTTCGGACCCGAAAAGATTCCCTGAACTCTTCGGATGTCTTTGGGACGAAGATCCCATTGTCCGGATGCGGGCCGCGGATGCGGCAGAAAAAATCACTGTCACGCGACCAGAGTTGCTGAAGCCTCACAAACTGGAATTACTCGGCCTGCTGGATGAAGCCGAACAGATCGAGTTGCGGTGGCACCTGGCGCTCATGGCGCCGCGACTTGCCCTGACCGTGCGGCGAACCCTCGAACAGGGTTTGCGAACGGGCACGGCAGCCATGAAGGTGCGCACACGGAAATTGCTGAAAGAGATGCAAAATTGAAGGCCTTTTCGAGAACCGCAGAGAACCGCAGATTGATTGACACAAGGTTCGCGCGGCGAGTATCCTTTTGAGGTTGCAGCGTTTTCGACGCCCGCAGCATCTGTGTCCCAAGTAAACGCTTTGCGGTTAACCTCCTTGCACTAAACCCAGACAGGGAATCAGCAAGGAATTCATTCGACTGAACGCGGGGCCGCTTTGCGGCTACCCAGGCGAAGTAAACTTCCGGAGGCCAACAACCATGTTCACCGACCACGATAACCAGACCAACTCGGCGGCTGCCGCGACTGCACCCGAAGCCGAAACCACTCCAAACAGCACGCACGCGGAAACAAATTCACCGGTGGAAAACACGGCAGAGCAAATTACTCCTGCTGCTGCTGCAAAATCTTCCGAAACGGCAAGCGCCGGGCAGGAGACGCCTTCGGCGGGAGCGCCGGAGCGGACGGGCGCGTCCACAGATGTTGCCGCTGCTGATGCCACCTCTGAAGCGAACCGGGCGGCGAACGCTGCGGATGCCGAATCCGCTGCTGCCGAGGAAGAAGCGGCCGGCTCGGAAGAGATGAGCAAGCTGCTGCAGGAGTACGACGAAAAGCAGGAAGCGGCTGCGTCGCATGAGGTGATCGAGGTCAAGGTTGTCGCATATACGGAACACGGTGTGGTGGTGGACCTGGGCGGGAAGACGGAAGGGCTGATTCCGGCTGCCGAATTCGCGGACACGGAGATTCCACGGCCCGAGCCGAACAGCACCATCGAGGTGCAGCGCACGGGAGAGCACAAGGACGGCTTCACGATCCTGTCCTACCTGAAAGTGCTGCGCCGCCGGACTTGGGAAAAAATCGAAGCAGCGTTCAAAGCCAGGGAAACCATTACCGGAAAAGTGGTGGACCGCATCAAGGGCGGTGTCGTGGTGGATATCGGCGTGCGCGCCTTCCTGCCGGGCTCGCAGTACGATTTGCGGCCGGCGCAGAACCTGGACAACCTGACCGGCACGGAAATCCAGGTGCGTATCACCAAGCTCAACCGCCGTCGCGGCAACGTGGTGGTCAGCCGCCGCGCGCTGTTGGAGGAAGAACTGCACGCCAAGCGCGCCGCGTTGATGGAGACGCTGAGCGAAGGCCAGGTCGTGCACGGGCACGTGAAAAACGTGACCGAGTACGGCGCATTCGTGGACCTTGGCGGAATCGATGGCTTGCTGCACTTGACGGACTTGAGCTGGGGCCGCGTGAAGCATCCTTCCGACATGGTCAAGCCGGAACAGGAACTCGACGTCATCATTTTGAAATTTGACAAGGAGAAGCAGCGCGTTTCGCTCGGGCTGAAGCAACTAATGGCCGATCCTTGGGTGGGAGCGGCGGAGAAATATCCTGCCGGCGGAAAGGTCCGGGGCAAAATCGTTGGGATCGTGGACTATGGCGTGTTTGTCGAGCTGGAACAGGGCATCGAAGGCCTCGTGCACGTTTCCGAAATGAGCTGGAACAAGAAGATCCAGCACCCCTCGAAGATTGCCAAAGTTGGCGATGAAGTGGACGTCGTAGTGCTGGACATCAAGCCAAGCGATCGGCGCGTTTCGCTCGGAATCAAGCAGGCGCAACCCGACCCCTGGCTGCTCATCGCGGAGAAGTATCCAGTGGGCACGGTCGTGACCGGCAAGGTGCGCAATATCGCCGAGTTCGGCGCGTTCGTCGAAATCGAAGAGGGTTTCGATGGGCTGGTGCACGTCAGCGATGTGAGCTGGACGGAGCGCATCAAGAATCCGCACGAGGTGTTTAAGAAGGGCGAAGACGTCACCGCCAAAGTGTTGAAGATCGATCCGGAAAACCGCCGCGTATCGCTGGGCATCAAGCAGGTGAACGACATCTGGGGCGACTGGTTCAAGCAGCACAAAGTGGGACAAATCGTGAAGGGCAAAGTTTCGCGCATCGCTACCTTCGGCGCATTCGTCGAATTGGGGGACAACATCGAAGCGCTTTGCCATAACACGGAGATTGAGGAGCGCAAGCGGCGCGACGAAGGTATGTCCAGCTTCCGTCCAACAACCGGACCGCTAAAGAACGCTGGGCCCCTCGAGCCGGGCAAGGAGTACGACTTCAAGATCATTAAGATCAGCCCGGAGACCCGGCGCATCGGTCTGAGCTATCGCGCCGCCGTCAAGCAGATCGAACGCAAAGAGATTGAACAGTATCGTTCGACGTCGAAGTCCTCGTCGACGGCAACGATTGGGGACGCGCTGAAGTCCAAACTGTCGGCGCGTTAGCTGGTTCAATACCGGTCCGGAGGGGGGCCGGCCTTCATAATTTCATTTACCTTCGGGTCATTTTAGTGATAGGAAGGGGGCACTCCGGCGCGGGGCCAGCCCCTCGTAAGCCGTTTGGTTCCACTGTTTAGGGAAAACGCAAAGCGGCGGATGCTCCTGACGACCCGGGGACGGCCGGCGCTCCCGGCGACCGTAAGAGGGTGGACGAAGCAAGGCGGTTCTTAAACTAGAGTTGCGCGACGAGGCATAGCGACGATGACCAAGCAACCCACACTTACGAAGGCCGATCTCATCGAAGAGGTCTTACGTATCACCGAGCTTCCGCGGAAGGAGTCCGAAACCATCGTCGAAACTATTTTCGATAGCATTATCCAATCCCTGCAGCAGGGACAGAAGATCGAAATCCGGGGATTCGGCAGCTTCCGCACCCGCGAGCGCCGTGGACGAGTTGGGCGCAATCCGAAAACTGGAGCAAAGGTCGAAGTCCCCGCCAAGAAAATTCCCTTCTTCAAGCCCAGCAAGGAGCTGAAAGACTTCGTGAACAACGCCGAGGCCCAGGCGGCACCTGCCGTCGGCGAGTAGACGCGCGCCCACTGGCCGAAGATTTTCTGCTCGAGCCGTTTCCATTCCTGACAGAAGCATCATACGGACATTCAAGCACGATCAGGCTGAATACAAGTTGGTGTGCAACTCGCATGTCGTTTCTGAGTTATGCTGTGCGCGCGGCTTTTGAGAAAAAGGATGCGACGCGATGGACTATATCTGGACTCCCTGGCGCTATCAGTATATGAAAGAGGCGGCAAGTGGAAACCAGCCGGAGTGCATTTTTTGCGAAGCAGTGGCCCGCAATAATGACGCGGAAACGCTCATCGTCCATCGCGGTAAAAAAACATTTGTCATTCTGAATCGCTTCCCTTACACCTCCGGCCACGTGATGATCGTTCCGTACGCGCATGTCGCGGAATTGAATTTATGCGAGGCGGGCACGCTGGACGAAATGATGCGGCTGGCGCAGCGCGTGGAAACGGCTTTGCGAGCGAATTACAAACCTGACGGAATGAATCTGGGAATGAATCTGGGCCGTGCCGCGGGCGCTGGCGTGGTTGGGCATTTGCATCTGCACGCATTGCCGCGTTGGATCGGCGATTCAAATTTCATGACCGTCACCGGTGAAACTCGCGTGCACCCGGAAGATTTGAAGACCACCTACGAGCGCCTCTCCAAAGCTTTTGCGTGACGCGAGAAAGGTTTTTGTAGGGCCCGCTTTCCGAGGCGAACCTTTGCGTCCAATTCGCCAGGCCAGCGGGGCCGCGATAGAATACTCAATTCAAAAAAGCTTTGGCCGAACGGGAGTGACCAACGGTGGACCTGGAACTGACAGAAGAGCAGAAGCTGCTGCAGAAGAGTGTGCGCGAGTTCGCGGAATCGGAAGTCCGGCCGCTGGCGAAGGAACTCGATGAAACAGGGCGCTTCCCGCGTGACCTTTTTAAGAAGGCTGCGGAGCTCGGCCTTACGGGCGTTCCGTTTCCAGAATCCGAAGGTGGCGCGGGCTTCGACCACATTGCCTACACCATCGTCATTGAAGAAATTTCGCGCTGCTGTGCCTCGACGGGCGTGATTCTCTCCGTGCAGAACTCCCTCTACTGCGATCCCATTCACCGCTACGGAACGGACGAACAAAAGAAAAAATTTCTTCTGCCCTACGCTCACGGCGAAAAGATCGGCTGCTACGCACTCACCGAGCCGCAAGCCGGCTCGAACGCCGCCGCCTTGCAAACGAAAGCCGTCAAGAAGGGCGACGCTTACGTTCTAAACGGCACAAAGGCCTGGATCACCAATGGCGGCGCGGCGGACGCGGCAATCGTGTACGCAAACACCGACGCGGCGAAAGGTGAAAAAGGAATCACCGCGCTGGTCGTCGAAAAAGGCACGCCGGGATTCAAGGTTGGCAAGGAAGAAAAAAAACTCGGAATCAACGCGACAGCCTGCAGCGAACTGGCTTTCACCGATTGCGCCGTGCCCGTTGCCAATCGCATCGGCAACGAGGGCGAAGGCTACAAAGTCGCGCTCTCGACGCTCGACGGAGGCCGCATCGGGATCGCCGCGCAGGCCACCGGCATCGCGCAAGGCGCGTTTGAAGCGGCGCTGAAATATTCCCAGGAGCGCATGGCGTTTGGCCACCCGATTTCGCAATTCCAGGCCATTCAGTTCATGCTCGCGGACATGTCCACGGAAATTGACGCCGCGCGTTTGCTCATTCGAAAGGCCGCCTGGAAGCAGGATACCGGCGCTCGTTTCACCATGGATGCCGCCATCGCAAAGCTCTTCGCCAGCGAAATGTCCACGCGCGTGACACACAAAGCCATCCAGATTCACGGCGGCAACGGCTACAGCCGCGAGTATCCCGTCGAGCGCAACTACCGCGACGCCCGCATCACCGAAATCTACGAAGGCACCAGCGAAATCCAGCGCCTCGTCATCTCCTCCTGGGTTCTGAAGTCCTAGCCGCCCCGTAGTATCCTGACCAAGTGTTGGAGTTCAATTGCGGACTTGAATTTGACGCTGCTCGCGCGGAAGAAGACTTCTTCCCTGCTCTGCTGCCGCAGGCAGCGGTTTGCCTGATCGAACCGCGCGAAGAAAAAGCCGAGCCGTTCCTGATTCGCACGCAAAACTTACAGCGGCGCTTGCGGCGGCTGCTAGGGCCAATCGATCCCTCCAGCAAGCGCCTGAATCTCAGCGATTTCGCGCGCGGCATCCGTTACCGGCTGACGGCCTCGCCGTTCGAACAAACTCTCACGTATTACCACCACGCAAAGCAGCTCTTTCCCAAGCGCTATCGCGAACTGATGCGCCTGCGCCCCGCAGCCGTCCTCAAAGTGAACTTGCGCCATGCTTATCCGCGTTGCTATGTGACTCGCCGCATTCCTGTCGACGAGAGCGGCATTCCCACGGGAGGCGCGTATTACGGCCCATTCGCCTCGCGTCGTTCCGCGCAAGCATTCGCCGAACGCATCCTCGATCTTTTCAAAGTGCGGCGTTGCCAAATTAAAATTCGCCGCGATCCCACATTTCCCGGCTGCCTCTACTCCGAAATGAAAATGTGCCTGGCACCCTGCTTTGCGGGCTGCACCAAAGAGGAATACGACGTCGAAGTGCAGCGGCTAGTACATTTTCTGGAGACAAGCGGGGGCTCGCTCCGATCCACTATCGAGGAGGAGCGCGAGAAAGCCAGCGAGCAATTGGATTTCGAGCGCGCCGCAGCCTTGCACAAAAAAGTCGAGAAGCTCGACGAAGTCTTGCGCGGAAGGCCGGAACTCACGCGGCGTATTCAGGATCTCGATGCCGTGATTTTGCAGCGCGCCGCGGAAGAGCAAACGATTGGCGTTTTTCGAGTCCAAGCGGGAAGACTCGCCGAGCCCTTCTCTTTGCGCTTCGGGGAGATTGCCAGCCAGCCGCGTTCAGCGGAACATATCTTCCGCGAGCAATTCGAATCCAGCTCCGCGCCAACCAACGGAGATCTCGGCGAGCACCTCTGGCTGGTCGCGCGCTGGTATTACAGCAGTCCGCGCGAAGGCGAGATTTTCTTCCGCGAAAAGGACTGGCCCTATCGTAGGATTCTTCGAGCGTGCTCGCGCATACTTGCGCCGAAGCCGAGCGAAGCGGAAGCAAATCCCGCACCCGAACCACCAGCGCAATCGCCTGAAGGAGCGTCATGAGCAAAGCCGCCACCAAAGAAGGAACCACGCGTTACGCGCAGAAGTTTGCCGGCCGCGCCGCCGAGAGCCATTTTCGGGAAGCGCACAGGCTCGTACTTTCCTCTCTCGGAATCGGCACCTACCTCGGGCAGCCGGACGAAAAAACGGATGCGGGTTATACCGCGGCAGCCGTCGCGGCCGTCGAGAACGGCATCAACGTGATCGACGCTGCTATCAATTACCGGTTTCAACGCAGCGAGCGAAGTATCGGCACAGCTATCCGGCAGCTAGCAGCAAAGGGCTTCGAACGCGACGAAATCGTGGTGTGCACCAAGGGCGGCTACCTGACGCCCGACGGTTCGATGCCCGCCGACCCCAATGAATATTTTTTCCGCGAATACATTCAGCCGGGAGTCTTCAGCGCGAAGGATATTGCGGCGGGAAGTCATTGCATGACGCCGAAATTTCTGAAAAACCAGCTCGGCCGCAGCTTGAAAAATCTGAGCGTCGAGTGCGTAGACGTTTATTACCTGCACAATCCGGAGACACAGCTTTCCGAAGTTTCCAAGGCAGAATTCCTGGGACGTGTCCGCGAAGCATTTACGTTTCTCGAATCGGCCGTGGAGGCCGGCGAGATTCAGTATTACGGCATGGCTACCTGGAACGGCTTCCGTCAGGATGCCCGCGCGCGCGATTCTATGCAGCTTGCGGAAATCGCGCAGATCGCCCAGGAAATTGCCGGTGGCAGGCATCATTTTCGTTTCGTTCAGCTGCCGTTCAATCTGGGGATGACGGAAGCCCTGACGCTCGGCAATCAATCGGTGCGCGGTCATCATCGTACCGTGATGGAAGCGGCGAGCGACCTCGACATCACACTGATCGCCAGCGCTTCCCTGTTGCAAGGTCAAGTGGCGAAGAATCTTCCACAGTTTGTTGCCCAAGCTCTGGGATTGGAGAACGACGCGGAGCGGGCGCTGCAATTCGTGCGGTCGTCACCGGGAATCACGACGGCGCTGGTGGGAATGTCCCGCTTGGAGCACGCCAAGGCCAACGCGCGGCTGGCGGGCGTGGCTCCCGCGACCGTGGACGAATTCAGCAAACTTTTTTCACGCGGCGAAGGCGCTTAATGGCGAAGCTGAAACACGCTGTCGTTTAGCCAGTTGGTGATCGCGGCATGAAGTTCATGAAGTTTCCCGGCAAAGAAATGATCAACGCCTGCGACAATCAGCAGATGGTTTTCGCCGGGAAGCGTAGCGACGAGCGCTTCCACTTTTCCGATGGCGCCGTGCTCGTCGTTGCTTCCATGCACAAACAACTTGGGCTTGTTGCACTGACGCAGGAATGAAAAATCCGTGCTGTTGATAGGAATACCCAAGCCGATCAGGTGAGAGACGCGCCGGTGTTCGCACCCGACGCGCAAACCAACCCATGCTCCAAAACTGAATCCCGCCACCAGGATTGGAACGCCGGGAAACTCTCCGGCAAGAAAATCGAGCGCGGCGCGAACGTCTCCCTTCTCTCCCTGGCCGCGATCGTGTACGCCGGCGCTAAGTCCTGCGCCGCGAAAATTAAACCGCAAAACAGGAATGCCCCTGGCGTCCAGCGATTTCGCTGCCTGGTAAACCACCTTGTTGTGCATCGTACCACCGAATAACGGATGCGGATGGCAAACAACGGCGGCTAAAGGCGGGCGCGCAGAAGTAGACGGCGACCAAAGAATTGCTTCGAGGCGTCCGGCAGGTCCTTCCAGGAAGAAATTGCGTGAGTCGTGGGTCGTGGTCATCGGTACGCCAGGCGCAAATTTGCAGTTTAGCGCATCGAGGAGAAAAGACCGAATGCAACCGGCAATACGCGAATCGCTTATTCCGCGCGGCAAACGCTGACGTCGAGGGCAATACTGCCGGGTACGGGAGCGATGCGCACCACTTTGGAGAGGAATTCGCCGGCGCCGTACCAGGGCGCGGAAGCAGCGTTTTGAAATGAAATTTTCAAGTGATCCCCCGGGGCGTACTCGCGGTGAGTGCGAAAGCGCATTCCCTTGGCCGAAACGTCGATGGCCATGGCCTCTTCAAACCAGGGAATCCGTTCGGGGTGCACGCGCACGGGAATAGCCAGCGTCCTGCGGGCGCTGCCGCGGCGCTCGGGTTCGTGCCGACCGGCATTTCCGTTGGAGGAAGTGTGCGTCTGCTCTTCGAATTGAAAAGCGACCGCAAAGGTTGCCGGCGGCTCGAAGATTCCGATGGTGCGCGCAATGTGATCCAACTTCGCGGACAGTTCCTGTTCCAGCGCCCTTGTCGTTTGAACTTTCTCGCGCGCGTTGGCGGCGCGAATCACATCAAGTGATTCCGCACACCTGACCACGCGCGCCAGGATCTCCGGCTGGCCGTCGGAAAGCGAGGCGTCATAGGGAAACGTGAGCCACACCATTACGCCCTTGCTGTGAGGCTCCTTGGTGGAAACGAGAACTCCGCTGCGCGAGACGTCGAACGTATTTGCTAATTCGATTTTCTGGCCGAAGGGTGTGGTCCAGCGCAGGCGTACCGGAAGGTGCATGTGTACCCGGCGGTGCTGGCGGCTGTCCATAAAAGTAACAGTACTGCCCGCGGGGATGGGATCCCTGAGAGTATATTGTGGCAGTACTGAAACGAGCAAGACCTCGTACTAGGACAAAAATCCCTCAATTTCGCGTTGCAGTTTGCACGGGCCGATGTTAGCTTTGCGCGAAGTCCCACACCCACAGTCCCAGGGGGTATCGATGGCTGATGGAGCGGAACGCCGCGAGGCGCGGCGGTTCACGATGAGCTTACCCATGCGGGTTTTGCCGCGGGAGGCCAAAGGATGCGAACTGGACGCGCATACGCGGGATCTCAGTTACCGCGGGCTCTACTTCCTTACCGATGCTAAATTCGAAATTGGCAACGAGATTGAATTTGTCATCACACTTCCCCAGCAAGTTACACAGGCCGGCGATGTAAATATCCGCTGCCTGGGTGAGGTCGTGCGTATCGAGCCCACCGAGAATGGCAAAGTAGGCATCGCTGCGAAAATCGCGCGCTACGAGTTCGTGCCTGTTGCGGCAACCGCCGCGTAGGACTTCTTCTTTCACTCTTTGCGCAAATCCCCCCTCGAAGCGGCAACTGAGTACAATACTGTACAGTCGCTTTTCTGCTGGGGGGAAGCCATGTATCACTACGATGCCAAGATTGCGCTCGAGGAATTGCAGGAAGATGCCCTTCTTCCTCATCCTGTAAAACTGCGTGACATGATTCTCCGGACGAAGCTGGGCCCTCAGGACGCGCAACTCCTGAATCACGATTTTCAGGACTACCTGACGCGGTTCGGCGAACTGCAAAAAATCGGGCGCGGCATCTTGGAAAAAATCGCCGCCGGTCAGCGCAAGACATCCTAATGCCGCTGGCATTCGCAGGAATCCCTGGAAAATGAAAGCGAAGCCCCGTGTATTGTTGCTCTCCGCAACATCCGGCGCAGGGCACGTTCGCGCTGCGCAAGCGCTCGAAAAGGCTTTTCTGGCGTGCGGCGATTGTGTTGTCGAGCACATCGACGCGCTGCAATATGTCAGCAGACTTTTCCGGCGCGTTTACGACAAAGCGTACATTTCCATGGTGCGCCGCGCGCCGGAATTGATGGGCGTACTTTATGAACGCACGGACCAGCCATGGCGGCACCCACGGCGGCGTCTGGCGCTGGACCGGCTGAACACCGGCCCTATGATCCGTCTGCTGAAGCGCATCCAGCCGGACCTGTGCGTGGCGACTCATTTTCTGCCCGCGGAAATCATCGCGTGGCTGATCGCCAAGCGGAAGCTGCGCGCGCACAATGCCATCGTCGTCACCGACTACGACGTTCACGCGATGTGGCTCTGCCGCACGGTGGACCGCTATTATGTGGCCATCGAGGAAGCCGCGGAATATTTGGCGCGCATCGGCGTGCCGCGGGAAAAACTGCGCGTGACCGGCATTCCGATTGATCCGCTGTTTGCGGCGCCCGTGAATCGAGCCGATGCGCGGAAGCAATTGGGGCTCGACGCGGATGCGACAGTGATTCTTATTTCCGCGGGCGGTTACGGCGTTGGGCCCGTTGAGCAATTGGCGAAAGATTTGCTGGCGCTGCAGCGGCCCTGGCAAATCGCCGCGATTGCCGGAAAGTCCGAAAAGACATGGAAGCGCCTGGAAGAATTATCGAAACAGGCAGGAAATCTGCCTTCAGGCTCGCCGCGGCTTTGCCCCGTCGGGTTTACGAAGGAAATGGACAAGTACATGGCCGCGGCAGACTTGATGGTGGGCAAAGCCGGCGGGCTGACGACTTCGGAAGCAATGGCGCGGGCGCTGCCGATGGCGCTGATCGACCCGATCCCCGGCCAGGAAGAACGCAACGCCGATCACTTGCTGGAAGCAGGAGCGGCGATTCGCTGCAACAATTTACCCGCGGCCGCGTGGAAAATTGCGGCTTTGCTGGATGATCCGGCAAGATTGGGGAGAATGCGGGATGCGGCGAAAAACCTTGGACGGCCGCGAGCCGCGGAAGCCATCGCCGAAGATGCGCTGCGGCTGGTAGACTGAGAGTGCAGGGGAAAGAGGCTGGGGGAAGCGGTTCGGGGCGCTGTCGCCGCCGATTCGCCAAGTTCCATGCGACGCCATACACTGCTGATTGACGCAGACGACACGCTCTGGGAAAACAACGTATTTTTCGAGAAGCTGATCGAGGATTTCATCAGCATCGTCGAACCGTACGGCTACACCCGCGCGTACATTCGCCACATCCTCAATGAAACGGAACGCAAGAACATCCGCCAGTTCGGTTACGGAGTGCGCAGCTTTGGGCGCTCGCTAGAAGAAACCTACATCAAGCTTGCGGATCAGATGGCGAAACGGGAGACGCTGGCGCTGATTCACAGCCGTGTCATTGATTTGGAGCGGACGCCGCCGAAAATTCTGGACGGCGTTCCGGAAACGCTTGCGTACCTCACGGAACGGCACCGGCTGATCTTGTTTACGAAGGGCGAACCCGCGGAGCAGGCCGCCAAAGTGGAAAGATCCGGTTTGCAAGGATTTTTCGAGTTTATTGAAATCGTTTCGGAAAAAGATCCCGAAACCTATGGCGGACTGGTTCACAAACACAAAATCGTGAAGACCCACGGCTGGATGATCGGCAACAGCCCGCGCAGCGACATCAATCCCGCCATGAAGATTGGTCTCAACGCCGTGTACATCCCGCACCAGCACACCTGGACTCTGGAGCACGAGCCGGTGGTGGCAGGGTCGGGAAAATTGGTGATCCTGCCGGCTTTCCGCGAACTTCGCGGCCACTTCTAGACTGGTTTGGGTTAGTTTAGCCCGGACTCACTGCCCAAATTGGACGTTGTACCCGCGCTGGTCTGCGCGAGTCTAAACTCTTGTAATTTCGTAAAGGAGTGACCCGTGGCCACCACAATAGCTTCAACGCAAACCGACTGGCGCCAAGAGTGGTTCGAGATTGAAGACGCAACGTATTTGAATTTGGCGAGCGAGTCGCCGATGCCGAAGGTTTCCATTCGCGCCGTGCAGGCGGCGCTCGAAGCGAAAAAAAATCCTCATCACAAGACGGATGCCACTTTTTTTGAAGTGCCAAACCGCCTCCGCGCATCCATCGCAAAGCTGATAGGCGGGAAGCCGGAAGAGGTTGCGCTGACCAGCGGAGCCAGTGCGGGCGTTGCGGCGGTGGCATACGCGCTGACCTGGAAGCCCGGCGACGAGGTAATCACCGCGCAAGGTGAATTTCCTCTGCACTATACGGCGTGGAAACCGATGGAAGAGCGCGAGGGGCTGAAGCTGACAATTGTTTCACCGCGCGAGCGGTTCATCACCGCGGATGATCTGATCGCCGCGATCACTCCGCGCACGCGGCTTGTGTCCGTGAGCATGGTGAGATTCGACGACGGGTCGCTGCTCGATGTGGCGCGCGTTGCGGAGGCGTGTCACAAGCAAGGCGCGCTACTTCTGCTTGACGCCAGCCAGGCCTGCGGCGGGATGCCCATAGATGTGAATCAGCTCGGGGCCGACTTCATCGTGTCCGCCGGATACAAGTGGCTGCTCGGGCCGTTCGGCACGGGATTTTTCTGGGTGAAGAGCGAGCATCTTGCAATGGTGCGGCCGGGGCCGTTCTATTGGATGGCGGTGAAAGGCTCGGACAATTTCTCCGCATTAAACTTCGACGATCCGAAACCCGGGGCGAACGCGAAGCGCTGGGATTCGCCGGAGTCGGCCAGCTATTTCAATTTCAACTTGGTGGCGATGGATGTTTCCGTGGATTTTGTGCTGCGCATGGGACCGGAGCTGGTCAGCGCGCACAACCGGAAACTGATCGAACTGATGTTCGAGCGGCTGCCAAAGGATCGCTTCGTGCCGGCGAGTCCGCTGGATCCCGCGCGGCGCGGCCCTTACGGATGTTTCGCGGCGCGAAGCCCGGAGAAAACAGCGGAATTCTATCATCGTCTGCGGAAAGAGAATGTCATCGTCAGCCTGCGCGAAGGCAACATTCGCGTCTCTCCGTATTTGTATAACACCGAGCGAGACATCGACCGGCTCATCAGCGTGGTTACTCCGTGACCGCGCAAGAAAACTGGCCAAAGATTGCCGTCGTTGGTGCAGGCGCCGTAGGCGGATACTTCGGCGGACTGCTGGCGCGCGCGGGTGCGCCGGTGGTGATGATTGGGCGTCCAGCGTTTGTCGAAGCGCTGAAGAACAGCGGCCTTTTCCTAGATACCTTGCAATTTCAAGAAAGTGTAAGAGTCGAAGCGTCCGCAGAAATCAGCGCGGTGCACGGCGCGGAAATTGTTTTGTTTTGTGTAAAGACCACGGACAACGCGACGATGGCGCGCGAGATGGCTCCGCTGCTTGCTCCCGGCGCGCTCGTTCTCAGCATGCAAAACGGCGTTGACAACGTGGAACAGATTCGCGCCGCAGCTTCGATTGATGCGCTTCCCGCCGTGGTGTACGTTGCGGCTTCAGTGCCCGAACCCGGGCGCGTAAAGCACGTTGGCCGCGGCGATTTGGTCGTCGGGCCGGAAAACGAGAAGACCAAGCGAATTGCGGCACTTTTTTCGCGCGCCAGTGTGCCATGCCGGATATCGGAAAATATCGAAGGAGAACTCTGGACCAAGCTGGTGTGGAATTGCGCGCTGAACGCGGTCTCCGCGCTGGGCCGCGCGAAGTACGGCCAAATCGCATCGAGCGCGGACGCGTGGAAAGTTGTCGAGACGGCAGTGTATGAAGTCCTAGCGGTTGCGCGAGCCGCGGGAATTCATCCACCAGGATTGGAAGATCCCAAGGCGGCGCTGGCGGGCGCGCTTAAGATTGCCACGCAGATGGCGGAGGCGCTTTCCTCGACCGGACAGGACATGAATCGTGGCAAACGCACGGAGATTGATTCCCTGAACGGCTACATTTCGCGGCGCGGGGCAGAATTAGGCGTCGCCACGCCGGTAAACCATGCGCTCTTCGCGCTCGTGAAGCTGGCCGAGGGCCGTTCGTAGCAGCCGCACGCCAAGACAGCAAGGTCCTTCTTCGCGATGCTCCTCAGGACAGGAATCCTTCGCCGGACTCGCGGTTAACAGGAAAGGAGAAGGCCAGCGGGGAAGACCACGGGGTTTAGCGGTCGGGTGGGGCGTGGAAAGGGATGTGGACGATGGCTTCGAGCTCGATGGGCGCGCCCTGTTTGGTAGCAGGGCGAAACTTCCACTGGCTGAGGGCGTTCATGGCGTTGGCGTCGAGCTGGTCGTCAATGCCGCGGACGAGCTGGATACTGTCGACGGAGCCGTCACGGCGGATTACGGCGTAGAGGACGACTTCCCCTTCGACATGCTCATTGATCAGCGTGGGCGGATACTTCGGGTCGACCTTGCGCAAAGGGCCGGGAGCGGAGACTTCGGAGGACGCTGCGCCAGGACCTCCAGGGTCAGGAACTTCGGAGCCGGCGGGCAGTTCGGAGAAATTGAGAATCCAGCTTCCGGTGGCGCTGTTCAAGTTGGGCATGTTGACGAGCATCTTGTAGATTTTTTTCGAGGCGAAAATCTGCTCGGGCTGCGCGCCAGCGGGAAGCGACGCGAAATTGGGCGGGCCAGTTCGCTCGGGGGTGTCATCGGGCTTCGTGTGCGGATCGGGCCTGGTGATCAAGGCGCGAGAAGGGGTTGCGCTGATTTTTGATGGTCCGCTGAGGCCCGAATTTACATTGTTGGCAGGTGGATGTCCTCCGGTGATGCTTACGTCCATACCATTTTTCGCGCTTCCGCTACCTGTTCCGGTTCCGCCGCTGCTCGCTGAGCCGCCGCCGGAGCCTCCGTTCGCTCCGGGGGTTCCGTTTGGCGCACCTCCCGGAACGCCGGGTTGCCTGCCTTCGGGAGAAAGGGAGACGCGCGCAGCGAGATTCCCTTGTGGCGGAACGACCGGGGCAGGCGGGGCGGGTGACGCGGAGAGGGCGATGAAGGTTGCGGCGGCGTTTCCGTTCGCGACGCCGGATTGGGCAGAGGCGACTTCTGGCGCGGGCACAACGTCAGTCATTTGCGCGCGTTGCGCGACGCGCGGAGCGGAACCGGCGTTTAGTTCCAATTTGGGCCGCGCGGGGGCGGAGTTCGGCAACATCGCCGGCGCGATATCCGCGAGTTTTTGGTCCAGTGTGGGAAGGTCGGGAGCGGGTTCGGCGGTCAGCTTCACTTTGCGAAGCTCACGCGGGCGCAGCTTGGAGAGCGTCTCCTGGCTGATCTGCAGGCGCGGACGCGCCGGAGCGGCCAATTGCTGGAGTTGCACGACGTTGGGAAGGTTCGGAAGAATTTTCGGCGGCTCGAGAGGCGCGGCGGAATTAATTAATGTTTGGCGCGGATGCGTGGGGCGAACGGGATCGGTGATGATGCGCTGGCGCGGATGGAAGGCATCGGCGCCTTTGGGCGCCCACGGCTTATCGGGTTCACCGCGCGGACTAGGTTTGGCTTTGGGGGCTTTCATTTCCACCAAAGGAAAATCGGTGATAGGACCGGACCAGGTGAGTTCGGTGTTCTCGAATGCGGAAAAGCGAGTAGGAGCGGAGGGGAGGCGCGGGGACGGCATGACGATAAAAACGACGTGCCACAGGGCAGCGGCTACCAGAGCGCGGCGGGGGATGCGGCGCTCGACCCAACATTCCTTGAAGAAGCTGCCATCGAGAAAGTTTTTGGGGACGCGGGTCCAGGTCAGGGCAGCGGCGATGCTGCTGAAGATGCCCTGGTGGAAAGAGCCCCAGGCGACGTCGAGCTTGGGGCCTTCGCCTGTTTCGAGGCGGACTGACTTGGCGGCAGGTTTGGTGGCCTGACCCAGGAGATTCAACGAGCTGCTGATGTGGTTCAGAGACATTTGCCTTTTACGGCGACCTCAAAAACCAATTCCTCAGCCACTGCTGGCGGGGCTAAAGCCCCGCCACTACAAAAGCAACCCCACGGGTCTGAAAAGACCCGCCACTACAGGCCGGGCTCAAGCGCGGCCCCTACGCAGAGGGCCAGAAACAGACCAAAGGATACGCTGGCACCTCATGATAGATGAAACTCGGCGTGCGGGGGGTTTACTCGGCCGAGTTGGTTTTGTTGCTCGTCTCTCCGCCTGCCTCGCCATGGCGGCGGTAAAAGCTCAGGGCAGCATCGCCCTGTTTGAGAACCCGAAACCTCCGCAGGGCGCCGGCTTCTTCGGACAAGTCGAAGTTGCGGCGATGCTCGGCGATGACGACACCGCCGCAACCGAGAAGTTCGGTGGAACCAAGAAATTCTAGCACGCGCGAGTAATCCTCGGCAGCAGCATAGGGAGGATCGAGAAAAACGTAGTCGAATCCAGGTGCGGCTTCCATTTTTCGCGTGGGCAACATGGCGAGGCCGCGAAGCGCGTCGACGGCGAGAACGGTAGTTCCGGTACTGATACCCAAGGATTCGAGATTGCGGCGAATCAGCGTGACGGCTGGTGCATGATTTTCAATGAAGACGACTTCGGCGGCGCCGCGGCTGAGGGCTTCAATGCCGATGGCACCGGTCCCCGCGAAGAGATCGACGAAGCGAGCGCCGGCGATATTGGGAGCCAGTACGTTGAAGAGCGTTTCGCGGAGGCGATCGCTGGTAGGGCGCAGCGCGAGGCCCTTGAGGCTTTTCAGGATGCGGCTGCGATAGGTTCCGGCGATGACGCGCATGAGTGGCGTTATTAGTTGTCAGTTTTTGGTTTTTAGTCAAGGAACAAAGGATCTGGGCAGGCTGTCGCGTCCGGACAATGTGCTGCGTACTCACCTTAGTACTGAAACCAAAAGTCCGTTTCGATCGAGGTTTCCATACGGATCGGTTTCTGTCCACACGAGGCTGGCTTGTAGTGCCAATGGCGAACGGCCTCAATCGCTGCTGCTTCGAGGTCAGGCGTCGCGCGACGAATGATAGTCAAGTGCGAAAGCGATCCATCCGCCTCGAGTAGTGCGTAGAGTATTGCCCTTCCTTGTTCGTGATTGGCGTGCGAGGTGGATGGGTATGTCGGTTGAATAAGGCTTACCGGCTCTGCCTCCTGCAGATCATCGCATTGTGCCCAAAACTCCGCATTTACCTGTGCAGTGAAATGCGGGATTTTCATCGGTGGTTTTTGTAATTTCCAGTACCTTTACAGCCGCAATGACTTTCCCATCTCTGAGCGCTCGGATTTCATAGGGCACAAGCTTTCCACCCACGGCGTTAAATGCAGTGTATTCAATTCGCGAGATCTCAGGCGGGTTTTGATTTTCACCTCTTGGATAATCAACGCTTACCAGAGTGCCGTTAGCATCATCGAAGCACATTATCCGCTCCGTGGCTCTCGTCCACTTCACTTCCGTGCATTTCCGCCGGAGTCCAGACTTCTCACGATCCTTGACTTTTCCCAAGCTTTGTTTCGACCTGACTTTAAGTGCGTTCTTTAAGTGCAACAAAGTGTCCAGCTGAAAAATGATCTGCGGCTGGTAGCTGAGTCCGGTCGTTTGCCAATATCCTTTTGCGTCGCCCACGCGGAGCCGCTCATATTGTCCGAATCGAATTTCTTCTCTCCATTTAGAAGGGGAGACCCAATCGAGAGTGTAATCGCCATGCACCGGAGAGCCCTTAGCATCAAAAACTTGGAGTTCCGCTTGCATCAACATTGGTGGCGTTCCATCCGTCCAAGTTTCCTCTTGCGAGCTGGAAAATCAGTGCTTCAGGGCTCGATGGTTCTTCCTTATCTGCGGACCAAGCAGCGTTCGCCAAGAACACAAAAGCGAAAATGAAAACGACTCTTTTGTTGGCATTCATAGGGAGTTGCATTATATGACTTTTCAGGGCGACCCACTTCCCGGGCAGGTGAAATTGCGTTGAGGCTTCAGCCGATACGGGCAAGGTGGTAGCGGCGCTGCCATTCGGAGGGGAGCTGGCGGAGGAGGCGCTGCATGGCGTCCTGCTGGGCGGAATCGGCGGCTAGGGCGAAGGCTTCGCGGCGGGCGAGTTCGAGGAGTTCCTTATCGCGGAGGGGATTGGCGATGTGGAAGCCGAGGTTACCGGCCTGGCGGGTGCCGAAAAATTCGCCCGGGCCGCGGAGGAGGAGATCGGTTTCGGCGATTTCGAAACCGTTGGAGGTGCGCACCATGGTTTCGAGGCGGGCGCGGGCGACATCCTCTTTGGCAGCCGCTGAGCGGCCGACTGTCATTCGAAACGGCGCGACCAGGATGCAATGGGATTTTTGCGCGCCGCGGCCGATGCGTCCGCGAAGCTGGTGGAGCTGGGAGAGGCCGAAGCGTTCGGCATGCTCGATGACCATGACGGTGGCGTTGGGGACGTCCACGCCGACTTCGACGACAGTGGTGGCGACGAGGATTTGCACTTCGTTTTTGCGGAAGCGCTGCATGACTTCTTCTTTTTCGTCGCTGGAGAGGCGGCCGTGCAGCAGGCCGAGCTTGAGCTTGGGAAAGACCTCGCGCGAGAGGCGCTCGTACTCTTCCATGGCGGCTTTCAACTCGAGCTTCGACTCCTCGATGACGGGATAAACGATGTAGGCCTGATGGCCGGCGGCGACTTCGCGGCGGAGAAATTCCCAGACGCCGGGGAGATGCTGCTGAGTGGTCATGCGCGTGACGATGGGAGTGCGGCCGGGCGGAAGCTCATCGAGAACGGAAACGTCGAGGTCGCCATAGAGAGTGAGCGAGAGCGTGCGCGGGATGGGCGTGGCGGTGAGGACGAGGACATGAGGAGCGTGGCCGTGGGCGGCGGCTTTGTCCATCAGGCGCTTGCGCTGGAGGACGCCGAAGCGATGCTGCTCGTCAATGGCGACGAAACCGAGACGGGCGAATGCGACGTTGTCTTCGATGAGCGCGTGGGTGCCAATGACGAGCTGGGCTTCGCCGGTGCGAATGCGCTCGAGGGCGGCGGATTTCTCGGCAGCTTTGAGGCCGCTGACGAGGAGCTCGACGCGGTAGCCAGCTTTAGCGAGGATGCGGCGCGCAGAAAGAAAATGCTGGACGGCGAGAATTTCCGTGGGGGCCATGAGAGCAGCTTGCGTGCCGTTTTCGATGGCGATGACGGCGGCCTGGAGGGCGATGATGGTTTTGCCGCTGCCGACGTCGCCTTGAAGGAGGCGATTCATCGGGAATGGTTTTTCGAGGTCGGCGGCGATTTCCGCGAGGACGCGTTTTTGCGCGGTGGTGGGCTTGAACGGCAGGATGCGCTTGAGCGCCTCGCGGACGGCGTCTTCGCGGAGGCGAAACGGGATGGCGTTTTCCTTGCGCGTGGCTTTGCGGTCCAGAGCAAGGCTGAGCTGGTAGAGGAAAAATTCTTCGAAGATGAGGCGCTGTTGGGCGGGTGAGCGGAAGGTATTCAGGGCGTCGAGGGACTCGCCGGGTTCGGGAAAGTGCGTGTGGATGAGAGCTTCGCCGCGCGACGGATAGCCGAGCCGCGCGCGCAACGCTTCCGGCAGAACGTCGGGCATTCGATGATCGACGAGCCGTACGGCGGCGTACATGGCGCGGCGAATCTGCCGCGAGCCGAAGGTGCCAATCGCTTCGTAGATGGGCACGATACGGCCGACTTCGGTGGAGTCGAGCTCCTCGCTGCTGAGGACTTCGATCTGCGGATTGATCATTTCGAGGCGCGCTGGGCGGAGCTTGTCGATTTCGGCCTTGCCGTGAAGAATAAGAAGCTGGCCCGGCTTGAGGCGGCCTTCGAGATAGCCGCCGTGAAAAAACTTGCAGGGGAGCAAGCCGCCGGCTTCGTCCTGCACGAGCAAATGATAGATGGCGTCGCGGCCGCGCATGCCGCGGACGGCCTGGCCGCTCAAGACGCGGGCGCGAATGGTGTAGACACCGTTCGGCTGGATGTCCTTGACTTTGGAAAAATGGATGCGATCTTCGTAGCGAAACGGCAAGTAGCCGAGCAGGTCTTCGAGGGTGTGGATGCCGCGCTGCGCGAGGAATTCGGCGCGCTGCGGACCAACGCCTTTGATCATGCGAACTTCCGTGCTGAGACTCATGGGCATTGGCAAGTGCGTTCGCCGCGCTGACAATTGAGAGTGCGCCCGCGTAGCGGGCGACAGCACACTCTTTATATCATTCCCGCCGAGAACAGATAGGAAGAGCGAAACTTGCTTCCCGGCCAGCCGTACCGATAGAGTGAGTGGTCCTTGTCCCAAGCGGGGAGGTTCATGTGACGGGAGACCGCCTGACGGGTTCCGACAAGCGCGCGCTGATTCTGTGGGTGGTGGCGGGGATCGCCGGCGCGTTGTTCGCCTCCAAGTATTATTTCCGGGCATTCCCGGAAGCGTCCGTTAATTTCCAAATCTCCCGCGAGGAAGCGCTCGCAAGAGCGGAGAAATTCGTCAGCGGCCTCGGTGAGAACGTCAGCGGCTACGAATCCACGATCGTTTTCGACGTAGACGACAACGCCAAGGTCTATCTGGAGCGCGAACTCGGTTTGCAGCAGGCAAACAAGCTGATGTCCTCGGAGCTGAATATCTGGTTCTGGGAGGTGCGTTTCTTCAAGCCGCAACAGGAAGAGGAATTCCGGGTGCGCGTGAGCCCCGCCGGACAGATCGCCGGGTACAATCACAAAATCGAGGAATCGCGCGCGGGAACGTCGCTCGATCGCGCTACGGCACAATCCAGCGCTCAAAATTATCTCAACGCCAAGCTCGGACTCAATTTGGGCGGCTGGGACTTTCTTCCCGAGGAAGCCAATTCGAGCAAGCGGCCCAATCGCCTGGATTGGGCTTTTACCTGGGAGAAGCGCGGGTTCCGCGCGAAAGACGCGCCCTACCGGCTGCAAGTCACGTTGCAGGGAGACAAAGTCGGAGGGAGCGAAGAGTTCCTGAAGGTTCCGGAAGCGTGGGAACGCAGCTATCAGCAGCTTCGCTCTTCGAATATTTTGTACAACCAGATCGCCATCATTCCTTACATTTTGTTTCTTGGGAGCGCGCTGTGGGTGGGCATCACGCTCACGAAGCAGGGACAAACAAGCTGGGGCGGGGCCATCAAGCTGGGCGCAGTTGTTGCGGCGCTTTTTTTCTTGATGGAGCTGAATCAGTGGCAATTCGAACGCGCGAGCTACGATACACACGAATCCTATAGCAGCTTCGTGGTGCTTCGTCTGGGGATTGCGCTAGCGTCGGCACTGGGTACGGCGCTGATGGTGACGCTGGTGCTACCGGGCGGCGAACCGCTTTATCGTTCGTACCGGCCGGATCGCATGCAGCTTTCGAAGGCCTTCACGATGCGAGGGCTTCGCTCGAAAGAATTCTTTTCATCGGCAGTCGTGGGGCTGACTCTGGCGGCGGCGCATATCGGTTTCATCGTGGCGTTCTACATGGTGGGAAGCCGTTATGGAGTTTGGGCGCCGCAGGACCTGAACTATTCCGATACGGTCAACACGACGTTCCCGTGGATCGCGGGTGTAGCCATCGGGCTCATGGCGTCGACGAGCGAAGAATTTTTGTTTCGCCTGTTTGCGATACCGTTTGTTGAGCGCATGACCAAGTCGCGCATTCTTGCTGTTATCCTGCCGGCGTTTTCCTGGAGTTTTCTGCACAGCGCGTACCCGCAGGAGCCGGGTTACATTCGGGGGATCGAGGTCGGCATCATCGGCGTTGTTGCGGGCATCGTGATGTTGCGCTGGGGCATCGTCGCGACGCTCATCTGGCATTACACCGTGGATGCGTCGCTTGTCGGACTGCTGCTCATCCGTTCAAACAGCCTATACTTCAAGATTTCCGGCGTGGTGGTGGGCGCTGCCGCGCTTGCACCTCTCGCGTTTGCTTGCATTTCCTATTGGACGCGTGGCGGGTTTGAAATTGGCGAAGACCTTTTGAATCGCGCGGCGCCGGTCCGGGAAAGCGTCCTTGTCACCGAACATGAAGCCGCGACTTCTGAGGCCAAGCCGAGCCGCTACGCTGCGCTAGCGCCCGGTATGATCGCATTCCTTGCCGTCTGCCTGCTTGGGGGAGGTTTGCTGGCGTGGCGGCTGAAACCGCCGTCCATCGGCGAATACCTGAAACTATCCGTGAATGCGCGCACCGCTCAAGCACGCGCGGATCAGATCATGCGCCAGCGCGGGCTTGATCCCAATTCGTATTATCAGGCCGCCGTTTTCGTGGACATTGCCGACCCAGTTGTGAACGAATATCTGCGGCAGCGCGCGGGGATTGCGGGAGTCAACGCCATCTACGCGGAACGCGTTCCGGCTGCACTGTGGCGGGTGCGCTATTTCCGCGACAGCCAGGCCGAAGAGTTCGCCGTGGTCCTGAGACCCGAAGGAGCGCTTCACTCGGTGCGGCACACGCTTGCGGAAGAAGCGCCGGGCGCGTCGCTCACAAAAGAAGAGGCTGTTGCGCGGGCGGAGAAATTCCTTCGCGATGAGAAGAAACTCGATTTGAAAAAATGGGCCCTGGTCGAATCCAATTCGGATAAGCGGCCGCATCGCATCGATCACACGTTGACCTGGCAGCAGAATGAGCCGCTCGACGCCGTTCCATCCTCGGCCGCGTCGTCCGCGAATACAGAAGATCACGCGCATGCGCGAATCGATGTGCAAGTATTGGGCGACGAAGTCACAAATTATCGCACGTACATCAAGATTCCGGACAACTGGCGCCGCAAGCAAGAGGAACTCTCACTCTTCCGAGCGATTTTCAGTTACGTGATCCCCATCTTGTTCTTCACGGGCCTCGGGCTCACGGCGCTCATTGTTTTTCTCAAGAACCTGAAATCAGAAGCGGCCCGCTCGGTTCCCTGGAGGCGAATCGCTTTGTGGTCGATCTGGGGACTGTTGGGTTATCTGGCAGTCTTTTTTCTCGGTAACCGCGTCCCTAGTTTCTTGAATGCCTACAACACGGCAATTCCGCTTAAGGTGATGTATGGCGGGCTGGCCGTTGGCGTACTAGTTGGCGGGCCTCTCTATTTCGGGGGCATCGCGCTGCTTTTTGCTATCGCGTGGTACTACGCGAGCCGGGCGTTTGGAGAAGAGCGGTTGCCGGGCTGGGCCGGAATGCCCGGCAGTTATTACCGCGACGCTCTGTGGATCGGTTTAGGCGGAGCGGCAGGCTTGCTTGGACTGGAGCGTTTCCTGGCAGTTGCGTCGGCGCACTGGCCGACGGCGCATCGCTCGCTGGAAGCTTCGTTTGGCTTGGACTTTGACGCGCTGCTTCCCGCCGTATCCATAGTTGGGGGAACAGTGCTGCGCGGGTTGCTATTTACTGGACTTGTCACGGCGACCGCAGCCTTCGTTGCTGGGCAGGTGCGGCACCGCGGCTTGCGCGTCTTGCTTTTGCTCTTTGGCGCGCTCGCTCTCGCTGGCGGTAACTGGGGCAGCCCCGCCGACCTGGCAAAGCAATTTCTGGCGCGGCTAATCCTGTTCAGCGTTCTCGTTTTCGGCGTGCGCTGGGTGATGCGCTTCAATATTCTGGGCTGCTTCCTGGTCGTGGCCGGCACTTTCCTGCTCGGCGGCGCGACCGAATTGCTTGCCCAGCCGGATTCGTTTTATCGAGCAAACGGGTACGCGGTCCTGCTGGCACTGGTTGCGCTATTCGCTTGGCCATTTGCTGCCTGGCGGATGGGCGGTTCGGCAAGAGTCGTTGGACCCACGGAAACCATCCATTGATCGACGAAATTATGGCTAAAACCCTCAGTGTTGCAAGGCCTCCTGGGGGTAATTCCTGAAACAAAATCCACAGGTATGGCGTTGTTTATAGTGGGAAGCGGTGCTCACCCAAGGGTGCAGGAGTCCGTCCAATTTGGGTGGTCGTGTGGCGCGCAGCATTCAGCCAAGTGCTCGAAATTGCGCTAAGGTGTTGCTTTGCAAGCGGCAACGCCGTTTCACGCGAATAGAAAGCGAAATATGCCGCTCCCCAGATGGGCTCTGGCTTTGGCCGGTAACAACGGTCGCACAGGTAGCACGGACGCCGCCCTAGCCTCGGTGATCTCATTGTCCCACCTTGACGAGCGGGCTCTGGTCGCGGAAGCGCAAGCGGGCAGCCGCGCAGCTTTCGAGGAACTGGTGCGCCGCTTCGACCGGGATGTACTGCGCCTGGCGCTGAACCTAATGAAGCGGCCCGAGGATGCTCGGGATGTCTACCAGGAAGCGTTCCTCAAGGTTTACCGGAATCTGCACCGATTCCGCTTCGAGTGCAGCTTTTACACCTGGCTGTACCGTATCGTCACGAACGTCTGCCTGGACCACCTGCGCCGCCGCCAAGCGCGCCCTGAAGACCAGTCTCCAGAGTTGAATTCCGGAATACACGAAGAGGGCATCACTGATTTCTTCGAGCGCCAGCGCGAACACCGCCCGACGCTGGACCCCGAACGGACATTTATCGGCAAGGAAATCAAAGCGCGGATTGCCACAGCGATGGAGCGACTGTCACCTCGCGAACGCATCGTTTTTGAAATGAAGCACTATCAAGGGCTGAAGCTGCGGGCGATTGGGGACGCCCTTGGAACCACCGAGGAAACCGTGAAGAATTCGCTTTTCCGCGCCACACGCAAACTCCGCCACGAACTGGGGGGACTGCGATGAGCGTTTTTGAAAAAAATTTGAATTGCAAGGATATTGCACCGCTTCTGGTGTTTTACGCCTGCGACGAAGTCAGCGAGAAAGAGCGCAAACAGATTGAAGCGCACGTCGCGAAATGCGAAGCGTGCACCGCCCTGCTCGCCGAGGAGAACCATCTTCAGGAAGCGATGGCCGGCGCTTTGCAACCCGCCGATAAACTCGATGCTTCCGGTATTCTCCTTTCGCAGTGCCGCAGCGAGCTTGCCGAAGCCCTCGATGATCTTTCCGCGCCTCCAATCCAGGAACGCTGGCGCCCCTTTGGGTGGTTGCGGCGCTGGATGGCGTTGCGGCCGGCCTGGAGCGGCGTGCTTTTGGTGCTCTTCGGGATCGTAGTGGGAACGCAGGTTGTTCCTTGGCTGCAGAACACCCGTAACGGCGACGCGAACAATCAGGCCATGAACGTCACGGCCAAGCCCCCGCTCACGCCTGACCAGCTTTCAAAGATTACATTCTCCGGACTTAATTTCTCGCCTTCCTCGGAAGCGGGAGCTCCGAACGTGCAAGTGCACCTCAACGCGGAGCAGCCGATGGTTTTAAGCGGCAACGTTGAGGACAGCGACATCCGCGGAGTGCTGACTTATGTGGTTGAGAATGGCGAGCGCTTCGACGCGGGCGTGCGCCTCGATTGCCTGGAAGCACTGAAGGCGGCCGCGCGAGATCAGCAAGTGCGCCGGGCGTTGATCGCCGCAGCGCGCAAGGATCAGAATCCCGCTGTGCGCATGAAGGCCCTGGAATCGCTCCGGGTTGCGGCTTCGGATGATGACGTCCGGCAAACCCTGCTCGATGCGCTGGAGCATGACGCCAATCCGGGCGTGCGAGTCGAAGCCGTCAACGTGCTTGTCGGATCTTTGCAGCATGGCGACACCGAGGAGATGGCGCCGGAACCACCGGCTACCACAGCGCCAGCGATCGCGGGGCGTTCCGAAGAAGACCCGTCGCTAGAACGCGTGGTTCGCGCACTGCAGCAGTTGCAACACCGTGATCCCAGCCGCTACGTGCGGTTGCGCAGCGCCGCGGCCTTGCGGCAGATTGGCCCACGTGAAGTGCAGTGACCTATCAGAGGCCAAGAAATTTCGTTCGACGATGAACACACGCTCGCATCCAAGACCTTTTCCCATCGCGCGCACGATGATCCCGTTCCACCTGATGGCGCTCCTTTTTTCTGTGGCAGGGGTCACACCACGGCTTTTTGCGGCTGAAGCTGACGCCAAGGAACCAGCCGCTCTCGAACACGCCCTGCCTGCTGATCCGGGCTCGCAGCACGTCTCCGTTGTTCGCAACGGCGTGCTGAGCACCAGAGATGGCCTGACTCTGCGGCTGACGACGGATTTTGGACCTGTCAACATCACCCAACTTGAAGCCGGTTCCGCACCGGTCGTGCGCTACACCGTGCGCATCGAGACCGATGCCCGCGGCGCTGCCGCCCAACAGCTTCTTGATGCTTATTCTCTCAAGGCAAAGGCCGGTCCGTCGGGAGTAGAAATTACCGGGATGCTTCCGCCGCAAGCGGCGCGCTCCGCTGCTGCCCAGTTCTGGGTGCAGTTCGAGGTGGCGGTGCCGCGCAGTTACAACGTAGAAGTGAACTCCGAAGCAGGTGACATCATCACAAGCGACATTGGCGGCACCGCTTACCTGCACACTTTGGGCGGGAACATCAAAACGGGGCGAATCGGTAGTTCGGGAGTCCGTGACGCCGCGTGGGGGCGCGGCACTGCAAAACTGGAGACGGAAGGCGGGCACATTCAAGCTCTTGACGTAGCCGGAGACCTTACAGCCTTCACCGGGGGCGGGCACATCAACGTGGGCAACATTGCGGGAGATGCTTCGCTGCGCACCGGAGGCGGACATATCCGCGCCGGCCAAATTGGAGGTCGCGCGGAACTCGATACCGCCGGCGGAAACATCACTGTCGCCCATGCCGGAAGCTACGTCAGCGTTCGGACAGGCGGTGGACAGATCGATTTCGGCGAAGTGCGCGGCTCGGTACACGCACAGACGGGCGGAGGCGGGATTCGCGTGATGTACGTTTCCGGCCCGATGGAACTGGAATCGAGCAGCGGCAGCATCTGCCTGACTCGCGTAGCGGGCGCCCTGCAAGCGGCTACTTCGGGGGGAACGATCACAGCGTGGATTAATCCAGATCCGCCCGCGGGGGGCGGAAACGTGCGGCTTGCGGGTGCATCCCAACTCGCTTCCGGAAACGGCGACATCATCGTGTTTCTGCCACGGAATCTGGCGGCAAACATTGACGCCGTCGTCGCAAATGGGGACGAGCACCACATCGAAGCGGATCCGGCGTTGCACATGACGATGCAGGCTTCTACCAATGGTTCCGGGACCGTGCATGGGATGGCCGTTTTGAATGGTGGCGGCGTACCACTCAAATTGAAAACAACTGCTGGAAAGATTCGCTTGCAGTTCCTGGATTCGGAGGTTGCTCTTCACGAGTCTCTCATTCGCGAGCAGATGGACCGCCTCAACAAGAGACTAGCGGAGAATGGTTTCGAGACAGTTTCCTTCGCCAAGGCGCCGGTGCCATCGATCCCCTTGCCGACTTCGCCCGACACCAAGACGGACTGGTTGGAAAGCTGGCTGACCAGTCTGGAAATCAAATTCCGGGGAGGCATGACCGAGGATGCCGATGATTTCCAGAAGCGCCTCGTCAATTTCCCCAAGCCATCGTATCCGGCGCTCGCGCAACGCGCGGGCTTGCAAGGTTTCGTGAAGCTCCAGGTGCGGGTGAAGAAGGACGGCAGCGTCGAGGTGCAGAAACTTCTTGAAGGCGAGCCGGCGCTGGCCGATGCCGCTATCGCCGCTGTCAAGCAGTGGCGGGCGAAACCGGCTTGGATGAACGGCAAGCCGGTCGAGGTGATTTCGACGGTGACGTTTAATTTTCAGCTGCACTGAGCGGCAGTCGCCCCGGTGCACGCGAGATTCGTTGGGGTCCTTAGTTCCGATTGGTAGCAAGTACTCGAAGGGGGTAGAACGTTATGCTTCGTCCAGCACTTCGCGCCATTGCTCTATCTGCATTGCTCGTAGCCGTAATTTGGGCCGTTCCCAGCTTTGCCATCAGCAAGGAGTTCAATCAATCCTATGCTTTGCAAGCCGGCGGTTTTCTGGAGTTGCAAAACGTCAACGGAACCGTGGACGTGCAGGGCTGGGACCGCAATGAGGTCGAAGTCCACGCGGTAAAGACCGCGAAGCACAAGGAGTCCGATCTTGAGCGTGTTTCCATTGAGGTTGATGCCAAGCCGGACGCCGTCTCTATCACCACGCGCTACCCGCAAAACGAAGGCGTGGAAGTGACGGTCGATTACACCATCCACCTTCCCCACGCCGCACGCGTTGAACATATTGGCACGGTAAACGGCACGCTGCGCATCGCCGGGGTAGATTCCGTGGAAGACCTGCACACGGTGAACGGCAATATCGAAGTCTTCGAGGCCGGCGGGAGCGTTCACGCGCACACCATCAATGGCAACGTGCGGTTGGAACTGGCGCATCTCCGCGATAAAACCGGCGCGACGGCAGAGACTACCAACGGCTCGCTCGTTCTCGCTGTCCCTACTGACATGCAGGCGGACGTCGAAGCTCGCTGCTTGAATGGAAACTTCTCTTCCGAAATCCCTATGACGATGGAGAGCAACCAGCGTCCCCGGGAGATGCACGGCAAGCTGGGCCGTGGCGGCGCTCCGATTCATTTGCGCACCGTGAACGGCGGGATTCGCGTGGTCGTACTGCGGTCGACCGTCTGACGCTTTACGTTTTGCTGCGTCTAACCCTGAGGAGGATGGGACGGCAATGAACAAACGAAATTTACTACTTACGACCGGCGGAGCCGCGGCCCTGGGGCTCGCGCTGATTGCGCTGCCGGTCAGTTCCGCAGGACCGCAAAAGCCCGACGCTTCGACGATTGCGCGCTTGCAACAGAGGATCGATGAACTGGAAGCAAAATTACAGGCCCAAATCGAGCGGGAGCAAAATCAACAGGCGGTGCTTGCCGACGCGGACGCGCCCGAAGAGGCGGGGCAAGCTGTCATTGTAGAGAACCAGGCGCCGGCGCGGGTCGAGGTTCTGCCGAACATCGAAATGGATGACATGAATATCGTCATCGGCGACGATGATTCCAGCTGGCTGGGCGTCGAAACGCACGAAGTCACGGCGGACAAGGCCAAGGAACTGAAGCTCTCCGCCGAGCGCGGCGTGGTGCTGGGAAAGATTGTTCCTGACAGTCCTGCGGCAAAGGCCGGCCTCAAGGAAAACGACGTGGTGATGGAGATCAACGGACAGCGCGTCGAAGGCGCGGCCCAATTCCGCCGTATGATCCATGAGATTCCTGCGGGCCGCACCATCCAGCTTACTGTGTGGCGCGATGGGCGCTCGCAAACCGTTAGCGCAACCCTCGGGAAATCCGAAGAGCGCCGTCACGGCATGACGAGGGTGGCCCCGATGCCGGGGACCTTCGCATTCCGGATGCCGGACATGCCGGAGATTCCCCCGATGGAGTGGAGCGGCAATGTACTCTTCGGCGGCCAGCCGCGGCTGGGCATTGATGCCGAAGATCTCAACGGACAGCTTGGCGCGTTTTTCGGCGCGCCGGACGGCGAGGGGATACTCGTTCGCGAAGTCAACTCCGGCTCGCCCGCGGAAAAGGCGGGCGTGAAAGCAGGCGACGTCATTACCTCGGTTAACGGCGAACGCATTCGCACCGTGGGCGAGCTTCGCGAGAAACTTTCCGCCAAGCGAGATGAAAAGGAGCGGACGGTGAAGCTGGGCGTTCTACGCAACAAAAGTCAGGTCTCGCTCAGTGTTGAGTTGCCAGCCCCGGCCGCGCGGACCAAGCGCGTGTTTTCTCGCCGCACCAGCATCTAGCAAACGCAGTTGGACTGGGCCCCCGTCCCGTCGGGGCCTTTTATATTTTTAATTCTCTTTCACACTTATCCAGTCATCATTCCTCGTGCGGTAGCGAGGAAAACGCCGCGTCGAAGGCCGCATAGTGACGGTGATGTTCGTCCGGTTCGTTGAGGGCAGTTCCGTCGCGCTCCACCCAGGCATGCGCTGCAAACTTTTCCTGTTCTTTGTGGATGCCGATGCGCAGATGCGACGAAATCCCCTGCCGCGCGAGCAGCCACCAAAGCGTCAGGGATTTTGCCAAGCAGGAAGGATGAAACAGCCCATGCCGGTCGGCGGCATTGACCATACGCGCGGTCAAGGCCGCATTCCTGCTCACAAGAGCTGCGTCACGTTCCTGGTTATCATTTGAAAGAAACCGCTGCAGCATCGCCTGCGTGGCGCGAAGGCCGCGCCATCGCAAACTCAATGCAACCAGGGGCAGCAGAACGATCGCGCGCAGAAAAAGATTCCGCGCCGGGCGATCCAGCGTGCTAAATCGCCGGAACCGTTCCCACATCAGCAGGGATTACCTGGAGCAACCCGTTGTCCACGAGCCGGGTGAGAAGTTCCATAAGGTTGGAGCGAAGCATTTCCGGTTCGACATCGAACTCCGCGAGCAGCTCCTGATAAGCTGCTTCGATGTTCGGCGACGCCGTCACCAGCTGCCACATGCGCGTGCCGGTTTCGTCTAATCCGAAGTATTGCTCCGTATCGAGATTGAGCAGGACGGATTCCCGATCTAATATGCGCACCAGGACATGAGCCGGCACAGCGGCTCGCTCGGCTAAAGAAACCATCGGCGCGACTCCTCCAGAGAACCCTGGCCTTAAGACTTCTTTTTCTTCACATTGACCTTGGTGTCGATACCCGGAGCCATCAACTGAAGCTGCTCCAGTCCCTGTTTGGCTTGCTGGCCCCAAGTGCCGTTGGGGTCGAGCTCAACCGCCTTTTGGTAGGCTTCAATCGTTCCCGGCGCGAACTGGACAACTTCCTTATCACCGACTTTCTTGGTCGTCATCTTGTAAACCAGCGAAGCTCCCAGCAAATACCACGTCTGCGGATTCTTGGGTTCAAGGTCGGCGGACTTTTGTAAGGGTTCGACGGCATCGCCAAGGCGATTTGCGTTGTACAGGCTGATGCCAAAATTACGCCACGCGGTTGCGGCATTGGCCGGGTCAAGTTCCGCGCTCTTCGTATATGCGGCCTTGGCTTCCTCGATCTTTCCCGCACGTGCAAGCACGTTGCCCAAGTTGTTGTAATACCCGGGGACGTCGGGCTTGGCGTTAATAGCCTGCTGGTACGCCTGGACAGCATCGTTATTGCGGCCCGCGGTATCGTAGGCTTCTCCCAGTTTGAACCATACCAGGTGCGCATTGGGATCCTTCTCCACAAGGCTCTTCGACGCTTCCTGGAATTCCTTGACGGCCTGATCCGAAAGGTCCGCCAACTTCTGCTTGAGTGCATCGCGTTGATCCGCCGGCGCTTTCTGCAGATCGGCCTTGGCCTGTTTCTCCTGGTCGATGAGGGCGTTGCCCGCGTTAAAGTGCGCTTTCAGACCCTCAAGCTTGGCCTTCGCCTCCTCCGCTTTTTTTACCTGTTCTTGAGCCGCAGCGCCCTGCTTGGCAACAATGTCTTTGAAGTTGAGATCGACTTTCGCTTCCTCGCCGTTTTGTACTCTGCACTTAACCTCGTAGGGAGCTTGTTTGTCATTCGGCGGTGGGAAAACAATAAACACGGTGTAGATGCCCGCGCGCAAGTTCGGCAAACTATATTTGCCCGCAGCATCCGTCTTGGTCTCCTGCTTAGCGCCCTGGTCGCTCACGCTTCGAATAGTAACTTCCGCCCAGGGATTCCCATTCACGTCCAGGATTGTGCCGCCAATCGAGCCGGTCTGAGCTGCGGCGCGCGGTGCCAGCACGCAGGTCATGGCGGCCATCAGGATGGCGGCAAGCGCCCAAGACTTAAGAAAACTCTTCATGCTCCATTCTCCTTTTTCACAGGGGAGCCCCACCCAGAATTCCGGGCTTATGTGCGCCCCATTATCTCTCTCAAGCGCGCCGATTCCAAGCTCAGCGCCCGGCGGTAACGGTTCTTCGGTAAGGGATGGAGTCCGGTGTGCCGGCTTCGGCAAAGGCGCGCAACCGCAGCAGGCAGCTATCGCATGCGCCGCACGCAGTATCTTCGTTCTGATAGCACGACCAGGTTAGATGCAGCGGCGCTCTCAGTTCGATGCCTCGCCGGATGATCTCGCTTTTCTTCAGCGTGATGACTGGCGTGACGATCTCGATCTGCGTTTCCGGACGCGTACCCACGCGGATCAATTCCTGGAACACCCGGTAATATTCCGGTCGGCAATCCGGGTAGCCGGAGCTATCTTCCGCCACTGCTCCGATGTAAATCGCTCCCGCGCCAACCGCTTCCGCCCAGCTCACCGCCACGGAAAGAAAGTGCGCATTCCGAAAAGGAACATACGTTACGGGAATCGCGCTGCCATGCGCGCCCGGAACACCCAATTCATTTTCCGGGACAGAAATATTTTTGTCCGTGAGCGCTGACCCGCCAATCGCGCGAAAGTGATCGAGCTGCACGATCAGCCGTTCGCGCACGCCGTAGAAATTTGCAACCTCGTCGAACGCGCGCCGTTCGCGCTCCTGGGTGCGCTGGCCATAACTGGCATGGAGCAGGGCGATTTTTGACGCGCCGTGACATTCGCGTGCGATTGCAGCGCACACGCAGGAGTCCATCCCGCCGCTCAAGAGCACCACTGCTTTGCGTAAAGCGTTCATTTAAACCTTGCCCGCCTCATCCTTAAATGTCTTCCTCTTCTCTGCGTCCTCTGCGTCCTCTGCGTCTCTGCGTTACTTCTTCACTTTTCCTGTTCCTTTTTTCTACGCTTCCTCAAACTCCCTTGGTCGCCGGATCCCAAATAAATTTGTGCAGTTGCAGCCCCAGCCTTACCGGCAGACCGTCGGCAAGAATCCATTCCACGAGCATGCGCGGCTCGAGCCCCGGCCACTTTCCTTGCGGGTCTTCAAACACCGGCGAAAACAGGACCTGTCTTACTCGTCGCGCCAAGCCATGCTGCAAGGTAAAATCGCGCGCGAATTCGTAGTCGCGGCGAGTGGATAGCACGAACTTCACTTCATCATTTTCCGACAGCGCCTCGAGATTGCGCATCTCGAATGTGTCCGGCTCGCCGGAATCGGGGCATTTCACGTCCACAATCTTGATGACTTCCCGCGGCAACCTGCCGATGAATCGTTCCCCGCTCGTCTCAATCATGACGGAATACTTCGCGGTGAGTAGTCTCTCCGCAAGCGGATAAATCTCTTCCTGCAACAAAGGTTCCCCGCCGGTCAATTCCACCAGTGGAACAGAACCTTGGGCGCCGAGCATGCCCTCGCAGCGCCCCGCTAGCTCATCCACCCGCGCAAAGACTTCCTCGACGCTCATTTTCTTCCCGCCGTGAAACGCGTATGCCGTATCACACCAGGTGCAGCGCAAATTGCAGCCCGTCACCCGGACGAATATGCACGGCAGGCCCGCCCGTGTGCCTTCACCCTGGATCGATTTGAAGATTTCCGTAATAACCATGACTTTGGAGTGCGGCGCATCTGTTCGTGTTACTTCGCGGTTCCCGTCCCCGCGCTCTCCGCCCGCCTGGAATTCGCCTTACTTCGGCTCCGCAGCGACAACCAGTAAATCATGCCGAAAAAAAGAATCGACGCGACAATCAGCCGCGCATACCCTGGCGTTACACCAATGTACCGCAACACAATAATATAGCCTGCGGCCACCAGAAGCGCCGGAGTCAGGATAATGAAGAACGCTCGATTCACCAGCTCACCGGCCTCTCAATTCATTAGGCTCCCGGCCGGTATTGGGCCCGGCTGGTATCCGTTTCCCACAAAATTACGTCCGTAACGCGTGCTCCCGGCGGCAGATCTTTCAATTGCCTGGTGACCTCATCGTAGAAATATTTCGCCACGTTCTCCGCCGAAGGATTCACCACCTTGAAGGGTTCCAGATCGTTCATGAACTGGTGGTCCAGCCTGCCCATGACCTCGCGGATCACCTGTTTGAGCTGCGTGAAGTCCACCAAGAGCCCGATCGAATCGAGCTTTGGCCCTTCCAGCGTCACCCGCACGCGATAATTGTGACCATGGACATTCTCACACTTGCCCCGGTAACCTCGCAGGGCATGCCCTGCCGAAAAAGTCTCTTCAACGCTGACTTGAAACATGACCCTCCAGAACTGCGCTACATGCCTGCTGCGGATCTCCCTGGATCGTGGCCCTTCAGGAAGGACTTGCCGATTTCGCCCCTGGCCGCCCAGAGGCCCCGTTCACGCCGAGAAAGCGCGCGACATCTGCCAGTTCGTGGGTCACCCCGTATCGCGGCAGCGACTCCAGAAAAATTTTACCATAGGGCATGCGCTGGAGACGCGTGTCCAGCAGCGCCAGCACGCCGCGGTCTGTTTTCGCCCGGATCAAGCGGCCAAATCCCTGCTTCAACGACAGCACCGCCTGAGGCACCTGAAGTTCCGCAAACGGGTTGCGCCCATCTTCCTGCAGAGCGCGCACTCGCGCCGCTACGATGGGGTCGCTCGGCACGGCAAACGGCAGCCGGTCGACGATGACGCAGGATAGCTGTTCGCCGGGCACATCGACACCCTGCCAAAAGCTTGCGGTCGCGAAGAGCACGGCCGCTTCCGTGTTCTTAAAGCGTTCCAGAAGCGCGGAGCGCGGCGCCGTGCCCTGCAACAGCACAGGAAAGGACACGCGCGAACGCACCCGTTCGAACAAATCATTCATCTGCGAATAGCTGGTGAACAAGCAAAACGCCCGCCCGTGGGTCAGTTCCAGCAACTGCACGATTTCGTCCGCGGCCTTCGCGGGGAACCCCGCGTCGCGGACGTCGGGCATCTTGCGCGGCAGGTAGAGCAACGCTTGCTTGGGATAATCAAACTCCGCCGGCAGCGCGCGGTCTTTGGCGTGATCAATTCCGAGGCGGTGGCGGATGTAATCGAAGCGTCCTCCAACCGTGAGCGTTGCGGAAGTCAGGATAACCGTATCAAATTGCTCGAAGAGGCGCTCGCGCAGAATCTGGCTGACGTCAATCGGCGTGGCTGTCAAGAAGACGCCTTTGTTCCTCCGCTCGTACCAATACACGAAATTCCGCTCGTTCGATTCGAACAGGAAGGAGAGTTCCTGGCGCAGCTCGAAGCTACGCCGCGCGATGCGCGTCAGCTCCTCCGGTTTTGCCGTGAGTGCCGCAAATTCCGTCTCCGTGCTTTTGAGCGATGTCGCCAGCGCATCATAGGCCTCGCGATTCTGCTCGAGAAACGCTTCGCGCTCGTTCCGCAAGAACGAGAATCGCCCATCGCGCGGCGGAAACAATTCGAAAAAGCCGCGGCTGCGTTCCCGGATTCGCTGCGTCTTTCGCAATAGGGATGGCGTGCCAAGATGCAGCAGACGAAGCGTTTGATCGGCATCGCGCGCCAGCTCTTCGAACCGGAAATTCGAAATCTGCCGCCCGAAATAGTCGCTGGCCACATCTTCCATCTCGTGCGCTTCATCGAAGACTACGGCCGAGTATTCCGGCAGGATGCTGCCAAAATCATCCTGTTTCAGCGCCAGGTCCGCAAAGAACAAATGGTGATTCACAATAATCAGGTCGGCTTCCTGCGCGCGCTGGTGCATCCCCGTTACAAAACATGGATTGAACGACGGGCAGTTCTTGCCCGTACAGGTGTCCCGTCTCGCGTCCAGCTTCCCCCAAAGCTCCGAGTCGTCGGGCAGGAAGGTGAGCTCCGCGCGGTCGCCGGTCTCCGTCAATTTCGCCCAATCCTTGATCTGGCGGAAGGCGTCCAGTTCCTCCATGCCCTTCAGCAATCCCTGGTCGGCCATCTGATTCAGCTTCGAAATACAAAGGAAATTCGCGCGCCCCTTCATCACCGCAACTTTGAGGTTCGGCGCGAAATGCTTTTGCAAAAAAGGAATATCCTTCTGATAGAGCTGTTCCTGCAGCGATTTCGTGGCCGTGGAAATCACCACGCGCCGTCCGCTGCAAATCGCCGGCAATAAATACGCCAGCGTCTTGCCCGTGCCCGTACCGGCTTCCACGATGGCATGATGATGCGATTCAAACGCATCATGCACTAACTCTGCCATCTCCAGTTGCGCCGGCCGGTATTCGTAGTCGGAGCTGACCGTCGAGCGGTCAAACCCGGCCACTATGCACTTTTCGAGGAACCCTCCCGGGCCAAACACTTCGTGCATCGAAGGTTTCGCTGGTCCGTTAACAGGCGCCTCGGCAGCGCCTTCCGGGGCGCTTCCGGCTACCGTTGGATCGTCCTCGATGGGCACGTACCTGCGCTGGGCAGTCTTTACCGTACGGTTGACCTTCGCTTCTGGGACCATCTCACCCGAATTGGATACCCGCTTGGCCAGAAATCCGCCTTCGCTCCCACACGCCGAAATGGAGAGAGTCCAATTACGATAGCATACCCTCCCCCTGTGCTCGCTTCGTCCTCGCGCCGCTAGGAAACATCGTGGCGCATCTCTCTTCTTTCAGGATATTTAGCACTCGAATACTCCGCCCATTTTTGGAGTGCCTTCCTTTTCCCTCCGCGTTAAGATTCAACCTGGAATTTTTACGCCTTCTCGTTGGTAGAAGGTAGAGAAGGGAATCGCAAACCGGCCTATCGTGGGGTGTTGGATGGTTCGCAACAAACCTTTGCTTTTCGTAGTCGTGCTCTCTTGTTTCGCCCTTTCGTCCTGCAACCTTCATCGAAAGACCGGAGGCGGTGGTGGTGGGGGGGGCGGCAACGCCACGGTCAGCTTTACTCTGGTAGCCGACACACTTCCAGCAAATCCCTCGATCCTTTCGTTCAATGTTTCCATTTCCGGCGTCACCCTGACTCCAGCCAGCGGAACAGCACAAACTTTGCAGCCCTCGCCGTCCGTCATTGACCTGATGCGTCTGCAATCCGATACCGCCTTCCTCGGCACCCTCACCAATGTGCCCGCGGGAGACTACACCGTGCAGGTCGCGCTCTCTAATCCCGAAATCACGTTCCTCAACGACACCGGTTCCGCGATCACGGTTGGCACGGCGAGTTGTCCGAACAGCTCCATTTGCGCGGCGACTTTTACGGCGTCCGGCACTCCGACCATCAGCTCCTTTACATTCACTGTAAATTCCATGGGCCAACAGGGTATCGGCATTGACTTCGACTTGAAAAACGCCATCTCTCTTTCGGGGGGAACGTTGTCCGTAAACTTCAACCCTTCGTCGCCCAACCCCGCGGTCTTGAGTGCCGTCGCCCTGCCACGAATGAATGCCAATCTCGGCACCAATCAACTCGCGCTGATCGAGGATTTCTCCGGCGTCGTTGCACTTAACGGTAGCTCTGTCACCATTACTTCCCCAACTCGGGGAACTCTGACCGCCACATCAACGTCCAGTACCAACCTTGACCATGATCCTTCTGGGACTCTTTGTTCCAGCGGAACTACGACGCTATCCGTGTGTGTCAAAGCTGGGCAGGTAGCCAGCGTTGACGGCATCCTCGACTCCAACGGCACTTTCTCGATCCAGGAAATTGAGCCATTGCTGTCGGCGCAACAGGATTTTGTCGAAGGTACCGTCCTTTCAATCAATCCGAGCAGCCAGACACAGTTCGGTATCGTCGTTACGGACAAACCTTCTGTCGCCGCAACCAATTCACTTATTAGCGCCCTCCATGTCGGCGATCTCCTGACCGTCAATCTCTCTTCTTCCGTGAACCCGTTTCTGGTGGATACCAAGGGGCTCGCGGTGGACACCTCATTCAACACCACTTTCAACTTCTTTAACGGGCAGACCACCACTTCCGCGATGCATCTGGGGCAAACCGTTGGTGTCCACGTCATCGCCCCATTCGCAGCGGCAAACGGCAGCACACCTGCCTCGGCTACAGCAGACACCGTCATCCTGCGTTGGTCGCGTTTCCGAGCCACGGTCGTATCGGCTCCCACGTCGGCGACGATCAACATCAACGCGCTCCCTTCTTACTTCAACATCACACCCTCTTCCATCTTGACCGTCCAGGGATTTTTCAACGGCTCACTCGGTAGCGATGGAGTAACCAATCTCGAGGGTATGACCAACAACGCGGGAAATGCGACAATCAATCAGCCCGTGGGGCTCCGGGCGCTCTACCTGCAAAACACGGGCAACACCGCAACGACGCCTTTCTTTGCCGCCAAGATTCGCCAGCCGTAATCCGTTACTTTCTCCGCCTCCGCAAAAGGCAACGGGCCGGTCTGAATTTCTCAGACCGGCCCGTAATCTTTCTACCTCACGAGACTTTTACTTCGCGATGAATCGCTAAAAAAACATGAGCCTGCCATTATGCCTCTTACGCCGGCAGCGGCCCGCCCACTGTCGTGTTCGGCGGAATCGGCGGCGTGTACGGCGCGCTCGGCATATTCGGCGCAATCACCGGCTGGAAACGCCGGTACACCGCCAATGAAATCGCTCCGATGCCCCAGAGAATGGCCGCGAATTTCACCCATCCGCCAACATGTGGAATCGTCGTGCACAGCCGCACAATCACCACTCCCACGGTCATTCGCCCGATCAGCGGCCAAAGCTCGCTCGTCCGCCCCATCAGCCACTGTCCGATCAATGCGCCCACAATGATCTGCGCGAAATACAGCGATGCATACCACAGGAATAGCGTTGAGATTCCAATGAACAGGCCCACTACGGTGATGCACGCGATGCACGCCGCGATCGGCACACCAAACAGCACCAGCACGCCCAAGCCCGCCGCCGCGCCGTAGTGCTCCGCCGATTTCACCGCGTCCTGCGAAAAATTCGGCATCGCCGCGAACAGCACCAGCCCAAACAAAATAAACGCCGCTGCCCAAATCACCTGCCAGACGTAGTAGTGCACCGTGCGGTAGTCGTCGCCGTGCTTCAGTTTTTCAAAATGAACGGGTGAAGCGAGCTTCGCTTGCGCGGAAACTTGCGGCGGTTTGTCTCCCGTGAAATCAATCGGGCCCCCGACTTCGGCGGATGAATCGATAATCAACTCGCCGCTTTTTATCTTCGCTGAACCGCCAATCGTGCCAGTGATAGTGATCTGCCCCCCCATGGCCAGGACATCCCGCTTCACGTGACCATCGATGGATTCATGCCCGGTAAATGAGGTGATGCTGCCGCCGATTTTGGCGTCCCGGTCTATGTTGACGTCGCCGCCAAATATCATGACGTTGCGGCCGACCGTTCCTTTCAACGTCAGGTTTCCCGCGTAGCTTCGAATATTTCCGTCCACGTGTCCCGGTACCCGCAACGTTCCCGACGAGGAAAGCACGTCGCCCAGAACATGACCGGATATCTCGATGTCCCCGCCCGCCATAACCAAATCGCCTTCGATCGTGCCTTCCACTCGGATTCGCCCTCCAGCAGCGAACAGGTCACCATGGATGACCTCGTCTTTTGTGATCGTTAGCCGCTCCTCATGGCGAAACTCCGTCGCCGAGGCTGCGGTGGGCATCGCCAGCACCGTGCACAATCCTGCGAAGACCAGCGCCAGCGCCGAACCGCGCCGGATCCGCCGGCGAAAGAACATCGCTCCCAGCCCCGCCAGCGTCACCATCGCCAGCACCTCGAGGAGTGTGATCATGGATTGCCATCCTTTCCACATTGCGCCCTGAAAGATCAGCAGGCTCAGCAGGTTCGACCCCCCGAATCCCGCTTGCTCCAGTTGCTGCTCCCAGGGCAGGACATATCCCGTATAAAGCGCGTAGGCTCCCGTTGCTGCCAGCCCGAAAACCAGTCCCCAAATCCATTGCATCGACTTACGCGCCCGTTCCTGGAATTGCGCCAGCCGCGATGGCAGAGGTTCGTTTTCTTCCAGCATCGCGCGAGTCAGCAGCCGCGATTCGCGTTCCAGTGCCCGCAGCAGCGTGCGGCAGGTGTCGCATTCCTGCGTGTGCGCGGAAACTTCCAGCCCGCGCGCGCGGTCCAGTTGCCGCTCGATGTACAGCAGGAGCGTCATTTCGTCCAGATGCTTCATTTTTTCTCCCGGCGTTTCGCTCATGAAGCCCCTCCCACCGCCAGCACCGTGTTGCCTTCCAGCGCTTGTCGCAGTTCGTGCCGGGCACGCAGCAGCACTACGCCCACAAAGGCGCGCCGCACTCCCAGCGCATCGGCAATCTCGTCGTAGCTCATGTCCGAGTAATAGCGCATCACCAGCGCCATGCGCGCTCGTCCGCCCAGTTTTTCCAGCGCCTTGCGAACCTCTTCGCTGGTGCGCTGCTCGATCAGTTGATCCAGTTGGCTGGGGTCCGGATGCTCCAGCGGCACATTTTCCAAGTCATCTGTTTCCTTGTCCTGGCGAATCTTCCGCCGCCGCAGGATATCCCAGCAGTGATTCGCCGCCACCTTGTAGAGCCAGGCCGAGAACGACCGCGTCGTGTCGTACTGCACCAGCTTGCCTTTCAATTTCATGAAAACTTCCATGGTGGCGTCTTCGGCGTCTTCCCGCGTCGGCAAGGCACGCCGGCAGAACCGGAATATCGCTGGCGCGTAATCCCGGTAAAGCTCGCCCCAAGCCTCGGCGTCACCCGCCCTGGCACGGGCAATCGCCTCCGTCGGCTCCTTAATTCCCGGCGCGCTCATCCGGCCTGGTCTCAGCGTTCCCATAGACTAGTACGCACAGGGACTTGCAAATATTACACATTGCAAATCCCGCCCCGCTAATACTTGTACCCCTAAACCCTCTGTATTCTTGCCTTTACACCCCAGCTCGATGTCCTGAAGCCCCGATCTTTGCTCTTTCGGCCCCCTTCCAGCAATATTGCTGGAAGGTTTTCCGCGTTGGGCTCGCCTTCCCATGCGGGCCACTCTTCTTCCTATTCCTAAAGTTCGTCAAAGTACAGTCAGACGCCAGCGACAAATCGAGCCTAAGTGCCAGCACTCTATCAGACTAGCCACCCAAGCTAAAGTCGAGCCTGCCATCTCAACGGAGTCACAGGAAAATCTGTCGTTGCGTGCGTGGTGAAGGGCGAGTGATTTGGCTTACTGATTGCCGATCCGGCTGATTTCTTTTTGGATCGCCAGTTTGTCGAGACTCGAAAGAGGCAGGCTCAGGAACAAACTAATGCGTCGTTCAAGAATCATGTAGGCATCCCGAAACGCGCGTTCGATTTGCTCAAGTGTGCCCTTAGCGACCGCAGGGTCGGGAACACCCCAATGTGCCGTCATCGGCTGGCCCGGCCACACCGGACATACTTCCGCGGCCGCGTTGTCACAAACTGTGAAAACGAAATCCATCTTTGGCGCTCCAGCTTTTGCAAACTCTTCCCAGCTCTTGCTATGCAAGCCATCTGTGGGCAGTCGCGCCATCTCAACCTGCTTGAGCGCCTCCAGGCGCACAACTCCGGAAGGGTGGCTTCCCGCGCTGTAAGCCGTGAAAAACGGCTTCCCCTTGCCGTTGAGAATCGCCTCGGCCATGATCGAACGCGTCGAATTCCCCGTGCACAGGAACAGAATGTTGTATCGACCTTGCATTGCCGTCATTTGTTAGCTGAAAAGGCCGCGGGCTGCCTTTAGTTGCAACACGTCGGCGCGCAACAGGCTTCCGTCGTCTTCGCGGACTTTGCCTTCGTCGCCCGCACGAACGCGCTCATAAACTTGCCATCGACTTGTGGCGCAAGCACGTCCACATCGAGCCCTTTTTCAGTGAGGAACTCGCGCGCATCTTCCACACAGTAAATACGGGTCGGTTCGATTTCCACCTGTTCGAATCCCGCGGACGTAAGCTTGTCGCGATATTCATTTTCTTCGAGCGCTCCCGCCACGCACCCTACCCACAGCAACACGTTTTGCCGAATTTGTGCATCGACTTCCCCGCGCGTCACCACGTCGGAAACGGCCAGCCGTCCGCCCGGTTTGAGTACCCGAAAAGCCTCTCGCAACACGGCGTCTTTATCCGCTGAAAGATTGACCACGCAGTTCGAGATGATCACGTCCACCGAATTGTCCGGCAGCGGAATATGCTCGATCTCTCCCCGCAAGAACTCGACGTTCTCGGCTCCGGCCTTGCGTTTGTTCTCGTTCGCCAGCGCCAGCATCTCATCCGTCATGTCCAGGCCGTACGCCTTGCCTGTCGGCCCAACACGCTTCGCGGAAAGCAGCACGTCGATCCCGCCGCCGGATCCCAGATCGAGTACGACTTCTCCTGGGTTTAATTTGGCAAGCGCAGTCGGATTCCCGCAGCCGAGCGAAGCCTGCAGCGCCTCTCCCGGAACTTGCTCCATCTGCGCGGCGTCATACAAATTGGAAGTAATGGGATCGCAGCTCGTCCCGCTTGCATCCGCCGTACCGCAACAGCTCCCGCTCTTCCCTCTCAGCGCCGCCTGCCCGTACTTTTCCTTAACAATTTCCTTGATGTTTGCGCTGTCCATCTCGTCCTCCTAGTCTTTAATCCGGCCATTACTTCAAAAAATGCTCTTTACAGCTTCTCTCGCCTCGGCGTCCAGCGTCTGCTCCGATCCTTCTTTCCTTCAACTTACAACTCTAAACTGTCGATCGAAGAATCCCGACTCGATCAGGCTGTCAACTTCTTCGATTCCCGCAACACTATGCCTTCGTTCCTCTCTGACCTCGGTGTGCTCCGATCCTTTTTCTTCGCTCAACCTTCAACTGTCGATTGTCGACCTCTTTTCATTTCCGTGATCGAGGTCTCCGCACTACCGCAAGCTTGCGCAATATCTTCCGGCTTCAGCGCCTTGTTCCGCGTGCAGCACTCCGAATAGAGGAACTGCAGCAATTCCTGCAGCGCTTCCGTGTTCGCCGTGTAACGCAAAAACGTGCTCTCCCGTTGCACAAGCACGAGCCCTTCATTCTTCAGCTTGTCCAGATGGTGCGATAGCGTCGAATTCGGAATCTCCAGCTCTCCCTGGATGTCCCCAACCACCAGCCCCTCGGGATGCGCCGACAAAAGCAGCTGCATGATCCGCAGCCGCGGCTCCGTCCCCATCGCCGAGAACATATCTGCATACTTCGCCACTCGCTCCGCCCGCTTTTTGTTTGATCCAGTTTCCATATTTCGATATTTGCAGAACTATGGTTGGCTGTCAACGTTTCTTTCTTTGGCCCCCTAGCCGGACAAGGTTTGGTTTCGGTTGAAGGAGATTTCCAAAGCTCGCTCCCATCTTTCCCTTGGCAGATTGCTGTTTCTCAGGCACACTAAGCCTTAGATATAGTTTTAGTTAATCCATTACGTCTGTTCAACATCCGCCGCCCAACTTCAAATGACCAGCCAGTTGCACAATTTTGGTGCAACGTAAGTCTCTTTAGAATGAACGCTTGTGAAAAAAGGCCGGGTGGGGGGAGGGGGTGCTCGTCGGTACGGACCCGGCGCATCCCAGGCAGATCGGCTCCTCTATCTGCACGACTGGGAATGCGCTACATTGGAAGATTGCTCTGCGCGCCGCAGCGTCGGTTGTGCGCCCAGCCCGTGAACTTATGCCCGATCTTCTCCCATCGCTCGTCATTGTCGGACGTCCCAACGTAGGCAAGTCCACGCTCTTCAACCGTTTGACCGGCACGCGCCGCGCCATCGTCACCAACGAGCCGGGAATCACTCGCGACCGCATTTACGGCAAGGCGGAGTGGCGAGGCCGCGCGCTCGAAGTCGTCGACACGGGCGGCCTCGTGCCGGACGATAAGGCGCTGATTCCGCAGGAAATCCTGCGCCAGGCGCACGTAGCCATCAAGAAAGCCGCGCTGCTCGTTCTGGTTGTGGACAGCCAAGCCGGTCTGACCCCTCTCGACGAAGAGCTGGCGCGGCTCCTGCGCACCACCGGGAAGCCGTTTTTCATCGCCGTAAATAAAGTGGACTCCGTATCGCAGGAATCGAACGCCGGCGTTTTTCATCGCATCGGCGCGCCGGTATTTCCTATCGCCGCCGAGCACGGCACGGGCGTGGACGATTTGCTGGACGCCGCGCTAGCGGAGGTCAGCGTCATCGCATCCGGCGAGGAAGAAAAACAACCGGACATCATCGAGGTCGCCATCATCGGCCGGCCCAACGTCGGCAAATCCACTCTGTTGAACCGTATCGTTGGCGAGGAACGCTCCATCGTTTCGCCCATCCCCGGCACAACCATGGACAATGTGGATACGGAAATCACGCGTGATGGCCGTGAGTATCGTTTTGTGGATACTGCCGGAATTCGCCGCAAGGGCAAAACCACGCTGGTCGCGGAAAAGCTCAGCGTGGTGATGGCCCGCCGCGGGCTGGAGCGCTGTGACGTGGCGCTACTCGTCGTCGACGGCGAGCAGGGCGTCACACAAGGCGATGCGCAAATCGCCAGCTATGCGGAGGAGTCCAGCCGCTCTGTCGTCATTGTCATCAACAAATGGGATCTCGCCGTCGTTGCCGCGCGCGACGCCGCATCACGTGATGCGGCTACCGCGAAAGGCAAGTCCCGGCGCGCTCCCGGCGAACACCACAAACCGGAAAACTTCGATGTCGGCCGGCTGATGTTCGACTACGAAAAAATGATTCGCGCCAAATTGAAATTCCTGAGTTACGCCCCCATTGTTTTTCTTTCCGCGAAAACCGGCGAGCGCGCCGCAAGACTTTTTCCTCTGATCAATCAGTGCTGGGAAGCGCGCCGCCGCCGCATCGCCACGCCGGTCTTGAATAACTGGCTCAAGGAAGAAGTCGACTTGCAGCGCGGCACTACGCCGAAAGCCCGCCCCGTGCGCATTTACTACATCACGCAGGCGAAAATCGCGCCGCCGACGTTCCTTCTTTTCACAAATCAAAAAGCGCCGCTGCATTTCAGCTACCAGCGCTTCCTGGAAAACCAGCTTCGCGCCAAATTCGATTTCGTCGGCACGCCGGTCCGTTTCATCCAGCGCCTCCGCAAACGCGACCGCGACTCCTCTGGAGGTGACGAATGAACGCCACCCTCTACATCAATCCATCGCAAACTGCTACGATAGCGGCGTCCCCCGGTAGGGCTTTGACATGCCAAACAACGGCACAGCAACGCAAGTCGCCACGGAGAAAAAACTCTACCGCATTGGCGAAGTCAGCCGCCTTGCGGACCTCAAGCCTTTCGTTCTGCGTTACTGGGAAACCGAGTTTCCCATGCTGGAGCCGGTCAAGAGTTCCAGCGGCCATCGCCTCTACCGCCAGGATGACGTGGACATGGTCTTCCGCATCAAGCGGCTGCTCTACGACGAAGGATTCACCATCGCGGGCGCGCGCCGCTTTCTCCGAGAGCATGAAGGAAATTTCGAGTCAGAGAACGTCGCCGCGAGCCATGGTGGAGACGGATCGGCGCAGCTTCTGAGCCGCAAAATGCTGCTCGATCTGCGCGATACGCTGCGCACTTTCTTGACGCTGCTCGAACGGCGGTGATACCTTGGAGGTGCTGATTGCCTCCCCGATTCGGCCTTCTGATTTTCGTTGGCCTGTCGCGGTCAGCTTACCGGTCGGGACGTAGCGCAGCCTGGTAGCGCGCACGCTTGGGGTGCGTGAGGTCGCTGGTTCAAATCCAGTCGTCCCGACCATTTCTTCTTCGGACAACGAACTGCTTCCCCTCGCTTCCGCAGGCGGTGACCGCGTAGTCCGGTTGTCTTGAAAGAACAAAACACGAATACGGTTGCCAATGACGCACATTCTTCTAACAAACGACGATGGATACCAAGCCGAAGGGTTGCGGGCGCTGGCGGCGGCGCTGGAGGGATTTGCCACGGTGAGCATTGTGGCGCCGAGCCGGGAGCAGAGCGGGACGGCGCAGTCGCTGACGCTGCGTCAGCCGATCGTCTGCAACAAGATTGCGGAGCATGAATGGGCCATCGACGGGACACCGGCGGATTGCGTGATCGTGGCGCTGCACAAGCTATTGCCGCAAAAACCGGACATGGTGATTTCCGGAATCAATCACGGCGCGAATCTCGGGGAAAACGTCTATTACTCAGGAACCGTGGGAGCGGCGCGGGAAGGCGCGCTGCACCACATTCCGTCGGTGGCGATGTCACTGTGTTCGAAAAAAGAAAAAGTGAAGTTTGAAAATTCCGCGCGCGTGGCGCGCGCCGCTGCGGAAATGATTTTGAAGGAAGGATTGCCGAACCAGGTTTTGCTGAACGTGAACGTGCCGGAGCCATGGAACGGCGAAGTGAAATTCACGCGGCAATCGCAAAAAATCACGCGCAACCAGTTAACGGAAGGAAAAGACCCGCGTGGCCGCAGCTACTTCTGGCTCTACGAACAAAAACTCGACAAAAATGTGGAGCCGGATACGGACTACGCCGCGATTTTTTCCGGCGCTGTTTCCATCACGCCGCTGCACCTCGATCCCACGCACACGGAATCGCTCAACCATCTTTCGCACTGGGCCAAGTCCATCGGCGCGGCCTTCCACAAATAGAGCGCGCAGAGAACAAGAAAAGAGATTCCTCGACTGCGCGGCGGACATTCGCTACGCGAACGGAAGAAAAAATCTGCCGCTTCGTTCGGAATGACGGTTTGATGGGTTGCGCCGAAATTAGTCGGCCTTGCCCACGGATGGAGCGATGAGCGGGACGTTGTTTTTCTGCATGCTGTCGTTGAGCGCAGGTACGTCTTTCGACAAAACCTCGCGCCACTTCGCGAGTTGCGATTCGAGTTGCAGGTCGAGTTCGGCGTAGACGCCGAGTTCGCCTTCCGTGGGCGGCGCGTCCGCGCTGTCAACCGCGTTTTGCAGATAGCCCAGTTTGCTGTTCAGCTTCGTCGGGTAATTGAGCTCATCTTCGCTGGCTTTGGAATTTACCTGGATGAGTTCTTCCTCGATCGAGCTGATTTTCTTGCGAAGATCGGTGGCAGCGGCGACCACCGGCTTCGCGGGATCGCTCGAACCGAGACGCTTTTCGAGCGCCTGCAATTGCGTGCGAAGATCGCGGATCGCCAGAATGGCCTTGTTCATTTCGTCCTGGCGGTCGCGCATTCGTAGCATCAGGTCGAACTGCTTGCGTAAATCGTCCGCCGAAGTCTTGACGCGCGGATCCATGAGCACTTCCAGGGGAGCAGTGAAATTCTTCGCTCCGACGTTCAGCCGCACTTGGTAGTTGCCAGGAAGAACCAGCGGGCCGCTCGGTGCGCCTTCGTCATAAATGGCGGCGGGAATTTTCTTGGGCGGTTCGTAGCGCAGATCCCAGGTAAATTCATTCAATCCGGCCTTCGCGGGGATGTGCTCCGCGGCTTCGTCTCTTTCCCATTCGTCAGAGCCGCCTTCTTTTTTCTTTTCTTCGCTGGTGAATGCGCGGATGACTTTTCCTTGCGTGTCCAGCACTTCCAGCTTGATGTGTTCTTTGGGCTCTTCCTTCAAATAGTAGTAGAGCGACGCGCCGTCGGGAGGATTCTCTCCAATCGCATAGCGGCGGCGACGCGCTCGTCCCATGCGCGTTCGAATGGCAGGACGCGAAGCGAACAAGTGCGCGTCCTCTGCGGCGATGGAAGCGTTCGCCTGGCGCAGCGGGCTGACGTCATCGAGCACCCAGAACGCGCGGCCATGCGTGGCAACGACGAGATCGTCGCCATGGATGATCAGGTCATGAACAGGAGTTGTCGGCAGATTGAGCTGCAGCGCTTGCCAGTGCGAGCCGTCGTCGAAAGAAACCCACGCGCCCGTTTCCGTGCCGGCATAGAGAAGGCCCTTGCGTTTGGGGTCTTCGCGAACCGCGTGAACGTAAGAGCCGTCGGGAAGTCCGGTGGTGATCGACGACCAAGTCTTGCCGAAATCACTCGTCTTGAAAATGTACGGCTTGAAATCGTCGAGTTTGTGGGCGTCGCTGGCGGCGTAAGCGGTGCCGGCTTCGAACGGTGACGGCTCGATCAGGCTGATCATGGCCCATTCGGGAAAACCCTTCGGAGTGACGTTGGACCAAGTTTTTCCATCATCGCGGGTGAGCTGAATCCAGCCATCGTCGGTGCCGACCCAGATCAGGCCTTTTTGTTTCGGAGATTCCGCAAGGGTGAAAATCAGATCGTAGAACTCGATGCTGGCCTGGTCCTTGGTGATGGGGCCGCCGGAATCCTGCTGCTTCGTCGGGTCATTGCGAGTGAGGTCTCCACCGAGCGTTTCCCAGGAATGGCCGCCGTCTTTCGAACGGAAGAGATACTGGGAAGAGTGATAGAGAACGTTCGGATCGTGCGGAGAAAATACGATGGGCATGGTCCAGGTGTAGCGATATTTTTGGACGGAAGCGTTGTGACCGTCGGGATCGAGCGGCCACTGCTGAACGTTTTGCGTTTGATTGGTGCGGCGATCGAGCCTGGTGATATAGCCGAAATAGGAGCCGGCATAGACGATATGTGAATCACGCGGGTCAACTGCCACGTAGCCGCTCTCCCCTCCGCCGACGGCGTCCCAATCCGCGCGATCGATGTAACCGCGGTCGCTGGCAGTGGCAATGCCGACGGAGGAATTGTCCTGCTGCGTTCCGTAGACGCGGTATGGAAAATCGTTGTCCGCAACCACGTGATAGAACTGCGCCGTCGGCTGGTTGTTCTGCGTGGACCAATTTTTTCCGCCGTCGATGGAAATCGTCGCGCCGCCGTCATTACCGTTGATGAGGCGATTGGGATTATGAGGGTCGATCCACAAGCCGTGGTGATCGCCGTGAGGAGCATTGAGGCGTTCAAAGGATTTGCCGCCATCGTTCGAGCGGAAAAGGCCGGTGTTGGCGATGTAGACTTTGTTGGAATCCTTGGGATCGGCCCAAAGGTGGGTGAAATACCAGGCGCGCTGGCGAAAACGGTGATCGTCGTTGATCAGCGTCCAGTTCGTGCCGCCATCGTCGCTGCGGTAAAGACCGCCCTTCTTGGCTTCGATGAGCGCGTAAACGACATTTGAATCCGCGCCGGAGACGGCGACACCAATGCGACCGAGCGGGCCCTCGGGGATTCCGTTACCTTCGACGCGCTTCCAGGTGGTGCCGTCGTCGTTCGAACGGTACAGGCCATCCTTGTCGCCGCCGCTGTTGAGCGTCCAGGGAGTGCGGTAGCCTTCCCACATCGCCGCAAAGAGGACGTGAGGATTCTGCGGATCGAAAACGATGTCGATGCCGCCGGTGCGGTCGTCGAGGTAATGAACTTTCTCCCAGCTCTTGCCGCCGTCGCGAGTGCGGAAAATGCCACGTTCGGTGTTTTTGCCGTAAGCATGCCCGAGAGCGGCAACGAAGGCGACATCAGGATTCGTGGGGTGGACGATGACTTTGCCGATGTGGCGCGAGTCCTTCAAGCCAACGTTGTTCCAGGTCTTGCCGCCGTCGTTCGAACGGTAGACGCCGTCACCGAAGGAGATGTTGCCGCGAATGCAGGCTTCGCCTGTGCCGACATAAATGACGTTGGGATCGGATTCCGAGACCGCGATGCTGCCGATGGAGGAGGTGGTCTGCTTGTCGAAAAGAGGATCCCAGGAAACGCCACCGTCAGTGGTCTTCCAAACGCCGCCGGCTACGGCGCCAAAATAGTAGGTGTTGGGCTGGCTCGTGACTCCGGTGACGGCGAGGACGCGACCGCCGCGGAACGGGCCGATGAGGCGCCATTTCATGCCGCCATAAGTCTTAGGATCGATTTGGGGAGCATTTTGCTGGGCGCTGACAAAGACCGGGACTACGAACATCAGGAAGGAAACAAGCAGAACGAAATAAACGGGCTGGCGAGACGCTTTCACACACACCTCCACAGATAGGAACGGAAAACGAAAAATAGTATCGCTACGCGCTGTTAGACGGAAGCGATTTTCGTTGGGGTACAGGTTGGGATAGGATGCTGGCGCAGTGAGCAAGCAGAAGACATACGACGTTGCAGTGATTGGAGCGGGCGTCTTCGGCGCGTGGACGGCGTGGCACCTCGCAAAACGAGGGCAGCACGTGGCGCTGATCGAGGCCTACGGACCCGCACATTCGCGGGCCAGTTCCGGAGGCGAAACGCGGATCATTCGAATGGGCTACGGCGCGGATGAACTGTACACGCGGTGGTCGCAGAAATCGCTGAAGCAATGGAAAGAGTTTTTTGCGGCGATCCGACAACCACTTTTTCTCGAAACCGGAGTGCTATGGATGGGCGGTGACGAAGACCAGCGGTTGCGGCAGACCAGCGAGACGTTAAAGCGATGCGGAATGCCATTCGAGGAGCTAGGCCGCGCAGCGCTGGAGAAACGCTATCCGCAAATCGCGTTTGACGGTATTGAGTGCGGCATCTTTGAGCCAAAGAGCGGTGTCCTGCTGGCAAGACGGGCCGTGGCCGCTGTAGTCGAAGATGCGGTTCGGCTTGGAGCGGAGTACCTCTGCGCGCACGCAATGAATCCGCGAGAGGCAGGCCGGGTGGAACACATTACGACGAGCCGGGGCGAACGGATCGCGGCGGAAGAGTTTGTGTTTGCCTGTGGGCCGTGGCTTGGCAAGGTTTTCCCGGACGTTCTTGGCACGCGAATTTTTCCCTCGCGGCAGGAAGTGTTTTTCTTCGGCATTCCGGCTGGCGATACGAGGTTCACGGCACCGGCGCTGCCGACGTGGCTGTTTCAGGAAGACCTGGTCTACGGAATGCCAGACATCGAGGGACGAGGACTGAAGATTGCGTTTGATGAACATGGAGAACGAGTGGATCCTGATACGCAATCGAGGATTGTTTCGCCGGCGATGACGGAGTTGGTGCGAAAGTATGTGGCGCGGCGGTTTCCGGCACTAAAAGGTGCGCCGATTGTGGAAACGCACATCTGCCAGTACGAGAACACTTCGAACGGGGATTTCCTGATTGACCGGCATCCGGAAATGGAAAACGTGTGGTTTGCAGGCGGCGGGTCGGGGCATGGATTCAAGCACGGCCCAGCAGTGGGAGAATACGTGACGAAGCAGTTGCTCGATGGCGCACCAGCGGAAGCACGCTTCTTGCTGGAGACAAAGGACACTGTCCAGAAGCGTGCAGTATACTGACGGCCCTGGTCCGAAGCAGAATCGCAAGACGAAACTTCCGGCTGTGGCATGCGTCTTGTAACAAGGGGATGTTCTTCGTTTGCCAATTCGACTGCCAACGAGAAGAGTGGCTCGCCTCGGCTGCAAAAGCTGGGGGTGGAAGCCAAGTGACGCGGCGGGACACCTTAGCCGGGCCTAGACTTTCGTTGGAAATATGGGCTAAAAAAAAATAGAAATTACGGAGGAACAATGCGTTTGAAGATGGATCGAGCCGCCCGGGCGTTTGTTCCGCTTGCGGCGATGGCCCTGCTGATGTTGGCCGCGGTACGGACATCAGCGCAGGACATCAAGATCGCCTATGAGAAATTCGCGCTTCCTAACGGGCTGACCGTGATCGTTCACGAGGATCACAAAGCGCCCATCGTCGCTCTGAACATCTGGTATCACGTGGGCTCCAAGAACGAAAAGCCGGGAAAGACCGGGTTTGCGCACCTGTTCGAACACTTGATGTTCGGCGGCAGTGAAAACGTCAAAGGGCGCTACATCGACGCGATGGAGCACGTGGGCGCCACGGACCTCAACGGCACGACCAATTCCGACCGCACCAATTATTTCGAGGACGTGCCCACATCCGCGCTGGATTACGCACTGTTCCTGGAGTCCGACCGCATGGGACATTTTTATAACACCATCAACAAGGAAACCCTCGACCTGCAGCGCGGCGTGGTGCAAAACGAAAAGCGCCAGGGCGACAACCAGCCCTATTCCATCTCGCGGTATCTGATCACGGAAAACACCTATCCTGCTGGGCATGGCTACTCGTGGACCACCATCGGGTCCATGGAGGATTTGAACGCGGCGTCGCTTGCCGATGTGCAGGAGTGGTTCAAGACTTATTATGGGCCTTCGAACGCCACACTGGTGATTGCCGGCGACGTCGATGTGAAAACGGCGCGCGAAAAAGTCCAAAAATATTTTGGGGATATCCCGCCCGGTCCCCCGGTCGCGTACCAGAATTCTTGGGTGGCGAAAATGACTGGAGTGCATCGCCAACAAGCGCAAGACCGCGTGCCCGCCGCGCGCGTATTCAACGTCTGGAATGTTCCCCAATACGGCCAGGCCGACGCCGATTATCTGGACCTCGTGAGCGACGTGCTGTCAGAAGGCAAGGATTCGCGGCTCTATAAGCGGCTCGTTTATGACGAGCAAATCGCAACTTCGGTGAATTGCGGCGTCAATCCGAGTGAAATCGGCAGCCAGTTTTTGGTTATTGCGTCGGCCAAACCCGGAGGAAGCCTCGCGCCCATCAACAAGGACGTGCAGGAAGAGCTGGACAAATTCCTGAAGGACGGGCCGACGGCGGAAGAGTTAGAGCGCGTCAAGACCGCTTATGAAGCGAATCTCGTCCGAGGGCTCGACCGCATCGGAGGCTTTGGCGGCAAATCCGACATCCTCGCCCGGGGTCAGGTATTTACAGGAAATCCGGAACAGTACATGATCTCGCTGAATCGCGTGCGCAAAGCAACGGCTGAGGATTTGCGCGATGCGGCGCGGCGCTGGCTCAGCGATGGCCTTTATCAACTCGAGGTCGTGCCCTTTCCGGAATACAAGGCAGCGACCGCCGGCGCGGACCGTTCGAAACTCCCCGAAGTCGGCGCGACGCCCAACGTGAAGCTGCCAGCGTTCGAACGCATGACGCTCTCAAATGGTTTGAAAGTCGTTCTAGCGGAACGCCATGAATTGCCTCTTGTGGATTTCACCATGCTCGTGGATGCGGGCACCTCGGCAGATAGTTCAGCGTCACCGGGCACTGCCATAATGACGTCCTCGCTGCTGACCAGCGGCACGGACAAATACAATGCACTGCAAATCAGCGATGAAATTCAACGGCTGGGAGCGGAGCTCGAAGCAGCTTCCGGGCTGGACAGTTCGACGGTACATCTCTCCGCGTTGAAGAGCAGGCTGGAACCATCGCTGGCCTTGTATTCCGACGTGCTGCTCCATCCTTCGTTCCCTCAGGAAGATTTCGCGCGGCAGCAAAAGCTGCAGATTGCCGCGATCCAGCGGGCGAAGACTTCTCCTGGGGCGATGGCGGGCCGAGTGATGACTCCGGCGCTTTACGGCAAGGATCATCCCTACGGACTTCAGTTGACCGAAGCAAGTGTCGGCAAACTGACGCGCGACGCCATCGCCAAATTCCATGACACGTGGTACCGGCCAAACAACGGCACGCTGGTGATCGTGGGCGACACCACCCTGGCGGAAATTAAGCCGCAACTCGAGAGGGCTTTTGCGTCCTGGAAGCAAGGGGACGCACCAAGGAAGAGCATTCCGAACGTGGCGCCGCCGAAGCAGGCCGAATTGTATTTGATCGATAAACCGGGCGCAGCGCAGTCTTACATCCTGGCGGGGACGATCGCGCCGCCGCGCAACAGCCCGCAAGAAATCGCTCTGGGAATCTGGAACGACATTCTGGGCGGAACGTTCGGTGGGCGCGTAAACATGAACCTGCGCGAGGAAAAACATTGGTCTTATGGCGCTCGCACGGGGTTTCAATTTGCGCGCGGAAACAGCGCCTGGGTGACGCAAGCGCCGGTGCAAACGGATAAGACCAAGGAATCTCTCGTCGAGATCAACAAGGAGTTGCACGACGTGTTTGGCGCGCGCCCCATCTCGCAGGATGAACTCAACAAGGACAAAGACAATCGAACCCTTCGCCTGGCGGGATCGCGCGAAACTATCAACGAGGTGGGCGATGCGATTGAGAATATCGTGCAATATCGTTTACCCGACGACTATTTCTCGACGTATGCGTCGAAAGTGCGGGCGCTGACGACAAACGATCTCACCACCGCGGGGAAATCCTTTCTCAGCCCGGATCGATTGGTCTGGGTGGTGGTCGGGGACCTTGCGAAGGTGGAAGCCGGAATTCGCGAGCTGAACCTTGGGGCCGTGCACATCGTAGATGCCGACGGCAATTCCATCAGGTAGAAGTCACTAACAAAGAATAAATTAGTGCTAAAATGTTCGAACGAATAGACAAACTGTTCGAGCAGTTTAGATTTTGGGGCTGCGGCGAGGATTTAGCGCAGCAGCAGCACGTCTAACACGCCGAGCCTTTTCCGCATATAGATCGTGGTCCGCTTCCGAGAGCAATTTCTCAATGCGCTCGCCGTCGCCACGGTACGTAGAGATGCCGATGCTCGCGGAGAGGGCCGGCTGTTCCGTGTCGCTTGCGAGAACTTCCCGGATGCGATTGGCGACGCGCCGCGCTTCGTCCTCCTGCGACTCCGGGAGAACGAGCGCAAATTCGTCGCCGCCATATCGCGCGGCGGTATCAACGGCCCGGCAATGGATGCGGAGGACATCGGCGAGACGGCAGATGGCGCGGCTCCCGACGAGGTGGCCAAAGTTATCGTTGATTTTTTTCAGGCCATCGAGATCAAGAAGCAAAACGGAAAAGGGCCGGCCGTTGCGATCGGTGCGATCGGTCTCGCTTTCAAGAACATCGAGCAGGCGGCGATAGTTAGCAAGCCCGGTGAGCGGATCGCTGACGGCGAGATGACGCACCTGTTCGAAGAGCCGCGCATTGTCGAGAAGAGCCCCGCAGAGGGCGACGGTGTAGCCCAACACCATGAGCGCTTGCGCGAAAACGAACGGAGCATCCAGCAAGCGGGTGGATTGAGCGGCCGAAAGCTGCGCTGCGAGATTCAACCAGGTGGCTGCGTAAATGGTGCGGTCGAAGGCGGAATCCTCTACGGACAAACGCCGGCGGAACCAGATGAGACTCACGAGGAAGATCGCGCCGGGCAGCAATTGCTCGGGATAGGGGAAAAACGCGCTGGGGTGGCGAGAAACCTCGGGCGGCAAGCGACGAAGCGCGGCGGATACCACGTAGGTCACCGCGACTACAGTCAGCAAAGCGCCGGCAATTTCACGGCGTGGATGACGCGAACGCGGCAGGAAATGCTCAACCAGAAGCGCAACAACGAGCAGAAGTGCCAGGACAATACGGCCAAGCCACCAAGCAAGGGGCGCCCAGAGTATCCGCAGCGGGGCTTCCGGAAAAATCTGAAAAAAGAGAATGCTGGTGGCCGTCAGAACGGCGCCCGACAGAAGAAACCCGGCGCCGAGAATCAGTGAGATCCGATCCTGAGTCCCCTGGAAACGGACGAGTGTTACAGCAGCGAAAACAAAGGCAAGAAGACCGCTAATGACCTGCAGGTAACCTTGAAGAATGGCGTCGGGCTGAAGAGCGATGCGGCGAAGCCAGTAAGCGGCGAGAACCACAAAAAGAAAAGCGCTGAAATGCGCCAAGAAGATCTTGGCGTTGCTGCGACCTTGTGTGAGAGGGGCCTCGCCCATGGGTTATCGAACAGTCCTCTATTCCCGGGCCGGGCGGCTACTTAATTAGACTACGCACGAGGTCTCTCCGTTGCTGAGAATTCGAGGAGGGAGTGAGGCAAGAGATAACGTTTCTGTGAAAATTGCGGCCTGTACAAATGGACAGGACAAACTATGGCGGCGAAGTTCCGCGGGAAGGGACGAAAGCCGAGACAAATCTTTTGTAGTTGCGCCGTGGAGCGAGATTGCGCACACTGTCAGCGCTTGAAACGATTGAATAAAGATGAATGGCACGCGCGGGAGTGGTGATTGAAAAAGTTTGCTCGAAGCCCATGTTACGGTGACGCCGGGGTCGAACCGTAGTTCCCCTGGAAAAGGAGAATCGCTTGAGCGACGAAAGCACAGCGGGTTCCACGCCACTACTGCGGCGCACTCTGACGCTCTGGGACCTGATTCTGTACGGCGTGATAGTCATCCAGCCGGTGGCACCCATGTCCATTTACGGCGTCCTGAGCGATCGGGGCAAGGGCCACGTCGTAACCGCGATCCTGATTGCGATGGTAGCGATGCTATTCACGGGGATCAGCTACGGACGAATGGCGCGGGCATATCCGAGCGCGGGTTCGGCGTTTACTTATGTAGCGCAGGAAATTCATCCTAGCGTTGGATTTGTCACCGGTTGGAGCATGGTGATGGATTACATGCTGAACCCGCTAATCTGCACGGTGTGGTGCGCAGGACAGGCCCATGACTTCGCGCCAGGAGTCCCCATTTGGGTCTGGAAAGCTTTCTTTGCGGTGGTCTTTACGCTCCTGAATATTCGCGGCATTAAGACGTCGGCACGCATTAACGCGGGCATGGCTGCAGGCATGGGCGCCGTTGTGGTGGTAATCTTCGTAGTCGCCGCTCGCTACATCTTCGGCCATCCGCACGCCGATACCGCCTTCTTTACCAGGCCGTTTTACGACCCGCAGACCTTCACACTCGGCGGCCTCTTTGGATGCACGTCCATTGCCGTGCTCACATACATTGGCTTCGACGGGATTTCCACGCTCTCCGAGGAAGCCGAGAATCCGCGGCGCAATATCATGCTGGCGACGGTGCTCACTTGCGTGGTCATCGGTCTTTTGTCTGCGGCCGAAGTCTACGTCGCGCAACTCATCTGGCCAATATCCCAGCCGTTCCCCGACGTAAATACTGCTTATCCGGAAATCATGCGCCGTCTCTGGCCCGCACTGCACGTCGGAACTCAAACCATTGCGCCGCTGTTTCTTCTCGTTGGTTTCACATTACTGCTCGCTAATTTCGGATCGGGACTAGGAGCTCAATTGGGCGCTGCGCGCCTTCTATTCGGCATGGGGCGGAGCAATGCGCTGCCTCAGTCATTCTTCGGAAAACTAGATGGAAAGCACCGGATTCCCAAGAACAATGTTATTTTTGTCGGAGGTGTCGCGCTCGCGGGCGCATTTTTGCTCGAAGTGGTGGCCGGATACAGATTCTACATCCACGACGCACAAGCGGTGAACTGGGGGATTTTCCTGAAGATCCTAAACGGGGACAAGGCTTACGGCCTTGGCGCCGAGATGCTGAATTTTGGCGCGTTGATCGCGTTCATGGGCGTGAACGCCGCAGCGTTCGTGCACTATTACGTTCGCGCCGAAGAAAAAAAATTGATCAATCTGATCCCACCCATACTGGGATTTCTAGTCTGTCTCGCGCTGTGGATGAACCTGAGCCGGCCGGCGATGATCGTGGGTTCGATTTGGATGGCCGCCGGGATCGCGTTCGGCGTGTGGAAAACGCGGGGCTTCCGGGAGCAGCTTTCTTTTGAAATACCCGCGGAATAACAAGTTGGCGAAGGACGGGCAGGTTGCATATTCGGTGGCTCACGACGGATGATGATGCAATCGGAGACCCCACTCTTGGTGAAGCGTCATAGCGGAAAGAACCAGACCATCACGATGAGAGATGTCGCGAAGTCCAGCGGCTTCTCACCGGCGACGGTTTCGATTGTGCTGAACAATGCGCCACTGGCGCGGTACATCGCGCCAGCCACAAAAAAACGCATCGAGGAAGTCGCCAAAAAGCTCGGCTACCGGCCAAATGCAATGGCGCGTTTTCTTCGCAGCAAACGGAGCCACAGTGTCGGAGTGATGTTCTTCGATATTACGGATCCCTTTTGCACGCCGGTTCTGCGGGGCATCGAGAACGGGCTCTATCAATCGTCGTACGTGCCAATTTTCGCCGACGCCCACAACCAGAGAAACCGGTTTGAACGATACCTTGAAATGCTGCTGGAGCATCACGTCGAGGCATTGATCGTCGTAGCCAACTGGCTCTTCGTAGACATTCAACTGCTCGCGGACCTCAGCAAGCGAAACATTACCGCCGCAACGATTGGTTGGGAAATGCCCGGTAACGATGTCAGCTCGGTGATGGTAGACAACGAAGCGGGAGGGCGACTCGCGCTCGAACATCTTCACCATCTGGGACACCGCAAGATCGCGTTCATACGCGGCCCCAAAATGCTGATCGACAGCGCGCCACGGTGGAAAGGGATTCAGAAATTCGCGCACTCGGCTGGACTGGAGATCGACCCTGCGCTCGTTCTGCAACTGCCGGATTCTTTCGATCCCAACTCCGGCTTCGAGGGCGGGTATCGGTTCACGGAAGAATTGGTGCAGCGAAAAAAGCGGTTCACCGCATTGATGGCCTTTGACGACCTGACGGCGCTGGGCGCGATCCGCGCGCTGACTAAAGCGGGCGTGAAAGTGCCGGAGAACTGCTCGGTCGTGGGTTTCGATGACGTGCCGCTATCGTCGCTGTCCGCCCCCTCGTTGACGACGGTTAGGCAGCCGCTGGAAGCAATGGGGAACCTGGCGGTGAATATCGTGATGGAAGGCGTCAATGCCGGGCTGGAAAAGCGTGATTGGAACATTTCGCGGCACAAGATGAACCCGGAGCTGGTGATTCGCGATTCCACGCAAGCGGCGGTTCTCAGCGGTTCTGACGACTGAAGATTTCTTCCTTCAGGCATCTGGAAAATCTGCGCGGCTGCTCAGAACCGCGCCAAACTAGCATGGCAATCGCAAGAGGTAAAAGGCGCGGATTCAGTGAATTCGCGCCTTTTTTGTGCTCAAAAGGCTCGGAGCTTACTTTACCGCGGGCAGAAAGGCCTGCGAAGCCGCCATGAACTCAACGTGGGGCAGTTCCGTAGAGAGTCGGACGCGCTCGAAACGCCCTTTCGCTCCTCCACTGGCCTTGAATGTCAGAAGGTACTGGTTGCTGAGATGCATGGAGAGCTCATCAAAATAGGGCTTTAGAGTGACGGGAGCGGCAGTGCCAAGGTAAAAGGATTCGGCGCCCGTTTCAACCGAAAGCTCGCTGAGATTCGATTGCGCTCTGTTGACGATGAAGAATCCGCGCCCTCGGTGCCCTGCATCTGGAGCGTAGATTGTCCAAACGTTGATATTTTGCTTTTGCGCCCGACTGATCGTGGAGTCGAGATCTGGGCTCCGAAGGTCAAAACCTCCGCGAAAGTAATCAATTCCGGAAGAGAGCAAGAGGATGGAGCGCCTGTCCGCGGAAGAAGGCCAGCGCTTCATCAAGTCCAGAAGTGCGAGATAAGGGCTCGAGAACGCGCCCCCGCCACCGAGCGGGATGCGCAGCGCTTTGGCAGCAAGTTCATGGTCGTTGGTAAAATCCTGGGCGAGCATAGCGGTACCGTTGCGCGCGTAGGCTACAGAAATGTAGGTGGTATCAGGCTGGGCATCGAAAAACGACTTCAGATCGCCCCACTGATTGGCGATACCCCCGTCCAGCGAATCGTCAATCAAAACGGCGAGGTATAACTTTCCGCCGTGCTTCCAATCGGCGACTTGAGTGCGCTCTTTGTTGAGATAGAGCTGGACGTCGTCTTTGGTAACGATTGGCGGACTCATGTCTTTTTTGCCGACGGCGGTTACCGTCATGGTGACTGCTCCCGGTGCAGCGGCCCTGGCATTTGACACAAATAGTCCGGATGCCAAAACGAGTGCCGCTATCATCGTGGCAAAGCGGCTAGCTTTTATTTTCTTGACCATTGTTTTTCCTTTTTACCTTTCCTACTCTTAGATGCACCAATCGGTCCCGCGGACGTATAAGAAGCGAACTCCACGTTGAACGCGAGCAAGGCATTTGCCGCCGCAGAGGATGGCGGAGCGATTTGCATGAAGCGAGGGGTGGCGATTGCGTAGTATGCTGCTGCGTCTAAACAAAGGACCAGCGCAGTGAAAAACTATATTGGAGCAATCGATCAAGGCACGACGAGCACGCGATTCATGGTATTTGACCAGTCCGGGCGTGTCGCCGCTGTAGCCCAACGGGAGCACGAACAGATTTTCCCAAAGCCGGGTTGGGTGGAGCACGATCCGTTGGAAATTCAGCGGCGCGCAGAAGAGGTAATTGCCGGGGCGCTCCAGCAGCGCGGGCTGCGCGCTGCGGATCTGGCGGCGATCGGCATCACGAATCAGCGGGAGACCACCGTCCTGTGGGAGCGCAAAACCGGCAAGCCGGTTGCCAATGCGATTGTTTGGCAGGACACGCGGGTTGCGGAAGATGTCAAGCTCTTCGCCCGGGAAGGCGGGCAAGGCCGCTTCCGTCCGCAGACTGGATTGCCGCTGAGCACGTACTTCAGCAGTCTGAAGCTGCGTTGGCTGCTCGAGAATGTTTCCGGCGCACGGGAAAGAGCGGCCGGGGGCGAGTTGCTGTTCGGAAATATCGATACGTTTCTCCTCTGGAACTTGACCGGAGGCCCTCAAGGCGGCGTGCACGTGACCGACGTGACTAACGCGAGCAGAACGCAGCTCCTGAATTTGCTAACACTAGATTGGGATGAAAAGTTGCTTGTGGCGTTTGATATTCCGCGCGCAGTGCTGCCGAAAGTGCGTTCGAGCAGCGAAGTCTACGGTGAAGCAACTCTCAAAGCGATCGCCGGAGTTCCTATCACCGGCATCCTGGGCGATCAACAAGCAGCGCTAGTCGGCCAGGCGTGTTTTCGTCCTGGCGAGGTCAAGAACACCTACGGCACAGGTTGCTTTCTGCTGATGAACACGGGCGAGCGGTTGGTGCCTTCGAGTTTTGGCCTCCTCACCACTGTCGGGTACAAATTTAGCGATAGCGCCGCAAGCTACGCTCTGGAAGGCAGCGTGGCGATTGCCGGAGCGCTGGTACAGTGGCTTCGCGACAACCTCGGAATGATTGAGAAGAGTTCCGATGTCGAGCCGCTGGCGCGAACGGTCAACGACAATGGCGGTGTCTATTTCGTTCCTGCATTTTCCGGGCTGTACGCGCCGTATTGGAAGGAGAATGCGCGCGGCGTGGTCGCCGGCCTGACGCGCTACGCGAACAAAGGACACATCGCGCGAGCGGTGCTGGAAGCCACGGCATTTCAGACGCGAGAAGTGGTTGAGGCGATGGAGAAGGATTCGCATATCAGCCTCGCCAGCCTTCGCGTGGATGGCGGCATGGTTGCGAACGATTTATTGATGCAATTTCAGGCGGACATTTTGAATCGCGAGGTAGTGCGCCCGGTGATTCAAGAGACGACCGCACTTGGTGCGGCCTATGCCGCAGGCCTGGCGGTAAAATTCTTTTCCGGCTTGGAGGAGTTGCGAGCAAACTGGGCAGTTGATCGCACCTGGAAACCACATCTTGCAGAAACGGAGCGCGAGCAGTTGTACAAGCAATGGAAGAAAGCAGTCACGCGATCGTTTGACTGGATCGAACCGTGAGGGAGGCATTCGCTTATGAACTCACCGCTGGCCGGTGAATTTTTCGGAACGATGATTCTGATACTGCTCGGCGATGGAGTTGTTGCTGCCGTGCTGCTCAAACGATCGAAAGCGGAAGGCGGCGGGTGGATGGTGATTACAGCCGGTTGGGCGTTCGCGGTGATGGCGGGCGTGTTCACGGCCATCGCTTGCGGAAGCAATGATGCCCATCTGAATCCGGCAGTGACCATTGGCTTCGCGATGCGGGATGGCAATTTTTCCAAGTTTGCTCCTTACCTTGCGGCACAGATGCTTGGGGCCATCGTCGGGGCAGGGCTTGTCTGGCTGCACTACCATCCGCACTGGAAGGAGACGCCGGACACTGAGATCAAGCTAGCATGCTTTTGCACGGCGCCGGCAATTCGTAATGGTGTGACAAATTTACTGAGCGAAGTCATTGCGACCTTCGTGCTGGTCTTCGTGGTCGGCGCGATTTTTTCAAGGGGCGTCTCCGCGACGGGTCCTGCCTCGGGGCTGGGACCATATCTCGTGGGAAGCTTGGTCTGGGGAATCGGGTTGTCGCTAGGCGGGCCGACCGGATATGCGATCAACCCAGCGCGAGACCTCGGACCGCGTGTCGCTCACGCGATCTTGCCGATTGCCGGAAAAGGCGGATCGGATTGGGGCTATGCAACGATTCCAGTGATTGGACCGCTCATTGGCGGTGTGTTGGCCGGGGCGCTTCTCCGCGTTCTCGCGATTTCCTGATCCAGGCAGAATTCGGGCAGGACTCTGCTGTATCTTGGCGGCGATTCCGAGATGACTGGAGAATGTTAAGTACACAGAACTCTCTTAAAAAAATGGAGCAAAGAAAAGAATGAGCCTGATGCGATCGCTGTTGCTAGCTGCCTCGCAGAATCGATGGCTTCGCGACCATGCCACGCAATATTCGTTCGTGCGCGGCACAGTGTCACGGTTCATGCCCGGTGAAACGCTGGACGACGCACTTGGGGCGGCGGAGGCGCTTCGAAGGAAGAAGATTGGAACGGTCTTCACGCACCTTGGAGAAAATATTAAGGACCGCGCGGAGGCGCAGCAGGTCACGGAACACTATCTCGAAGTCCTGAAACGCATCAGGGAAAATGGTCTCGACGCGGAGATTTCCGTCAAATTAACACAACTGGGCTTGGATCTCTCGCCACATCTGTGCTTCGAGCATTTGAACGCCATAATCGACCGAGCTGAAAAAGACTCCATCGTCTGGGTGGATATGGAGGCGAGCAATTATGTGGACGCAACACTGGACCTTTATCGCCGAGCGCTGACGGCGCATCCGAATGTGGGCATTTGCCTGCAAGCCTATCTCTACCGGACCAAGGATGACCTGGCGAACCTTCTTCCACTGCGGCCCTCGATTCGTTTGGTTAAAGGCGCGTACAACGAGCCGCCGGAAATTGCATTCCCCCACAAGCACGATGTCGACGAAAGTTATTTCGTGCTTGGGAGGCAGATGCTGCGTGCGAAGAAGGAGAATCGCTGCGTGCGCGCAGCGTTCGGCACGCACGATGTGGCGCTGATACGGCGTCTGGCCGATTGTGCATCCGCGGAAGACTTTGCGAAGAGGGATTTTGAAGTGCAGATGCTCTACGGCATCCAGCGCGCCGAGCAGGAACGTCTCGCCAATGAAGGCTGCACTTCGATTGTGCTGGTCGCCTACGGGAGCTACTGGTATCCGTGGTTTGTGCGGCGGCTGGCGGAGCGGCCGGCAAATTTATGGTTCATGGTGCGCAACGTGTTCGCGGCGTAGAATCTGCCTGAGTTATGTTCCGATCCGCGTTCCACCGGCGATGGGAACCTCTACTATCCCACAGTGTTGGCCTTGGCTATCAGAAGAATCGCGAGAAGATAGAACAAAAACATAAGGGCGAGAAGTGTCTTTGCCTGACGATCGGCACCTTGAAATTCTTTCCATACTAAAATTCCCCAAAGGGCCGCCACCATGGGGGCAGATTGTCCGATGGCATAGGAAACGGCCACGCCGGTGAGATTCGCTGCTACCAGGTTGAAGACGGTGCCGGTTCCCCAGATGATGCCACCCATCAGTCCTAGCATGTGGTCCGCGGCAGGTCCGCGAAAAAATTCGCCGAAATTCACAGGGCCTCCAACTAGAGGATTCTTCATGAAGTAAACGTTCCAGACAAAGCACGAAAGCAGCGCTCCCAATGTAAAAAAAACGCCAACGCTATAGGGACCCAAAGCGTTTCCTTGGGTCATCGCGCGAGTGATAAATGGAGCCCAGAGGCCCATCAGAATTCCGGAAACGAGGCAGATGATGATGCTCTTGCGAGAAACTGGCCGGGCAGCTCTGGTGAGGTTTCCATAAGCCTTGCCATCGAGGACCACCGCGATGACGGCGCATGCGACACCGGCTGCGAGCAACGGCGCATTCCCTCTCGGCTGCAACAAATAGCTCGAAACGACGCCGACCACCATGGCAATGCCGATCGAAACCGGAAAGGCGATGGCCAGACCGGCCAGGTCGATTGCGGCCACAAGGAGAAGATTTGCAAGATTGAAAACAGCGCCGCCAGCAAGAGTGTAAATGTAATTCGAGCGATCGGCCGCGCGGATGTTGTTTAGGAAGCTCGAAGCGTCATTCGACGTATTGCCCATGGTGAAGGCTAAAGCGACCGCGATCAGAAAAATACCCAAGGCGTAGTCCCAGTAAAACAATTCGAAACGGTAATTCTTTACACCCTTGAAAGTGTTTGCCCAGGAGCCCCAGCAGATCGCGCTCGTCAATATCATTAGAAGCGCTAAGCCGAAAGAATGAGGAACAAACATGAATTCCCGGCTCCTTTGCCAGTCATCGATTCATCTTTTGTCAGCGTGATGTTGTTTCTACATTTGTGACTGACGCTGCTTGTACTCATTGTCAGGAGAAGTGTCAAGGGCAACCCAGGAAAGCTACCGGCGCTCCCCTTATGCGGAGAAATTGCAAAACGGCTCACTTGGCAAATCGAGGGTTTATACGGTTCACCGACGGGGTTCTTATATAATCCGCGCCAAGAATCGCCAGGGGCAAGATAATGGCCAAGCAACCCTTGATTGCGGTGGTGGGCAGCGCCAACGTGGACCTGACCACATTTAATGACGTTTTCCCGCGGCCCGGGGAAACCATCATCGGCAAGAAGTTTGATCTTGGCTTCGGCGGCAAAGGCGCGAATCAGGCGGTTGCAGCACGGCTCTGCGGAGCGAACGTAGGCATGGTGGCAAAAGTCGGGAGCGACCTTTTTGGTCCCGCCACAGTCAAAAACTTTGAATCGCAGGGGATTGACGCGACGCATGTGCGCATCGCCGAGGGCGTCTCAAGCGGAGTCGCACCAATCTTCGTGGATCCGAGCGGCCAAAATCGCATCATCGTCGTGAAGGGCGCAAACGATACGCTTTCGCCCGAAGACGTGGATGCTGCGGAGCCCCTGCTCCGCAAAGCAGATGCCATCATCCTGCAGTTTGAAATTCCGTTGAGAACCGTCTACCACACCGTGAAGTTCGCAAAAGCGAACGGAATTCGCTGTATCGTGAATCCCGCCCCGGCACAACCGATTGACTACAAAGAGATGGGCGGTGCGGATTATTTCATCCCTAATGAGAGCGAAGCCGAAGCGATCACAGGAATGGCGGTTCATTCGATCGATGATGCAAAAAAGAGCGCGGAGTCTTTCCTGCGCCAGGGAATGCGGCGGGTGGTCATTACTCTCGGCGAGCGCGGCTGTTTGGCCGCCGGACCGGACCGGATTGAGCTCATTCCGGCATTCCGGGTCCAAGCCGTGGACACCACGGGGGCGGGCGACGCCTTCATCGGCAGCTTGGCAGTTTTTTTGAGCGAAGGTTTGCCCGAGGAAGAAGCATTGCCTCGCGCAAATCTCTACGCCGCTCTGTCGACAACCAAGGTAGGGACTCAGAAATCATTCTGCAGCCGGGCGGAATTTGAGAAGGAGTGGCGGAATCGCGGCGGTCGCCTGTGAACCGGCTTTGTCGAAGTGCTAAGATAGAGATTCCTGATTGTTCCATTACTTGTGGTGAGCATCTCATGACTCTGCGCGACAATCCGCGAATCGACAGCCCCTCAAGTCTTGATCACCCCGTTCTTCGTGAACCGATTTCACCTTCGGATACCGCCATCGCAAATTACGCCGGCCGCGATCTCCAGCCCAACCGCGGCATCCCGCTGAACTTGGATTGGGTGAACGCGGTGCGCGTAAACACCAGCGCCGTCGAACGCCGCGCGCAAACCATCAGCACCCGGCGAACAGTAAAGAAAGAATGGCAAGCGGCTTGGCTCTTGCGCGCCATCACCTGCATGGATTTGACGACGCTTTCCGGCGACGACACGAGCGAGCGCGTTCGCCGGCTTTGCGCCAAGGCACGGCAGCCGCTTCAGCAGGAGCTTGTGCAGAAGCTGGGCATCGAGAGCCTCGATATCAAGGTCGCGGCCGTTTGCGTTTATCACGCTTTCGTTGAAACCGCGCGACGCGCCATCGAGGGCAGCGGCATCCATGTGGCCGCGGTGTCCACGGGATTCCCTGCCGGCCTTTCTCCGTTTGAAGAACGGGTCGCGGAAATTCGCCGCTCGGTGGAAGCCGGCGCGGACGAAATCGACGTGGTCATCACGCGCGCCCACGTCTTCGGGGCGAAATGGCAAGCGCTTTACGATGAAATCGCCGCGTTCAAGAACGCTTGCGGACCCGCGCATCTGAAAGTGATCCTCGGCACCGGTGATTTGATGACTCTGCGCAACGTGGCTCGCGCCAGTTTCGTGGCGATGATGGCCGGAGCGGACTTCATCAAGACGTCCACGGGCAAGGAAGCGGTCAACGCGACGCTGCCCGTGAGCCTGGTCATGACCCGCGCTATTCGCGAATATGCGCAGGAGACCGGAATGGCCGTGGGCTTTAAGCCAGCCGGTGGAATTCGTACGGCTAAGCAATCGCTTGAGTGGCTCGCCCTAATGAAAGAAGAACTCGGCGACTCCTGGCTCAAGGCGGAATTATTCCGGTTTGGCGCCAGCGGCATGCTGGCGGATATCGAGCGGCAATTGGAGCACCACGCGACGGGTCGATATTCGGCGGATTATCGCCACCCGGTTGCGTAGGCATCGGAATCCTGGTTTGGTGACGAAAGAATTGAGAAGAGACGAATGAGCATTGTCGAAAAATTTATGACCATGGAGTACGGCCCCGCGCCAGAAGACCCGCGCGAGGCTCTTGCATGGCTGGATCGTCACGACCGCCGCTTCGGACATTTCATTAACGGCACATGGCAGGCACCCGTGGCAGGCGCCTATTTCGACACCGCAGATCCGTCCACTGGCGAAAAACTCGCTACAGTGGCGCAAGGATCCGTGGCAGACGTGGATAGCGCGGTGAAGGCCGCGCGCGCTGCCTTGCCGGCGTGGCAATCCCTCACTCCACATGCGCGTGCGCGTTATCTGTATGCGCTGGCCCGGCAGGTGCAGAAACATTCGCGCTGGCTCGCGGTGCTCGAAACACTCGACAATGGCAAGCCGATTCGCGAAAGCCGCGACATCGATATCCCGCTGGTAGCGCGGCATTTTTATCACCATGCCGGCTGGGCCCAATTGCTTGAGCAAGAATTCCCGGGATACACCGCTTGTGGCGTCGTTGGACAAATTATCCCGTGGAATTTTCCTCTACTCATGCTGGCGTGGAAGATTGCCCCCGCGCTCGCGACCGGGAATACCGTCGTGCTGAAGCCCGCGGAATTTACGCCCCTGACGGCGCTTGCTTTTGCGCACATTTGCCAGGAAGTCGGCCTCCCGGCCGGCGTCGTAAACATCCTCACGGGCGACGGATCGACTGGGGAAGTGCTGGTGAAGCATTCCGACGTCGACAAGATTGCGTTCACCGGTTCGACGGAAGTAGGCCGTGCGATTCGCAAGGCCACGGCACATAGCCACAAGAAGCTTTCGCTCGAGCTTGGCGGCAAGTCCCCTTTCATTATTCTTGAAGACGCCGACCTGGACAGCGCCGTGGAAGGCCTTGTCGATGGCATCTGGTTCAACCAGGGACAGGTTTGCTGCGCTGGTTCGCGGCTTCTGATGCAGGAGAGCATCGCGGACAAGTTGATTGGCAAGATTCATGACCGCATGAACACGCTGCGAATCGGCCCACCGCTCGATAAAGCCATCGATATTGGCGCGATCGTTGCGCGCGTGCAGCTCGAGCGTATCCAGCGGCTTGTCGATCAAGGCGTGGCAGAAGGCGCGACTTGCTGGCAGCCATCCATTCCCGTACCTTCGCGCGGTTTGTATTTTCCGCCGACTTTGTTGAGTAACGTTCACCCAACTTCCGTTGTCGCGCAGCAGGAAATTTTCGGTCCGGTGCTCGCAGCAATGACCTTTCGTACCCCACGCGAAGCCGTGGAACTCGCCAACAATACGGTGTATGGCCTGGCCGCCTGCGTGTGGAGCGAAAGCATCAATGTCTCATTGCACGTTGCAGCACAGCTCAAAGCCGGCGTGGTTTGGATCAACTGCACAAATCTTTTCGACCCCGCCTGCGGCTTCGGTGGCTATCGCGAAAGCGGTTTCGGACGCGAAGGCGGGCGCGAAGGTCTGCGCGAATATCTTGAGCCCGCGTGGTTCAAGCAAGCGCCTCTTCTTCTCACAAAGCCTCTCGCCATCGACCAGCCGCCAGAACAGCCAGGAGACTTCGTGGTTCCCCCGATCGATCGCACCGTGAAGCTCTTCATCGGCGGCAAGCAGGTGCGGCCAGATTCGGGTTACAGCATGGCGGTACGTGGTGCGGACGAGCGTTTGCTTGGAGAAGCACCGCTTGGCAACCGCAAGGACATTCGCAACGCCGTGGAAGCCGCGCGCAAAGCCGAAAGCTGGGGCATGGCGACAGCCCACAATCGTGCTCAGGTGCTTTACTACATCGCGGAGAATCTCTCACAGCGGCGTGAAGAAATTGCCGCTCGCTTGTCCGACGTGGCCGGCAAGAAGCAAGCAGAGGCCGAAGTCGCCATGGGCATCGAGCGCATCTTTTCCTACGCTGCATGGACTGATAAGTACGACGGGGCCGTGCACAACCCGCCTTTCCGCAACGTCGCCCTGGCAATGAAAGAACCGATTGGCACGGTAGGTGTGATCTGTCCCCTTGATGCGCCGCTGCTGGGATTCCTTTCCCTCGTGATGCCGGCGATTTCAACGGGCAACACGGTCATCGCCATTCCCTCGGAAAAATACCCGCTGATTGCCGGCGATCTTTATCAGGTTTTCGAAACCAGTGATCTGCCGGGTGGCGTCGTAAACATCGTCACCGGCCGCGCAGCGGAACTGCTGAAGACGCTCGCCGAACACGATGACGTCGACGCCGTCTGGTGTTTCACGAACGAAGCCAGCGCCGCGGCGGCGAAAACTCTTTCGGTCGGCAATCTGAAGCAGGTGTTTACCAACGAAGGCCGCGCCATCGACTGGTTCGACGTAAAACAAGGCGAAGGACGCTGGTTCCTCGACCACTCCGTTCAGGTGAAAAACATCTGGGTTCCTTACGGCGAGTAGATTTCAACTGAAATAAACCTGTGAATCCGGTTGTTTTCATCGAAGACCAGCTGAAAGCAACTTTATCGCCAGAGCAACCGTGCATGGTGTGATATAGGGCCCCATGCTGCCTGCAAGAACAACTCGGAGCGATCAAAGTGAGGTGATCCAATGAATCTGTCAATCGCTCATTGTCGATCGGTTGCGTCGGTTGGTGCCCTGGGACTCCTGATGGGTTCGCTCAATTATGTCCTCCTGGCTGAGGGTACGACGTCAGCCTCACAGAGTTTGCGCGTGACGGTTGACGGTGCAACGGGCAACTATGCCATCGGGCAACCTGGCTCAGCTTCGGACGTGTTGATCGCTGCTGTTGCTGCTAAGGTGGACGGGCGGTGGCTTCACGCGCGAGATTATCCGAAGCATTTAATGACCGAGTCTATCGCAAACGATGATTTGGGGACTGCTCACGAATGGACGGTAAGACATTCAGGATTAGAACGCGCTCCCGAACTGATTTATAGACTGCATTCTTATGCGGACAAACCAATCGGCGACATCCAAGTTCAAGTACTAGACACCGCTGGGCGGACAATTCACATCCAGGCCATTCGTCCGATCGAAGCCAGGCAAGGCAAGATTCTCGATTTGGGGGGGCCTGCCGCTTTAGACCGGGTTCTCTCGGACAGTTTCAGCGAAGACCGCCCTGCGCTGAAAATCCGTGACCTGGGAGATATAGAGGGCGTGCATCGCGGAGTCGGCAGTCAGCTTCTCTACAATCGACAGAGTCACGTCAGCTTTTTTGTCGGCGCACTCACTTCCAATCGCTTTCTAACCGTGTCACGCCTTCATCTCGCCGGACCATTGAACGCTCCACTAATCCAGGCGTTCGAGGTCGACTCCACCGGCACGACCGAACTGACCAAAGAGAATTCCCTGAAGCAATCGCCGCCTGAAGACCAAATTGAACTGAGCCTGGCTGTTGCACCGGGCGCAGGCTTGGATTCAGAGAAACTCCTGTTTAGTGTGAGCGGTGACTATCACTCTCAATTGGAAACGTATGGTTCACTAATTCGGGAGCTCCATCACGCGCGGACTTCATATCCCTCTCCGATGGGCTGGTGGAGCTGGACGGCTTACTATTTCGGACTCAATGAAGGGACTGCACTGACCAACGCTCACTGGCTAGCGCAACATTTGAAATCACTGGGATACCGGTTCTTCCATATCGATGAGGGGTATCAATATGCCCGAGGCGAGTACGCTACCGCAGATTCCACACTTTTCCCGAATGGCCTGCGTGCGTTGGAACGAAAGGTTCGCAACGAAGGTTTAATCCCCGGCCTTTGGACCGCCCCCTTCCAGGTTGCGGACCGGTCCTGGGTATACGAAAATCATCGCGACTGGCTGGTGCACAACGCCAAAGGTGAAGCTATCCGTATAGGGCAGGTTGATGGCAAGGACCGGCTATTTGTTCTCGATACGACGAACCCTGGCGCGCAGGAATACTTGCGCAAGACTTACTCGACGCTCGCAAACGAATGGAATATTGGGTATATCAAATTGGATTTCATGGAAGACACAGCGGTGGAGGGCTTCTATTACCGGCCTAATACTACTGCACTCGAAGCTCAAAGAATTGGTCTACAAATCGTTCGGCAAATCGTGGGAGATCAAGTGCTCCTCGACAAAGACGGCAGCCCAATGCTCAATCCGGTTGGAATCGTTGACACCGGCCGAATTTCTCTGGACACCGGCCACACTTTTGAGGCGACGAAAGATGCCGCTCCTGGAGTTGCGGCACGATACTACATGAACCGCAATTTCTTTGTTAGTGATCCCGACGCTTTTTGCGTTTCCAAACAGACTGTGACGGATCAACCCTGGCACGGTGGCAAAGTTCCACTCACTCTTGACGAGGCCAAGGCTTCCATCGCCCTTTCCGCAGTTGCAGGCGGAATGTACGAAATCGGTGACGATCTGCCTGCTCTTGGCGCAGATGCGGAGCGCTTGGCGCTGGTTCAAAATCAAGACCTGATCGAGATGATTAAACTGAGCCGTGCCTCGAAGCCTGTCGACCTTATGAGTTATTCGCCCGAAGATAATCAGCCAAGTATATTTTGGGTTGAGGAAGATCATCGCCAAGGCATGCTGACCATCTTCAACTGGACGGACCAACGTCATTCGCGCTCCATCGAATTCTCTAGCCTGGGCTTGGCGGCTTCGAATCAGTACGCAATCTCAGATGTGTTCGACGGCAAAACCGTGGCAACTCCCAATCCGAACTCTGTCGTCGTGGACCTGCCTCCTCATTCGGCCCGCCTACTCAAGGTCGTAAACGTGGGTGTCTCTGCGCAGCCACCGAGCATCAAATTTGAGCACGTTCCGAACGTGATGACTGGAAGGGCCGCGACCTTTCGTGCTCAGCCGACGACTTCCAACGACGTTGTAGTTACCTATGCATGGAGTCTCGGAGATGGCGTCACTTTGGAGGGCCAGGAAGTCTCGCATGCCTACACGAGATCGGGAACGTATCAGGTCGTGGTAACCGCGATCGGCCTGGGAGGTCTTTCGACAGAAGAACACTTCAGCCTGGCGGTATCTGGTTCAGTGTCGACGAGGTTCGCCCCTGCGAAAAAAGAACGTTATCAGCCTCCCCAGTGAACGCGGCTGGATAGGCTTTCACAGACGGATCGATGTAACGTTTCCTGTTTGCGGTTCTGGCTATGCCCCCGACGGCTGGTCGAGGATTGCTTCCAGCTTAGGGATCCCAATAAACCTTCTTCCCGGACCAATAAGCGCGCGCAGCCATCATGCCGGCCACAGAGTGCGAAAACCCATTGTGCACGGTAGCGTTCGGTTGTGGCCGGCTGCGCAAGCAGTCCAGCCAATTGATCATGTGCGACGGATCTTCGTCGCCTATTCCCATCGGGGGAAGCGTTTTATCGCCGGGCAGCAGGATGTCCTTAACGGCGCGCTGCTTGTCGATATCGGTGTCATCTTCATGATTTCCCTTTTCTTCCACCATTTGCCAGCGTGGGCTACCTTCACCGCCATGATTGATCATTGTGGCCTTTTTTCCCATGATACGCGTAAAACTAGGCGCATCATTGCCGAAACTCGTGGCATAGCTGACCAGGAAACCCTTCGGATACGTGAATAGCGCATGGAAGGTATCGGGGTTTTCGCGTCCGTCCTGCCAGGCAAAAATGCCGCCATTTGTCACGACCGACTGCGGAAAGTTCTCGTCCATGAAGTAGTGACAGAGGTCAATGCCATGGCTCATCCATTGGTCAGAGATGCCGCTGGAAAACTCCTTGTAGAGACGAAATTCAAGTAAAGCTGGGGATCAAACGGCCGGTGCGGCTTGTTCATCAGCCAGGCGCGCCAGTCCGTATCTTGTTCGCGAATCATCTTCACTTCGGGACGCCCACGCCAACGAGGTCCGTGATAGTTCCATTCAATCTCGTACTTGGTGACTTGGCCGAGAACATCTGAGCGAACCAGATCGCGCACGGCAATCTGATACGGTTCGCTGCGGTGCTGCGTGCCAATCTGAACAATGAGATTCCGCGCGACGACCGCGTCACGCGCGGCCTTGACCTCTGCGAGAACATTGCCCATGGGCTTCTCACGTAGGCGTCTTTGCCCGCTTCGGCGGTCACTTTCAGGAGTGGTGAATGCGAGTGCTCGGGAGTGGAAATCATCACGCCATCCAAATCTTTCAGCACCAGCAGTTCTTGGGGATGCTTTAGCCCTCTGGGCGCTCTGCCGAAGTATTTTTGGTTGGCGTCGACCGCCTGGTCGAGATTGTGACTCCATAAGTCGCAGACCGCCGTCACTTCCACATTTTTTTTGCCTTTGAGCGACGCTACAATGCCGTCGAGCTCTCTGCCGCGATTGCCGATACCGATGTGCCCCAAAGAAATCCGGTCATTTGCTCCCGCAATGCGCGAATATGACAGCGCAGGGCTGCTCCATGTTGCGCTTCCGGCCGCCACAACAGCACCCTTCTGCAAGAATTCTCTTCGATTGATCTTACTGTCTGACCTGTTCATGGGCTCCTCCTCTGGGCCGAAGTTAGGGAGTCATTTCGAAACGAAGCGCCGAGCCTTCAACAGCCCAGACCGGTCGTCATCTGAAAACGCGTGCGTAAGCGACAGCTTTCGCCGCAACCTCAATCTTTTTCCGACACGCGATTCTACCGCTATTTGTAGTGCCATCCGAATGTAATCAATTGGTGTCCGGTGGCGTACCGAAGGATGTAACCGCACAGACCTACCGAGCTACCGCGCAGGACCATCTCCATTGCCACGGATTTCAAATCCATCGTTACAGTCGAGGCTGTGATATAAGAACTGTTTCAGTGATTCTACTGCAAAGCGGCGCGATATTTGTCAGCATGGGAGGAAATTGCAGCGTGATTGTTAAGGTTTTTGAAGACAAGCTCTCTCTCAGCAAAGCCGCTGCGGAGCAAGCGTCCGCGGCAATACGCAATGCGATCCGCGATTACGGCTGGGCACGAATCATCGCCGCAACAGGAACGTCCCAGTTGGATTTTCTGGACGCGCTGACCAGCGCTAAAAACATCGACTGGCAGCGAGTCGAGATGTTTCATCTCGACGAGTACGTCGGGCTTCCCATCAGTCATCCCGCCAGCTTTCGCAAATATCTTCTCGAACGCTTGATTCATAACGTGGGAATTAGAAATTATCACTTGCTCGATGGCGACGGTGATCCTGCCGAAGTTGTCCGCCGCGTCGGCAAAGCTCTGCGATCGGCACCCGTAGATGTCGCTTTCGTCGGCATCGGGGAGAACGGGCATCTGGCGTTTAACGATCCCCCAGCTGATTTTCAAACAGAAGAACCGTACCTCATCGTCGAGCTCGATGAAGCCTGCCTGCGCCAACAGGTGGGAGAAGGCTGGTTCGCAACTATTTCGGAAGTCCCTCGCCGAGCCATCTCCATGTCGGTGAGACAGATTCTAAAGGCAAAGGAAATCATCTCCGTTGTTCCTGACGCGCGGAAAGCTCCGGCGGTCAAGTCATGTTTCGATGGAAACATCAGTCCGATGGCTCCAGCGTCCATTCTGCGGACACATCCAGCAGCTACGATCTATCTGGACCGGGAATCCGCCAGTTTGCTCAGTCCCCGGACGCTCCGTGCGCTTGCCGCTCCGCTTGATGTATGACCGCATGACTTCCCAGACCACATTACTCACATCAGCTTGCGCAGGATTTCTGTGGCGATAGCCGGACAAACGGATTCGGCCCACGCTGGCATCATTCCCTCCTTGCGTTGGTGGATTGGCGGAATTCTGTTCGCTTCGACCGTGATTAATTACATTGACCGCCAAACACTTTCCATTCTCGCACCGTATCTGAAACACGACTATCACTGGACCAATGTGGACTACGCCAACATCGCTATCGCCTTTCGCATCGCTTATTCCCTAGGACAAACCGTCTGCGGGCGGCTAATGGATCGCGTCGGCACGCGGCGCGGGCTGACCATCAGCGTGACTTGGTATTCGATCGTCTCCCTTTTGACCTCGCTGGCCAATGGCATTTCGAGCTTTGCTCTATTTCGTTTCCTGCTTGGAGCTGGTGAGTCCGCGAACTGGCCTGGGGCGAGCAAGGCTGTTTCGGAATGGTTTCCTAAGCGCGAGCGCGGACTAGCGGCTGCGTTCTACGACAGTGGTTCATCCGTCGGGGGTGCGGTTGCGCCTTTCCTGATTTTGCCGGTGTACCTTCGCTGGGGATGGCGCGTTGCTTTTGTTATTCCAGGCCTGCTCGGATTCTTGTGGCTGATCGCCTGGCGCCGGCTGTATCACCTTCCTCAGGATCACCCGCGCATCAGTGATGCTGAGCGAAGCATGATTCTTGCAGAGACTCGGGAAGTTCAAAGCGCTGGAAAACCGCGGCTTCGATGGCTCGACCTTTTGAAATTGCCCCAAACCTGGGGAACGATCATCTCCAAAGGCCTCACTGATCCCGTTTGGTTCTTTGTCACGGACTGGTTTCCCATCTACCTGGTCGCAAAAGGAATTTCTCTCAAAAGCGGCCTACTGGCTGTCTGGGTTCCCTTCCTCGCCGCGGACTTGGGCAATTTCTTCGGCGGTGGCGTCTCTGGGTACTTGATTCGGCGCGGCTGGTCCCTCGGCGCCGCGCGCAAAGCGCTGGTTGTTTTTGGCGGCGTCGGAGTGCTGCTTCTCATCCCGACAATTTTCACTGTGAATCTATACCTGATCACAATGTTTTTCGGGCTTGCCACTTTTTCCTACGCGTCGTTTTCGACGATCGCAAACGTTCTGCCTACGGACCTCTATATGAGCGATTCCGTTGCTTCGGTAAGCGGCCTGAGCGGAACCGGGGCAGGAATCGGCACCATCATCGCGTTCGAGTTGATCGGACACTTTTCCGATGCGCGCCAGGCAGCGGGCACCCATAGTTTTGACCCGATTGTGATCGTCGCCGGGCTTATTCCATTCATTGGGATGATCTTGGTGCTGCTGCTCGTGCGCAACACGCGTGCAACCGACCAGGGCTTGGTGCGACGCATATGAATTGCCTGTAACTGCCTGCTCAGGTCTCTACGCCTTCGCGTGGCGCCCCAGAAACTCCTCTCGGTGCCGGCGGGCGCGGAAGGCCTCCGTTCCGCCGGCGCGTGTCGTGGAGAGGCCGGCACTCACGTTGCCGTATTCGAGGCAGTCCTGAAAGTCAGCTCCGCGAATGAATTTGTGCAGGAAGCCAGCGTTGAAACTGTCTCCTGCCCCAACGGCGTCGACAGGCTGAACGGAGAGCGAAGCGGCATGAAAGCGTTCCTTTCCGCGTTGGGCGAGGGCTCCCCGCGCACCGCACTTGACGACTACGATGGGGACGAAGTGTGACAACGTTTCGAGAGCCGTATCGACGTCGCCCGTGCCTGCAACCTTGCAAGCTTCGTGCTCGTTCGGCAGAAATACGTCGACGTTTCTGAGCACGGCTCTAACGTCATCGGCCCACAGATTCTCCGGGTCATCGTTGGTGTCGAGTGACGTGGTAAGGCCAGCCTGTTTCATTTGAAAAAACAGTTCAGGCAATTTGGGACGCAGTGCGCGCAGAAGAAAAAAGGATGAGACATGAAAGTGCGTCGCGTCCCGCAGATAGTCCAAATCAAGGTGTGTATGGTCCAAGTCAAAAGTCGTGCCCGGATAGGTCAAAATCTGACGTTTCTCGGCAAGAGGAAGAATCACAGTCACGCCGGTAGTCTTGCTACGGAGGCATTTTACCCCTGAAACGTCAACGTGGCTTTCAGACAGGCGCTCCACGCAAAACTTGCCGAGCGGATCGCCTCCGATGCAAGAAGTGAAAGCAACGCGACTACCAAGGAGAGAAATATTGTGCGCAAAGATTGCAGAAGAACTGCCGAGGGTAAGCGCAAAATCGCTGGCCAGGTGCTCTCTCTCGGATTCAAGCACTGGAGGAAGGCCATAAAGGATCAAATCACAATTCAGTTCGCCCACGACGCTGATGTCAAAACGCTTCAATGAGTAGTCCCTTCCCCCTTACAACCGTTCTATGTGAACACCTCGCTCAATACGTGAAACATCCTCCCGCACCATGCGGCCGGGGAGCTCAGCCAGGCAATTCGACGTTCCGCAGGCAACCGCAAGCGCCAGGCTTTGCTCGAACGGGAGCTCAGTTGCCGCAGCAAAAGCCAATCCGGCAAGCGCCGAATCACCGCAACCCACAGTAGACTTTGGCCGCAGGGGATCGGTCCACGCGTGAATTGCTGTGGAATCATGCTTTCGAACGCCGACCAGGCCACGTTCGCCTAGGCTGATGGCGGAGGAGTTCGCACCCAAGTCCAGCAACTTGCGAGCGGCTTGTGCCGCGGAGATGGGATCACGAATCGCAACTTGCGTAACAAACTCGGCTTCCTCCCGATTAACTTTGACCAGGTCCGGTCCGGCAGCCAGCGCTTTGGAGAGCGCTGCGCCGCTCGAATCGACAAATGCGAGACAGTTCGCCGATCGGGCGGAGCTAACTAGCGCGGCACAAGCCTCGATTGGAACGCCGGGAGGCAGGCTTCCGGAGATCACCGCGATTTTCCGGTTGGCAGCAGTTTGAAAAGCGTCCGCGCAAACGTGCAGAAAGTCGGACCATTCGGACTGCGTAATGATTGCTCCGGGCTCAAGCACCTCTGTGACTTCTCCTCCCATGTCCAGGATTTCCAGGTTAACGCGCGACGCCTGGCCAGTTGACACGGACATCGTTGCGATCTCCAAAAGATGAAGTCCCTTAAGCAGTTCGCTGCCGGTGGCCCCGCCGGCGAAACCAATCCAGGTTGGAGTCGCGCCCAAGCCTTTGAGCGCCATGGCGACATGAGCGGCTTTGCCTCCGGGCATTCGAAGAACTTCTGAGACACGGTTGATGCGGCCTGGAACAAATCCGTTTACGATAAGCCGTGTGTCGATCGCCGGATTCAAGCTCACGCAGAAGAATGAATCTGCCCGCTGATTGGATTGGGCGGCTGGTTTATTCATTTGCGGAATAGTTTTCCGACCATGGTGTGGCAGCCTTGAGACTTTCGTTGATACTTCGGATATTTTGCACTCCCTGTGTTTCAAGCCATTTCTGAAGTGCATCGGCTCCTCCATGGACGAACACGCTTACGCCATCCTTCCAGGTCGCGCGCCCACAGAGCACGCCGCAGAAATGTACGCCCGCTTCCGAGGCCAGTTCGAGAGCCTCGGTGAACGCGCGATTGCTAACCCCAGCAGAGAGAAACAGGAACGGTTTGGCCGTAACCGCAGCTGCATTTCGAAAAAGTTCCAGAGCCTCGGCACGAGTATGCACGACTGGACCCGATGAAGTCGAAGAGCCTTCGACATAGGCCATGGTCACAGGCACGCCAACTTTCAAGACATCCACGCCATAGTGAGGTCTTGAGAATTCCTGCATTGCACTGGCGAGTATGCCGGGTTTGCAGCGCGCAAATTGAGGACCCTTTTCATCCAACCCGTCCTGGTACGGAACAATTTCCAGGAAAAACGGAACGTCACAACCAGCACATTCCGCGCCAACCCGTTCGACCCAAACACGTTTACGCTCTTGTATTTCGGGTGCGTCGGACAAGGCATAGTACAGCAGAACCTTTACGCACTGAGCGCCGGCATCGACTAACCTACGTACGGACCAATCTTCAAGAAGTCGAGGAAGGCGAAAAGGAACTTTATGGTCGTAACCGCTCACTTCGTAGGCCATCAACAAGCCTGAAGATAGAGCACGCTGCTTTGCAGCGTTCAAACCGTACTCGGGCTCAAGCAGAACGGCGCTGGCATGCGGTGAAAGCAAGCGAACGACGATAGATTTGAACTCCGCAAGCTGCTCACGGGGAACCACATTCTTTTCGATTTTCAATTCGGAGGAGAACAGGCTGCGCAGCGCGTCGCGCTGGTCTATCGCAAGCGCGCCAATCACACCTCGAGAATCCGAGACGGCTTCGAGACCTTTTCGTTTGCCTGGCGATAACTTCACTCCAATCCTCCGCTCCAAGGTGTAATTACGATCGTAAATGTCAAATGAACATGGCGATTTTCTGTTGCCCTATTTCACTGCTTCGACGAGGACAAAGTGCCACAAATCTGTTCGTCATGCACCGTCCTCGATGAAAAAAAGGGGCGAAGCCCAAGGCCGCCGCCCCTTCTTTTCCTTTCAATTGTGCCCGCCGCGAATTAGAACGTGATTCGCAGCCTCAACCGCACGGTGCGCCGGCTGTCAACACCCTCCTGTGAGAAAGTCTGGCGTGGATTTGCGAAATCCGGGTTAGGAACAATCGGATCAACAGTTGAGGGCCGCAGTCGCAATGTGGCCGGATCTACCTCGACGCTGAAGCTGCCGAGGTTGGAGAAGGTGTCTCCGCCATCGTGATTCGGCGCTCGCAGCGGGTGGTTGAAAACGTTGTTAAAGTCTGCCCCAAGCGTGGCGTTGACTCGCTCGCCGAATCTAAAGTCTTTGTGCAGACCCAAATTCACTCCCCAGGCACCAGGCCCCCACAACAGGTTTCGTTTGGCGACCTGCGGATTATCAAACACGTCGGCGCCCATCGGAGGGAGTCCAAATGCCGAGGGATCGTAGAGCTGGTCTCCAACATGCTTCTTGTAGTTCCCCACGACGACGGGCCTGTAGCCTCCCTCAAAGTCCCCGACAGCGTCCACGGAGCTTGTGGCGATATTTCCTGGACCGATGTAGTGGTCGCTATTGAAACAGTTATCGCAGGTCCAGTACGGCGTAAATCCGGTGCCGCTCTTGGCAAACATCTGAAAAGTTGTCTGCCAACCGCCGATCACAGTGTCGGCCCACCTTGAAAGAGAGCTGCCGACCTTTCTGCCCCGCCCGATCGGCAGGTCATATACTCCGTAGAGAACGAACCGATGGCGAGATACCCACCCATCTTGGCCGTAATCGTGTTCAGGATTGAACGGATTGTAGGCCACGCCGCCAAGACTGGACTCGCCAACATCCAAGCCGGTAGATTTCTGGTCCAGATAGGTGTAAGACGCATTAAACATCAATCCGCTGCCGTAGCGACGCGCAAGCTGAGTCTGGAAGGCGTTCGCCTGGCTGTGGCCAAAGTTTCCAAAGCTCAGCAAGAAGTCTCCCAGCGCGGGATAGGGAAGTGCCGCAGTTTGCGATGGCGTTGGTTCGCAGTCTCCAGCATCAGTATCGCAAGGGGTCACTCCGTCGCCCGTGGTGGTGTTCCAACCAACATCACTGGGTCTGAGTTCATTCAGGTCTGTGCCCGCAATTAGCCCACGCGCAGTGGTGCCGAGGTAAGAAAAACGTACGGAAGTCTTTAGCCCGAGTTCGCGTTCGTAGGTCGCATTGTATTGTTGAATGAGAGGTTGGTGAAGTCCAACGGGCACGGCATTGAATGAAAGAAGGCCAGCCAGGTTATTAACGTCTCCCCCCGTCATGGGGGTCGGCCAAGGCTGCAGCTGCTGCGGGTTTATGCCCAGATTCGACTTTGTAAGCGCCTGATTGAAGGCGTTGGTTGAAAGCGGGTCCCGAATCCCCTGGGCCGCCGCAGTCGGGAAGTAAATCCCGTATCCACCGCGCACGACGGATTTCTTCCCCAGACCTAGGGCAACGCCGATGCGGGGCGCAACATTATTCTTATCGGTCCGTACCAGACCTCGGCCGATGCCAAGTCCTGACTGGGCGGCAGTGACGACTGGCAACGTGGTAGCTATTCGAGGATCGAGAAATTGAGTAGTCTTATCCGAGGCAATAATAAAACGCCCAGTGTTGTTGCCGAAAGTTGGATCGAAATTGAGCATGATGTCGTTCTTGTCGACAAATGGCGAAACTAGCTCGTAGCGGACGCCGAGATTGACAGTCAACCTCGGCGTGACCTTCCAATCGTCCTGGAAGAAGTAACCTTGCTCCCAGTTGTGTACGTCCATGGGGGGCCGGGGCTGCGCGATGAAAGTGACTCTAGTGGGCGCCAGCCCGAGTAGAAAGTGAGCGAACGGGTTAGTTACCGCCCCGCTGGATCTATACGTCATCGTTCCCCGCGGATTCCCGCGGGCAGCCGCGAACCCATCTTGTCCCACATTGCGCACAAAATCCGCGCCCATTTTCAGGTTGTGCTTTTTGATCACCCAGGTAAGTGTGTCTCCAAAAGTCGCCAAATACTGGCTTAACAGCCGCTCAGTAGTGCGATTGCCGCTTCGGTCAAAGGTGGTGTATGTAGAGCCGAAATCGATTACAGCGTGTCCGTGCGTGCTTAGCTGTGCCTGGCCTACGACTGCCCCATACGCATCTATGGCATTTGAATCAAACCCGATGCTGGAAAGGAATCCCGACAGAGTCGTATTGCTGTGGCGAAAGCTGTATTCCCGATTGAATCCGCCGCGCGCCTCATTAATCAGATTGTTGTGAATCGTGCGGACATAGGAGCCCGAAACGGTATTATTTCGGCGGTCGTTCTGAACTAGGCCGAGTCCTGTGAAGGGGTTCCTGACCGGCGACGTGGCGCCGAGGAAAGCGGAGGCGTTGTAAACTACATAAACGTGATCTTTGTCTGTGAAATCGTGATCCACGCGGAGTGTTCCCAGGTCACGAGTTGAGCGGCCCGGAAGCAGCGTCTGAAATAGGTCCGCAATTCGGCCGTTCGCTAAATTGATCGGCACCAATGGGCTTATCTTGGGGAAGTAAATACTAATGAGCTGTTGCACATTGGGGTCCAGCAGGCGCGAAGGTATGGTCACAAACTTCTGCCCCAAGCCCAGGTAAGTGTCTGTCAATACTTCAGCCGGCGTCAGAGTTACACCAGCAGGCACATCCGGGAGTAGCTTGGCGGGATTGGCTGCTGAAGGATTTATGGCCGGCGAGAAGTCGCCGCCCCAGAATGCCGGATGCGGCAACTTTTGGTCCGAAATGGGTACCGCGGCCCTCGAGTAGTTCCGTTCATAAGCCATAAAGAACCAGGTCTTCTTGATGCCGGGAATTGGTCCCCCCAGGGATCCACCAATATCGTTGAGATTGAAATACGGCGTCGGATATTTGCTGACGCCTGGGGTCGGCACAAAATCCGCCATGCCCTGTTTGTCTTGTATCTGCAGGGCCGCCAGGGCCGAGTTCTTATTGTTGTAAAAAGCCGAGCCGTGAAATTGCGATTCGCCGCGCTTAGTGGTGATGCGAATATTGCCAATTCCCGCATATTCGGCGCTGAAATCGGTGGCGAGAACATTGAGCTCGCCAACGGCCTCCAGCGAAGGCTCACTGGTGGTCGGCGAACCGAAAATCGTGTTGGTGGACCGCTGGCCGTCGATTGTAAAATTGGCGCCATAACTCTGGAAGCCCAGGAACTTGAATTCGCCATCCTCAACGCCCTGCGTAATATTAGGGTTCAAGTAAAGGAATGAGTACACGTCGCGACTGTCGCGGGGAAGGTCAATAATTTCCTGGTTAGAAATCGCTGTGCTGATCGTCTGGTCTTCCGTATTGATGGCCGGCGCCTCCATCGACACTACTACGCTCTCCTGTGCTGCCGAAATCTTAAGCACGGCATCGGCGCTCACCGTGTCGCTGCCGTTCAAGACGATGTCCGTAGTTTCTTTCTTGCTCATCCCGGGGGCAGCGATCGTCACCTTGTACGTGCCGGGTTTGAGCCCGAACATTTCATAATTACCCTGAGAATTCGTTTTTGTTTCCCGGGTGGCGCTCGTGAGGGTGTCGGTCACCGTCACCATGGCACCCGGAATGACAGCCCCCGTGGAGTCCGTCACCGTTCCCCGAATCGTACCCAGATCCGTTCCCTGGCCGAACCCAGCCGCGGACATACAGAATAGAAGTGCCAAGCTAACAACACAGGTAAACGTAACTCTGTGCTTCAAGGCGAACCTCCCCTGCAAAGTAATCTAGGAGAAACGATGTACCATAATAGAAAAGCAAACGCAACAACAAACAAAGCATTAACGATACAAAGAGAAAGAATACGAAAGTATTTTGGTCCCCTATGCTTTCGTCGTTTGACCCCATCGAAATGGAGACTCTATACTGGGTTTACGGAACGGTGCATGACCCCCAAGGCTCGTCTACTGACAGAACAGCGACGCAGGAGTGTGCTGGACCTCGTTGACCAGGAGGGCCAAGTAACCGTCGCAGACATGGTGAAGCGGTTCTCCATTTCTGCGGTCACCGTGCGCAATGACCTAGACGCTCTTGCTTCCATCGGCGCCGTCGTGCGGTCGCACGGCGGTGCTGTCCGGCGCCTGGAGGCCACGCAGGACTACCCCCTCCGCACCAAAGAAACTCTGCACCGGGATGAAAAAATCAAGATCGGAAGAGCCGCAGCAGATTTGGTGCGGCCAGGTGAAACTATCATTCTTGATTCAGGAACGACCACGGCAGAGGTCGCCCGGCATTTGAAAAGGATGAAAGTTCAATCGCTGACGGTCATTACGAATGCCTTGAATATAGCGGTCGAACTTGCGGATGCCCCGGGCATTTCCCTAATCATGATCGGTGGGCTGTTGCGACCGGTTTCCTGCTCCTTCGTCGGACCGCAAGCGGAAGCCATGATGAACGAGTTCCACGCCGACCGCCTTTTCTTAGCGGTCGACGGTTTCGACCTCGAAAACGGGCCCTCGACACCAGATGTGCTCGAAGCGCAGCTCAACAACGTGATGATCCGCTCCGCCAAAGAGGTTAACGTTGTCACGGATTTCAGCAAACTGGGTCGCAGAAGCGTTTCAAAGATTGGCCCGTTCGACAGAATCCGTCGCCTCATTACGGACAACCGCGCAACCCCGGATTTCACAGAAGCCCTTCGCAAGAAGGGCATCGAAGTTATCGAGGTGTAGCGCCCTGCATTGCCAGTCGGCTGAAGTGATGAGACATTCGGCTGTCCGGCAAGAGCAGGCATTCGCGAAGGGACTCTTTGCCCTGAGCTTCGTGCCCAAGTGCCAGATGCAAGACTCCGGTCAAGTAGACCCACCAACCCTCGCGGGCGCTGGTTTGTGCGTTGGACTCCGCCTGTGACAACGCTGCGGAAAGGCGTTCCTGCCATTGAGCTGGATCATAGCTCCCCAGCTCCTTCGCCGAAGCCCAAGCCCACACGACGTCCGAAGCGTCGGCCGCTTTCGCCGAAAGTCGGTATCTGCGATCTGCCTCTTCTTTGTGGCCGCAAGCAGAAAACGTTTCACCGAGCAGGTAGTTTGTCCTGGCGGAGTTCTGCAGTGGTTCTAATCCGTCCTGTGTAAACGCAAGCCCTGGAACTGGCGAAACAAGCGTTTTCGCTGTGGCTAGAGCTTCCTCACAGTGAGCGGATCGAGCCAATCCAATGGCTTGTTGCAGCTTTACTTCGACCCACACTTGGCGGACGTTTGTTCCGCCTTCTTCGCTGCCAAAGAACCGATTCCGGAACAAATCAATCGCGCCCTTATAATTCCCTTCTTCTGCGCGGTTCAAAGCCAATTCGTAAACCAAGCTTGTGGGCATACGGTTCAGGTCTGAGTAAAGCTCGAGTGCCTTCACCCGCTCCGCCGCAGGTTTTCCCAGTACAGCCATCGCTGCAATGGTGCCGAAATAGTTCACCGCGTTCGATGGATCATTTCTTATTCCTTCCGCAAACACATTCAGGGCGCCCGCTAAATCCCTCTTCATGTGTAGCAATGCCAGTCCGAGACTGGCTTCCAATACCGGTATTTGGGGGTTAAGCTTTCGCGCTTGTTGCCATTCGCTAACAGCGTCTTCCGTTTTTTCGCGTGCAAAATACCACGTCCCCAGCAGGTAATGAGCGGTTGCGTCTCTCTCATTTGTGCGAATGGCCGCTTTGAGCGCTCGCTGGTCTTCGATCGTGCTCGGAAATACAGTGACAGTTGAGAGCCGGGAGGCTTGCAAATAATCATTTGCACCGGACTCCCCCAGTTTCTCACGGCAGTACCCACGAAAGTAGACAATCAGCGGGTTCTTCTGGGGGACAACCGCGCCAGGTTCGCTCTGATCCGCCTCGGGGGATGGATATTCGCGTGAGAGAACCTCCACGGCTCGACGGTATAGTCCGACGCGCCCATACTCGTATGCAACATCCAGGACCCGATAGGGATCGGCAGCCAGATGCAAAATATTCGGTTTTCCAAGTTCTTCCTCGAGAAAATCGCTTAACGGAAAGCGCGCAAGCCGTTCCCTTGCTATCTTGTCGCTGTCGGTGGTCCTTCCGAACGCGCGCAAAACAGACGAGAGCTCTTCGCCTGCTCGAAGGTCATCCGGCGCGGATTCGAGGCTCTTGGTCAGAAAATCCTTCGCCTCCTTCAAGGCGCCCCGCCGAGCCTGCACTTCGCCAAGGCGCAACGCGGCAGCCGCACGATACGAGGGTGAGCGCATCCCCGCTTCGAATGCATTGGCCGCGTCGTTCTCCCTTTCGATGCCGTCGTACGCGATTCCGAGATAATAGGAAATCTCAGCATCGCTGGTATTTCGGTCACGCGCGGTTTCCAGGCGAGGTACCGCTTCTTCAAAACGCTGCAGACATGCGTCTAGCCGTCCCAACGCCTTCAACAATTCAAAATTTGTCGGGAACTTCACCAATGCTTTTTGATAAGTCTGCAGGGCAGCTAACAGATTGCCGTTCAATTCTTCCGCCTTGCCCTGCTGAAGCCAATCGTCTTCAGATCGACGCGTCTCTTCCGGTATCCTGTACGAAATCTGCGGGCCAACTTTGATCTCCGACTCGGGCGTCCAGTCATACTCCCCTTCCTTCTGCCTCAAGAGCAGAGCGCCCTCGCTGTTTTTGAGCTCAAACGTGTACTTCTTGTCGGCGGTTGGAATCTGAATCTCTCTCTTCCACACTCGCTCCGGTACAAGATCTCCTTTCTCGTTGAGTAAGGGATTTTCTCCGTCCAAGATCTGGATCGTCGCATCCGGCAGCCTCCGGTTGGCATTGAAGGCGATCGTCAACATGCCGCCTTTTCTCTCTAAATGAACTACGCCTGCAAGATTCGCCCGGGAGATCCCATTTGTATCGCGGACAGGCATCCAATATTCCGCGAAAGAGATGGACTGCCGCGGTTCAAGGAACGCATACGTCTCCTGATTTTGGAAGAGCCCCGCTTGCAACTCGACGTAGGCGCTGTTGTTGTCGGAGAGCGCTTTGCGCCAATTAAGACCCTCCGCGTCAACACCCCAGGACCAAATTTTCTTCGCGGGTAGCTCGGCATAGTCGGCAAAATGCGCGGTCCCCGTGTTTGTTCTCGGATGCCAGACACCCATGAAGTTTTCGCGGCTTCCATGAACGAACAGTGATACCGGCCCGTCGGTCTGGTTATGAATGACGCTGAGGTCTTTGCCTTGCGAGTCGACAGGCCATCTCTGCACTTCGGCAAACCCGTGTGCCGCGGCAAAACGCATGGGGTATTGAATCTGGGAATCGTCCCAGGCCTGGACGGCGGCATTGTTCCACCAATAAAAACGATGGCGTACATCGCTTCGATTGCTTAGCGTGACGTGTTGTTCGAGAACCGTAGAACCAGGCCGCAGAATCAGTTCCACGGACCACTCCATTCCGTAAACTCTGTCGATATTCCCAACGGTGACCGATGCAGTGCCATCCTTATGGTCTGCATACGCAAAATCCACAGGCGACATGGAGACCCAATTGTGCGAAACGGGAAAGTTAAACTCGACTCCGAATGCGGCCCATGCTCCGCGATAGCCGATCCTGGCTTTCTTGATGGAAGGATTGGCATAGAACATCGGCTGCCCGCTGATTTTGTCGATGCACGTATAGATATGCCCGCCCAAATCCGGCAAGACCGAACACTTCAGGTATTCGTTTTCAAGATAGATCGCGCGCCAGCGGTGTCCTGTACGCTTGTCGCTGATTTCTTTCCGCAGGGTATAGGGATAATTGAATCGACCGGTCGCGAATTGGTCGAAGGGAGGATTTGGATCAGGCGCTCCTTCTGCGTATGCCGGAAGATTCAGAGTACCTTCCCAGACGTGTACCTGAGCCCGAACGGGTACGGCGCTAACACTCAGGAATAATAAGAAGAGGACCGTCCATCGCATGGGCATCGCCTCGCGTGGGAAATATCGCCAACGGCGTTGCAAGCAGTTCGGCTTGATCACGGTTACTACGCGCTTCCAGGCTCATTCATCCAGGTCGGAGAGTTTCCTGGTGACGGTAATTCACGAAGGCGTGTGAAGTGGAAACTTTTCCACCACACGGTTGATAATTCCTCCCTCAGACGGCGAATCAGGCCGGAGTCCTTCTTCTAGGCAACGGAAAAAAGCCAGCAGTTGAGCGACAACCACATACACGATCGGGGTCTCTTCGTCTCCGAGTTCGGCCAATCCCTGGCACTCGATGACCTCATCGCCCTCTCTAATCACGGAATCCGGAATGCCTTCTCCAATAATGACTTTGGACAATCCAAGTTTCTTCCGATCCAATTCGCGCAATAGATCCAATTCGTATGCGCGTACTGTGGAATCACAAGACAAATTGCAAACCATTAGAGTGTCATCCTGCGCATAGCTCATAGGGCCATGCCGGAATCCAAGATACGTTTCACAGAGTGTCGTTACGCGACCCGACGTCATCTCCAGCATCTTCAACGCCGCTTCTCGGGAGGCGCCAAAACGCGACCCGCTGCCGAGAAATACTGCCCGGCGGAAATCTGCGGCGGCGATCTTGGCCAGAATGTCAAAATTGGACCGGATCAGTCCCTTTGTTATTTGGCTTAATCTCTCGCACACGCTCCGATATTTGTCTGGCCTTTCCAGCATTCCGATGAACCGTGCCGCCAGCAGCAAGTTGGTGAAACTGCTCGTCATCACCAGGCTCTTGTCTTGCGTCTCGGCGGGAAGCGTAGTGACATGTACTTTCTCATGGTCGCGCCACGCTCTAGCTAGACTCCCCTGTTCGTTGCAAGTCACCACAACGTGCCGGTACTCAGCCTCCGTGTCCAACAGCAACTCTACGGCCCCACTGCTTTCCGGGCTGTCCCCGGATCTCGCCAAAGAAACAAGCAAGCCAGGTCTTCCGGGGGGCAAAGCTTTCCCCCCGTACATTAACAACGATCCACCGCTGATTGATTCCGCACAAATTCCTAGTTCATTTTGAAGTAGAAGGCGCACGCATTCGGCGGCGTACTCTGAACTCCCGGACCCAGTAAGCGCGAGACTACGAATTCCTGCCACCTCCTTTTTCAGGTTATCTCGAGACGCAATCATTCGATCGCAGGTTCGCAGCCACGTCCAGGGCTGCTGGCAGATCTCCTTAAGCGTGTGGACGTAGCCAAGCCGCTTCTGTTCTGTCTCCGGCCGGCCAAATAATTCTGCTGCCCGCGCTTGGCCGTTTGTCAGCGCACGTTGCCAGTCCGCCTGTGTCAATGAGGAGGCGCTTTCCATCGGATCTTCTTGTCTCTTTCCCCCGGGAGATTCCTTCGCTATCGTCCAGGCTGAAGCTCAGGGGTAACGATATCCAATGGACGATCTTCTCCATCCACGGAGCCATGCCAAACGCCCCCGCCAAACGTTGTGATGTAGATTTTTTTGGGGTCTTCAGGATCCGGAATGACGCGGTGTCCCCATTTGAAGTTAAAACCCGGTATTCGCGACCAGCTTTCCCCGCGATTGTTTGATTTCCATGCAGAGGACTCAAACCCGGCAGCGTAGAGTATTTTGGCGTCCCGCGGATCTATGGCCACATCGTAAACGTGGCGATCACGATCCAGTACTTGCGTCCAAGTCCTTCCTGCATTCACGGACAAATAGATACCGCCGCCGTCGCCATGATCCCCTTTGTCCCTCGCCCACGCTGCGAGATAAAGCCGATCCGGTTCACTGGGATCAACCGCCAGGCCGTTCGGCGCATTGCTTCCCTCAGGCATTGTAACCCGGCTCCAGTTTTCCGCTCCGTCCGTGGACTTGTAGATCGCTCCATCGCCCTCCGTTCCCAGGCTTCCATCTTCCGAACGACGCGCCAACAGCACGTAGAGTGTCCCCTTACTATCCCTCACAACTCTCCAGGCAAAGGGTTCCTTCTGGGTGATGCCAGCGTTTTTCAGCTTCCAACTCTTGCCTCCGTCAACGCTCTTGTATACCCCGCGCCCGAAGGCGGCAACGTAGAGCGCGCGTGCTGTGGGCGGACTCGCCAGGTCCAGAAGGATATGCGTAGCCGCCGTTTCCTCCATCCCTTCATTCGACTTTGTCCAGGACCTTCCCCCGTCATCACTGCGGCATACACCACCTCGGAAATTCCCAACACCCTTTCGTCTCCACATCTTCGGTCGCGGTAAGTCATGCGTCCAACTATTCACACTCCAAGCGCGTCCCTTAACATCGGGGTCAAATACGATCCAGTACGTCGTGTTCATCCATTCCTTTGGCACACCTCTGGTTGAACTAATCCAGGACTGCGCGCCGTCTTCACTACGAAAAAGACCGATGTCCGTCGTGGTGATGAATTGCCGATTGTGGTCAAAGGGATCGAAGTGGTAACCGTAAGCGTTTGTTACGTCAAGGCCTGTGGAGACCCATCCGTTTTCACCGGATTTTCTTGAGTAGACTGCGACCCAACTCGCGCCTCCGTCCGTCGTGCGCATAGTTCTTCCCAAATCTGTCCCGTAACTTATGTTGGTGTCCTGTTCCGCCACGGCAAGCGCCAGCGGATTTTCTCCCCAATCCGATCCAAATCGTTCCGTAATCCATGCGTCGTGGACGTTTGTGGCGGGCTTAGCTGCGGGATTGCTGTCCTCCTTCCAAACCGGCTCCCAATTGCGTCCTGCATCCTTGGTCTTCGCAACCCCTAGCCATTTGATTCCGCCATCTTCCAAGTCTCTGTATGAGACGTACGCCGTATCTGGATTCTGCAAGCTGGTCGCGACCGCTCGCATTTTCGCGCCAGCTTGGGCCAGGCTAGCCTTCCTCCACGTTGTTCCCTGGTCATCCGAGGCAAACGCAGATTCGTCCCCGATAACGTATAGGAGCGGCCTGCCATCCTTCCTGAATCCTGCAGAAATATCTGTGAGCGTCTTTGCAAACGGAGTGGATAGCTTCCTCATGCCCGACCTGGTTTTCTCTGCAATGAAGTGTGAACCTGCAATGAGAAGCATCCGATCGTCGGGGGGTGAATGAGGATTGACCCATAGCTTGTCCCCCAGCCCTGGTAGCTCCTCCTCTCTCACCCAATTCTGCCCCTCGTCACCCGACCTAAAGACGCCGAACATCCCTTTTTTCCTGTCGCCCGCAGCAACATAGAATATTTTGGAATCGGATGGATCGATGGCCATTGCCGTGATAGCGCCCAGCGGATTGGGTTCCGCAATTAAATCTTCGTCCGAATGATCCGAACTCATTTTGATTCTCTTCACGGAGGACGGCCGTGGGTAGATCAGGCTCCATGTCTCGCCTTCATCCTGGCTGCGCCACAGTCCGTTAGACTGTGCATAAATGACCTTGCGATCTAGCGGATCGAATACAAAGAACTGGACAACCCCGCGTAGATTGAACATCCGCCAGGACTTGCCAGCATCGTGGGTAATATAGGATCCTGTCATGTCGCAGCTAACCAAGACGGTGTTGGGGTCGTGAGGGCTGATGGTCGGATGGAACATTGCCCCACCTCCTCCGGGGCCAATGACCTTGAAATCACCCGGGCGGGAGCCACTCGTTACAGTCAGCAGCAACGCCCCAATGGCAAATTGAAGAAGGGAAAAGATCATCTATTATTTCTTTTCTTTGCTTTCGTTCCCGTTGTTTCGCTTTCTTTCTGGCAGAAAGCTCTCGCTTTGTCAATCTCTTTGAAGGAGCTGCTAGATTCTGGGGAACTGTTAGATCTTAACCCGCAAGAGCCGGGCCGCATTTTCATAATAAACCTTCTTCAGTATTCCGTCGGGTAACCCAAGACCGTAAATCCGCCAACGCCCCTGAGGGGGCACCGGTGCCGGTGCATAATCAAAGTATTCGTCCTCGGTTTCAAGAAAGCGGTAGTAAATCTCGTAGAGTTCATCAACGAAAACCTGCTGAGGAGTATCCGTTCCATGAGGGACGGCATCCGTTCCAAAAAGAATTCGATCCTGATATTTTTCCAAGAATTTTCTTGCCGTGCGCGGCTGGCGCCCCAACTCCCCAATCCGGGCACCAAGTTCGACGTGCATATTGGGGTAACGGTCCATGCATTCGCCGACGTAAGCAAGGTTTTCAGCGTCATTGCCTACATGGAGCACAATGAACTGTGTCCTGGGATGGCGGGCCAGCACGCGGTTGCGAGCCTCCAGCAGTTCCCTGTTACTGGGAAAGTCGCCGCCGTAAAAAGACCAATCTGCATGGTTATTCAATTCCTCGAAGCGCTCGTTGAAGCGATCGATCGGAAGGAAGAATGCCTCCGGATCTGAAACATGAATCCCCACCGGCATGTTCAGCGATCCGCATGTTTCCCACATGGCATCGAAACGTGCATCGTCAATCTTCACTAATGGCCCTTTCGAGATCCCCTCTCGCAAATAGAGACCTAGCGTTTTAAGAATTTTGAGTCCACGCGCGCCCGCCTGTTGGGCCCGAAGGATCTCGTCAGCTTGGAATTTGCCATACCCCGGTTGATTTGTGCGCTCCCACCACGGCTCCGTAAAGGTTATGAACCGTTCCGGATAGGGTTGCTGGTACTTGCGAATCGATTCATCGAGACCCTTTCCAACCCCGCCCGTCAGATTGACCATTATGCGGATGTTCTTCCGGTCCATCAGCGGTAGCAACGCGTCCACTGGCGCCAGGTACTTCATTTCCTCGCCTATCCCAACTCCGTTTTCTGTTTTGGCGGCAAAGGAGAGATGCGTATGGATATCTATGACTGGATAACGCGAGCGCGGCACCTTCGTCTCCGGAATATGCAGCATGCTGCGTGGTTGGAAGTCCGCGAGCTGTAACGGCTTCCCAGCACTCTCCGGCACGACGGGCGTCGACGTCATCGAGGTCCTGGGTAGCCCGCCCGCAACGAAAAGCATCCCCATATTTTCCAACCAGCTTCTCCGGCCCATTCCACTCATGAATCCTCCAATCTTATTCGGTATTGCCGCTACGGATTTCCTTTTTTTCGTTTGACTTCTTCTATATCGTTTACTTTCGGCTGTCAAAGTGGGATAAATCTCCGGGCTCAGCTTTCTATTAAACCGAATGAAAACGTACACGCCGCGCGCCGCTTTTGAGCGGATCGAATCGACGTGAGGCCAAGGAAGTTATTGATGGCGCTTTGGAGAATCGCAGTTCTAACTGTTGCGCTCTCTGGGCCGGCATTCATCTTGCTTCTCTTTTCGGGTCAATGCCAGACCGCTACCCTATCGCAACAATCATATGCCAGCGACTTGCAGCTTCAGGCGAAACGGTCTCCCGTCGATTTCCTTCCCGATGGTGATCCTGCCAAGCCTTCATGGAAGCATGCCGAGTCAGTGGAATTTGACACTGCCGCCTCGGGCAAGTCCCATTTTCCGGAAATTGCGACTCGTGTTGCATCCGTTTGGACCAAGACGCATATCTACTTCCTCTTTTGGTGTCGCTTCGACTCAATCAATGTCTATCAAGGAGAAGATCCGAAGGCAGAGCGATGGCAGCTTTGGGATCGCGATGTTGTCGAAGTTTTCCTGAACCCTCAGCCCGAGCGTGTGAACCACTACTATGAATTTGAGGTAGCTCCGAACAACCAGTGGATCGATCTCGAAATCGATAAGACCAAGAACCCTTTTAATGATGCCTCTTGGAATTCGGGCTTTGAGCACGCAACACGCATCGACGCCAAGGATCGTGTTTGGATCGCGGAAATGCGCATAGCAGTCTCGTCAATGAACGTTAGCGCGACGCATCCGGGCGCGGAATGGCGGGTGAATTTCTTTCGGGCGGCAGGAGAAGGCGGTGACGACCGCCGCAGATTTCTGGCATGGAGCATCATTCCCGAAGGAAAAACGTTTCACGTGCCAACTCGGTTTGGAATCTTACGGCTCGTGAATTAGTTGAGACTTTCTGATAGTCGATTGGCCTCAGTTCGGCCAAAACGCCGGACAAAGCATCTAGCTTTAATGAGACTAGTTTCAATGAACGTAGGCTCCCGACGGCAGCAGATACTGTATTGGCCAGGTCTCCCGCTTCTGCTCCACGAGTTCGGACCATTTCAAGATTTGCGCGTTGGGCTGGGGCAATAGCTCAACTCCGGGCAGCGTCTCCGCAATGGCGCCGGCGAGTGTGTATCCATCATCCGGCGCGGTTACGGCTTCTACTTTCGGACCCAGCTTCTCGCGTACAAAACGATCGGCGATTTCCGCGTCGTCGATCAATTGCAGAAAATAAGGCCTGCCGATCAGGAGCGAGTTGTACACGTGATTTGCCAGGACGCCTGAAATGGAATTCACATACGCATGATCAAAATCCAAGGCACCTAACGTCGGATCATCGGGGGAGACCGCCGTAAAGGGCATTCGATTCTCTCCGAGGCCGCGGAAATCAAACGAAATGATTTCGTAGCCCTCATCCACATATTTCTTGATTTCAGGCCAGTCTGCCGCGGTCGCTTTCCCGCTCGCACTGAACCACAAGAGGACTCTTCGTTTGTCGGCGCCAGACTTGTGAATGTGCAGCAGCGGCATTTCAAGCAGTTCGCTGTGGCGCAGCATGTAGCGGTCAATCGACACGCCTTCTGATCTTGAGCTTCCCATGGCTTCCCAGGCAATCTGGCCTCGGCCAGGCCTGGCGCCGGTATATTCGCTTACGTGCCAGTCTTTCACGCCGTCGTATTTGTTAGCGTAGTATTCCTTCGCGAGGCTGCGTGTCGATCCGGCCCTATGCTCGTCGTAATACTCTTTGATCACCGTCATCAAGGACTTGGCGTCGTCGTAGTCAAGCCTGACCTGTCCTGTCTTGGTACATTGCAACGCTTTGCCCGCGAGTTCCTTTACTGGTGGAAGTCCGTGCCGCACCGGCATTTGATTGAAGTGGTCGAGAAAGTCGAGTGCGGCTTCCTGATTCTCGGGCGAAAATTGATGTTGGTGATAGCCTTCGACCAGCGCAATTCGGTTTCCGTGATCGAAACGCTCGTACAGTGCTCGTACTTCGCGAACTGTCTTGCGTGTGCCTTCAATGGGGAAAAAATCGAGTACCGCTGCTGCCACCAATACCGACCGCGGATACATCAGCAGCAGCAACCCTGGATGGTCCATGCTGTTTGAAATCATGCCAAACAAATCTTGCTCGGGATCGCTGTCGGGATCGACAAAAATACGGTTGGAAATCCTCATGGGCAGTGCGCTGATATAGCACGAAGGCACGGCCACTTTAACGCGCTCATCGAGAGCGGCAATCAAAACAGCCTGAGTGCCGCCTCCACTCGTACCGGTGATGCTGATTCTGTGGCCATCAACCTCAGGCCGCGTAAGTAGATAATCGACTGCCCGAATCCCATCCCATATTTCCCATCTGGCGAGATTCGCTCCGGCCAAATAGGCCAGGTTCCCCATCACCGTGTGTTCGCCACAGATCAGGTTATATTTGCTTTTGCCTGTTTTCGCATCCCAGAATTGGCTGCGTTCACCCTGCCCAACAGGGTCCCAGGAAATTACCACATACCCTCGTTCCACCAATCGTTGACTAAGCGCCTGATAATGGAATTTCCCATCCGCCGCATGCCCCGCGGGCACCAGCACCGCTGGATGTTTCTTGGAGTGATCATCCGGCAGGTAAACGAGCGCAGTTACATAAACACCCGGCAAACTCTGGAAGATTAGCTTTTCAATGGTGAAGCCATCCATCTGAATCCGGCCGGTAACTCGCGGACGCAGATCCGTTTTTACATCCGGCAAGCCGCCGATCATTTGCACGAGGCTTTGTCGAAGTTCGCTTTGCGTCTTCAGCAGTTCTCTTTCGTTATGGATGGCGTCCCAGGCCCTCAGGCGGTCATTGTCTTCGCTCCAAGCTTGCTTCGCTTGGTATTGCAGGAAGGGTGTTATTCGTGGCCCCGGCGGCAGGGGTTGTTCACGAACCCGAAAAGCTTGCGGTGGCGGTGGATCCTCCGCGGCGAGTGCACACAATGCAATCGTTCCGGCCAGCACAGCCATGATGCATGGCCGGATCATTCTTAAATGCTTCACCGGGTTTTCACCGTGAGCGATCCCATGCCGTACCAGCCGTCGTCTTGCCTACCCTCAACGGCAAAGCGAATTGCCGGTTGCTCGGTCCTTGGATCCAGCATCGCAACCCGGAGATCGTAATTACCTTCTGGCAGGGTCTCCGGAATATAGACCGTGCCATCAAACACCGCGTCTCCAGGAAGCCATTTCCGGACGTCCACAGGAATTCGAATGATGGTCGCTGCCTTGGAAGATCGCAACTCAACGGCCAGCGATACATTTCTGTAAATGGGAGCGACTCCTGCGTTCAGCCACCACATATGAATCGGTATCATCGAGCCGCCCTCAACCGTCTTCGGATATTCCAGGCGCCGCAAAATAAAACGGTACCCCATCTTCTTCTGAAAGTTGGCGAATTGACTTTTCCATTCAGGCGGAATCGGCGCTGACTTTATGTTCACGGAGCTCACATGCCACCGAAGTGCTTGGTCGAGAATATAGTCGAGGTCGTAGCCCTTCTCTTTCCAACCTGCCACGGTAAAGCAGACTTCCAGCGAGACTGGTTTGCGTTGCCAAACGTCCTGGATTCCAGCGCGCACTACCTGCTGTGGGTAGATCTCCAGCATTTCGGCCGGAAAGTAAGGATTTGTGGAGCTCGTCCGCATGTCTCCCAAACAATCCAGTCTCCATCCCGCGCCATGTTCCGTGCCATACGTGAGCGCTTGTTGCTCGTCAAAATTCATCAGCAACGGCGTGCGCTGAAACGCATCGAGCCAAATATCGATAAGTTCTTTCTGATGGACAAATGCCGGCATGTACGGGCTCCAACCCTCTCCCCAATAGCCCACGGACGAAATATCTACGCTGTCCAGATAGGGGTTCCCGTCGTATCGCTTCCCCGCCTCAGCGACAAGCTCGCCCCAAAATTTAAGAAATAGCGGATCGCTAAAGTCCGGCTGCCAGATTTCTCCGTCTTTGTCTGACGGCTTGTTAGCACGCCGCGCTCCCGAGTTCCGATACCAATTGGGAAGCGCATCCTGGTTGGAGTAGGGCATTAGCCGGATGGCAAGAGTTTGCCCATGCGCTCTCGCCTCTTCCAAGGCGAGGTCCACAATCTACCAATGAAACCTGCCAGGCTCCGGCTCAAGAGCGTTCCAGTACCAGCGGCAA
>Ga0209159_1000045_pt1 | contig 100509 bp, 74 predicted proteins | sample GraSoiAngelo_144_FD_185901 | JGI IMG/M metagenome (GOLD analysis project Ga0209159, IMG submission 185901) | Grasslands soil microbial communities from the Angelo Coastal Reserve, California, USA - 14_1009_02_40cm (SPAdes) (version 2) | ecosystem: Environmental > Terrestrial > Soil > Grasslands...
GCGGCGTCGGCGCGGCGCGGAAGACGAGCGGCCGGTCGTTGTTCCGGGTCACCACGTAGCGGGGCCCAGCCCGCGTCCGGATGCGCGCGATATCACGCGCCTGTCCGGGCACGAAAAAGCCGCTCTCGACGGCGCGCAGCGGCGTGAAATTTCCCTTGCCGTCTCCGCGCAGCACCAGGCCGTAGCTCGCGCTCATCCGGCCGATTTCCGGCTGCACGCCATCGAAATTTCCGGCCAGGAGGAGATCCAGGGTGCCGTTCCCGTCCAGGTCGGCGGCGAGGACGCCGTACACCGGCGCCAGCTGGGCCGCGCGCGGCAGCGGCACGAGCGTGAAAGAGCCGTCCCCGTTGTTGCGAGCGAGTGCCGTCGCGAACGTGTAGGCCTGCTTGACGACCGCGCCGGCCAGCTCCGCGGGCGAGAAGATGTCGGTCACGGTCTGCCCGGCGTAGTCCTGGTACGTGAGATAGCGCGTCTTAAGGTGCGGCAGGGCGTTGACGAGCTCGTCGCGCATCGCGAGGGGACGACTCACGCCCCCCTGGTAGGTCGCCACGATCTGCTCCACCGACCCGTTGCGCTCGAAGTCCTTCACGTACATGGTGGCCGGCTCGCTGTCGGTGGCACGCAGGCGCGTGTTGAGCCCCAGGTTGCCGACGACGAAATCGACGCGACCGCCCCCGTGGCCCGTGAAGTCGCCGGCCACGATGCGATTCCACCAGCCGTTGCTCTGCTCGAGCCCGCGCGTGTTCAGGCGGACGAGCTTGCCGCCGCCCGCGTTTCGGAAGATCGTGATCGGCATCCACTCGCCCACGACCACGAGATCCAGGCGGCCGTCGCCGTCCACGTCCTGCCAGATCGCATCGGTCACCATGCCGACCCGTGCCAGCCCGGGTGCGAGCTGCGCGGTGACGTCCGTGAAGTGGCCGTGGCCGTCGTTCTGGAGCAGCATGCTCTGGGGATCGACGCCGTTGCGCCACGGGACGACCCGCCCGCCGACGAACAGGTCGATGTCGCCATCCCCGTCGTAGTCGGCCGCCACCACGCGCGATCCGCTGATGTACTCGGGCGGCAGGCTGGCGGTTGCCTTGCGGAAGTGCCCTCGCCCGTCGTTCAGGTACAGCCGGTCCTGCAGGGCGGGCGACATGCTCGAGAACTCGTTGCCACCGCTCACGACGTAGAGGTCGGGGTGGCCGTCGCCGTCTGCGTCGAAGAACACGGCGCCCAGGTCCTCCGACACGCGATCCTGCTCGAAGACGGCGCGGTCGCTGCTCACGAAGCGGCCGTCGGGCTGCTGGATCAGGAGCTCGCCCGGCTGATCTCTCGCGCCCCCGATGAACAGATCATCGAGCCCGTCGCCGTTCACGTCCGCCACGGCGATGTACGGTCCCTCGGTTGACAGCAGCTTGGGGATGAGGGGTTCCCGGTCGAAGTCGACGAAGTCGTTCTCGCGGTGCATGTAGGGGAGCCGGACCCGGTCCGTAATGTCGGTGAATAGGGGGGTTAGGGGTTGGGGGCTAGGGGCCCGGGGCGCCGTCGCCTCCGACTGGCGAATCGTGAGCCGCTGGTTCGTCGCGACGTGCTTCAGAACGCTCACGCGGCCATCCGGCCACTTCACCGTCACCGAATCGATGGTATCACGTCGCCCGACGCCGAAGGTCAGCAAGTAGTCCACGCTCGATTGGAAGCCACGCGTGGGCTCTTCCTCCTGGAAGAACTGCTCCTTCCCGCTCCACAGCGTTACCTTCGCGCCGATGGCGAACCGATTGACACCTTCCCCCGCGAGCTGGACCTGAAGATAGTGGTTGGGGACGAGCGTCCGGGCGTTGTTGCGATAGACGAAGGCTTCCTGGTTGACGTTGTTCACGACGAGGTCGAGCGCCCCGTCGCCGTCCAGGTCGCCATAGGCCGCGCCATTGGAGAAGCTCGGCGTGTTCAACCCCCAAGCGGCGCTCGCGTTGGAGAACGTCAGGTCACCGCTGCTCCGAAATGCGTAGTTCGGCAGCTGCGTCGAGCTCATCGCCGCGATGAGTCCCAGGAAGTCGACCCGTTTGCCCCGCATCGCCGCCCGCATCGTCTCGTCCTTGGCCAGGAACGCGATGTAGTCCTGCGACGTGACGTCCTTCGCGAGGCCGTTCGTCACGTAGAGGTCCTTGTACCCGTCGAGATCGAGGTCCGCGATGAGGGCACTCCAGCTCCAGTCCGTCCGAGCCACGCCAGCCAGCTGGCCGATGTCCGAGAACGTGCCGTTGCCGTTGTTGAGATGGAGCATGTTGCGCGTGAACTGGTAGTGAAAGCCGTTGCGGACCTCGGCCTGAAGGCGGTGCCAGTCCTCGAAGGACGTGGTGGTCTTGAGCCGGTAGGCGTCGTCGGGTAGCATGTCGACTACGTAGATGTCGGGCCGGCCGTCGTTGTTCACGTCCGCGATGTCGAGGCCCATGGACGACATGCTGATGTACGGCATCTCCTGCTCCAGCCGCTCGGCGAAAGTGCCGTCGCCCCGGTTGATGTAGAGATAGTCGCGCTCGAAGAAGTCGTTCGCGACGTAGATGTCGGGCCAACCGTCCGAGTTCACGTCGCTCACGACGACGCCCAGGCCCAATCCGATCTCGCTCCCGTAGATCCCCGCCGCTGCGCTCACGTCCACGAAGTGCCCGCCGTCGTTGCGGTACAGCCGGTCGCCGCCGAGCGGGTCGCGCAGTTCCCGCGTGTTCTCGAGCGGCATGCTCGAGACGGGGCGAGGCGAGTTGTTGATCACCAGCAGGTCCAGGTCGCCGTCGCGGTCGTAGTCGAAGAAGACCGCTTGCGTCGAGTAGCCCGTGTCGGCGACGCCGTAGGCGGCCGCGGCCTCGACGAAGGTCGGCACGCCGTGCGCATTGAGGCCCTGATTGATCCAGAGCTCGTTGGCCCGGAGCGCCCCCTGCACCGTGCCGGCCTTGCATATGTAGATGTCGAGTCGCCCATCGCCGTTCACGTCGGCGAGCGTGACGCCCGTGATCCAAGACCCGTCCTTGTTTCGCAGGTCCGACTCATCGGTCACGTCGCGGAAGCGGAACTTCCCTTCGTTCAGGTACAGGCGCGGGCCGCCCAGATTCGAGGTGAGCACGATCTCCGGCAGTCCGTCCCCCGTGAGATCGCCCAGAGCCACGCCGCCGCCGTTGTAGAAGTTGCGATAGGTAAAGACGTTCAGGTCGCGGGTCGCGGTGAGGCGATTCTCGAATCGGACGCCCGTGTAGCTCGAAGGCAGTAGGGTGAACAGGTGGCCGTCGGCCGCGGGCGCGGCGGCGGAGCCGGCGGCGCCGGTGCAAGCGGCGACGAGACACACCGCCGGCATCAGAAAATGTAGGGGCGCAAGAAAACGTAGGGGCGCAGCATGCTGCGCCCCTACGTGATCGACCGCGACCTCCCCAACCTCCCCAACCTCCACGACCTCCTGCGCCTTCTCCGCTCAGTATCCGGGATTCTGCTTCAACAACGGGTTCGCGTCCATCTGGTTCTGCGGAATCGGCAACAGCATGCGGAACGCCGCACTCGCCGGCTTGTACCCCCACGCCTGGGTGTACTTGCCGTGCCGGATCAGATCCTGGCGCCGCTTGGCTTCGCCGGTGAGCTCGAACCGGCGCTCCTGGAGGATAAGGTCGTGAGTAATGGGCCCCGCGAGCGCCGGCGCGACGGTTTCTTTGGAACGCGCGCGCAGCTGATTCAGCAGCGCCAGGGCCGCCGGATCCCCCGGCGTCAGCTCGTTCATCGCCTCCGCCTTGATCAGATAGATCTCGCCCAGGCGGAACCAGGCGTAATCGTTGCCGTTGTTCTGGGCCACGTGTTTCGGATCGGCCGGCCACTTGTAGAGCCGAGGGCCTTCGCCTTCGGTGGCCTGCGTCTCATCAGCGATGTTGATGGTGAAGACCAACGGGTTGCCGGCCCGGTCCTTGGCCGGAAGGCCGGTCTCTACGTTGTACTGCGGTCCTTGCAGGATGACATTCCGGCGATGGTCGGCGGCATCGAACGCGTTGTACGTCTCCGCCAGGATCGCGAAGCCGTTCCAGGGCGTGGGCGTGTACTGGTTGTAGTGCAGCGACCGCATCACGAAGTTGAGGCCGATGTCCCCCACGGGCGCGAACTTGATGACCAGGATGTTCTCCTTCGACGTGGCGTTGTCGGCCCGGAAGCTTTGCGCAAACGAGTCGGCCAATTGGTAGCCGGCGGAGGAGTTCAGGATATTGTTCGCCGCAGTGATGGCGGCCTGGCACGCGTTCTGAGAACCGATCTGCACCGTCGTGCACGAGTTATAGGCCGTGGGACTGACGCCCGCGTCCTTGTCGAACACCGCGGCGTTCAGGTACATACTGGCCAGGATGGCATCGACGGCGCCTTGCGTCATGCGCCCGTTGTACGCCGCCGGCCACGTGGCCGGCAGCGCGGCGCGGGCCGCCGTCAGCTCCGCCTGGATGAACCGGAATACCGAGTCGCGCGTCACGCGCGGCCGCGCCGCGATCTGAGTCGAGGTGGCGATCGGCACGCCGCCGAACGTGTCCATCAGGAAGTAGTAGTAGAATGCCCGCAGCGTTCTAGCCTCGGCCGCGATCGTGTCGCGACTGGTGAACGTCAGGTTCGGCAGCACTTCGAGCAGCGCGTTGGCGCGCGCGATGCCGGTAAACGCGGTGACCCAGATACCGTTCCCAAAACCGTTCCCGACCGGGCTGACCGGCGTCCAGGTCTGGTGGTGCAGCTCGAGCCATTGACCGCCGTCATACCAGTCCGAGCCACGCGTCGGCACGATCATCTCGTCGGTGCTGATTTCGCTCACGTTGTAGTAGTCATCCAGCGTGCCCCGGAGCTGAGCGTAAATCCCCGCCAGGCTGCTGAGCACTTCCCCCTCGTTGCGGTAGAAGTTGCCCGGGGTAATCGCGCTGGGTGGGTTTTCGTCCAGGTTCGTGCATCCCAGGGGCACGAGCACCGTGCCCAGGAGGAACAGCCTGAAGAGCCCCACAGCTCCGATCGGTTTCGTCACAAGTGATGTCGTCATAGGATGCAGATCCTCAGAACGTGAGTCGGAGGCCGCCCGTAATGGTGCGGGAACGCGGGTAGCTGAGATAGTCGATACTGCGCGCTTGCAGGCCGGCGGCCGGATTAAGCCCCGACTCCAGGTTCGAGACCTCCGGATCCAAGCCCGAATAGCCGCTCAGCAGGAGCAGGTTGTCGCCCGACACGTACAGCCGGGCGCTCCGGGCCGATCCCGCGAAGACAGGCAGTGCGTACTCGACGGTGAGATTCTGCAGGCGGACAAACGAACCCCCCTCGACCCAACGGGACGAGTAGATGGCCGGCTCATGAATACCGGTCGGGTCGCTCAGCGCCGAAGCCAGGAAGTTCTTGTCCTGCAGCGCATCGCTCTTCGTACCAAACACGAGCGCGGTATTGTTGAACACGTCCTGTCCCACGGCCGCCCGGATGAGGAAGCTGATGTCGAACTTGCCCCAGTTCACCTGGCTGTGCAGGCCGACGGTGAAGTCCGGATTGGCGTTGCCGATAATGGTGTAGTCGTCAGCAGTGGGGCTCAGCGTCTCGCCGTTGACACATCCCGCGCTGGTTGCCACACAGGTGAACACCTGCTTGCCCTGCGCGTTCACGCGGAGAAAGCGCGGTCCGAAGAACGTGCCGATCGGCTGGCCGGGCAGGATGCGCTGGGCGTTCACGTTGGACTGGCCCTGACCGCTCACGGTACCGGTGGCGATGGAGCTGTAGGGGCCGAGATCGACGACCGTGTTGCGCTCGGCCGAGAACACGAGGCCGGCCCGCCAGGTCAGATTCGGCTTGGACACCGCCAGGGCGTCGAGCGAGATCTCGAGGCCCTTATTGCGCACCTTGCCGACGTTCTCGAGCCGCTGCTCCGCGAACGCCGGCTGTGCGTTCGACACCTGCAATAGCAGATCGGATGTGTTCTTGATGTAATACTCCACGCTCCCCGAGAACCGGTTATTTAGGAGGCCGTAGTCGACTGCCACGTTGAATTGCGACGTCTGCTCCCACTTGAGGCTCGGGTTGGCATCTCTGGTCGGGATGACACCGGACACCGGCACATCGCCGAACGGGTAGCGCGCGCCAGGATCGGGATTGAGCGTCAGCAACGAGGAATAGGGCGGGACGCCCGGATTGCCCTGCAGCCCGTATCCAGCGCGCAGGCGCAGCTCCGAGAACCCGCGATCGCGCATGAAGGGCTCTTGGCTGATGCGCCAGGACCCCGACACCGCCGGGAACAGCGCCCACTTGTGCCCCACCGCGAACCGGGACGAACCGTCGTACCGCAGCACCCCGGTCAGGAAGTAGCGATCCTTGAGGCCGTAGTTGGCCCGGCCGAAGAACGCGACTTGGCGGCTCAAGTCTCGCCCCGAGAAATCAATGATGGTTTGGGCGGAGCCGGGGCTGTTGAAGAGCAACGCATCGGTCACGTATCCCCGACCTTCAGTCGTCAGGTTACCGGTGTTGAATTTGCTGAACTCGTAACCGCCTACCACATCGAAGGTATGGATGTCCCCGAGCTGCCGGCGCAAGGTCAGCAGCGTTTGCAGCGTCACGGTGGTGTTGTCGCGATTCGACTGGCGCGCCAGGCCGCCAAACGAGGCTCCCACCGGGCTGGCCTTCGGGAGGTAGATGTTCCGCTCGCCGTCCGAGCGGTCCACCCCGACATTCACTTGTGCGGTGAGACCCGGCACGAGATCCAGCTCGGCCGTCGCGTTGCCCAGCGTGCGCGTCGTGGTGCCGATGTCAGTGATCTGGTTCGCCAGCGCCACCGGGTTGCGCACCGACGTCTGACCAAGCAGCTCGTAATAGTTGGTCAGCCCGCTCGCCGGATCGACCACCGTCACCGGCTGCGTCGGGTTGAAGATCGCCACGTTCTGGAACACGCCGCCTTCGAACCCCGCCACGCTCTCAAACGTGATATAGTCGTCCTGCGTGTGCGACGTCGTCACATTGAGCCCGAGGCGCAGGCGGTTGTCGAACGCGTTGTGGGTCGCGTTGAGGCGTCCCTGCACGCGCTGGAAGCCGTTGGAAATCGCCACCCCCTCCTGGTTCATGAAATTGAGGGACGCACGATAGCGGGTATCCTCGCCCCCACCGGAGAACGACAGGTTGTGATTGTGCGTCACGGAGGTGCGCTCTACCTCGTTCTCCCAGTTCGTATTCGCCGTCCCCAGAGCCGCGAGGTGCGAAGGACTCAGGCCGCCCAACTTACCCGCCACCGAGTCCTTGAAGAAGTTCTGGCAGAGCGTCGGCCGGCTCGCACAGGTGGAGGTTGAATCTGACCGCCAAACGCCAACCTGGCCGTTAACGAACTGCCGGTATTGATCTCCGTTCAGCACGTCCAGGTGCTTCGACGCACTCGCCATCGCCACGTAACCGTCATATTCCACACCCGCTCCGCCCCCGGGAGAGCCCTTTTTCGTCTCGATCAGGATGACGCCGTTGGCGGCGCGGCTGCCATAGATGGCCGTCGCCGCGGCGTCTTTGAGAATCGTGATCGATGCGATGTCCGATGGGTTGAGCAGGTTGAGCGGGCTGCGGGGCAGCGGCGGATTCCCACCGACACCGAACCCGCTCGCTTGGGTCTCTACGTTGTTGATGATCACCCCGTCAATCACGTACAGCGGTTCGTTGCTCGCGCTGATCGAAGTGCCACCGCGGATGCGGATCTGCGCGCCGGCGCCCGGCTCACCGTTGTTTTGAATAATGGTGACACCCGCGGCCCGGCCCTGCACCATCTGGTTGACATTGGAGACTACACCGACGTTCGCCGCGTTGCCGTCGATCGTTGAGACCGATCCAGTGATGGCCTCGCGCCGCTGGGTGCCGTACCCGGTCACTACCACCGCTTCGAGAATCGCCGCCGCCGGCGTCAGCGTGATGTTCGCCGTGATCGTTCCTCCCGGCGTGACCGTGACGTCCTGCGTTTGTGGGCCGTAGCCGATCCGGGTAGCCCGCAGATGCTGGATTCCGGCGGGTATGCCGCTCAGCAGGAACCCACCGTCGCTGCGAGTGAGCATGCGATGCGGTGTTCCTGCGATCGACACTTCGACACTGGGAAGGGGCTGTTGGGTCGTGGCATCGACGACCTTTCCCGTGATGGCACCCGTGGAGTCCTGCGCGCCAAGTGGGACCGCCCCAAGCAAGCTACCGACGAGCGCGGGAATGACGTGACGGACGAGTCGCATACGTCTGCCCTCTGCACGGTGGGAGGTGTAGTTGAAATGCCCCCCAAACGTTGACTTGTCAAGGCTCGTGAAAAACGGCACAATCCAGCCGTGCACCTTTTGGCCCTCCTTGGCTTGTTGCAGGCTGGCACACCGGTCCTCGAGTTCCCCGAGCCGGGGCTCGACGACCCCGCCGCATACGAGGGCTACCAGACGCGCGTCTATCAAGACGCGCGCGGCAACGCCTTCCAGGTCTACCTGAATCGCAGTACCGGGCGTGTCGTGCACCTGTGGGCCGACGCGGCGGACGAGAGTGTGGGCTTCACCGCGCGCGACTCGGGTGGCACGCCGGCCGACCTCGCCTGGAGCTCGTCCGGGGCGGTCGTCGCCGCGTCGGATCGTACCCGGTCGGTCTCCTATGGTCTGGAAGGCCCGTCCCCCATCACGCTCGGGCTCTTTCTGCTCGGTTCCATGCGGGTAGAGCGCGACCTGCAGTACGCGCGGCGTGACTCCCTGCCGCTCGACGCGCCGCCCTTTCCGCAGGCCGAGCTATCCCAGCTGATCGACCATCTGGCGCGGCTGGGGGCGCGTGAGCGTGCCCGCCACCTGTCATTGCTCGGCGTGAAGACGATCGCGGCTCTCAGGGCTCGGCTGTCGCCACAGGTGACGTTGCAACGCAGTGACACGTCCTGGATGGTGCGGGTCGAGCAGGTGAGCTTCGACGGCAAGAGCCACCTCTGGCTCGCGTTGGAAGGCGATGCCCGGGAGACGGTTCCCGCACTCGCCAGCGGCACCGTCACGATCCGCCGGCCGGCCGGGGGCCCGGTCCGCTTCGCCGTGCACGTGACCACGGACGCTCTGGCGCTCACGCCTCTCTCCCGCGCCGACATCTTCAACGACGACTTTCGCCGGTTCTACGAGACGGTCCGAGCCGATTCGGCCCGTCCCCAGCGGTTCCGGCGGCTCGAGCGCGAAGTACGCGGCATGGAGCTGTTGTGCTACGGCGAGAAGCTGATGGCGGGACTGCCGAACTTCGCGACCTACTTCGGCCGCGACATGCTGATGACCGCCCTGCTGATGGAGCCGGTGTGGGCGCCGGCGATGCCAGAGCACGTCATCGCCAGCGCGCTGCGCAAGCTCTCGCCCACGGGCACAGTGAGCCACGAGGAGGCGCTCGGCGGCCAGGCAATTCGCGAGCATGCGGCCGAGTACAACCGGCTGGTCGACGCCGGTCGCCTAGCGGAGGCACGAGCCGTGCTGCGAGACCTGCAGGCCGTGCGCGAAAACTACGTCATGGTAGACGACGACTTCCAGCTGCCGGTGGTCGCGGCGCGCTATCTCGGCGACCCGCGCGTCTCCGCAGAGCGGAAGCGTCGGTTTCTGACAGAGGAGCGGCGCCTCGCGCGGCTCGTGTCCAACCTGGCGTACGTGGCGCGGCGGGCCGACGCGTACGCCCGCAATCCGATCGCGACGAATCTGGTCGATTTTCCACGGGACGCCGAGGGCAGATGGATCTCCGCGAGCTGGCGCGACTCGAGGGCCGGGTACGGCGGCGGGCGGTTCGCCATGGACGTGAACGTCATCTGGGTGCCGCACGCGCTCGAGGCGATCGGAACGATTCTCGACGCGCTGCAGCAGCTCGGCATGACGCCGGCCATTCGCGACGAACCGCTCGCCCGCTTCGTGCGCGATCGCGCGGCGTTGCGGCGCGCCATCGCCGTGTGGCGCGGTGCCGAGCGCCACTTCCGGGTCGCCATCGGCGACGTCGGCCGTCCGGTTCGAGACCGGCTGCGCTGGCTGCCGCAGGCCGAAGGAGAGTACTGGTCGGGTGTCATGCATCGGACCGGACTCCCTGCGGACACGCTGCGGTTTCTTGCCCTCTCGCTCGATGAGCACGGTCGGCCGATTCCGATCGTCAACACCGATCCGGCCATGCTGCTGCTGCTCGAGCCCGTCAGTGGCGATCGGGCGCTCGAGCTCGTGGGCCCGATCATGTCGCCGTACCCCCGCGGGTTATTCGTCGACGATCTGGGTCCCCTGGTCGCCAACGACGCCTACGCCACGCGGGAAGTGTGGGAGCGGTTTCGTCAGGACCGGTATCATTCGCCGACCGTCGTATGGGGTCGGGACGTGAACGCTTTGCTCGCCGGTCTCGCGAAGCAGATCGCGTCGGCTCCCTCCCCGTCCGGTGCCGACGTCGCGCCGCTCGCGAACGCACTGCAGCGCACCGTCACCGCGGTGGATCGCTCCGGACTGCGGCATGCCGAGCTGTGGAGCTACCGCATCGAGAACGGCAGGCTCGTGCCGGTGCGCTACGGCACCAGCTCGGACGTCCAGCTGTGGAGCCTGACCGACCTGGCGGTGCAGTTCGCGCTCGACCAGATCGGGCGCCCGTGACCGGGCCGGCGCGCGGCGACCAGCGCGCGGCCGTCGTCGCCGGGTTCCTCGGCTGGACGCTCGACGCGTTCGATTTTTTCCTCGTCGTGATGACGCTCACGGCGATCGCGCGGGACTTCGGGCGCTCCGACGCCGACGTCGCCCTCTCGCTCACCCTCACCCTCGCCTTCCGTCCCGTGGGCGCGTTCATCTTCGGGCTGATCGCGGACCGATACGGCCGCAAGCTCCCGTTGATGGCCGACCTCGTCTTCTACTCGGTCGTCGAGGTGCTCTCCGGGCTTGCACCGACGTACGGGACGTTCCTCGTGCTGCGCGCGCTGTTCGGGATCGGGATGGGCGCCGAGTGGGGCGTCGGGGCGTCGCTGGTGATGGAGAAGGTGCCTCCCCGGCTGCGCGGTGTCGTGTCGGGGTTGCTGCAACAGGGGTACGCCGCGGGATATCTACTCGCCGCGCTGTGCTACTTCTTCGTGTTCCCGCACTGGGGGTGGCGGCCGCTGTTCTTCATCGGCGGGCTGCCGGCGCTGCTGGCGCTGTTCGTGCGCGCGCGGGTGCAGGAATCCGCGGTATGGCGAGAAACGCGACACGAGACCTGGAGCGGGCTGGGACGGACCATCGCCGCGAACTGGAAGCTGTTCCTCTACCTCACCGTCCTCATGGCGATGATGAACATGGTGTCCCACGGCACCCAGGACATGTACCCTACCTTCCTGCAGCGCGACTGGGGCTTCGGCCCGACCACGCGCTCGGCCCTGACGGCGTTCTCCCAGGTGGGCGCGCTCACCGGCGGCGTGTTGTGCGGGTTGTACTCCGACCGCCTGGGCCGTCGGCGCACGATCGCGCTCGCGCTGGTCGGTGCCATCCTGGTGATCCCGATCTGGGCGTTCGCGCCATCCCTGCCGCTGCTGATCGTCGGTGCGTTCGTGATGCAGTTCTTCGTGCAAGGCGCGTGGGGCGTCATCCCGGCCCACATCACTGAGCTCTCTCCCGACTCGGTGCGCGGCTTCCTTCCCGGCTTCGCGTACCAATGCGGGGTGGCGATCGCCAGCAAGCTCCCGCACGTGCAAGCGCTCTTCGCCGTGGGCTCGAGCTACGCGCGGTCGATGGCCTTCTCCGCCGCGACCGTGTTCGCGCTCGGTGCGATCGTCGCGCTGCTGGGCCGTGAGCGCCGGGGGGTGGCGTTCGGGAAGCCCACTCGCGACTGAAGCCGCGGACCACATCTGGCAGCCCGATGGGCGACCGTGTATCCTGACGTCAGTATGAGCACGTTCGTCAAAGCCACACAAGTCTACCAGCAGGGGCAGCGCACTCTCCCCGGCCGCTACTACACCTCGGCGGAGATCTATGCGGAAGAGCAGGAACGCATCTTCACCGCGCGCTGGATCTGTGCCGGCCGTGCCGCCGAGATCCCCGAGGCCGGCGACTACGTGCTCCGCAAGATCGCGGGGGAGAGTGTGATCGTGGTCCGCGGTCCCGACGGCGCGCTGCGGGCGTTTTACAACGTGTGCCGCCACCGCGGCACGCGGCTCTGCGAGGAGCCGGAGGGCCGCTTCTCCGAGACGATCCAGTGCCCCTACCACGCGTGGACCTACACCATCGACGGGCAGCTGATCGGCGCGCCGCACATGAACGAGGTCCCCGGCTTCGACAAGGGCGACTACCCGCTCCACGCGGTGCCGCTCGAGACGTGGGAGGGCTTCGCCTTCGTCAACCTGGCGCGGGAGCCGCAGGCTTTCGCACAGGCGTTCACGCCGCTCGCCGGGCGGTTCAGCCGCTTCAACCTGCCGGCCCTCAAGTCTGCGCGCCGGATCGACTACGACGTCGCGGCAAACTGGAAGCTCGTCTTCCAAAACTATTCCGAGTGCCTGCACTGCCCCGTCATTCACCCCGGACTCGCCAAGCTCACGCCGTACACGAGCGGCGCCAACGACCTGTTCGACGGGCCGTTCCTAGGCGGCTACATGGTTATTACGAAGGAAGGGGGGAGCCTGACGCTGAGCGGGCGCGCTTGCGGGGCGCCGGTCGGAGTGCTGCCGGCGGAGGACCGGCATCGTGTCTACTTCTATTCGCTGTTCCCGAACCTGCTCCTGTCGCTGCACCCGGATTACGTGATGTTCCACACGCTCTGGCCGGAGGGTCCGGGCCAGACGCGGATCAGCTGCGAATGGCTGTTCCATCCCGACTCCTTCGGGCAACCAGGGTTCGACCCCGACGACGCGGTGCGGTTCTGGGACGAGACGAACCGCCAGGACTGGCACATTTGCGAACGGAGCCACGCCGGCATCACATCGCGCGCTTACGTGCCCGGGCCTTACTCGCCGCGAGAGGGGATTTCCGCCGCGTGGGACCGGGAATTCCTGAGAGCGATCGGGCACGCCCAGTAGAGGCACAGCATGTGTGCCCGACCCGACGACTTGTGCAGAGCTTCATCTAACGGACCCCTGCCTCATCGCCTCTTCCACCACCGCGCCAAGCCGCACCACACGTTGCGTCGCGCCGTAGACACTCGGGAACTTTGCTGCGAGTCCCCGTTTATACGCCGGAGAGGCGCGCTGTGCATGAACGAACTACGCTGTGATTATTACGACTGGACGACTCACCGCTCATGCGCCCAGCAGGCGACGTGGGTCACGCACCAGCGCTCGGTCTACACCGGGCGTCCCGGCCGCTACTACTGTGACGCACATCGGCCGCCGCGAGCGCGCCCGCTCGAGCGTCCCAACACACCCCTGGCGCCGCGCGCCGGCCGCAAGCGCTGACGGGCACAGGGCCGTTCATTTCTGCCGTAGATACGCGTCGGTTTTGTTGAGCCAGTCCTGACGCGGCGGCGAGAACACGTCCACGTCCAGCGTGTCTTCGAGCGCCTGTGCGGCGTGCGGCACGTTGGAGGGGAGGTGCAACACCTCCCCCGCCCGCACAACGACCTCTTCGCTCCCGTCGTCACCCACGAGGAACCGCAGCGCCCCCTCGAGGATGTAGGTGAACTGCTCGTTCTCGTGCGCGTGCTTGGGCACGACGCACCCCTTTTTCAGGTAGACGTGCGCCAGCATCACGCGGTCGCCCGTGATCAGGCGGCGCGACAGACGCTCGGAAACCTGCTCCTTCGGCATATCGGCCCAGCGGTACCACACGGTTCCCCCCCAAAGTTGTTGGCGCAGAGTACAACATTAGCGCGCGGTGTGATTTAGCACACCGATTCCTCGGGCCTAGGAGGTTGCCATAAACGCCGCAGAAAGCTGGAGCGCGGCGACACTGAGACCCTCCTGTTGCAATCCTGCTACACCCACAGGTTAGCCTGCGGTGCACCAGCCACGTTCCCCGATGGCAAGGGTTATGCGAGAGGGAGTGTGTACCATGATCAGAGTCCGTAGAAACGTCAGCGTCCTCGTGGCGCTCGCAGGGCTGCTCGCCGCATGTGCGGGCGGATCCTCGCAATGGCAGCGCGAGCGGCTCACGGCGCTACCCAGGCCAGGGGATCGCATCCTCGGGGAGCGGTTGATCGATGCCCAGTACGTGGTCGCCGGCAGGATCGTGGACGTGGAGCGGGCTATCCTCTATGAGCAGCGCGGCGGGTGGCTCATGCGGGCGCTGTTCCATGACGAGGGGACTCCCGAGGCCTACGAGGCGAAAATCGCCGTCGACTCTGTGCTGGTGGGAGGCGGCCAGCCCAAGCGGCTGTATGTGACCTTCTTTGCGCCGCACGGCAACCGCATCCCAGAGATCGGGGCGAGCGCGATCTGGATCGCGCACCAGCGGCAGCTGTGGCGCTTCGCGCAGGGGAGCCTGTACGGCACGCCGTACGATATCGGCCTCGCACTCGACTCGGACGACGACATCCGGCCGGTCGGGGAGTGGCCGCTGCTCCGGGCTGTCGCATTGAAGCTGCAACTGTCACACGTCTGGTAAGCGACGGGGCCCCGGCCCAAACCTCAGCTCGATACTCTCACCGTAGGCGGAAACTTCGGCGGCTGACGTAGCGTGGTCGCCTGCTCGTACGCGTACGCCAGCCTGACGAGGGTCGCCTCGCTCCACGGCGCCCCGATGAACGACAGCCCCACCGGTAGGCCGAATACGTAGCCTGCGGGCACCGTCACATGAGGGAAGCCCGCGACCGCCGCCGGCGTGGAGCAGCCCCCTAGGAAGTGGTCCCCGTTGACCAGGTCGATCGGCCACGCCGGGTTCCCTGTGGGCGCGACGATGGCATCGAGCTTCTGCTGGTCCAATGTCGCCCGGAGCCCCTCCTCGCGGCCAAGCTTGCCGCACTTATCGAGGGCGTCCCGGTAGGCTGGATCGCTGAGCGGTCCCTTGTCTTGCGCCTTGACGAACAGATCTTGCCCAAAGTAGGGCATCTCTCGCTCCCTATTTCGCTCGTTGAACGCGATGACGTCCTGCAACGTCTTGACTGGTGCGCCGGGCGCGAATTGGGCGAGATAGCGATTCAGGTCCGTCTTGAACTCGTACAGCAGCACCGTGAGCTCGGCGTCGTCGTACTCACCGAGGTGGGGAATGTCAGCCGGATCCACGATCACCGCACCGGCGCGCCGCAGCACGTCGATCGCTTGGTTGATCACCGCATCTGTCGCCGCGTGGTAGCCGAACAGCTTCGTGCGCGCGACCCCGATGCGCGCCCCGTCGAGCCCCTTGGGGTCGAGGGATCGGGTGTAGTCGGGGACCGCGCTCGGCGCGGCGCTGGTCGCGACGTCTTGGGCATCCACACCCGCGAGCGCTCCCAGCAAGATCGCGGCGTCTCGCACCGTCCGCGCCATCGGCCCCGCGGTGTCCTGGCTGTGGGCGATCGGGACGATGCCGGTGCGGGAGACGAGTCCGAGCGTCGGCTTGATCCCGACGAGCGAGCACGCGGCCGCCGGGCAAACGATCGAGCCGTCGGTCTCGGTGCCGACGCCCACCGCCCCGAAGTTCGCGGCGATGGCGGCGGCGGTGCCCGAGCTCGAGCCGCAGGGGCTGCGGTCGAGCGCGTAGGGGTTCTTGCATTGGCCGCCCCGCGCGCTCCAACCGCTGGAAGAGTTGTTGGACCGGAAGTTGGCCCATTCGGAGAGGTTGGCCTTCCCGAGGATGACGGCCCCAGCGGCGCGGAGCCGCGCGGCCACGGCCGCGTCCACGGGCGGCTTGGCACCGACGAGCGCGAGCGACCCGGCCGTCGTCGCCATGCGGTCGGCCGTGGCGATGTTGTCCTTCACGAGCACCGGGATCCCGTGCAGCGGCCCGCGCGGACCTTTCGTCTTCCGCTCCGCGTCGAGCTGCTCGGCCGTGGTGAGCGCCTCGGGATTCGTCTCGATGACCGAGTGCAGCGCGGGCCCGCGCCCGTCCAGCTCGTCGACCCGGGTCAGATAGTATTCGCACAGCCCCCGGGCTGTGTACTTCCCGCTCTGCATTCCCGCGTGGAGATCCGCGATCGTCGCCTCCTGGAGCGCGAACGGCGGGATCGCCGGCCCCGTCAGGCCGCGCGTCGCGGCGGCCGGCGCGCCGGTACGGCACCCGGCGCTCGCGACGCAAGTGAGCCCGGCAGCGGCGCCGAGCTCCAGAAACTCGCGACGGGTGATGTCTGCGGGAACGAGCGGCATGGCGAACCTCGGGAAGAAAGGGTCGGATGGAGAATCTATAACGGCCCTCGTAACACCCCGCACGCAGGTCCTGTGCCGCAGGCTGGTTCGGCTGCCTTGCCTGAAGGGGCGGCAGGGCGATATGCTGTACGGTTCCCCTCCGACGAGGCGAGGCGTGACACTGGCCGACAACCCCCGGTTCCGGGGATAAGATGCGCACCTGGGAGCAGACCGTCTCGTACGGCCTCCGCGCCCTGGGGCTGGAGAGTATCCGCAACAAGCTGCTCGCGTTCGCGGTGCTGGCCACGCTCATTCCCTCGATCTCGACTGCCTGGGTGTCGTATGCGCACAATCAGCTATCGCTCACCGAGAAGATCACCGGCGAACAGCAAAGCGTGAGCTCGCAGGCGTCTCGCGAGCTCGACTTGTGGCTCAAGGAGCGTCTCTACGATCTCCGGGTGTTCGCGAGCTCCTACGAAGTTTCCGAGAACCTCGAGAAAATCCCCCGGACCGGGAGGGAGCCTGTGCGCGAGGGTCGGGCGTACGGCCGGCTGCGCGACTATCTCAACTCGGTCCGGGATCGCTTCGCCGACTACGAGGAGCTCATCGTCCTCGATTCGAGCGCCCGAGTAGTGGCCTCGAGCGCGAGCGACGCCGGGGCCGTGGCGCTGCCTGCGGACTGGCTCCACACCATCAAGACGGATAACGCCTTCGTCGGCGAGCCCTATCGCGACGACGTCACGCGCAAGCCGGAGATGATCGTCGCCGTTCCCATCTACCCGTCGAGCGGACGGCTCATCGGTGCGCTGACGGCAAAGCTGAACCTGCGCGCGGTGCAACAAATCATCCGCCGCTTCGCCATCGACGGGCTCGGTGGCATCGTTGTCGTGACAGCCGACGGCACGCTGCTCGCCAGCTCCGGTACGGGCGGCGCGGCGCCGATGACCGTCCAGCTCCCGGCCGAGAGCGTCAGACTGCTGTTCGACCGGGCGGGCATCGCACTCCGGTACCGCGGGTTCGACGGGGACGAGGTCGTCGGGACGCTGCAACGCGTGCCGCGACTGGGGTGGGCAGTCGTGGCCGAGATCCCGGCGAAGGCGGCCTACCGCCAGGTCATCCGGTTGCGAAATCTGACCGTCCTGATCGTCGCCGCTCTGCTGCTCGGCGTGGGCCTGCTCGCGTACCTGCTGGGCGTGCTGATCGTGCGCCCGCTCGATCGGCTGACGGCCGGCGCCGGCAAAGTGGCGGCCGGCGATCTGGCCGTCGATCTCCCCGTGGTGAGCGGCGGCGAGGTTGGATCGCTGACCGAAGTCTTCAACGACATGGTCGCGCGGCTGCGAGACGGGCGCCGCGAGCTCGAGCATCGGTCCCTCACCGATGATCTGACGGGGCTCTACAACCGCCGCTACCTGATGGAGACGCTCGCCAACGAGATCCGACGCTCCCGGCGCCTGGAGCATTGCTGCGCCCTGCTGATGGCGGACATCGATCACTTCAAGGAATACAACGACGCCTTCGGCCACCTCGCTGGAGACGAAATGCTCATCAAGGTGGCGCGGGCGCTGCGCGAGTCGACGCGTGAGGTGGACAGCGTCGCGCGCTACGGCGGCGAAGAGTTCGTCGTCCTGTTACCGGAGACGGCGGCAGAGCAAGCCGCGGAAACAGCCGAGCGGATTCGCGCCCGGGTAGCGGCGGAAGGCCTGGCCGGCGGCACGATCACACTGAGCGTCGGCGTAGCCGAGTTCCCGACGCACGGGGACTCGCCCGAGTCCATGATCGCCGCCGCCGATCGGGCGCTGTACCGGGCGAAACACGACGGGCGCAACCGCGTGGCGCACGCCAGCGCCGCCGCGAAGAGCGCCTCCCCACCCTGACGCCTGGATCACCGCTCCTGCCGGCGGCCCACGAGGCTCTGGAACACCCAGCCGCCGCGCCCGGCCTGATCGCCGATATGCACCCATTGGTCGGCATACGAATAGCCGATGACCGGCGCCCCCGCCTCCAGCGTGAACAGCACGGCGTAGGTCCCTCCGGGCCCTTCGCGCACGTTGCTGCGGCTCACCGTCGCGAGGTGGAGCGGCAGCGCGAACAGCACCTCGCCGGAGCGTAGCGACCCCCGCACGTCGCTCGCCGCGCGCGCCCTGCTCGCACCGGCGACGCTCCTCGCCTGGTTGGCGAGGTACAGGGCGCCGCCGTAATTCTGTTTGTTGAATTCCGCGGTGCTGAGCTGCAGCAGCTGCGTGGCCTGGCCGGTTTCCGGAGCCGCCTGCTGCCCGGCGGCGGTCTTGAGCGATTGCAACGCGATCTCCGTCTCCGCCATCGCGGAGGCGGCTTCGGCGCGGCTGGCCAACGTCTGCAGCTTCGCCATCGCCCGCACCACTTCCCGCCTCGCCTCATCGAGCCGGGCTTGCAGCTCCTCGATCTGCGCGTCGCGCTCGAGCAGGCGCAGCTCCAGCCGCGCGACCCGCTGCTCGAGCTGGGGGTCCCGGACAGCCACCGTTTCCGCCACCGTCCGAACGCTGACGGAGTCGCGGGCCGGCAGAACCGTCGCCGGCGCCGGATGGCTGCACGCCCCGGCCAACGTCCCCCCTCCCACGGCCAGGACCAGGTAGCCCGCACGCCAGCCGGCAGCCATGGTTCTCAACTTGGCATGCCGCATCGACCCGATCAACTGACCGCACCCGTAGGGCCCCTCGCCGCGGCGCGGGGAGGGGACCGAGGGGTGAGGCGTGGAGCGCCGAGGGGCTATGGAGTCGGCCCGGCGCTGCGGATCTGCCCGCGGATTTCGCCGCCCGGGAAGTCCCCCGGGCCCGTGTTCGGAGGCGCGACGCCGTCGTTGGTGTGCACGTTGACGTACGCGTTCCCGGCGCGGATCGCGTCGACGAGCGCGCTGAACGGCTGGCCCGCGAGCGGACCCACGAAATTCGCGGCGCCGACCGTCCCCTCGGCGAGTACGCCGTCGAACCGGCCGCCGCCCGGTGGAACCGTCCCGAACAGGAACACCACGATGGGACCGTTCACGCCCGCGGCGGCGACGTGGATGTGGGACGCAATGACGTTGTGGATGTCGGCCGAGATCAACCGGTACTGGAGCGCCGTTCCATCATCGCTGAGCTGGAACTTGACCTGGCCTACGGCACGGGTGTCGTGGCTCGGCACCTCGTCTGAACCCGTGAGGTGGGCCACGAAGTTCTGCGCCTCGGGCGCGCTCGACGCCTGGGCGCCGAACGTAGCCCGCAGCCGGGGATCAGTGGGCAAGCTGCGATCACAGGCGGTGCCGGCAGCTGCAACGACCAAGGCCGCTCGGACGATCGCGACAGGGCGCATACAACCCTCCTCAGTGGGGTGGCAGGTTGAGTCTACCTCCGCTCGATCCACCGGCAAGGGTACGCTCAGCGCGCCGGTCCGAGGGGCTGCGCGCGCGGCAGCATCTCCTGCACGGTCGCGATCGTGTCCGCCTGACCGGCCGGCTTGTCGCTGCGATACTGCTTCACCCGCGCGAAGCGGAGCGCGACCCCGCCCGGGTAATGGGGACTTGCCTGCACGTCATTGAAGGCCACTTCGACCACCAGCTCCGGACGTACATACACCGTGTGGGCATCCCGCCCCATCTCGAGCTCCAGCAGCCGTTTCGTTTGCCACTCGAGCATCGCATCGGTCATGCCCTTGAAGGTCTTCCCCAGCATCACGAAGCCGCCGTGCTCCGGATCCCGGGCGCCCAGGTGGAGATTCGAGAGCCAGCCGCGACGCCGCCCGTGACCCCATTCAGCCGCGAGCACCACCAGGTCGAGCGTCCGCGCCGGCTTGACCTTGAGCCAGCGCTGGCCGCGGTTGCCGGCTTCATACGGGGCGTCGAGCGCCTTGGCCATAATCCCCTCGTGCCCGCGCGCGAGGGCCGTGTCGAGAAAGGCCTGCGCTGCCTCGGCTGAGTCCGCCACTGTGCGCGGGATCACGAGCTCGCTGGGCGAGATCTCGGTGAGCGCCGCAAAACGGCGCTCCTGCGGCTCGGCGAGCAACGGGGTGCCGTCCAGATAGAGGAGGTCGAAGAAAAACGGTGTCAGGGGAAGCTCCGAGCGGAGACGCTCGACCTCGAGCTTGCGTCCAAAGCGCCGCATCGTCGTCTGAAAGGCGTGCGGCTGCCCGTCCGGCCGAAGCGCGATCGCTTCAGCGTCGAGGATCAGCTCGCGGGCGGGGAGCGCGCGGGTCACCTCCACGAGCTCGGGCACCGCCACGGTCACCTCGTTCAGCCGGCGGGAGTAGACCCTCACTTCCTCGCCGCTCTTGTGGATCTGGACCCTGGCGCCGTCGAGCTTGAACTCGAGCGCCGCCCGGCCGAGCCGCGTGAAGGCCTCGGCCGCATCCTCGGCGGAATCCGCCAGCATCGGGAGCAGCGGACGGAACAGCTGAATGGCGAAGCGCGACAGCCCCGCGCCACCTTCCACCAGCGCCACGCGCGCGACGCTCGGCAGGTCACCCGCCGCCGTCACAGCGCGCCGTACCGCGTCGCTCGGGATCCCGGCTGCCTGCGCCACGGCCTCGAGCACCAGACCCCGTAACGCACCCTGGCGCAGCTCACCGATCACCAGGCTCGCGAGAAAGCGCTGCTCGTCCCGCGTCGCGCGGGTCAACAGCGTACGCAGCAACCGCAGCTTCTCCTCGGCGGAACCCTTCCCCGCAACGTGCGCGATCCGCTCGAACGCGAGGTCCACGTCGGACAGCCCTAACGTGGGCGCCTCAGCCGCCGAGTCGGGCATCGCTGCTCGCACACCGGCGTAGGCGACACCTAGCTTCGACTGACGGAGCTCGCCGCACAGATAGGCAGCAGCGATCTCCGCCTCTTGCGGCTCGACGCGACGGAGCAGCCCCGCGAGCAGGGCGACTTTGTCGAGGCGGCTGCTGGTTCGGGCGACGTGTTGAGAAGTGGCGACGAGGTCGGCGAGGCGCACGGGGTAAGATACCGGGAGTGACAAATGGAGCGCGGCGCCCGTTATGTTCCCACGCTGAAGCGTGGGCTCGGCAATGCACTGTGCTGAAGCACAGTACGCTTCAGCGTTGTGCCTGGCCGAGCCCATCCTTCAGGATGGGAACTACGCGGCGCGCTGTGCTACCTCGGTCCCCCCCTCACCTCGAACTCCCCCTCGAGACCTCCCACCGAGCTCCCACCCACGTAGACCCGGAACTTCCCGGGCTCGACCACGAACCTCATGCGCTGATCGTACAACCCGAGCTCCTTGGGCGTCAGCTCGAACTCCACGGTGCGCGATTCGCCGGGCTTCAGGGAGACCCGCCGGAAGCCCGCAAGCGCGCGCACCGGCCGGGTGACGCTCGCCACTTCGTCGTGCACGTACAGCTGCGCGACCTCGCTGGCTTCGCGCGCACCGGTGTTGGTCACGGTCGCCGACACCTTGAGCATCCCGCCCGCGCCGATGCTCGGCGCGCTCAGCTTGAGATCCTTGTACTCGAACGACGTGTAGCTCAACCCATAGCCAAAGGGAAAGAGTGGGCTCGACGGCAGGTCGGTGTACTTGGAGGTGTACTTATCCGCGCCCGCCGGCCGTCCCGTGTTCTTGTGATTGTAGTAGATCGGAATCTGGCCGACGGCCCGGGGGAAGGTCACGGGGAGCTTGCCGCTGGGACTCACGTCGCCGAATAAGACACCTGCGAGGGCGGGGCCGGTCTCGACGCCCAGGAACCACGCCTCGACGACGGCGGGCACATGGTCGGCCGCCCACTGCACGGTGAGCGGCCGGCCGTTCATTAATATGAGCACTACCGGCGTACCGGCTGCTTGGACGGCCTCGAGCAATTGCTGCTGCGCGCCCGGGAGTGCGAGGCTCGACCGGCTCGCGGCCTCGCCACTCATGTCTCCCACCTCCCCCAGGACGAGCAGCGCGACGTCGGCCTGGCGCGCCAGCGCGACGGCCTCGGCGAACCCGGCGGTCGCCGTGTCGGTAATGCCGCAGCCCTTGGCGTAGCGAACCTCCGCGCCGGTTCCGGCTCGGGTCTTGATGCCTTCGAGCGGAGTGACGGCATCTCGCGGGTCGCCACGGCCCGCCCACGAGCCGAGCGCCGCCACGTGATCGTCGGCGAGCGGGCCGATCACTGCCAGGGTGTGCCGCGCGGGCCCGAGCGGTAGCAGGTTGCCGTCGTTCTTGAGCAGCACGATCGCCTCTTGCGCCACGGTGCGGGCGAGCTGGCGATGCTCGGGTGCTAACAGCACATTGCGCTCGCGTTCGACGCTCGATCCGCGGTACGGGTCATCGAACAGCCCCAGAGCGCGCTTCGCCGCGAGCACGCGCCGCACGGCGGCGTCGACGGTCGCGATCGGGATGCGCCCCGCGCGGATCAAACCGGGGAGGTCCTCGACGTAAATCCGGCTCACCATGTCCATGTCGACGCCGGCCTCGAGTGCGACCTTCCCCGCGTCGGCGCGCGACCCCGCGACGCCGTGGTTCCGCAGCTCTTCGACGCCGGTCCAGTCGCTCACGACGAACCCGGGGAACTTCCACTCGTCGCGCAGCAACGTGGTCACGAGCCAGCGGTTCGCGTGGCTGGGGATGCCGCCGATCTCGTTGAAGGACGTCATGATGCTGCCGGCGCCCGCGTCCACCGCCGCCCGGTACGGCGGCAGGTAGATCTCCCGCAGGGTACGCTCGGACGCGTCTACGGTGTTGTAGTCCCTGCCCCCCTCGGCGCCGCCGTACGCGGCGAAGTGCTTGACCGTGGCCAGCACGGCGTCAGGCGCGCGCAGGTCCCTTCCCTGAAACCCGCGCACGCGGGCCGCGGCCATAGCCGATCCCAGGTAGGGGTCCTCGCCCGCGCCCTCGGCGATGCGCCCCCACCGCGGGTCGCGCGCGATGTCGACCATGGGCGCGAACGTCCAGTTGACGCCGGCCGCCGCGGCTTCGCGCGCCGCTGCGCGCGCCGTGCTCTCCGCCGCCGCAGGGTCCCACGTCGCCGCTTCGGCGAGCGGGATCGGAAAGATCGTGCGGTAGCCGTGAATCACATCCAGGCCCAGGAGGAGCGGGATGTGGAGGCGCGACTCGGTAACCGCGATGCGCTGGGCGTCGCGGGTCGCCTGGGCACCGGCCAGGTTCAGGAACCCCCCGACCTGGCCCTTCCTGACCTGCTCGAGCTGCGCGGGGCTCGGCTGGTTGTCGACCGAGGGCAGGTTGAGCTGGCCGAGCTTTTCCTGCAGGGTCATGCGGGCGACGAGCGAGTCGATCAGTCGCCCGGGGGCGGCGCGCTGCGCGGCAGCGGGGCTGGCGGCGGCGAGGCCCAGGGCGACGAACGCCGTGAAACAGGCGTCTTGGATGCGCATCGGGATCCCATTGAGCAGAGGTAGAAATCTGAAACGCGGTGGACGGAATCTACGCAGGCTTCGGCGGACTTGACAAACTGAAAAACGCGCGTGATAACGGAGGCAACGCACTCAGCGGAGATCTGTCCATGGGCCGGAGCTCTCTCAGACCGTTCAGCGCGACGCTTGTCGTCGGCCTCGTCTCCCTCCTCTCGCTGGGCTCCTTCGAGCCTGGCTGGGGTCAAGCGGCGCCGGCGCAGGTGACTGGCACGGTGACCTCAGCCAGCGATGGCAGCCCACTCTCGGGGGCGAGAGTCGTCGTTAAGGGCACGAGCATTGGCACGCTCACTGGCACCAACGGCCGGTACGCGATCGCTGCCCGCACTCCGAACGACACGCTGACCTTCGCCTTCATCGGCTACCGCCCCGTCGTGGTCGCGATCGCGGGGCGGTCGGTGGTGAACGCCACCATGGAGGCCGCAGCGATCATGATGGAAGAGGTCGTCGTGACAGGCTACGGCACCCAGCAGCGGCGCGACGTCACAGGAGCCGTGACGACCGTCAACGCCGAGGACTTGACGCCGGTCCCCACGGCATCGGTCGACCAGACACTGCAGGGTCGGATCGCGGGGGCGCAGGTGACGCCATCGTCCGGCCGGCCGGGCGCCAGCGCCGTCGTGCGCATCCGCGGCGTCGGCACCCTCAACGACGCGTCCCCACTTTACGTCGTCGACGGCATGCTGACCGACGACGTCTCGTTCCTGCACGCAAACGACGTCACGTCCGTCGAGGTGCTCAAGGACGCCTCGGCCACGGCGATCTACGGCTCGCGCGGCGCCAACGGTGTCATCATCATCTCCACCAAGCGCGGGGGTCTCGAGCGCCCGACGCACTTCAGCTTCAACGCATACGCCGGGTCCCAGGCCGTCGAGCATCGCGTCGATCTCGTCAACGCGCACGACTACGCCATACTCGCTAACGAGCTGGCCACGAATCTGGGAGCGCCGGCCTACTTCACCAATCCGAATACCATCGGGGCGGGCACGGATTGGCAGAAGGTGATGTTCGAAACCGCGCCGATGCAGAACTACCAGGTCTCGAGCTCGGGGGGCACGGACAAGGTCACGTACTACTTCAGTGGCGACTACTTTCGGCAGGCAGGCGTCGTTCCGAAGTCGGACTTCCATCGGGTCACGCTGCGCCTGAACAACGACTATCGCCTCACGAACCGCCTGCTGCTGGGGCACAACCTCGCGGTTTCCTATACCGACGACGACCGACCCCCGGACGTGCTGAGCGTGCTCTACCGCGCGGACCCGACCGTCGCGCCGTTCAATCCCGACGGCACCTTCGCCGACGGCACCGTACGCTCCTCAGCGGGGAATCCCGCCGCCACCGTTTTCTACACGCGCAACACCGAGAACAACGCGCGTCTCATCGGTAATTTCTTCGGCGAGCTGAATCTCCCGCATAGCCTCACGCTCCGCTCCAGCTTCGGCCTCGACCTCGGTCGCTCGCAGTTCCGGAGCTTCGTGCCCGTGTTCTCGGTCTCGACCCTCCAGAAGAACGACATCTCCAGCGTGGACGTCGAGACCGGCACCAGCAGCTCCTGGCTGTGGGAGAACACCCTCGCCTACAACTATCAGTCGGAGCGCCACCGCCTCAACCTGCTCGCCGGGGTCACCGCACAGTCGTTCTACAACGAAGTGCTCGGCTGCGCGCGCACCAACATCGCCGGCGAAGACCCGAGTCTCTGGTACTGTGACGCAGGCGCCGCAGCGGGGGAAACAAACTTCAACCGTGCGTCGGACTGGAAGATGCTCTCCTATCTGTTCCGCGCCAACTACACCCTCAAGGACCGCTACTCGTTCACCGGCACGATGCGCATCGACGGATCGTCGCGGTTCGGGCCGGACAACCGCTACGGCTCGTTCCCGTCGTTCGCGGTCGCGTGGAATCTGAAGGAAGAGCCGTTTATGAAGGAGAAAGGGCCGTTCTCGGCCCTGAAGCTGCGCGCCAGCTGGGGAGAGACAGGCAACGACAAGATCGGGGCGTATCCTGGCATCCCAATCGTCACCGGCAACCTGAACGCCGTGTTCGGGACCGGTGAGACGCTGCAATACGGCGCCAGCCCGATCGACCTCGCCAACCCGCAGGTCAAATGGGAAAAGACGACCCAGACCGACGTCGGGGCCGATATGGTGTTGTTCAACGGTCAACTCGAGGCCACGCTCGACTACTATCACCGTCTCACCGATGGCATCTTGGTGCGGGTACCGATCCCGAACTACATCGGCGTGTCGTCGCAGCCCTACGTGAACGCGGCCAAGGTCCTGAACACCGGCATCGAGGGCACGTTCGCCTGGCGCCGGAAGCTGGGCGCCGCAGACCTCGAGCTCGGCTTGAACGGCTCCACCATCAACAATACCGTGAAGGCGCTCGGTCAGGGCAACACGCAAATTCTCGCCGGTGGGCTCGGTAACGAGGTCACGTTCACGACGCGCACGACGGTCGGCCAGCCGATCGGCTGCTTCTGGGGTTTGAAGGTGCAGGGAGTCTTCCAGACGGCGGCGGAGATCGCCAGCTCACCGAATCGCAACGTCGGCGAGCAGCCCGGGGACCTGCGCTACGTCGATACGAACGGCGACAAGACGATCACCGACGCAGACAAACAGTTTCTTGGCTGTCCCATCCCGGATGTCGTGTACGGGTTCAACGGTCGCCTGCGTTTGGGAGATTTCGACGTCTCGGCCAACTTCAGCGGACAGGCGGGGAACAAGGTGTTCAACGGCAAGAAGGCGGTCCGCTTCGGGGTCGAGAACTTCGAGGCCTCGTACTTGAATCGCTGGCACGGGCAGGGCACCAGCAACACGGAGCCGCGGGTGACCACGGCCGGAACCAACTACGTGGCCTCCGACCGATTCATCGAGGACGGCTCCTTTCTCAAGCTGCAGAACGTGCAGGTCGGTTATCGGCTCCCCGTAAGTGCGACGAACGGACTCGGCATCGGACAAGCGAGGATCTACGTGAGCGGCACCAACCTGTTCAACTCCACGAACTACACCGGCTACACCCCCGAGCTGCCTGGAGGCTCGGTGATCGCCAGCGGGATCGACACCTTTGGGGGGATCTTCCCCCCGGCGCGGACGTTTACGGTGGGCCTGGATGTGGCGTTCTGAGACATGTTAACATGAATTCATCGATTCGGGGCAAGCTATGAAAACTTCAGCGACAGCAACGCGCGGGCTCTGTCTCCTCGCCGTTCTCGGCCTCGCCGCGGGATGCGACTTCCTCTCGACCGAGCCGAAAGGCGTGCTCACTACGGAGAATTTCTTCAAGACGTCGGACCAGGCAGTGGCGGCGACCAACGCCACGTACAACATGCTGCGTGAGTGGCAGGTGCACGTCTTCTCGTGGCTCGGGCTGACCGACATCGTGTCGGACGACGCCACCAAGGGGAGCACGCCCGGTGACGCCAGCTTTCTGGGCGACTTGGACAACCTCACCTTCGATCCCGGTAACCTCGCCTTCGCGGATCCCTGGGCCGGCTATTACAAGGGGGTGTATCGGGCGAACGTGGCGATCCAGCACATCCCCGACGTCACGATGGATGCGACCCTCAAGGCACGGCTCATCGGTGAGAACAAGTTCCTGCGCGCCTATTACTACTTCTTCCTGGTGCGGGCGTTCGGAGGCGTGCCGCTCTTCACCCAGCCGCTCACCCCGGACCAGTTCATCCAGCCGCGGGCCACCGCGGACGAGGTGTACGCGCTGATCGAGCAGGACCTCCAGGACGCCAGCGCGGTCCTGCCGACCAAGCTACAGTACGCCGCCGCAGACGTGGGCCGCGCCACCAAGGGCGCCGCCCAGGGGATGCTGGCGGAGGTCTACCTCTACCGCAAGGACTACGCCCATGCCCTGGCGTACGCCGATTCGGTCATCGGCCAGCCCGGCTACGGCCTCTTCTCCGACTACTCGACGCTCTTCACCGACGCAGGGGAGAACTCCACCGAGTCGGTATGGGAGGTGGAGGCGGCCGTGACCCCGGGCGGGGGGAAGCAGCCGAGCGAAGGAGGCGCCAACATTCAGTATGCCGAGGTGCAGGGCGTGCGAGGCACGCCGAACATCGGCTGGGGATTCAACACACCGTCACCGAGTCTCGAAGCGGCCTTCGAGCCGGGTGACCCGCGCCTCGCGACCACGATCCTCTACCCGTGGGAGTTGCTGCCGGATGGAAGTGGGTTGGTGGTCTACCTGAATCCGAGCATGGTGAACAACCGGTACAACCAGAAGGCGTTCATGTCTCCCAGCAACGTCGGCGGCGCTTTCAACTCCGGGATCAACCTCCGGCGCGTGCGCTACGCCGACGTGTTGCTGATCGGGGCCGAGGCGGCGTATCAGACGGGAGATATCGCCAAGGCGCAGAACTACTTGAACCAGGTCCGCGCCCGTGCGCGGGGCACCCAAACGGTGACGCTCGGCTTCACGCCCGAGCTGCTCGCTGCGCCGATCGACTCGGCCGTCCTCGCTCGACCCTCGGGTGAGAGCCGCGTGTTCGTGCGCTACGTCAATCCGACCAGTCCGGCCTTCACTGCGGGACTGCGCGGCTTCAAGTCGCGCTGCGTCGCCGGCTGCGCCTCCGCCACGATCCCGCCGGTGCGGGTCGATACGATCGACATCGTCCGCGCGATCGACGGGACGCCGATCGCCACCGTGGCCGACTATTTCACCGCGGTGAACTCGAAAACGCCCGGCGTCAACGTCACGCTCGATGTGCTGCGGGTGCGACAGGACTCCGTCACCGGGGTCATCACCACGCAAACGCTGGCCGTTACCATCGCGGCCCAGACACTGCTTCCCAACATGACGGCCACGGGACAGGCGCTGCTCGATGCTATTTGGCAGGAGCGCCGCGTGGAGCTGGGGATGGAGCAACAGCGCTGGTTCGACATCATCCGGCAGAACGGGGTGGTTCCGGGCCGGGCTGCCCTGCTCATCGGCGCGGCCTTCGCACCGCGGGACACGTTGTACCCGATCCCGGCGGGTGAAGCGGCCATCGCTGGCCTGCGGCAGAACCCCGGCTACTAGAGCGGCGATGGAGGGCACTGGGAACGCCGCGCGCGCGGCGCTCGTCGCCACGACGCTGTTGTTGCCGGGGTGTGCCCATCCGCCCGCGTCCGCGCCGCCGGGCGCCCCTTCGGAAGAAGTGACTGCAAGCGCCGTCTCCACGGTGAGCGCCGCAGACCTGCACGGTATCCCCGCCGCGCAGGTCGAGGAGTTGCTCGAGGGTCGAAGCGCCGGGGTGCGCGTCATCCGGTTGCCGAGCGGGGGCATTCGGTCCAGATCCGGGGCCGGAGCTCCATCTACGGCGACACTGAGCCGCTGTATGTGGTGGATGGAATGCCCGTGCAAGTGACCACCAGGCACGGCTTGTCGTGGCTCAACCCGGGTGATATCGAACGGATCGATATCCTGAAAGATGCCAGCGCCACCGCGATGTACGGAATCCGGGGAGCGAACGGCGTGGTGGTCATCACGACCCGGCACGGTCATCGGCACCCTGACTAGGCGGCTCGCCAGTCACGGGACGGCGTTTCTGCTCCTCGCCGCTCCGGCGTCGGCGCAGACTGCCCACGATCGTCACGTCTTCTTCGAGCGCAGCCTGACCGACACGGCCTATTACTTCAGCGATGCCCGGGCGATCACCCCGAGCACGCTGGCCGCCGTACGCGGCAGGCTCCCGGTCGAAACCGCGCACGTCTTCACGCCCCCGAACGCGCTGCGCCTGACGTGGAGCTCCCGCCCGGGGGGCACGTGGCACGCGGGCGTGCGCCGGGAGAGCTGGCGCAATCAGACGGCTGAGTTCACCGGCGATTCGCTGGTATTCCGAGCGTACACGGACGCGGCGATTCCCGCCGGGGCGCTCCCCCTGGTCGGGATCGAGGACGCGCAAGGACTGCGTCGCGAGCTGCGACTCGCCGACTATTACACGGACGGGCTTCCCGCCAGGCAGTGGACGCGCGTGTCGGTGCCGATCGGGCAGCTCGCCATGACGTTGCAGGACGGCCGGACGTTCGACCCGCACCGCGCGGCCACCGTGTTCTTCGAGCAGTGGCTGGACGACGGCGCACCGCACACACTCCATATCGACGAGATCGCGATCACGAGCGGCGACCCCCGCGACACGACGCCACCACCCGTGCCGCGCACCCTGCGAGCGCGCGGCTTCGAACGACACATCGAGCTGGCGTGGGAGCCGGTCCAGGCGCCGGATCTTCGCGGCTACCGGATCGAGCGATCTACCGACGGCACGCGCTTCACGGCGATCGATGTGCAGACATCATGGTTCAACCGCTACGTCGACTTCCTGGGCGCGCCGGGACGGCGGGCGACATACCGCGTCCGTGCGGTGGACATCAACGACAACGTATCGGCCCCGTCGGAGTCAGCCACTGCGGCGACGCACGCGATCACCGACGAAGAGTTGCTGACGATGGTGCAGGAGGCCTCGTTCCGCTACTACTGGGAAGGAGCGCATCCCAACGCCGGGCTGGCGCTCGAGAGCCAGCCCGGAGACCCCGATCTCGTGGCGACCGGCGCCTCCGGCTTCGGCATTATGGCGCTGATCGTCGGGACCGAGCGCGGCTTCATCACCCGCGAGCAGAGCACCGCGCGCATGCGGCAGATCGTCGGTTTTCTCGAGACCGCCGACCGGTTTCACGGCGTCTGGCCGCACTTCATGAGCGGGCGCACCGGCCATGTGATTCCGCTGTTCGGCCGCTACGACGACGGCGGCGACCTGGTCGAAACCGCTTTCCTCACGCAGGGGTTGCTGGCCGCGCGTCAGTATTTCAAGGCCGAACAGGCGCTGTACGACCACATCACAGCGCTGTGGGAAGGCGTCGAGTGGAGCTGGCACCGCAAGACCCCGGACGGCGCCTTCCTGATCTGGCACTGGTCGCCGGACTACGCCTGGAAGCTCGAGCACCCGCTCATCGGCTGGAACGAGACGATGATCGCCTACGTGCTCGCGATCGCCTCCCCCACGCATGGCGTGCCGGGAGAGATGTACTACAGCGGCTGGGCGAGTCAGGCGCAGCGTGCGGTGGAGTACCGCCGCGGGTGGGGGCAGACGACCCACGGTGACCACTACGCGAACGGGCACACCTACTACGGTATCCAGCTGCCCGTTGGAGTCGCGACGGGAGGACCGTTGTTCTTCACCCATTACTCGTTCCTCGGCTTCGATCCCCGCGGTAGACGAGACCGCTACACCGACTATTTCGAGAACAATCGCCGCATCGCGCGCATCAACCGGGCGTACTGCATCGCCAACCCGCGGCGGCACGCCGGATACGGACCGGCGGCGTGGGGGTTGACGGCGAGCGACGGGCCGTGGGGGTACGAGGCCCACGAGCCCGCGCCGCACGTCGACACCGGCACCCTCACCCCGACCGGCGCGCTGGCGTCGTTCCCGTACACGCCGGATGCGTCGCTGGCCGCCCTGAAGCACTTCTATCGCGATCTGGGAGATCGATTGTGGGGGGTGTACGGCTTTCGCGACGCCATCAACTTCGACGAGCATTGGATCTCGCCGATCTTCATGGGGCTGAACCAGGCGCCGATCGTGGTGATGATCGAGAACTACCGCACCGGGCTCATCTGGAAGCTGTTCATGGCGAATCCGGAGATCGGTGCCGCGCTGGACAAGATCGGCTTCGTCCGGGACCGATGAAACCGCTGCTCCTCGCGGTGGCGCTCGCCGGCTGCGCCGCCAACAACGCTGTCGGGCCGCCCCCTCCCAACACGGCCCGCGACACCACCGCGTTTCTCGACACCCTCGAGCAGCGCACCTTTCATTATTTCTGGGACTTGACCAACCCCCAGAACGGGCTCACCCCGGACCGCGCGCCCTCGCCGTCGTTCTCGAGCATCGCGGCCGTCGGGTTCGCACTCACCGCCTACCCGATCGGCGCGGAGCGCCGCTACATCACGCGAGCGCAGGCAGCCCAACGTACCCTCACGACCCTGCGCTTCTTCTGGACCGCCCGCCAAGATTCGAGCGTATCGGGCGCGACCGGCTACCACGGCTTCTTCTATCACTTCCTCGACATGAGCACGGGGCAACGCTTCCAGAACGTGGAGCTCTCGACCATCGATAGCTCGCTCCTGCTCGCGGGGATGCTGTTTTGCCAGTCGTACTACGACGCCGCCGATTCGACCGAGACCCTCATTCGAGCCCTCGTCGACTCGATCTACTTCCGCGTGGACTGGAACTGGGCGCAGGCGCGGCCGCCCGCCGTGAGCATGGGGTGGCACCCGGAGGGCGGGTTCATCCCCGCCGATTGGATCGGCTACAACGAAGGGATGATCCTCTACATTCTCGCGCTCGGCTCGCCCACGCATGCCGTCGATTCCACCGCCTGGGCGGCGTGGGTGGGCGGCTATCAGTGGGGGACGTTTCGCGGCCAGGATTACGTGCAATTCGGGCCGCTGTTCGGCCACGAGTACTCGCACGTGTGGATCGACTTTCGCGGCATTCAGGATTCCTACATGCGCGGCCGTGGCATCGACTATTTCGAGAACTCGCGTCGCGCCACCTATGCGCAGCGCGCCTACGCTGCGGCCAATCCCATGGTGTGGAACGGCTACTCCAGCGGGATCTGGGGGCTCACGGCTTCGGACGGCCCGGCGAACACGACCCTCGTCCTGGGCGGGCGCACCCGCCAGTTCCACACTTACTGGGCGCGCGGCGTGTCGCTGCTCGAGACCAACGACGACGGCACCCTCGCGCCCACGGCCGCCGGCGGCGCGGTGCCGTTCGCGCCCGAGATCGCGATCCCCGCCCTCATCACGATGCGCGAGACCTACGGGTCACATCTCTTCTCGACTTACGGCTTCCGCGACGCCTTCAACCCGACCTTCACCGCCCAGGTACCCGTGGAGCGGGGCGAAGTGGATCCCGTGTTCGGGTGGTTCGACATTGATTATCTCGGGATCGACCAGGGGCCGATCCTCGCGATGATCGAGAACTATCGCAGCGAGCTGATCTGGCGCACGATGCGAAACAACCCCCACATCGTGCGGGGGCTCAAGCGGGTGGGGTTTACCGGAGGTTGGCTCGGCGCAACTGGGCCGGCGCGTTGATCGAGCGCCGGCGGTGGCGCGCTACGCCCGCTCCGCCGGCAGGGGGACCGGCTGGTTCACCAAGAAGCGGAGCCCCAGGCGCCTCAGCTCTTTCTCGAGCGCGCGGTTGACGGCGCGCTGCCGACTGGGGCTGTCGCTGACGACCAGGATGTGGCTGACCCGCGTCTCCACCACGATGCGGCCCGTCCACATCCGGGCCGCGCGCCGCGCGGCCATGTGAGCCTTGCCGAGCAGCGCTTTGATCTTGTGGAACCGCGCGTCAGGCTGCGGCGGCTCGAGCTGATAGGCATACACCCAGTGCTGCGGCGCCGCCTGCTGTCGCTGCGGCTTCGTCACAACGCGTCCCCGCTGCTCTCCGAGAAAAGGAACGCGAGATGCGCCAATCGGTCGGCGGATCTCGCGTGGCCTACGTCTTTGTTGCTCGACCCAGGTGTTGGCTGGGTGGCCGCTATCTGTGTTTTGCCCGAGCGGTCGTAGCTGTGCCGTTCCGCACGTATGCCGAAGGTAGCCGCGGGTACGACGGATTGCTACTGACAGGCTGGCAGGCCTTGGCCCGGTGCTTGCGAGCCGACCGTTCCCTTCCCATCGTACTAGCCAGGACTGTCCGGGACCATGCCCACGCCTATCCCAGTATTGTTGATCGAGGACAACCGCCTGCTGCGCGACGCGATCACCCAGCTGCTCGCGGCGCAGCCGGACGTTGCCCTGGTCGGCGCCGTGGCGAGCGGCGAGGCAGCCCTGCGGGAGTCGCACGCCAAGAACGCTCAGGTCGTGCTCGTGGACCTAGGCCTCAAGGATGACGGCAGCGCCCGGGTGGTGCGCGAGTTGAAACGGACGGCACCCGACGTGAGGATCATCGCGATGGATCTCTTCCCGGTGCACGAGGACGTCGTCGAGCTCGTGAAAGCGGGCGTCTCGGGCTTCATCTTGAAGGACGCCACGCCGACGGACTTCGTGGACACGATCCGCGCCGTCGCCGGGGGGAGCAACGTGCTCCCGCCGCCCATGACCGAATCCCTGTTCTCCCAGATCGCCAGGCAAGCGAAGGGGCGCGGCACCCGCGCCGTGATCGACGCCGTGCGCCTGACCCAGCGGGAACGGCAGGTGATCGACCTCATCGGCGAAGGGTTGAGCAACAAGGAGATCGCGCAGCGGTTGCATATCGCAACGCATACCGTCAAGAGCCACGTGCACAACATCCTCGAGAAGCTCGCGCTGCACACCCGGTTGCAGATCGCCGCGTTTGCGCGCTCGGAAGGCGCCGACTAGCCCCGGAGAGCTAGCTCGTTAGATTGATGCGTCGCGCACGCCTCACCCACCCGGTCGATGGCTTTCCACGACCGGGAGTGCGGCATTAGGTGCGCCACAGACATCCATCCCGCGCCCAGGAGATAGTGGATCATCCGTCACCGACAGGTGTGTGCGTAAACTCCGCATCGGCATCGTCGACCTCGTAACCAAGGGGCCGACGCGCGCGCTGTACGCGCGGGTGATGCACGCCAACCTGGCGAGCATCATGCCTCAGGTCGTCGGCGTCTGGTGCGAAGCGGAAGGCCATCAGGTCACCTTCGTCTGCTATACCGGCTTCGAGAATCTCGTCGCAGAATTACCCGCCGACGTCGACCTCGTGTTCATCGGCGCCTTCACGGAAGCGGCGCTGCTCGCGTACGCGCTCAGCAACCTGTTCCGCTCGCGCGGGGCCGTGACCGTGCTGGGCGGCCCGCACGCCCGCTGCTACCCTGAGGACGCCCGGCGCTATTTCGACTATGTGCTCGGCTTCACCGACCGGGCGGTCATCCGAGAGGTATTACAGGATGGCGCCCCGCACCGGCCGCTGGGCGTGCACCGCGCCGCCCCACGCCAACCCGTGACGCTCCCCGGAGTGCGCGAGCGGTGGAAGTTCATCGAGCCGACGCTCCGCAAAGCCCCCTTCTTCAAGATCGTGCCGATGCTCGGCAGCCTCGGCTGCCCGTATACCTGCAGCTTCTGCATCGACTCGGTGGTGCCGTACCAGCCGCTCGACATGCAGGTGCTGCAGGACGACCTCAAGTTCCTGCGGCAACAGCTGCGCCGCCCACGCGTGGGCTGGCACGATCCCAATTTCGGCGTGCGATTCGACGAGGTGCTGGACGCCATCGAAGCGGCGGCTCCTCCGGACTCGATCGACTTCGTGGCGGAGAGCAGCCTCTCCCTGCTCTCCGAGCCGCACGTCCGGCGGCTGCGACGCAACGGATTCAAGGCCATCCTGCCGGGCATCGAGTCGTGGTACTCCCTCGGCAACAAGTCGAAGACCGGTAAGGTGGAAGGTCTCGCCAAGGTCGAGCAGGTCTCCGACCACGTCAACATGATCATGCGGCACATCCCGTACGTGCAGACCAACTTCGTGCTCGGCCTCGACTCGGACGCTGGGCCCGAGCCGTTCGAGCTGACCAAGCGGTTCGTCGATCGCACGCCCGGTGCGTTCCCCGGTTACTCGTTGTTATCCGCATTCGGGCGGGCGGCGCCGCTCAATCTGGAATACCAGCGCGCCGATCGTGTGCTGCCGTTCCCGTTCCATTTCCTCGACAACAACCACGCGATGAACGTCAAGCCGAAGAACTACGCCTGGCGGGACTTCTACGATCACGTGATCGGCTTGACCCGGTATACCTTCTCCGGCCGCGCCATCGTCAACCGCTTCCGCGCGACAACCGCTCCGATTCCGCGGTGGATGAACGTGGTGCGTGCGGTGTCGTCCGAAGGGTTTGGACGGATCCGCTACCATACGGAGCTGCGCCGCCGGCTCGACGCCGACCCGCAGATCCGGCGCTACTTCGACCAGGACACGACCGAGATCCCCCAGTTCTATGTGGAGCGGGTACGACGGGACCTTGGCCCCCTGTGGCAGTGGCTACCGGAGGGAGCGCTGTACCACGACCACCACGCCTACCTGAAGTCCGAGGAAGCACAGCCGCTCGAGCCGGTGAACGTCGGCTGAGCGGCGCGCACCGCGATCACGGTGCGGCGAGGAACCACTCCTCCCAAGCGACCTGAAACACCCCGCTGCAGCGCGCGCAGCGCAGTGTGTGCGGATTCCCCATAAGCGCGGCCCGGTTACGGCAGCTCGGGCACACCGCATACTTGTCCGCCCACGTCTCCGGCACGTGCCTCGCGTCGCGGGGACGGGGCACGATGGTCCACGCCCGGGGCAGCTTGGTTCTCAGCTTGACGGACCCGCGCGGAAGCGCGATCTGCTTGTGATTCACGTCGAGCACGGCGTCGCTCGACGTCAGGTCCGCCACGCGATACCACGCCCCACGACGCACCCCGTAATTCGCATCCTCGGCCAAGCGAGCCCATTGCGTCTCGGACATGCGCGCACGCTCTGTGTGATCGGCTCGACCACACCATAATCAGCGGGAGCCGATCGCGGCAGTGTTGCAGACACGCAGCAGAGCTGTCGGAGCTGGCTCAGAGCCGGGTGGGTGGAGTCACGGGGGTCGTGACCACCGGCGTTTCGGGCTCCGGCGTGAAGTCTTCGCCGGGGTTGATAAAGAGGTCCTGCTCGAAGTGGTACTGCTTGTCGTACAGCTGGCGGTAGCGCCCGTGCTTCGCCAGCAGCTCCGCGTGGGTGCCGCGCTCGACGATCTCGCCGCCTTCCATCACCAGGATCTGCTCGGCGCTGCGGATGGTCGAGAGCCGGTGGGCGATCACGAAGGTCGTGCGACCACGCCGCAGCGTGCGCAACCCGTCCTGGATGGCTGCCTCGCTCTCCGAATCGAGACTGGACGTGGCCTCGTCGAGGATCAGGATGCGCGGATCGGCCAGGATCGCGCGGGCGATGGAGACCCGTTGGCGCTCGCCACCCGACAGCTTCACGCCCCGCTCGCCGACGACCGTGTCGTAGCCCTTCTCGAAGCGGCGCACGAAGTCGTCGCAGTGGGCGATGCGGCCTGCCGCTTCGATCTCCGCGCGCGTCGCGTGGGGGCGGGCGAACGCGATGTTCTCGGCGATTGTGCCGTCGAACAAAAAGTTGTCCTGGAGCACGACGCCCAGCTGCCGGCGATACTCGGCCAGCCGCACGGTGGCGAGGTCGCGTCCGTCCACCAGGACGCGCCCGGCGCCGGGGCGGCTGAACGCGAGCACCAGGCTGATGAGCGTGCTCTTCCCCGCCCCCGACGACCCCACGAGCGCCGTGGTGGAGCCGGGGGCCGCGTGGAACGAGACGTGTCGCAGCACGTCCTTCCCCGGCACGTAAGCGAAGCTCACAGCATCGAAGACGACATCCCCCTCTACCTCCGCCAGCGCTGGACGGGCGCCGTCCTCGGCGTCCTCGGTCGCGAGCCGGCGGATCTCCCGGATCCGGTCGAGGCCCGCGAACGCTTCGGTGATCTGCGTCCCGATCGACGCGATGTTGATGAGCGGCAGCGCCACGAGACCGACAAAGATAGCGTACATGAAGAGGTCGCCCAGCGTCATGGCGTGGGTGAGCACCGCATGACCGCCCTCCAGGATCATCAGGATGCCGATGGCGCCGACGATGAGCGTGGCGAACGACCCCACGGCCGAGATACCGGTCATGGTGGCGGCGATGTTGCGAAACAGGGTGTTCGCGCCCCGCGTGAACACCAGCCGCTCGCCCCGCTCGGCGCGGTAGGCCTTGACGATGCGGATGCCGCCAAGCGTCTCGCCGAGCCGTCCCGTCACCTCGGCGTTGAGCTTGCCACGCTCCCGGAACAACGGCCGCAGCTTGGTGAACGCGAACGCCATGCCGCCGCCGAAGCACCCGAGAATGAGGATCGCGATCGCCGTGAGCCGCCAGTTCAGGAAGAAGAGGACGACCAACGCCGCCGCTCCCGTGAGCAAGCCGCCGATCAGCTGCACCAGTCCCGTGCCGACGAGGTTACGGATGCCCTCGGCATCGGTCATGATGCGCGAGATGAGGATGCCGCTCTTGGTGGAATCGAAGTAGCTGACCGGCAGACGCAGGACGTACGCCTGGACCGTGCGGCGCATGTCGGTGATGGCGCGTTGCGCCGCGACCCCGAGAATCTGCGATAGGCCGAAGCCGGTGGCCGCCTGCACCAGCGTCGCCACGCCCGCGGCCACGGCTAACGGCAAGAGCAGCTCCGGGCGGTTCTGGCCGATCACGCGGTCGATGACCCATTTGGGGGACGCGGGCAGCACGAACCCCGCGACCCGGTTGACGAGCAGCAGCACGAGCCCCAGCGACAGCCGCTTGCGGTGGGCGTAGATGAGGCCCCGGGCTTCCTGCCAGGCGCCGGGGGTGATCGCAGGCTTGGTGGGTCGCGTCGCAGCGTCGGCCATAGGCGTGGGAATCTAAACTCGCCACGCCGCGGCGTACTAGGCTTCTGGGCCGCTCGAGCCCGCGAGCTACGACGTCCCGGCCCGCGACGCGGATACCTGGCGGATCACTGGGGTGTACTGAAATGATCCTGCTCCAGGCGCCGGGATTCGCGGATGACGAGTCGGAACACTGCTTGCACCGCCCGCCCATCCAGCGGGCCGAGGTTCGCCGCGGCGACGTTGGCGAGCACGTCCCGTTCGCGCGCCGGGGCGTGCAGCGGTAGCCCCGCGGCGCGTTTCGATCCCGCGATCTTGAGGGCGAGGCGCGCCCGCAGATTCAGCAGGCGCACCAGCACTCGGTCCACGTGGTCGATTTCCTCACGCCAGCGCTCGATCTCGCTGGGGGGCGGCGGCGGCGCTCGCCGTGGGGTGGCTAGGGAAGGCGCCATACTCGTCTCCATTCACGGTAAAAAAAATGCCCCCGACATGCTCGGGAGCCGGAACGACATCGGGGTGACCTGTGGCTACGTCAGCTGATCACACACACGCGCCCACCGCTCCCGGGGTTGCAAGCGGTAAAACGCAAATCGGGTCGAGGCGGCGTGGTGCAGGGTCACGTGACAGAAACTAGGGGGTGGGTGCCGCGTTGGGAAGGGTGAAGTAGAACGTCGCCCCTTCGTGCAACTTTCCCTCCCCCCAGATCCGCCCGCCGTGCCGATCGATGATGCGCTGGGCGAGGGCGAGCCCGATTCCGGTCCCCTCGAACTCCTCGACGTGGTGCAGCCGCTGGAACACACCGAACAGCTTGTCCTTGAAGCGCATATCGAATCCGGCGCCGTTGTCCTTCACGTAGCACGTGACTTCGCTCCCCTCCCGCCGCGCCCCGATTTCGACCTGCGGATGCGAGCGATCACGGCTGAACTTGAACGCGTTGCCGATGAGATTGGCCAGCACCTGGCGCAACAGCGTCGCGTCCGCGGCGACCGTGGGCAGGGGGTGCAGGGTGACTTCCACGGCCACGCCGTTGGCGGTGCGCCGCAGCTCATCCACGACCGACTCCGCCAGCACCGTGAGGTCGACGGACGTCGTGACCAGCGGCTGCCGGCCCACGCGCGAGAAGTTGAGCAACGCATCGATGAGCTGACCCATGCGCTGGGCGCTGTCGCGGATCACCCCCAGCAGACGCTGACCGTCGGCGTTGAGGATCGACCCATGGTCCTCGTGCAACGCCCGCGCAAATCCGTCGATGGCGCGCAACGGCGCGCGGAGATCGTGCGAGACGGAATAGCTGAACTTCTCGAGCTCGGCGTTGGAGCGGGCGAGCTCTTGCTCGACGCGCCTCCGCTCCGTCACATCCCGCACGATGGCCAGTACGCCCACGATCTGTCCGCTGTCGCCGACGAGTGGTGAGTACCGCGCCTCGAAGACGGAGTGGGCTGCGGGCTCGCGCGAGCTGTAGCGGCCTCCTTCCGCCGTGACCGTCCGGCCTTCGAAGGCCGCCGCGAAGTGCTTGTCCTCGCCGGTGTCCTTGAAGAACGGGAACACCTCGAGCGCCGGCCGCCCTAACACTTCCTCAGCGCGCAGGCCGCTGATCCGTGCCATGCCGTCGCTCCACAGGGTGCAGCGGGATTCCCGGTCGAACGCCAGGATTCCGTCCGTGCTCGAGTTGATCAGCTGCTCGATGAAACCCTTCTGACGACGAATCTCCGCGTCGGCCCGCCGGCCCTCGGTCAGGTCCCGGGTCACTTTGGCGAAGCCGACTAGGACGCCCTGCGCGTCCCGAATCGGCGTGATCACGACGTTGGCCCAGAAGCGGGAGCCGTCTTTGCGCACGCGCCACCCTTCGTCTTCCAGCTGCCCGTCCCGAACCGCCCGCTCGAGCTCCCACTCCGGCTTCCCCTGTGCCACGTCCTCAGGGGGATAGAATTGGGAGTAGTGCCGGCCGAGTATCTCGTCGGCGCGGTACCCCTTGATCCGCTCGGCCCCCGCGTTCCAACTGATGACCCGTCCCTCGCGATCGAGCATGAGGATGGCGTGATCCTTCACACTCTCCACCATCAGGCGGAGCCGCTCTTCGGTCTGCCGCATCGCCCCTTCCACGCGACGCCGCTCAGTCAGGTCGCGGGTCAGCTTGGCAAAGCCCAGGAGCGCTCCGTCGGGGTTCCGCAGCGGAGTGACGACGACGTTCGCCCAGAAGCGGGAGCCGTCCTTGCGCACCCGCCACCCTTCGTCCTCCCATCGCCCCTCCACCGCGGCTAGCTGCAGCCCCCGCTCTGGTTTGCCCGCCTGCGCGTCCTGCGGCGAATAAAGACGGGAAATGTGCTGTCCCAGAATCTCGTGGGGCGAGTACCCCGTGATGCGCTCGGCCCCGGCGTTCCAGCTCACCACTCGCCCTGCGGGATCGAGCATGAACAGCGCATAGTCACTCGCGCCCTCCACCAGCAGCCGAAACCGCTCGTCCGTCTCTCGCAAGGCCTGTTCCGCCCGGTGGCGCCCGGTCAGGTCGCGCGTGACTTTCGCGAAGCCGAGCAGCGCGCCGTCGGCGCTCCGAAAGGCGGTGATGACGACGTTCGCCCAGAAGCGGGAGCCATCCTTGCGCACCCGCCAGCCCTCGTCCTCGCACCGCCCCTCCGCCGCGGCCACCTGGAGCTCGCGCTCGGGTTTCCGCGCCTGAACGTCCTCCGGAACGTAGAAGCGCGAAAAATGCTGCCCCACGATCTCCTCCGCCGAGTACCCCTTGATCCGCTGGGCCCCGACGTTCCAGGTCGCCACGCGCCCGGCGACGTCCAGCATGAAGATCGCGTAGTCCCGCACGTTCTCCACCATCAAGCGGAACAGATCCTCGCTCGGGCGGAACGGGGCCACGAGCTCCGGAGTCGCGGAGTGAGGAGTGGTGCGCTTGCGGGGAGTCACACCTGCAAAGGTAGGGTCGGAGAAGGCCGTTGGTCCAGACCGGATGACCCCCTCACAGCCGGCCCACCCGGAGCGACAGCGTCCAGCGGACGGGTCGGACTGCTGCGTCGGCGCCCCACGCGTGAGCGAGCTCGCGCCGAAACGCCTCAAGCGGTGCAGGCCCCACCGCCCGCTCCAGCGCCCACACCGCCGACCACGTCTCCACATACCCGATCAGATCGGCAAGCGCCCAGCTGGCCCGGATCTCGAAGTGGGGCGTGACGATTTCGTCGAAGGGAAACGGCAGGGAGCGGTAGCCGTCCTCGACGTGCCGCCGCTCGGGCGGCCAGTACGAGCCCAACACTTCTACGTAAAAGCGATCGACGAGGCGATCGATCGCGTGATCGACGCGCACCAGTCCGTAGGTCACGAGGGCCACGACCGAACCCGGTCGCCCCACGCGCCGCACCTCGGCGTAGTAAGCGGGGAGATCAAACCAGTGCGCGGCTTGCGCGGCCACGGCGAGGTCTGCGATCCCCTGGGGCAGCCCGCACGCTTCCGCGGGCGCGCACCGGTACGCGACGTTCGCCTGTGGCGCGGCGTGAGCGATCTGCTCGGGGCTGGCGTCCGTAGCGATCACGCGCGCGAACCGATCTGCCAGCAGCACCGAGAGCTGGCCCGATCCGCATCCGGCATCCCAGGCGAGCTCGCGCCGCTGAGCCGTCTCGGCAAGGAAATGCACCAGGGTGGCGGGATACGTCGGGCGATGGGCGGCGTAGGCGGCCGCTACATCGGAGAAATGATCCTGAAAGCGGCGCGGCGCGGTCACCACCCCAGCTCCCAGGCGGCGGCCGGCTCGTCGCTATGCCGGGCGGCGTAGAGCACGTCGTTCGTCCAGAGCATGATCTCCCGGTAACCTACCTGTCGGGCGCAAGCGACGCACTCCTCGACGCGGCGCGGCGTGAACGCTCCCGGCTTCCAGGTTATCTTGCGCATCTCGCATGACGGTCCCAACCCCCGTCTGGTCGCGCCCCGACGACGCCGTGCGGCAGGCCCAGCTCGACGCGATGAAGCGGCGGGCCACCGGGCTCTTGGCCCTGGCGGCGGCGGTGTTCGGCGCGGCGACCGCGTTCGAGAGCCGGTACCCGTGGCTCGGCTACGTGCGCGCCACGGCGGAGGCTTCGCTCGTCGGCGGCCTCGCCGACTGGTTCGCCGTCACGGCGTTGTTCCGCCGGCCCCTGGGCCTGCCGATCCCCCACACCGCGATCGTGGCGACCCGCAAGGAGCGGATCGGCCGCATCCTCGGCACCTTTGTGCAGAGCCACTTCCTGTCGCGCGACGTGGTCGCCGCCAAGCTCCAGACGATGCACCTCGCCGAGCGCGCCGCGCGCTGGCTCAGCCAGCCCGAGAACGCCCGCCGGGTGGCCCAGCATGTGGCGAGCGGCGTCGCCAAGACGCTCGAGGCGCTGCCGGACGACGAGATGCGCCGGCTGGTGCACCAGGTGGTCAGCGCCCGCTTGCGCGCGACCCGCGTGGCCCCGGCGCTCGGCAAGACGTTGTCGCTGCTGCTCGTGGCCGATGGGCATCAGGAGCTGTTGAGCGAAGCCGTCCGGCTCGCGGCACAGGCGGTGCACGACAACCGCGATCTGATCCGGGACCAGGTCCGCGCCGAGAGCCCGTGGTGGGTCCCGGGTGTCGTGGACGAGAAGATCTACGAGCGGATCGTCGGGGCGATCGAGCGGTTGCTGCGCCAGATCGCGACCCACCCCGGGCATCCGCTGCGCGCGACGTTCGACGCGGCGCTGCGCGACCTCATCGACCGCCTGGAGCATTCACCCGAGGCCATCGCGCGCACCGAAGCCATGAAGGAAGACTGGCTCGCCGAGCCGGGCGCGGCCGAGTTGTCGGCCCGGTTGTGGGAGACGACGCGCCGTGCCATCGTGACCTACGCCACGCAGGCGAGCGCGGCGGCGCCGCGGCCGCTCGAGCAGGGGATCAGCGCGTTCGGCGCCGCCGTGGCGGCCAACAGCGCGTTGCTCGAGGAAATCGACGCACTGGCGATCGATCTGACGGTATCCGTCGTCGCGCAGTACCGACAGGAGATCGGGGACTTCATCGCCCAGACGGTGGCCGGCTGGGACCCGGAGGCGACCTCCCGGCGGTTCGAGCTGGCGGTCGGCCGTGACTTGCAGTTCGTCCGCATCAACGGGACGTTGGTGGGCGGCCTGGTTGGCCTGGCGATCTATACGCTGTACCACCTCTGGCACTGAGGATCCCATGAGTCGCTGCACCGTGGTGACCCTGCTCGTTACCGCCGCCCGCCTGGCGGCGCAGGATACGCCGCTCAACGCGTTCCGCGCCAACATCGCGGCGATCCACGCGCGTGACCGGGCGGCATATCTCGCGCGCTACCTCCACACCCCGGCGCTCGCGCGGGTGGGGCCCGACGGACTGCGACAGGGCTATGACGACTTCGTACGCGGCACGGGCGCTGGGTGGCCGGACACGCTGGTCGCGACGCACCTGCGCATCGTCCCTGTGTCGCCCGACGTCGCCTACGGCGTGTACCGCTACCGCGTGGTGGATTCGAGCGGGAGCGCCCGAGGCGTGAGCGAGCGCGTCTTCGTGCGCACGCCCGCCGGCTGGAGGGTGGCCGTCACGACGGCGTTCCCCACGGCGACCGTGCCACCCCCCGCGATGGCGCTCGTCGGCGCTACGCTCGTGGACGGCACAGGCGCTGCTCCGCTCGCCAACGCCGTGGTCGTGATGCGGGGCGGCCGGATCGCCTGCGCGGGATCGCGCGCCGCCTGTCCCGTGCCGGCCGACGCCGACAGCGTGAGCGCCGCCGGGAAGTGGATCATCCCGGGACTGATCGACGCCCACGTGCACTTCTCCCAGACCGGCTGGGTGGACGGGCGACCCGATGCCCTGGACCTGCGGGACCGCTACCCCTACGAGCAAGTCGAGGCGGAGCTGCACGCAACGCCGGAGCGCTTCTACCGCTCCTACCTCTGCAGCGGCGTCACCGCGGTGTTCGACGTGGGCGGCTACCCGTGGACGCTCGAGCTCCAGGAGCGCACCGCCCACAGCACCACCGCTCCGCGCGTCGTGGCCGCGGGTCCGCTCCTCTCGACGATCGACTTCTGGCTCAACCTCCCTGATCAGCGCCAGTTCATTTACATGTCGGATGAGACCGCGGTGCGCGCCGCGGTGCGCGCCCACAAGGCCTGGGGTGCCGCGGCGGTCAAGGTGTGGTACATCATGCCGCCCCAGCCGCCCGACACCGCCCGCGTCTCCGCACTGGTGCACGCCGCGGGGGACGAGGCGCGCAAAGTCGGGCTGCCGCTCATCGTGCACGCCACCGGGTTGTGGGAAGCGAAGGACGCGATGCAGGCCGGGGCGCGGGTGCTGGTGCACTCGGTCTGGTCGGGGCCAGTGGACGCCGAGTTCCTCACGCTCGCGCGCCGCGGGGGAACGATCTACGTGCCGACGCTCACCGTGCCCGACGGCTACCGCCAGGTGGCGGCGCGCCGGTTCGAGCGCGACCTTCAGCCGCTCGCGTGCGTCGACCCGGCCACCCGCGCCAAAGCGCTGGCGACCGACACGGTGGCCCCGGCGCAGCGCCCCAGCGACTCGGCGGTGGCCGAGCGCACCGCCCGAACGGCCCGCACCCTGGCACAGGGGCTGGCGAACCTCAAGCGCGTCTACGACGCCGGGATTCCAGTGGCGCTGGGCACCGACGCCGGCAACCCGCTCACGCTCCATGGCGCATCGGTCTTCGCGGAGCTCGAAGCGATGCAGGCGGCGGGCCTCAGACCGGTGGACGTCCTATTGGCGGCGACCCGCAACGCGGCGCGTGCGGCCGGGGTCGCCCTCGACAGCGCAGGCACGCTCACCGCGGGCGCCGTCGCGGACCTCGTGGTGCTGGATGCCGATCCGCTCACCGACATCCGTAATGTGCGACGCATCGCCCTGGTCGCCCGGAGCGGTGAGATCTACACGCGGCGCGAGCTGGAGTATCGGTAATAGGGGCGCTGAAACAGGAAACCGTGCGTTGGCAAAGCGGATTGCCGCCGCTCAGACCTCAGCGTGGGACTCGCCGCCCTCCCGGGGCCTTGAGCGCATCGGGGAGCTTCGCCCACTGGTCCGCCGTCAGCACGCCGCGGGCGCGCTCCAACGCCTGGCGCACGTGCTCGCGCCCCTCGGCGAGCTTGGGGCGGAGCCGCGCGAACAGGATCCCGGGATCGGGACGGTCACCCGCCCGCTGAACCGCCGCCTGCAGTGAATCCGACACGGCCCGGTTCTGCGCGTCGAGCGAGTCCGAGATGGCCTGCAGCGCGGTAATCTGCTCGGGAGAGAACTGGAGCGAATCGCGCAACCCCAGCATCGCGCTGATCGGGTTGGGCAGAATGCGCGCGAACCGCGCGGCGAAATCGGCAGGCCCCTCAGCCTCGGGCCCCGGGACAAGCCCTCGCCCTCCCTCGCCGCGGCGTCCCCCGCCCCCGAAAGCGGAGCGCAGCCGATCGCGGGTGCGATCGGGACCGATCGTCATGTGCGCCTGCACGGCGAGCTGGAAGGGCACGATGGCGCCGCCGTTGGCGCCGGCAGTCGCCCCGAACCGGCCGTTCACGGCGTAGCGGTACCGCTCGGCGGCGGGGTCGAAACCGCGCACGTAGAGCAGCACCGGATCAGGTGCGGCGGCGAACCCCCAGCCGCGCAGGCCGGCCGCGCCGTGCAGCCACTCGTCCAGCCCGCCGAGCAGATTCACCGTGAGGATCGACAACGTGAGCCGCCGGTCCAGCCCGAAATACCCCGGCCGCCAGTTGAGCTGCAAGTCGAGCGACGGCTGCCACGGTCCCGAGCAGGAATTGCGCGCAGCCACGCGCCCCAGCTGGCTCTGCAAACAGTCGCGGACCCGCGGCGACGCCGTCGCCAGCAGCGCCCCCATCCCGCTCGCGACGGCCGTGTGGGGCGCCGCCGCCGGATCGAACACGAGCGCCCGGTCGTTGCGCGCGCCGTCCCCGTTGATGTCGGAGCCCACGAGTGGCGTGAACGGGGCCCCGGAGGTGAGGCGGCCGATGGCGGTCAGCTCGAGCGCCGCGGTGACGGGATAGGTGACGGTGGCGAGGAACGAGTGACGCCGCTCGAAGCCGCTCGTCGCCCACTCGCGCACGTTGGGGTCGCCCGCCGTGGAGGGCGCCGAGAACCCTTGCGTCGCGGCGCAACACGAGAAGGACGACTGGTCCCGCGCGCGTGTGAGCGTGTACGACAGCTGGAACGTCGCGCCGCGCGACGTGAAGCCGCCGAAGCCAAGCGTCAGCTGCCGCGAGTCGGACTGGAGGTCCGAGCCGATCGCGATCACCTGCCCGAACTGGGGGCGCACACGGGATTGTTGCAGGCTGACCGCGCCGGTGGCGGGGACGATCGAGTCAGCAGGTACGTAGACCGGCCGATTGGCCTCGTCCGCCAGCGTGAAACGTGGCGTCGCCACGAGGTTGAGATCGCGGAACCCGTACTGGCTCCTGCCACGTGCGTACCCCGCGTCCACCGAGACGGTGTACGTTCCGAGCACCCGCCGCTGGACGCCGAACGAGGCGCGCCAGGCGTGCGCCGCGGCGTAACCCGGATCGAACAGCGTCGCGTTGGGGTGCGGGCTGATCGTGACGGCGGTGGCCGTGTCCACGCATTGCGCCGGAATGCTCCCGGGATCCTGTGCGTATTGCGTCCAGTCGGGGGTCGGCACCGCCGACCCGACGCATACGAGCTGCGCCTCGGCGTTCGACAACCCGGGCGCCGCCAGCGCAGCAGAGTAGAGCGCGGTCGGCGTGAGGCTGCGGAAGTCCCCCACGCCCCCACGCACGATCGTCCCCGCCGGCCCACCGAGTCCGCCCCCCGCCCCGGTACGACCGCCGAGCGTCCATGTGAAGCCGATCCGCGGCGAGACGTGCACCTCACTCGGGACCCGGTCGGTCCGCATGCCGAACAGCGAATCGACGGCGGGGTTGAAGGCCGGCGCCCCGCTGAAGCGAGCCGCCTCGAGCCGGGTGCCGTAGGTGAGCTGTAAGCCGCTCCCCGGCCGCCAGATGTCGCCCAAGTACAACGCGCCGTTCCACGCCGTCCCGGCTTGCTCGAGCGGGGCCAGTGTGCGGGTGAACTGCGCCGGACGGTCCGAGGCGAGCGCGTCGAGCGATTGAAACACGTAGGTCCCGTACTGGTTCGGCGCCTGAACAGCACGCAGTCGCGCCCCACTCGCGTAGACGCCGAGCTTGAGCCGATGCGCCGCTCCCCCGGACAGCCAGGAGAGCTCCTCGGTCATTTCCCCGCTCGTGTTGTCGGTGCGCTGGGGGAAGCCCGGGTTGCCGCCGAAGGCGAGGGTCACGATCCCGCGGCCGCCGCCCGCGAGATCGGAGCCTACCTGCACGCGCCCTTCCGGTAGCTCGAGAAACCCGTACGATCCTGAGCGGTCGCGCGACAGGTAGCCGCGCAGTTCGTTGATGAACCCCGCGCCGAAGTGCGACGACAGCGACGCCATGACGCCCCCGGCGCGCTGCGAGCGCGTTCCCCCGGTGGCCGGGAGCGCCAGCGGGCTCACGCGCGTGGGATCCTGCGAGCTCCAGCGACCGTCCAAACGCAGCATCAGCGTCTGCGCGTCGGTGATGTTCCAGTCGATGCGGAGCAGCGCGACCGAGTTGTCGGTGGCGCGGTCGCCCGGCAGATCGGGAACAGCCATGGGAACACCAGTCGTTCCCGCGAGCGCGAGAAACCGCGCCGCCGAGTCGGGGCTCACTCCGAGACGCTCGAGGCTCGCCGGATCGGCCGTGGCGAGCGACGGCAGTGCCTGCCCGCGCCAGCGCCCTTGCAACGCGCCGAATGCGAACAGCCGGTTCAGCACGACGGGCCCGCCCATACCGCCGCCCAGCTGGTTCTGGGTGTACCCCTGGTCGAACGGCGACGCGCTGACGCCGCCCCAGGCGAGGTCGCGATCGCGCAGGGCATAGGTGAACGATCCCTGTGGCACCTTGGTGCCGCTGCGAGTGGTGGACGCGACGAGCCCGCCCGAGAACTGACCGCGCGCCACATCATACGTGCTGGTCACGACGCGCGTGCTGCGCAACGCGTCCTGCGGCACGCTGCCCGAGCCGAATGAGAGACCGTCCAACGTGATGTTGTTGGCCGTGGAACGCTGCCCCGCGACCGAGAAGGCGGCGCTGGTGGAGTCGGTCTCGCTGATCGCGACGACGCCGGGGGCGAGCGTGGCGAGGGTGTTCAGATCGGAAGCGTCGATCGGTAGGCGGGCCACGGCTTCAGGGTTGAGATTGCGCTCGGTCGAGCCCGGGGTCGGTCGCTCGGCGCCGCGTTGCGGCGCCCGCGCCCGCACCGTCACCGCGTCCAACGACACGGCGACCACGTCCATCCGCACGTTGGCGACGAGGCGGTCCTCGTCTGCCTGCCGCGCGACCGCGACGCGGGCTGGCGCCATCCCGAGATAGCGCACGACGAGTTGATATTGCCCGCCGCCGTCGGGGAAGAGAATGGTGAACCGCCCACGGGCATCGGTGGTGCGCTGGCGCGACACCTGGGTCTCGAGCGAAGTCGCCTGGACGACCGCACCTGGGAGGGGCTGGCTGTCCGGTCCCGTCACTGTCCCGGTGATGATGTCGGTGGTCGTACCGACCTGCGCCGCGCCGCGGACCGCGCCGAGCACGCCAAGCGTGAGGAACAACACTAGGGACCGCCGTGGGATCACTGCGTAGGCTCGGAAAGAGTCCACGGGGATATACGGGCGGAGCTTTGTGCCTGTTGGGCTATGGCGACGGCGCTGCGCTCGCCGCTCGGTCGTACACGCGCCGGAACTCGATCGAGCGACCGCGGCCCCCGTCGAAGCTGACGATCACGTACAGCTGCTTGCCATCCTGAGAGCGGAGGTAGTCCTCGGAGACTTTTCCCCCGCCCGACACCTTGCGCTCGACGACGAAATCGCTGCCCTGCCAGCGACCTTTGATCTCGACATCACCGCCCCCGGCCACTGGCTGCTTCAGCGTCCGGCCGTCGCTGTAGATCACGAGCGCCGCACCGCTGTCGGCGGTGAGCGTAACGGTCGAGTCGGTGCTCGCGATCGTGAGGGCTGCAGGCGGCTGGAACGCGAGCTCCATCGTCTGGCGCATCCGTGCGCGCTGCTCATCGCTCATGCCGCCCCCGCCCCCGCCCCCCCCCCCCCGAAGCCACCGCGGCCGCCACCGATGCCGGGATAGCCGCCGGGTCGATCGCCGCCCGCGCTGTCGCGTCGCTGCATCATGTTGCGAGGGTTGTCGCTCTCAAGTGCGCTGTAGGTCCAACGACCGGAGAGATCCGGTCGCTGGGCGGCCGCGCGCATCCAGCTCGCGCCGCCGAGCAGTAGCCCGCTGGCGACCGCGAGCAGCCTTGTCTTGTCCACTGGCAGCCTCCTCACACAGGGAAGGTTTCGGCTCGCGATGCGCGGCTGAAGCCGCGACTCGGCCCTTCCGCTGAAGCGGAGGAGCCATGGGCTGCCACCTCTCTTCAGCGCCCAGCTAGAGGACTACGCGCGAACCGGCTGCGTGGCTGAGTCGGGGGAGGGTTGGACGAAGGGTGGCCGTCAGGTGTCGCGACCGGGCGCCAGGTACCGCTCGTCCCACGCGACGGCAAACTCGCCGTGGCAGCGCGGGCAACGCAGGTCGACTGGGTGACCTGCGAAGGGCGCGCGGGTGCGACACACCGGGCACACCGCGTATCTGGAGCCCCAGGCGCTCGGCACACTGTGGACGTCGCGGGGACGCGGCACAACGGACCAGCGAAACGGCCGGTGGAACACCGTTTCGAGCCAGCGGCGAGGCACTGGCACGGGCTCGGGGGTCAGCTCGAGCATGGCATCGTTGCCGGCGACCTCGACGACTCGGTACCACGCGCCGCGCCGGAGACCGCAGTTGAGGTCCACTCGCAGCCGGGCCCAGGCGACGGGCTGTTCTTGGAGGGGTGGCTCCATAGCTGACTACCTACGACGGGGCAACGCCCGCGGCCGTGACCGATGCCACCCGCGTGCGGGTCGCACGTCGCGCGGGGTTGGTCGCCGCGTGCATCGTTTCGCGGCCCGCGGCCTTTTGGAACGAGGGCGCCGTCACCGCCGTGGCCGTCGCGCGCCTTGTGCAGGCCGGTCCGCTCCTGCATGATGAGGGGCGATGCAGCCCGTCAGCCATACGCTCATCAATTCCGTCCGCGCTCCGGTCGATCGGGTCTTCGCGCTGCTCACCGACCCACAGCGCATCGCTCAATGGCTACCCGGATGCGACGCTGTCCAAAGCCAGGGGCCACTCAAGAAGGGAGCCCGGTTCACGGCGCGCTTCGGCGCGCGTCAGACCGAATTCGAGATAGTCGATTTCACTCCGCCGACCACGTTCGGCTGGGTGGAGCGAGGCCAGCGCAAGGGTTGGAAAACATTCTTTCGTCTCGACGCTGGGGCGGGGGCGACAGCCATTACGATTCGGGACGTGTGGACCCCGCGGTCCCTCGCGGGATGGCTGCGCGGTCGCTTCTTGGAGAAGCGCAGAGTGCAGAGTCAGCTCAAGGCGATACTCGAAAACCTCGGGAAGATCCTCGCGTCTTGAGCGCGTGCAGCTTGCAAGAGTGCAGGCGAGACGCCCGTCAACCCTCGGCTGCCGCTGCAAGCGGATGCACGATATCAGGCATGATCGCCGTGGCACAGCCCGTGCAAAACTCCCCAGCCATGAGCATCGACGCGCTGTACCGCCGGGGATATGTCGCGGCCGCCATAGGCGTTCTCGCCGTTGCGGCGGCCACTCCGCGGCGCCTCGCCGCACAGGGTGGCGAGCGCCTCAATCGGGCGACCGACCCGGCAGCGGCGGTATCGCTCGAGCCGGCTCACCTGGACCCGGCCCGCGGCATGCTCCGCAGCCTGGTCGGAACCTGGCGGTTCGAGATGTGGTTCGCCGGGAATTTCGACGATGCGCCCGACGCGTCGGGAACCCGGGTGGTAAAGACGCTGTTCGATGACCTGCGGCTGCAGTGGACCGAGCAGCTCGATCACTCCACGATTCAGGGCCAAGGGGTCCTCGGGTTCGACCCGGGAAATGACCGGTTCTTCAGCAGCGCGGTGTACAATGGCGGCTCTGCACCGGAATTCATGACCGGGACCCTGGACGCGGGCGAACCGCTCGTCACCTTCAGTCCCGTCGCGACCGCGGCGGGCACGAGCCCCGGCCAGAAGCTCGTCCAGTCCTCTGTCCTGAGCGTGCTCGATCAGAACCATTTCACGTGGGTGGCGTTGGACCGGGGGTGGCGCGCAGTGTTCACGCGCCAGCAGTAGCCACTCTTCGATCCTGAAGGCTGGGCTCGCCGCAGTTCCGCCGCTTCGCCACGACAGCTATCGCCCGGGATTCGGGAGCGCCTGCCGCTCCGGAATCAACTCACGGGCCAGCGCAGCCAGGCGGTCCGCCAGCCGCTCCATCTGCTGGGCGCGGCGCTTTGCGCTGAAATGGTAGGCCGTCCGGGCTGTCACATAGGTCGTGCCGAGCCACAGCGGGATGATCGCCGCCATCGCGACTCCGGGGAAATGCAGTGCGCCGACGAGGATGCCGATGATCGGCCCCATGCCGCCCCCGCCCATGCCACCGCCGATGCCGCCGAACATCGCTCCGATCAGGGGGGCGAGATTCTCCTGCACGGTGATGCGCGTCCGGCCGCCGCGCACCGACACCACGAGCTCGAGGCTGCGACGCGTCGCGCCGGGTGACGCGACCCACGAGAAGGAGCGGCCGAGCTGGCTCACCTGCCCGACGTTCTTCAGCAGGCGCCGGGTCTCGTCTACGAGCACGGAATACTCGGTATCGGGCAACTCACCGTCGAGCACACGCTCGATCACGATCGTGGTCGGGCCCCCGACCCAAGGATTCGATTGGATCGACTCGGGGGCGGAGATCGGCGCACCGAGCGACGGGCCTAAGGAGTCCGCCGCCGCGCGCACCACGCTCGGCGCGATCCCCACCTCCGCCGCCAATGCCTCGACGCCGCCGATCGTCATCGCCCCGCTCGCCGTCGGGGTGGTCGCCTCGAGCTCGGTCGCGCGCTTGACGATCTGCTGAACTTCGTCCCCGCTGAATCGGCGTCGCGCTGCTCCCTCCGTCGCTCTGCCCGCGAGGTCGTCCATGAGCGCCCCGGGCGTCGCCGTGCGCTGGTCGTGCCGGATCGCCAGGCCGCGTACCAACGCCCCCTCGATCCGGCTGCCCGCCTCCGTCAGCCGGGTGCGGTGCGTCGCGGCCGCTTCGAGGAACCGCCCCGTCCGCACCGCATCCTCCGTCGGCCAGCGACCGGGGACCTCGCCCACCAGCATCTCGTAGATCACCACCGTCAGGCTGTAGACGTCGGTCCGCTCGTCGAGATCGGTCAGCCCGGCGGCCTGCTCCGGGCTCATGTACCCGGGCGTCCCGACCGGGAAGCCCGTGCGGGTCAGGTTCGCGCCGCCCGCCGTACTGATCGCCTTGGCGATCCCGAAGTCCGCCACGATCGGATGACCCTGCGAGAACAGGATGTTCTCCGGCTTGATGTCCCGGTGCAGGACGCCCATGCGGTGCGCGTAGGAGAGGGCATCGGCCACCGGCGCCGCGATCGCCAGCGCGCGCTCGACGTGCAGACGCGCTCCGCCTGCGAGCTGCTGGCGCAGCGACCCGCCGTCGATGTACGGCATGACGTAATAGAGGAACCCACCCGCTTCGCCCGAATCGTGTAAGGCGAGGATGTGCGGATGGGTGAGGCGGGCGGCAACCTGGATCTCTTTCAGGAACCGCTCGACGCCGAGAAAGGCGGCGAGACCGGGCAGCAGAACTTTGAGCGCCACGCCGCGCCGATGCTTGCGGTCGTACGCGAGGTACACGGTCGCCATACCACCGCGACCGAGCACCTGACGGAGCTCGTAGCGCTCGGCGAGCGCCGCCTCGAGGTCGGCGGGGATATCCGGGGGCACGAAGCCAGAATATAGGGCTGGCGAAGCGGGCCCGAGAGCCCAGGCAAACGGGGTGAAGCCTTAAACCTCCGGCGGGCTCGCGGCATCGAAGCGGAACGAAACCACGAAGGGGGCGCCATGTTGCGAGTCCTGTTGCTGGTGTCGCTGATCAGCGCCTACCCCGGCGGGTGGGCGGCGATCACCGTCGAGGAGCTGCCCGACTACGTCGTGGCGGATCGGCCCGTCACTCTGACATTCACCGTGCGGCAACACGGCGTCACTCGGCTCAGCGGTCTCCGGCCCAGAGTCGAGGCCCGGGCGGGCGGCGTCACCGCCCAAGCCATGGCCACTCCGGGCAGGGAGGCCGGGCAGTACGTCGCCTCGCTGACCCTTCCCCGCCCCGGCGAGTGGACGATCACCATCTACAGCGGGTTCGGGAACAGCCAGGTCACACTCCTCCCCTTACAGGCGATCGCCCCCGGGGCGCAGGCGCCGTCCTCGCCGCCCGACAGCGAGCGCGGACGGCGACTCTTCGTGGCGAAGGGGTGTGTCACCTGTCACGTCCATGGGGACATCCAGGGAAGCGGCACCGTCGCGGTCGGGCCGAACCTGACCGAACGGCGCCGGCCAGCCGACTACCTGAGACTGTTCCTCGCCAATCCGGCGATCGCTCCGCAGAGCGGCACGTTCCGGATGCCCGACCTCGGTCTCAAGCCCCAGGAGATCGCGGCGCTCGCGGCATTCCTGAGCGCGGAGCGCCAGGCGCTTCAGTAAGGCGCGCCGGGCTTCACGGCTCGACCGGCAGCCCGCTCGGCACCGTTGCGGGGATGAGCGACGTCAAGTCGCGCGCCGAGGGATCCGTCAAGGCCTCGAGGAACGCCACCAGGTCGCGCCGCTCGGCATCGGTGAGGCCGAGCGGCGCCCGCAGCCGGAAGTCCAGCGTCTCGAGGACAGCGTTGATCGTGGCGTCGTCACCGTGGTACGTGTCGCGCAGCGCCGGGGCGAGTTGCGACACGTCGTAGGTCTGCAGCTCTCGGGTCACATCGTTGTAATGACGCACCACGGCCTCGAGCGTGGGAAACGCCCCGTTATGCATGTACGGCGCCGTCAGCTCGACGTTACGCAGCGGCGTCACGCGGAAGGCGAAGCGGTAGAACGTCTGATCCTTGAGACCGCCGCGTCCCAGGTCCAGCGGCGCCGCAGCGCCCGTGCCCGGTCCGAGCTGCGGCACACCGGCGTTCGCGAAGCTGCTCGCGCCGAGGAACGGGCCGCTGTGGCACTGCGAGCACCGGGCCTTGCCGAAAAAGAGCAGCGCCCCGCGTTTTGCCTCCACTGGCAACGCCGCGTCGTCCCGGTTCAGGTAGCGATCGAACGGCGAGTCCGTCCTGGTGAGCGCCTGCATTTCGAAGGCGGCGATCGCGGTCGCAGCGTGCTGGAAGCCGAGCCCACCGGGCGGCACACCCGGAAAAGCGGCGGCGAACTTTGCCTTGTAGGCGTCGATCGCCAGCAGTCGCTGCATGACAGCTTGCCAGATCTCGACGAACTGGCTGTCGCCGTACTGCGCCAGCTCGTTCGGATTCCCGAACACGTCGAGGTCGCCGCGCTCGCCGCGCATCTCGCGGCGGTTCACGACGGGGAACATCGCCTGCGCGGCGAGAATGTTGGGCACGGCCGGCAGCAGACCGCCGGCCGGCGTCACGAACCCAGCGGGACCGGGAGGCGGGGGCCCGAAGCCGGAGCGGGCAATCTGCCCGTCCCAGAACAGATAGTTCAGGCCGAGCCCCGCATTGAGCAGCGAGGGCGCGCTCCGTGGGACGAATTGTCGCCCTGGGCCAAGCGTGCGTGCAGGACCCGCTCCCGTGCCGCCGGTGCCGATGGCGAGGGACAGGCCGTCGGCCGCGTGCTGCGCCGGGAGATGGCAAGTGGCGCAGGCGACGTCACGGTTGCCGCTCAGGATCTTGTCGAACATGAGCGCCCGGCCGAGATCCACGCGTGCGGGGTCCTGCGCCGGCATCGACCCGATCGGGATCGCGCCCCAGCGCGACAGGGTCTGCCTCAATTCGGTGTCGAGCGGCGGTGGCAGCGCCTCCGGCGGCGCCAGCCCATCGCAGCCGGCGACGACGGTGACGAGGCCGAGGCAGATGGCTCTGACGATGCGAGTCATGTGGCGCCTCCTCAGCGCAGCGGGAGCGACACGGAGATCTGATGCGTGGTCGTGCGCACCTCGGTGAGGCTCAGCGGGCCGCTCGGCGCCACGAGGATGCTGCTGCCCGCAACGGCGAGGTCACGGGCGGCGAAGAACACGCCGGACGGTTGCACGCCCGGCCGGCCGGTCCCGTGGGTGGCCCGCCCGCGGTAGCGAATCTCCAGGTCCGGGAAGCGCAAACTCAGACCCCAGGTGGGCGACCACTCGCGCCACCCCTCTTCCAGACTCCGGGCGGCGGCCTGGACGTTGTCGTACTGCGCCAGCCGGTAGTGGACAGACTGGACCACAAGGCCGAGCTGCAAGCCCAGCGCCTTTCCCAGACTGGGAAGTGCCACGTCGCGACTCACCCCCATCCGGAACAGGCCGTTCGAGAAGCGAAAGCGGTTCTCGACGGTCTTGCCGCCCGCCGGGATCGTGTCGCCCATGGTCGTGACGACCGGCGAGGCCGCGTCGGCCCAGGTGTAGCTCCAGATCGGCTCAAAGATCGCGTCGATGGCGAACGTCGCCGGACCGCTCGTTTTCGAGAGACCGAGGCCGACGTTATACGCAGCGGAGTGCCCCGGATCGCGCGGGATCACCGGGACGTTCGCGAGCTCGTACTCCGGGAGCTTGGGGTGGGACATCCGATTGGCGGTTGCGAGCCATCCGATGCGCCAGCCCGACGCTGCGAGGGGACGCTGGTATTGAAGGTGCACGCCCCAGGTATTGGTGCGATCGAAGTTGTGCTCCAAGCGGGTGCGCAGGATCTGCCGCTGCGTGCCCGGATCCCACACCGGATCGAGGTAGCCCACGTCGTGCCTCATCCCGAACCGGTCGAGCAGCACCAGCGCCTCCAGCGACCGGTCGCCAGTCCATTCCTTGAGGAGCCCGAGCCGGACGTCGAGCGTGTGCCCGAACTGCTTGAGCCCGGCGCTGCCGGCATAGAGCAGATCGACGCCGTCCACCCCGGTAAGCCGGGCCCACATGAGGCTGGCCCCGAGCGAGACGCGGGCGCCGGGCAGTCTCTTGCCGACCATCCCAAAGGCGTACTGGTTGCCGTACGCGTCCTTCCTTGGCGGTATGGTCGGCAGCGGCGGCGGCACCGCAGCGGTGTCGAACGCAGCGAGCGGCGGCGGGGCATTGAGCACGACGTCTCCATTAGTCGGTGGCCGGCTGGCGTCGACCTCCTGCAGTGCGAGCGACAGCCCGCCGAACCACTCGCCTGAGCCCGCGACTGCGGCCAGCGGCAACGTCCGGCCTCCGCCCGCATTTTGCGAAATGCCGTAGACGGTGGGAGCGCTGAAGAACCGCGCCGCGCCGAGCCGCCCCCCCTTCGCCGGATTGATGAAGGGGTCCAGCAGCGTGTCCGCCAGCGCAATCGACACCCCGCCCATCCCGAAATTGTTGGACGGGAAAATGTCGAACTGGTCGCCTTGGGCGATCGGGACGGTCTTGATCGAGATGAGCTGCGCGGAGGCTGGCCCGGCCAGGGCCATGAGCTGAATCGAGAGGCGGACGGCGCGCTTGATCATAGACACCTCGCTCGGAAGGGATCCCTACATACGGGATACCTCGAGCACCCAGCGCGGCGTCACTACACTCGAGACGCTATGGCGTGTGGCGTGTGGCGTGCGTGCGACAGCCAGCTACGGGCCGGGCAGGACTCAACCAGCCCAGACAGGAGCAACCCCGGTAGGTCTGCGAGCGCGGACAAACGCCCCCATGATCCGGCCGCCGACCTCGCGTGCCAGAACCTCGGTGTCGAGTCCAGCGCCCGCCAGCGCAGCCCGCGCAGCCCCGAACTCGTAGACCCGCGTCGGCTCGACCGCGACGTCGACGAATCCCGCCTCAATAAGGAGGCTTTTGTAGTCCTGCTCCTCCAGCGCACCCGCCACGCACCCCACCCATAGCTCCATGCTCTGCCGCACGACGGGGGGGATCTCGCCGCGGACCACGACATCCGACACCGCGAACCGGCCGCCCGGCCTGAGAACGCGGAAGGCTTCGCGCAGCACCCGACGCTTGTCGGCGGAGAGGTTGATGACGCAGTTCGAGATGATCACGTCCACCGCTGCGTCAGGCAGTGGGATTTGCTCGATCTCTCCCTTCAAGAACTCGACGTTCGTCACGCCGGCCTTGCGCTGGTTCTCGCGTGCCAGTGCGAGCATCTCGTCGGTCATGTCAAGGCCGTAGGCCTTCCCGCTCGGCCCCACGCGCTTGGCGGACAAGAGGACGTCGATGCCACCACCCGACCCCAGGTCGAGAACCGTCTCTCCTTCGTGGAGCTCGGCCAAGGCAGTCGGATTGCCACAACCAAGGGACGCCAGGACCGCCCCCTCAGGGAGCGCCGCCGTCTCGGCCGGATCGTAGAGGTTGGAGCTCACCGCGTCGCAGCCGCAGTTCCCCCGCTCACCGGACAGCACGCGCAGTGCCGTCTGCCCGTACTTCTGCTTCACCGTATCCGTGATGCGCGCGTCGCTCATCGCCTCATCTCCTTATCAACGAATCTTGATGTGTGAGCCGAGAAAAAAGACCGTCAGCGGCAGCACGCCGCCCGGCAGCTCCCGGCATGCTTGCCCGGCTGTACCGCCGCCGCGAAGGCCGTGATCTGGTCCAGGGAAGCGCGGTTGAGCGCATAGTAGACCCAACGACCTTCCCGGCGGTCGGTCACCAGCCCGGCGTCCTTGAGAACTCGGAGATGGAATGACAGCCGCGACTGCGCGGCGTCGAGTACGTCCTGCAACTCGCACACGCACCGCTCTCCGTGGGAGAGGAGGCGCACGACCTCGAGGCGCGTTTCGTCGGAGAGCGCATGGAACCAGCGTCTGGTGCGGGCGGTGTCGGGCAGGGCTGCGACGGGCATGCCCACTATATATCAACTAATTTCGATACGTCAAGGCTCGCCTGATCGCTCCGTCCCCTCCTTCAGGTGCTCGAACCCCGATGCGGCGCCGAGCATCTGGTCGTCCAACCAGCGATCGACGATGCTCTTCCGAAAGCGCCACTCCTTCCCCAGCTTGGCCGCCGGAATCCGCTTCTGCTGCGCCCACTTGTAGATGGTCTGCGGTGTGAGCCGAAGGTACGCCGCGACCTCTTCGATGGTCAGAATGTCGTTGTCGAGCGGCGGTGCGCGGCGCTTGTCGCCGTCCCGGGTCATGGGCGCTTGCGCCGGCGGGTAGTGTCGGCAAGTGTGTCCGCCAGCGGAAGCACGAGACCGCGAAACCGCGGCAGCGTATCTGGTTTGACCGATGCAGCAGTCGGCCTCTCTTCGCCCTGTATCAGCTTGTTCACGGCGTAGATGACCGCTGCGTAGAAATTACCCTGGTACGTTCCGAACACGCGGAAGGGCTGGTTGCGATCACCGAGGAAGGGGCGCAGGCTCCATGCCAGCTGGATTCCTACGAAGGCGAACAACACTGCCCATGCTCGCATGATGGTGAGCGCCTTGCGCGGATACACCTCGCGTTTCTCGCACACCAAGCTCAGGCCTTCGTGCAGGGCGTACATGCCGAACAGTCCCGCGATGCCGGCGATCGCGATGTTCAGCAGGTGCTGGAAGTAGTAGTTCGCACCGGTAATGAGAAAGAACGCGGTGATCGGCACGAACGCCGCCAGCAGCACACACGCGAGCGCGAGCGCGCCGAACACCAGCACGGCGACCTGCAGCAGGCGCAGGCGCGAGCCGACGAGCACCTGCACCACGAAAAACGCCGGGAAGCACACGGCGAACGTCGCGAAGAACAGGAAGGGCAGCTTGACGGCAGCGGACACGGCCTGAGCGGGACCGGAGTAGGCACCGGCGACCATTCCGAAGAACCCGGCAAGTGCCACGATCGTTACAACCGCGTAGCGAAGCTTGCTGCGAAGCCCGATGCCTTCGACGACCTCCTCGAAGAAGCGGTCGCGGTCGCTGAGGAGCGAGCTGAGGAAATCGTGATACGTAGCAATCGACTGACTCGGGATGGCTGCGTCCGGCGGCCGCATACCTGAGGCCCTCGCGCGGTTGGCGGACGAAGCTTATCGCCGTGTCACTGTTGTGTCAACTTTGATAATGTTTGCTTGTGTTTCGTGGAAAGGAGGGACCGTGGGCCGGCTCACAGTGTTCCTCACCGGAGCGACGGGGGTGATCGGGTCGCGGGTGGTGGGACATGACGTGGTATCGGCAAATTTGGCGACGAGCGCGCTGGCGTGCGGCGCCGCACGCTTCATCCAGGAATCGTTCGCGCCGATCTATGAGGACGCTGGGGACGCTTGGATTGACGAGCGCGGGCCCATTCGCGTCGCACGGTACAACCGCAGCGTTCTTCACGCCGAGAGGGCGGCCGAGCGGGTTACCCCGGAGGGCGTGGCGGGCGTGGTGCTCCGGTTCGCCTACTTCTACGGAGCCGATTCCGATTTCACGCGGGGATGCGATACGGCATGCCCGGCGTGGCTGGGCGCCGGCGTTGGGGTTCCCCAAGTCCTTCATTTCGTCGGTATCGCACGACGACGCCGCCGCGGCCGTTGCGGCGGCGCTCGATGTACCCGCGGGAATCTACAACGTCTGCGATGATCGGCCGGTGCGGCGGCGCGAGTTCACCGATGCGCTCGCCGCCGCGCTGCACGTCCCGCCGCCGCGGTTCGTCCCCACCTGGGTGGCGCGGCTGGCAGGCTCGCTCGGCGAAACGCTCGCACGGTCGCAGCGGATTGCCAACCGCAAGCTGCGCGGCGCGAGCCCTTGGGCGCCGCGCTACCCCAGTGTCGTGGAGGGGTGGCAGGCGGTGTTGGCTGAACTCCCCCGGTAACGCACATCTTGCAGAAATCGCCGCGCCGGGCTCCCGCCCCCGGCCCCGGGGTCTTGCCAGCCGCGCCCGGATGATGCATGCTGGAGCTGCAGGCGCGATCCACGCCCAACCTCGTCGGCCCTCCCCCAGCGAGGGCCCCCGTGAGGCAAAGGGGGGCACACTCCCGGATCGGCATCGCGAAAACCTTTGCGTCGCCACGGAGCGTCGCTGCTGGGGGGCGGGTGGGCCGTGGCCAGACCAAAGGATGGACACGATGCCGACCAGCAAGGACTTCAAGCGCCTCGTTCGCGCTCGCATGCAAAAGACGGGCGAAGCCTACACCACCGCCCGCGCGCAGCTCCTCAGCAGGAAGCAAGCTTCCGCCCCCGCCCCCGCCCCCGCCCCTGCCCTGCCCCAGTACGCCAAGCTTGCCGGCACGAGCGATGCCACGCTCAAAGCGAAGACCGGCTGCACCTGGGAGCGCTGGGTGAAGGCGCTCGATCACGTGGAAGCCCACACTTGGCCGCACCGGCAGATCGCAGCATACGTGCACGAGAAGTACAAGGTGCCGGGCTGGTGGGCGCAGACGGTCACCGTGGGCTACGAGCGCATCAAGGGCCTGCGCGCCATCGGGCAGCGGCGGGGCGCCGAATTCGAGGCGACGAAGAGCAAGGTGTTCGCCGTGCCGCTCGCCAAGTTGTATCGCGCCTGGTCCGACGCGCGCACCCGGGCGCGTTGGCTGCCGGGCGTCGCTCTCACCGTCCGCACCGCGACCCGCGAGAAGTACATGCGGATCACCTGGCCGGACGGGACATCGGTCGCGCTCGGCTTCACCCGCAAGGGGGCGGCCAAGGGCCAGGTGCAGATCCAACACAGCAAGCTCGCCGACAAGTCGGCGGCGACACGGATTAAGCGGTATTGGGAGGAGCGGCTGGCCGCGCTCGGGGAGGTGCTGGCGCCGCGAGCCGGCTGAGCCATGGGAACGACGAACGGGGGGCCGCTGGCTAGAGTACGACCAGCTTCCCCCCGCCCGTCAACACAATCGTGAGATTCATCACGAGCAGCATCAGGTCGTAGTGCCAACCGTGGCCGCCCCAAAAACCGCTCTTCCACACGAAGATCTTCTTCTGTATCGCGCCGAGCATAATCAGGATCAGCCCGATGGCGGCGAGCTGCGTCAGGATGCCGAGCGCCACCCCCGTGCTGCCGAGCAGCTCCCCGGTACCGAGAAACACCGTGAAGCGGGGGCTCATGCCGATGCTGTGGGAGCGCGCCACGGGGTCCTTCAGATGATTCAGGCCGCTCGAAAAGAACACCACGGCAACCATGAGCCGTAGCAGCAGTAGCCCCACGTCGCTGAACCGCAACAGCGCGGGGAACAGAACGCTCATCAAGCGTGGGCCTGGGTACGGGCAGCGCCCTCCGCGTGAGCCTCGACGAACCACAGCCACTTGTCGACACCCCGCGAGATCTCCGTGCAGATGTCGGTCGAGTCCGCGTCCCCCAGTTCGTCCGTCTCACCGATGGCCTGGCGAATGCGCTCCCCGAAACTCGCCAGTGCGTTGGACAACGCCCAGACATGCTCCTCGCCACTCGAAATGTTGATGGGGTACTGCGGCAGCTCGGATCGCTCGGCCACGATCGCACTGGTCCCTTCCGCGATGCCGCCCAATTGAATCACGCGCTCCGCCAGGAGGTCGACGTACTCGAGCGCGGCGTCGTGAATCTCATCGAACAGTTTGTGGAGCGCGATGAACTGGGACCCCTTCACGTTCCAATGCGCCTGTTTCGCCTGTAACTGAAGGTCGATCGCGTCCGCCAGCCGCTGGTTCAACAGGTCGATCACCTGCCCCCGGGTGGATTCGGGAATGTCGTTGAGCGTGGGGTGCGTCGTGCCAGCCATAACACAACTCCGGTTTGGGGTGAGTCGTCAGGTAGGGTCGATTTTCAATCGGGCCGCCGTGGGTGGCGCCGCAGGCCCGCCGTGGCTGCGTCGATCCGTGCGATGTACGCGCGCGTCCCCTCGGCGTGCGCCCGGCGCGGCACGACGTAGTGGGGATCGTCAGGCTGCGAGCTGCGCAGGTCGTCGACCATCAGGTCGCCACCGTGCGCCTCGACCGCGGCCTCGAACCGCTCGACCGCGGAGAGCAGGTCCACCAGGTCGTCGGGGCGCTCGGCCCCGGTGACGGCGATGCCGCGCTGCCGGAGCCGGGCCGCGACCTCGGCGGCGGCAGCGTCTTGTTCCTGCGCCCGGTGGGGGTCCAGGCTGCGCTCCAGGTCCTCGTAGTTGTCCATGCGTTCCTCCGTGTTCCACAAGCGTCAGGAGTGCCCGGGCTGTTCCCGCGAATGAGGCGGGCGCTGCCAGCGCCGCTGGGGTCGAGACGTCCGGAGGGGATCTTATCTCCTCGAGCCGTTGGTGTCGATCGGCACTACGGGCAGCACCAGGTGCGACGGCAGCGACGCGGAGCAATAGACGCGCTGGGTGGCCTTGACGAAATCAGCCGCCGTCGCCTGGTAGATGCTGGGCACGAATTGCTGCGGATTGCGGTCGATCAGGGGAAACCAGGTCGATTGCACCTGGACCATGAGGCGGTGCCCCTTGAGAAACACGTGGTCGCGATCGCGCAGTGGGATCTTCCACTCGACAGGCGTTTGCGGCGCGAGCGGCCGGGGGTGCTCGTAGCTCGTGAGGTAGCGGCCGCGGCGCACCTCCATGGCGATCGGCAGCTCGTAGCCGTTCACAGATCGCGCGTACTCGCCGGGCCCGGCGCCGGCCTCCGGGTCCCACGCGCTCCGCTGAGCGTCCTCGGGGTACACGTCGATCAGCTTGACGACGAAGTCGGCGTCGGTGCCCGAGGTGGACGCGAACAGGTCGGCCGACACCTCGCCGGTGATCGTGAGATCGTGCTCGAGCGGTGCGCTCACGAACGTCAGCACATCGGGCCGCTGCTCGACGAAGCGTTGATCTTGGACCTCCCAGGTGCGCCAGTCGGCGCCTGGGTACGTCGGGGAGATGGGGCGCTGCCGGTAAGGGACCGGGCTCGCCGGATCTGAGATGTATTCGCGGTACTCGGCGCCCCGCTCCGCGCGCGGGCGGTCGAGCGACAGCGTCCCGTCGGCGTGGAGATACAGGTTGGTGGGCTTGGCCTCCGGGGGCGGCCACGCGCCGTAGGTGCGCCAGCGGTTCGCCCCCGACTGAAAGGTCGTCGCCCGCCAGGCCGGCTGCTCGCCTCTCCCATGGAGGTAGTAGCGGAAGAACGGCGCCTCGATCATCTCGCGGAACTCGCGCGCCGTCTCATGCCCGCCGAGCGCGATCGGCCCGATGCTGTCCGCTTTGGGGGCGCGCCACTGGCCATGATACCAGGGGCCGGCGACCATGAAGTTCGTGTGGTCCGGGTCACGCTCGGCGGCGTGGCGAAAGATCTGCCACGGCCCCCACGGATCTTCCTGGTCCCAGAAGCCCGCGACGTTCAGGTTGGGGACCGTCGACGCGTGGAGCTGGCTGATCCATGCCTCCTTCTTCCAGAATGTGTCGTAGTCCGCGTGCGCCACGACGTCGTTCCAGTAGGGAATGGAGCCATGGAGGTACTTGGCGTTGATGTTCGAGAGCGGCCCCAGAGCCAAGTACCACGAATACGTGTCGTACGTCTCGAACGCGAAGTGGGTGTTCTTGTACTTGTCCGCCTGCTCGAGCACCGCGTACTCGAACGCGTAACTCTCGCGCAACGCGCCATAGCGGTGGTCGTCGTCGTTCATCCACTGGTCCACCGGAGAGGCCTGCTCGCTCATCGCCTTGAGGGCCGGGTGCGGGTGCAACAGCGCCAGCGCCGTAGTCAGTCCGTCGTAGGAGACCCCGAACATGCCGACCTTGCCGTTGTTGTTCGGCACATGGTGCACGAGCCACTCGATGCTGTCGTAGGCGTCGGTGGTTTCGTTGGCGGCGGTCGAGTCCGCGAGATCGACCTGCGAGGTCAGCTTGAAGACGCCTTCCGACTTGAACCGGCCCCGCAGGTTCTGGATCACGAAGATGTAGCCGTCCTGCGCGAGCTCTTTGATGCTCGGCGGCAGCCGTGGGGGCGGCTGGCTGGGTACTCCGTACGGCGTGCGGCGGAACAGGATCGGCAGCGGCCCGGTCTGGTCGACCGGCGTCAAGATCACGGTCTGCAGGCGCACGCCGTCCCGCACCGGGATCATCACTTCTTCGAGCTTGAATGGCGGCTGCGGCGCCGGTTGCTGCGCCGGGCTGGGAGCGGCGAGCAACACGGTGGCGGCGAAGCACAAGCGCGCGTACATCGAACCTCCTCGGCTCAAACGTAGCCTCGGATCGCCATTCTTGCTCTCGGTTGCGCTGCGGTGCAGAATGATGGGATCGGCTCACAGGAGCGCGAGGGCTCGCGACTGCCTGAAGGAGCGACGCCCTCAGATCCCGAGCCAGTAGTTCACTTTCACCAGGAAGATGTTCTCGGACGGCCCGCGGAACAGCGCCCTGGAGTCGTCGCCGAAATCGATCGCGCCTCGCGTGAGCGACGAGGAGCCGCTGCGAGTCCACACCAGGTAGAGCGTCGAGCCGGGCCGGTATTCCCAGCGCAGCACCGCGTTGCCGCGTAGCGAGCGGAGCGTGAAGCTCGGATCGACGATCACGAACCGGGCGGCGGGCCCGCCCCCGTCGGGGTCGATGAAGATCGAGTCGCGCACGCCCAGCGACGGGTTCCCCGGCTTGATCGAATCCGTCCCCACGTCCGCCCCATAGACGAGCCGGCGCAGGCCGCGCGGCGCCGCGAACTCCTTGTAGCGCGAGTACGCGCCGCTCGCGATCAGCGGCTGCACGAACAGCTCCAGCGTCAGGTTAGGTGAGAACGTGATGTTGAAGCGCGTGTTCATCGCGATCGTGTTCTGCACCAGGTCGGCAAAGACGTAGCGGTTACCGTAGAACGCCGTGGCCGTCGGGTCGGGCACCGTCGTCACGTACTGGGAGCGGTTCACATCGTGACTCACCGAGGGCCCGAGCGAGAGCGACAGGTTGGAGGCGGGTCGCAGCTGCACCGTGAGACTCGCTGAGGGACTGCAGTCGCCGTCGCGGTTGCAGCCCAGCTCCGCGGATCCGCTCAGCACGACGTTCTTGCGGGAATCGGTGGAGACGTTCGTGGACCAGAGGTCAACCCCGGGCCGGCGCAGCACCGGCCCACCGCGGCTCAGCCGGTCGTCGAGCACGCTCGGCCAGTGGATCCAGAACGCGTTGATGTCCCAGTAGTTGTGCGGCTGGATGAAGCCGAACAGCTGCAGCTGCCGGTCGGTCAGATCGCCGTCGAAGTTGTACTGCTGCTGGCCGCCGGCGATGAACAGCAGCTGGCGGTACCAGCGGGTGGGCTTGGTCCATTGCGGAAAGATGTTCCCGCTCATCCACCAGTAGTCGGCCCGGTTGAGGAACGAGATGTCGTTGTTCTCGAATCCCGGAGTGCGCAGGTTGGTGGACACCTCCCACAACAGGTGCCCGGACTCCCGGGCGAACCGCGCATACGCGCCCACGCCGCGCAGCGCCGTGAGCGCGGGGTCATAGGCATCGCTCAGCACCCCGCTCGAGCCGTTGCCTCGATCGGGGCGCTGGAAGTAGCGCGCGCTCGACGTCTGCAGTCGCAGCATGGCTGCGGTGTCGCCCGACACCTGCGTGCCCGCGACCTGTGCCATGAGGCGGTACTCCCGCTTGCCGAACCACATCTCGGTTCCGAGCCCGAACGATTCGGCGTGCCGGCTCAAGCGGTCGGCCAGAAACGGGTCATCGAGCTCGCGCACCACCGACGTGCCGATGGCCCGCAGTACGGTGGCGCCGCCGCGCAGGTCCTTCGCCACGCGTGCCACGAAGTAATTCGTGAATGGCTCCACGGTGACGTCGCCGCCTGAGCCGTCGCTCCGCCGGAACGCGGCCCGCTCGCGCCGGGTGACCGCATCGAGCGCGCCGATCGACCACCCCGTGGGCGTGCGCCCGGTGAGCTTCGCGGCGCTCAGAATCGTGGTGTTGTGCGGCTGGTCGGCGTACACGCCCCCCACGACGTCCACGTTGTCCGGCGCCTGCGGCGGGCGGCCGATGCGGCGCGTATAGAACATGCCGAGGCTCGACACGTTCGAGCAGAAGTAACAGTTGAGGCTGCCGAACCCGAAGTAGCCCGCGCCCTCGACGAAGAAGGGCCGCCGCTCCTGGAAGAACGTCTCAAACGCGGACAGGTTCACCACGGCCGGGTCCACCTCCACCTGCCCGAAGTCGGGGTTCACCGTCGCGTTGAGGGTGAGGTTGGAGGTCAGCAGCACCCGCGCGTCCACTCCGCCCCGGCCGTCCCAGGTGTGCGCCTTCTGAAACGGGTCGCTCGGGTCGCTCACCGGTACGTTGGCCGAGCGCCCCACCATGTAGGGCAGGATTTCGGCTCGGCCGGGGGCGCGCCGGATTACGAGCCCCCGCAGATGTCCGAAGCGCGGTGGTCCGCCCGTTTCGGTGAGGCCCCAGAAGGACCACTGCGACAGCTCGTTCAGCCGGTTCTCCTGGCGCCAGATCTGCAGACCCCACGTTTGCTCCTCGGCGGTCGCCGGATAGCGCAACTGCGAGAACGGGATGCGCATCTCGGCGGTCCAGCCGAGCGAATCGATCGCCGTCTTCACCTCCCACACCGGGTCCCAGGAATCGTCCGAGCCGCCGCCCAGACCGTTGGCGTCACCCCGCACGCCGGAGGGATTCACCGTGAAGAACAGCCGGCCGATGTGGTCGTGATACGTGTCGAAGATCACTTCGACGTAGTCCGAGTTCGGCGTGCCGTCGCGGCGCACCAATCGGGTCCGCACGCCGGCCGCACCGAGATCGTCGAACATCCGCGCGCCCACGTACAGGGCCGCCCCGTCGAATGCGAACCGGACCTCGGTCCGCTGCGTGGCGGGCTGACCTTCGTGCGGCTGGGCCTGGCGAAAGTCGGTCGCCGGCGGTGCCGTCTGCCAGACGGCGTCGTCCAGCCGGCCGTCGAGCCGGATCTCGCCCTGGAGCGGAACGGCCCGCGTTTCCGGTGGAGGGGTCGGGTGGATGCTCTGTGACGCTACTGAGAGGGACCAGGTCGGGACGATGGCCACGCCGAGGACCGCCAGACGGATGAGCGTTCTCGACACGCGCGTGCCCTTAGATGGGGATACCTATTCCGACGCGTAGCCGCGGCGGAAGGTTGCATACCGGCACACCGCGTGCTTGCTCTACGGCGCGTCCGCGGCGGCGGCGAGACTCACCCGACTGCCGTCGGCGAAGATCACCTCGCTGGGTTGCCAGACCACCCGCAACTTGCTCAAGGGCGTGTCTCGCAGCCGCTGATGCTCAGTCCGGAACGGGTTGAACTTGATGATGCGTCCCTGCTCGCGCCGCGTCTGCCCGGGGCCTAGCGGCAGATCTACCTTGAGATGCGCGCTGTAGATCGTGTCTCCCGCGGCGTCGAGAAAAGCCACGTCACCCTGGAAGGCCCGGACAGGCTTCGTCCCTTTGTTGCGGTACGCGAACGTGAGAGAGATGTAGTCGTCGAAGCGCTCCAGGTCGGGGTCCTTCGGCAGGTAGCCCTTGCTGACCAGCGTCACGGTAAGCAGGGAGTCGAGCTGCTGCTTGCGCGCTTCCTCGCGCGCCCGCGCGGCGGCCGTCGTTTCCGCAGCGGCGCGCTCCATCCGCGCATGCTCGGTGCGCCCCCACGCCAGCAGCTCCGCGATGGTCATCGTGTCGTGAGGAAGTTTGGCGGCGAACTCGGCGTCCGCGACGATCCCCAACAGCGTACGAGCGTCGGCCAGTGAGAGCCGCACGCTGTCGGCTGCCCGGAGTACCGAGTCGAGCCGGGCCGCGGGGACGCGGGTGGCGAGGAACGCGTCGTTCCTGGCGCGCGATCGACACCCCAGCAGCGCCACGCTCAGCAGGCTGGCGCATACGATATCCATGGTCCAACGGGATGCGTGCATGCTCCGCATAGCCTCTCCCTTGAAGACCAAACCGTTCAGCGGCGCCCGAGGCCGACGTCGAGGCGTAGCGTCACCGCCGCGAGCTGCTCCAGGCGGGGGTTCGCCCCCTGAGCCGGAAAGTCGTAGCGCTCGAGCGAGTATAGTGCGCCGAGCGTGAGTCCCCGCCGCCGCAGTTGCAGCCCCGTGGCGGCAGTGACGGCGACGTCGGGTCGGGGCAACCCGCTCACCGATACCACGGGCACCAGGGCGGCACGGGTGACGCCGCTGATCGTACCCCGGGCGAACGTGAGTCGCACTTCGGCACCGACGTCAACCATAGTCCAGCCCTGCCGGGCGATCACGGATGAATAGGTGCGCCGTTGCGCGCCGGCGCGGAAGGTGAGCCAGGGAACGGCGCGCACGCCTGCCTCCACCCCCACCGCTCCCACATCCCGATCCACGGCACCCGGCGTGGCCGCGTTGAGCCGTCCGCCCTGGACGCGCAGTCCCAGCTCCACCCTCGCGCCGAGGCGCAGGCTCGCGCCGCCGCCCAGGATGGCTCCCCATGCGCGTTCCACGCCGTACCCCGCATCGACACGGTGCTCGGCCACCGACAAGGCAGCGAACGCGGTCACGGCGCGTTGAGCCACCGCCGGGCCGGCGCTGAGCGCGATAGCGACGGCCGCAAGCCGGATCGCCGGCGCCGTCGGGCTCAGGGACCCACTCCCGCCGCTGGCGACACCAGGAGAACAGTCGCGGCGGTCTTGGCGGTGTTGCGGCCCTTGATCGCGGCGTTTTGCCCGGCGCGCTCGGCGCGCCGCTGGGCGTTCACCACGATGTTCCCTGGGATATCCGGGTGGCGTCGGTCGCCGGCGAACGCCACCGCACCGGTGACGACGGCCGTTCCCGCGATCACCGCCGAGCCGGGCTTCAGGCTCCCCCCGAGATGCCGGCTTGCCAGAACGTCGGATATCAGGAGGGCCGCGCCCGCCACGACGAACCCTTTGAGCAGGTCACGCGTCGCCGCCGACGTCGAGAACTGCTCCGGAAGCAGGTCACGAGCCGTGAACTCCGGCAGCGTATCCTCGAGCGGAGCCACTTCGTGCCGGATCTCAAAGTAGATGACGGCCGAATCCGCTCGCCTGAGCAGTTGGCTGCTGCCGGTGACCCTGAGTTCGTAGCGCCCCGGAGGAGCCAGGTGGCGATCCGCCAACAGGCCGTCCCAGGCGACTTCACGCGGCCCGTCGTTTACGCCGCGAAACAACGACAGAGCGGAGTCCGAGCTGACCGGACGCACGGCGATGTCGACGGACCCAGCGTGCGTCGTCACGACGGCGAAGGTCAGGCGTTCCGTCCGCGGGTCGATGCGCGCCGGGGCGACCGGTCGCACGGCCACGGCGAACGTGAGTCGCCGGGCCTCCCCAAACAGGCGGAGCTGCGCGGGTGTGAAGACCGCCGGATCGAGGTCCGCGAACGGGTCTCGCTCGATGGCAGCGCGGAAGTAGAGCGTAGCGGAGTCGCGCTTTCCCACGAGGGCGAGACAGGCTCCCAGGTACTTGTAGGCATCCACCCGTTGGGCTGCCGTCACCTCGAACGGCCAGTTGGGCGACACGATTTGGCGGAGCAACGGCAGCGCGCGCTCCACGTCCAGGTGCTCGTAGAACTCGGACGCTTGCTGGAGCAGATCTTGAGTGCTGCTCTGCGCCCCGAGGCGCGGGACAACGCTGCCCGTCAGCCCGAGGAGCAGGACGAGATGCTTCACGTGCCACCGTCACGGCTGCGCAGGGCAATGCGCCCGAGTCGCAGCGTCTCGCCCCGCGGCACCACGATGCTGGTGTCGAACGTCTGGTAGCCTGGCGCCCGGACGCGCAGGCGGCGGGGCCCCGCCGCGACTTCCTGATCGAACACGCTCCCGACCCCGAGCCGGCGGTCGTCGATCAGGATCTCGGCATCGGGAGGGCTGGTGAGCATTCTCAGCTTTCCCGTGGGGCTGGCGGCGCGTGGGCTGGGGGGCGTTGCGCTGGGCGGCGGTGCGGCGGGCGGAGGCGCGGCGCTCGAGCCCGGGATCGCGGATGGTGCCGCGGTGCCGCCGGCACGGCTGATCCACCAGGCCGCTCCGACCGCCAAGCTGGCGACGGCGCCGACCGCCGCCAGCCCAGCGCGCCGTCCCGACGGCCACCGGGACGGGGGTGGGGCCGGAAGGCTCATGGCCAGGGTAGGGCCTTCCGGGAGGGCCGGGAGCCCGCGGGTGGCGATCTTTGCCACTGGCGAGCCGGCGGCCAGCGCCCGCAGCGTCCGCTCACACTCCCGGCGATCCGCTTCGGAGAACGGGATCGCCTCGACCGCGGCAAGCATGTCGCGGGTCGACGCGTAGCGGGCGCCCGGCTCCTTGGCCAACGCGACGTGCAGCACGTCGATCAGCGCGCTCGGCACATCGTCGCGCACCAGCCGGACGTCCGGCACGGGCGTGAAGAAGTGGTGGTGCATGATGCCGGCCAGCGTGTCGGCCTGGAATGGCACCGCGCCCGTCAACATTTGAAAGGCGACGATACCGAGCGAGTACTGGTCGCTCTGCGGGCCGGCCCGGCGGCCGGAGCACTGCTCCGGGCTCATAAAGGGAGGTGTGCCGATCACGGTGCCGTCGGCGGTGAGGGTCACGTCCGATGCCCGCAGCGCGACGCCGAAATCGGACACCATGACCCGCCCGTCTCGGTCGACCAGGATGTTCGCGCCCTTCAAGTCCCGGTGCACGATCCCGCGGTCGTGGGCGTACGCGGCCGCGCGGGAGGTCCCGCGCAGCACGTACACCACCACCGGCACGGACAGCGCGCCTTGTGCTTCGATGATGGCGTCGAGGGACCGCCCTTCGATGAACTTCATCGCGATATGTAGGACCCCGCCGATCTGCCCCACTCGATACACGGGAATGATGTTGGGGTGGTCGAGCTCGGCCACCATACGCGCTTCGCGCTTGAACCGCTCGACCGCCCGGGCGGTGAGCCCGAGGTCGGGGGGCAGGATTTTCAACGCGACCGTGCGGCCGAGCCCGGCCTCGGTCGCCTTGAAGACCACCCCCATCCCGCCGCGCCCCAGCTCGTGCTCGACCTCGTACTCGCCGGCGAGCACCATCCGCACGCGCCGCAGCAGCTCGTCCTGGTTCTCGACCGGGAGCACCAACGTGGCCTCGAGCGGGTCCGAGGTCCGGGTGCCGCAGCGGCCGCAGAAGCTCGCGTCCGGCGCCACGTCGGCGCCGCACTGGAAGCACTTGCCTTTCACGGTCTCACGTGGATCGGCTGGTTGAGCGTCGGCGCTGTCGCCGGATCGGTGAGCATCGCGCTTTCCAGGCGGATCGTGAGGGTCGCGTTGCCCGGGTTCCGACCGATCAGCGAATCGCGTCCGGGGGTCAGAGCGACGATGGACGTGTCGGATGACGTGATGTTGAGGTGGGGCCGGGACAGCGTCGCGTCGCCGACCTCAACGATGACGGTGAACGCGACCGTGGAGTCGCGCGTCACGAAGGCGTCGCCCTGGTACACCAGGGTCACCGCCTCGACACCGCTCGACTGAAACACGTCTACGAGCCCACAAGCCACCGCAGCCATCGCGAGGAGAACCGCGAGCACTAGCCGCGGCGCAGCACGAGAAGGCCGCATGGCACAATACCTTACGACAGGTGCGGCCTACAAATTGGGAGTCGGCAGGGAGATTGCAAGGGAGGCGGTTACCCCGCCTGCGGCCTGGGCTGCCCACCCCCTTGCGCGCGTTGCTTGGTGAGCGACCTCACTTGCGGGGGATGGTCGAAGGTGAATCTTGCTGTACTCCTCCAGGAACTGCTCGTGCGCGTTTGGGAAGACGTCATCGCACCCCTGCTGCGGGCGCTACACCTCGGCAGCACCAGGAACAAAGTCCTGGTGTTTGCGGTGCTGGCGACGTTGATTCCAGCGCTCGCGACGACGTGCGTGTCGTACCGACAGAATCGGCGGTCGCTCAGCGACCAGACCGACCAGGAGCTGCGCAGCGCGAGCTCCGAGGCGGCCCGCGGGACGGATCTGTGGCTCACCGAGCGGCTCGACGACCTGCGGGTAGCGGCGAGCTCGTACCTCGTATCGGAGAACCTCGCCAAGCTCACGGGTAGGGACGGCGCCCGAGCGCTGGCGCGGCTGCGCGACTACCTCAACTCGGTCCGCGAGCGTTTCCCGGACCACGAAGCGCTGGTGGTCATCGACCCAGGCGGACGGGTGGTCGCGAGCAACAGCGGGCGGACCGGCGGCGTGCGGCTCGCCCCGGACGGGCTGACCAGCCTCCGAACGGGCGACGCCTTGATCGGCGAGGCGTACTGGGACGGGGTGCTCGGCAAGGCTGCGATCGTGCTCGCCGTACCGATCCGCCAGGCGGATGGCCGATTCATCGGCGCGTTCACCGCGAAGATCAATCTGCACGCCGTCACCGATATGCTGCAGCGGCTCTCCCCAGACGAGCCGCGCGACGTCTACCTGATGACGGACCAGGGCAGGCTGGTCATCCGGTCCCGGCTCAGCTCCGCGGACCTGATGCGCACGAGACTTCCGGACACGACCACGCGCGTCCTGTTCGACGGGGAAGGCCAGACTGTGGTGTACAGGCGCGCCGACCGGCGGGAAATGGTCGGGGTGCTCCGACGGGTGCCCCGGCTGCGTTGGGCGGCGGTCGCCGAGCTGCCGCGGGCGGAGGCGTTCCGCCGGGGTGGCCAGCTCCGGGACCTCACGGCGTTGATGATCGCCGCGCAGTTCACGGGGGTCGGGCTGATGGCCTACGTCCTAGTCCTGCTCGTGTTGCGCCCGCTCGCGCGGCTCAGCAGCGCCGCCGCGACGGTGGCCGCCGGGGATCTCACGGTCGATCTCCCGGCGGGCGGCGCGGGCGAGGTGGGCTACTTGACGCAGGTGTTCAACCGCCTGGTCGCACGCCTGCGGGAGCGGGAGAGCCAGGCCGAGCTGGAGCGGCTCTCCGTCACCGACGCCCTCACTGGCTTGTACAATCGGCGGCACCTGATGGACACACTGTCGAGCGAAGCGCAGCGGTCGCGGCGACTCAGACGCCCGTTCTCGATCCTGTTGGCAGACGTCGATCACTTCAAGCCGTACAACGACACGCACGGCCACCTCGCGGGCGACGCGGCGCTCGCGAAGATCGCTGAGATCCTGCGGCAAACGACGCGCGCGGTGGACTGCGTGGCGCGCTACGGCGGCGAGGAGTTCCTGGTGGTGCTGCTCGAAACGACGACCGCGACCGCCGCCCTGGTCGCTGAGCGCATCCGCGCCCGTGTGGCGGCCGAGCCGTTCGACGGCCGACGGATCACGGTGAGCATCGGCGTCGCGGAGTGTCCGGCGCACGGCGATACGCCGGAGACGCTCATCGCCACCGCCGACGCGGCGCTGTACGAGGCGAAGGACGAGGGCCGCGACCGCGTGGTGGCCGCGGGCGGGAAGCAGGAGCGGGAGAAGGAGAAACGGCGGCGCAAGGGCGAAGCTTAGCCTCGCCTCAAATCAGCGCGGCTTGATGAACGTGCCGTCGCGCAGCTCGGCGTAGGCGCGGCGCAGCTCCGCCTCGGTGTTCATCACGATCGGCCCCTGCCAGGCCACGGGCTCCGCGATCGGCCGGCCTGAAACGAGGAGGAACCGGATCCCGGCGTCGCCGGCCTGAACCGTGATTTCGTCGCCCGAGTCGAACAGCACGAGCGAGCGATTGCCGGTCTCGTCGCGACCTTCGGCCTCTGTGCCCCCTTCCCCTACCCACTCGGTGCGCACTCCGCGGGGCGGCGACGCGTCACGGAACGTGCCGCTCCCCTCGAAAATGTAAGCGAAGGCGTGCCGCGACGACTCCACCGGCAGGGTCTTGCGCACCCGCGGCGGGACCCACACGTCGAGGTAGCGCGGATCGGCGGCGACGCCGTCGACGGGGCCGGTCTTGCCCCAGAAGCTCCCGCAGATGACCCGCACGCGCGTCCCGTCGTCGTCCACGACCTCCGGGATGGCGCCCGCCAGGACGTCCTGGTAGCGCGGCCGAGTCATCTTCAAGGAGGACGGCAGATTGGCCCACAGCTGGAATCCGTGCATCCGTCCCCGCGGGTCCCCCCGCGGCATCTCCTGATGGAGAATGCCGCTGCCCGCCGTCATCCACTGCACGTCCCCGGCGCCGAGCGTGCCGCGGTTGCCCAAGCTGTCGCCGTGGTTCACCGTGCCGGCGAGGACATAGGTGATGGTTTCGATGCCGCGATGGGGGTGCCAGGGGAACCCCGCGAGGTAGTCCTGCGGGCTCTCGTTACGGAAGTCATCTAACAGCAGGAACGGGTCGAACTCGCCGGTGTTCCCGAATCCGAACGCCCGGCGCAGCTTTACGCCCGCGCCTTCGATGGTGGGCTGCGACTGAATGATCGACTTGATCGGCCGGATGGACATGGCGCCTCCTGCGCTACGGTGGGAACGTAGCCCGGGTGCCCGATGTTCCAGGACGGCCGGCTAGTCCGGTGCCTCACTCCAGCGGTCTTCTCTCCTCTCGTGTTCGCCGGCCACCACGCGCCAGAACGCCGCGAACACCCGCTCGCACCACCAGCCCCGGCAGTCGGTCATAGCCTCGAGTGCCTGCGCCGCCGGGAGCGGGGGCGCATAGGCCCGCGGGTTGGTCAGCGCATCGTACACGTCCAAGATCCCGACGACCTGCGCGGAGAGCGGGATCTCGTCTCCTTTGAGTTGGTCGGGATAGCCGCTGCCGTCGTATCGCTCGTGGTGCCAGCGGATGATCGGCTTCAGGTCCCAGGGAAAGTCGACGTTCGCGAGCAGCTCGATCCCCCAGACCGGGTGCATTTGCACGACGGCACGCTCCTCGTCCGTGAGCGAGGCGGGCTTGTGGAGAATCTCGTGCGGGATGCGCACCTTGCCCACGTCGTGCAGATAGGCGCCGAGCAGGATGGTCGTCTCCTCCTGCTCGTCGAGCCCCAGGGCCCGCGCCACGGCGACCGCGTTCCGCGCCACGCGCTCGCAATGGCCGAACGTGTAGCCGTCACTCGACTCGATTGACTGACCCCACTCGCGCACGACCGCGAGGTACGTGCCTTCGAGCTCCGCCACTTTCCCGCCGACGTGGACCAGGTCCACCCGGGCATCCAAGCGGCGGAACAGGCGGTATGCGGTGTTGAGCAGCCGGAGCGCTTCCTGGTTCCGCCCCATCGCTTGGTACAACAGCGCCAGCTCGCGGGAGGCCTCCGCCTCGTTGAGTACGGAGCCCGCGCCGACCGCCAAGTCGATCCCCGAGCGGAGGCGCGACTCGGCGAGGGTGAGGCGACCCGTCTCGCGATACGCCATGCCGATCACCCGGTAGGCGTCCGCCTTGGCACCGCGCACGCCCAGCTGATCGAACAGCGCGAGCGCACTCTCCGCGCTTTGCCGCGCGTTCTCGAACCGTTGGCGCGCCACGTCCACCTCGGCGTGATTGACGAGACAGAGCGCCTGCAGGTACACGTCGCCGACCCGTTCGGCGAGGGCCCGACTCTCCCGGAAGTAGCAGTCCGCGGCGTCGAACCGCTCCCGGTCCGCGCTGACCATCCCCAGGTTGTGATAGGCGATGGCACACCCATGGTCGTCCCCGCACTCGCGGTACGCCGCGAGCGAGCGCTCATAGCGCGCCAGGGCCTCGCTCAGCTCGCCCTGGATGTTGGCGACGATCCCCAGGTTCTGCTGCACACGCGCGCGCAGCTGACGGCTCGAGCCACCCAGCTCCAGCGCCTGCATGAACGTCTTGCGGGCATCCTCCAAAGAGCCCGTCGTCACATCGAGCCCGCCCAGCGTGTTGAGCGCTTCAGCCGCGAGCCCGTCGTCGCCGATCTGGCGCGCCACGTCGTAGCTCCGACGGCACAGCTCGCGGGCCCGGGCGGGCTCGCTGCGATGGTGGCGCTGCACGGCCAGACGTCGCAGCGCCTCCGCCAACAGGGCGTGCTCCCCGTCCCGCTGCGCCGCCTCGATCGCCGACTCGTAGCGCTCAATCGCCTCCGGAATGCAACCGGCGCGCTCCTGCTCGCGGGCTGCGTGGAGCAAGTCGGCGGCCCGGCAGAGCGCGCCGGAGAGCCCGACAAGAGGGGTTACGCTTGCCTCACCACGCGATGGCATAGTCGGAAAAGTGCTGCAACTGCCCCGTGACCGTCCCCGTGAACAGGTCGTCGACGCTGGGCAGGTACTCGAGGATCTGCAGCGCGTCCGTGGTGTGCACGATGTACTTTGGCGCGAGCGACCCGAGCAGGTTGCAGTTCGCGTAGCTCATCGTGAGGGCCACGTCGCGACTGAACTGCAAGCCCTCCGGCTGGAACTGCACCACGTTCACCGAGTCCGACGGTACCACAGCGGTGATGGTCGTCGGGAGGGCGAGCGCTCCCGCGGGAATGGCCAGCGCGTGCGGCCCGACGCGAATCGTTCCGCCGTCCGGCCCGATCGTCGCGGTGACGGAGTCGTACGCGAGCGGCGAGCAGGTGAGGAGGCCGCCGCCCTCCAGCAGCGAGGTCCCCAGCAGTGCCTGCCGCGGCGGCACGGGCGGAGCAACGCCCACCGGCGACGGCTCGCCGCAGCTCAACACGACCACGGTGGCAGTGCCGAACAGCGTGGCGAGCGAGAGACGCGTGACCTTCATGAGCTGGCTCTCCCCGGATCAACCGCGAGCCCGGAGGGAGTAGTGCGCCCCGTCGCTCCCCCGCCTCGATCGGTGGTCGTGGTCAAGTCGAAGCGTCGCACCCACGGGGAGCCGGGCTCCGGCCTGCCGCTGCGCAGCGCCGTAGTAGCGCGCAACAGCAGCGCGACGGGATCAAGCGGCGAATACTTGAGGTTGCCGACCGCATCGTAGCCGACTCGAAGCGTTGACCCCGGAGCCACGACGCCCCCGCCAAGCGTCTCGCTCAGAGCGGCGGCGATGCGCTGGGCGAGCTTCACCGCACCCGCGTGATCGGTCGCGGGCGCGACGATGGCGAATTCGGTCGGACCCAAGGCCCCGACGACGTCGGACACTCGTGCCGCACGCGCGACGACGCTTCCGGCCCGTGGGTCTGCGGGGTCCGCCTCCAGCGCGAACACGATGCAGGCCAGCGCGCCGTTCTGCCGCGACATCAGCGCTCCCAGCTCCCGCGCTCGCCGCGCGAGGCTGGCCCGACTGTGCACTCCTGTCGGAGCGTCAACCGGGCCCTCCGCGAGGGTCGCATCGAGGTTCCGCTTCGCCTGCACGTAGGTTTGGAGCTTGACCAACAGCTCGTCCGGGTCACCCGGATAGCGGAGAAAGTCCCAGGCACCCGCGTGCAGCGCGGTCACCCGCTGCTCGGGAGTCGGCCGGTCGGGCGCGAGAACGAGGATCGGCACGTTACTGCCGATGTGCAGGTCATTGTCGAACAGCCAGCCGGCGATCGCCGAGATGTCCGGCAACTCGACCCCGAGGATGATGACGTCCGGGCGCACGTCACGCGCCTGCGCGAGGGCGAGCATGGCGGTCGGGGACTGGACCACGACGTAGCCATTCGTCTCGAGCGCACTGGTCAGGGAGTGGACTCGAGCACCCGCGATGAGGACGACCGGCGGCGCGCTTGGGGGATCCATGGGGCCTACCAGTCGTGCGGCAACAACCGGGCCCGGACAGGAGAGCGCCGGCGTTTCGGACCGTGCCCCGGCCGCCTGGCGGGTGAGCGGCTCGCATTGCCACATGTGTGGCGTAGCCGCAACGAGACGTGTTTCGCAGCCCCAACGCGTGGCACGCGGCATGCGACACACCTATGTTGGTTTCTGGACGCTCCTGATTCACGCTCGCTCGCGCATCAAAGGGGGTGGCCCCCGATCGTAGAGCACAGCGACGACGTGATCGGCCTCGGGTCGGCCGACGCAACCAACTTGCCCGCCAGCAACGCGCGCGGTCCAACGAATCTATGACTGCCACGCTCTCGCGCGGACTGGAGCAGCGGTGGCAGGAGGTGTTGCGCCGGGCGGCCATCGCCCTCGAGGGGCACGGGGTCGGTGTTTGGGAGGCCGACGCACGCGATCGACTGCATCTCCTGGCCGCCAGCTCCGCGGCGGACGTTGCCGCTGGCGCCGCCGCCGAGCTGAAGGCCACGTTGCGCGACCTCGGCGAGCTGCAATCGCCGCGCAAGCCCCGCCGCTGGGTGGTGAGCCGCGTGCGGCAGCAGCGCTGGTGTATCGCGCCGGTCCGCCGCGAGCCGCCGCAGCCCCCGCCAACCGGAATCGAGCGGCGGGGCCGAGAGCGGATGATGCTCGAGCTCGCCGGGGTGTGCATCGGTCTGATCGACGACCCGGAGCGCCGGGTGCAGGAGCTGGAGCGCGAGGATTGCTTCGAGAACGCGCCCGTCGGCCTGCGGTGGACGGCGGCGGACGGCACGATTCTCGGCGCCAATCAGACCGAGCTCGACACGCTGGGCTATCAGCGCGACGAGTATGTGGGTCGCAATCTCGCCCAGTTTTATGTCGATCCCCAGGCGGCCGCGGATGCCCTGCAGCGCCTGCGGACGGGAGAGACGCTCCGTAACATCGAGACCCGAATGCGCCGCCGCGACGGTTCGATGCGCCACAGCCTCATCAGTGCGAGCGGGCTGCTCGCAGGCGGGCAGCTCATCCACGCCCGCTGGGCCACGCAGGACGTCACGGAGCGCCAACTCGCCGAGCAGGCCTTAACACTGTTCAAGGCCCTGGTGGAGTCAGCCGACGACGCCGTCATCGGCAAGACGTTGGACGGAACCATCACCAGCTGGAACCCGGCGGCGGCACGCCTGTACGGGTACTCCGCCGAGGAAGTGATCGGGAAGCCGATCGCCCTGCTCGCCCCGCCCGACCGCGTCGACGAGCTCCCCGGGATACTGGAACGCTTGCGGCGCGGCGAGCGGATCGAGCGTTACGAGACGACCCGGGTGCGTAAGGACGGCACGCGCGTAGAGGTGTCGCTCAGCGTCTCACCGATCCTGGACCCGCAGGGTCGCCCCATCGGCGCCACGTCGATCGCGTACGACGTCACGGCGCGCAAGCAGGCCGAGCAACAGCTCGTGCATGGAGCCCTCCACGACGCCCTCACCGACCTGCCCAACCGAACGTACTTCGTCGAGCGGGTGTCTCAATCGCTGGCGCGCGTGCGGCGCGATCCCGCGTACCGGTTCGCCGTCCTGTTCCTCGACTTCGACGACTTCAAGGCGGTGAACGACAGCCTCGGTCACGCAGCCGGTGACCACCTGCTGGGGGAGATCGCGGGCCGGCTACGGACGTGCGTGCGGCCCGGCGACGTCGTGGCGCGGCTCGGGGGCGATGAGTTTACCCTGCTGCTCGAGGAGATCACTGGACTGCCCGACGCGGAGCACGCGGCGCGGCGCATCCAGGACTCGCTCGCCACGCCGTTTTCGCTCGAGGGCCGCGAGATCCTCGCGAGCGCCAGCATCGGCGTGGCGCTGAGCGACCCTGACCACGGGCAAGTCCAGGATCTGCTGCGCGACGCCGACCTCGCCATGTATCATGCCAAGCAGCAGGGGCGGGCGCGTTTCCAGGTGTTCGACGTGGCCATGCGCGACTCGGCCGAGGCCCGCTCCGGCATGGAGGCGGACCTGCGGAACGCCCTCGAGCGCGATGAGTTTCGGCTGGTCTTCCAGCCCATTGTGGAGCTCGAGAGCGGCCGCGTGCACGGGTTCGAGGCGCTGCTGCGCTGGCATCACCCCAAGCGCGGCGTGATCCTCCCGCTCGACTTCGTGCCGCTGGCGGAGCAGACCGGGCTCATCATCCCTATCGGCCGCTGGGTACTCCAGGAGGCGTGCCGGCACGCGCGAGGCTGGCAGGAGACGTTCCGGGCCGCTGCTGGGCTGCGGATCAGCGTGAACCTTTCCGCCGAACAGCTCGGGCACCCGCGCATCGTGGAAGAGGTGCGGACGGCCCTGCAGACCGCGGGACTCGCGCCCCCTTGCCTGTCCCTCGAGATCAGCGAGCGCGTGCTGATGGAGAGCGTCGAGTCGTCGACCACCCCGCTCGGTCAGCTGCGGGGGTTGAACGTCGAGCTGCACATGGACGACTTCGGCACCGGGTACTCGTCACTCAGCTCCTTGCCGCGCTTCCCGCTCCAGGGGATCAAGGTCGATCGCTCCCTCGTGCACCGCATGGGAGCGCGCCGCACCGACCTGGAGATCGTGCGCTCGATCGTGGACCTGGCGGGCAACCTCGGTTTGGGCGTGATTGCGGAGGGCGTCGAGACGGTCACGCAGCGCGCGCGCCTCATCGCGTTCGGGTGCCGGCTCGGGCAGGGCCAGCTGTTTGCCAAACCGCTCGAGCCCGCGGCAGCGGGCGGCCTGCTCGCCGAACCGGAAGAGTCGGACCGCCGCATCGCTTGACGGAATCCCGCTGCTCTGAGATGATGAAGCACCACCGACAGGAGGAGGTCGACGCATGCACGCCAGGTACGGACTAGCCATGGCTGCCGTGTTGCTCTCACAGTCGCCGGGAAACGCCGACGTCAAGACCCGGGAGCTCGAATACCGGCAGGGCGAGACCGTCCTGCAGGGATTCATCGCCTGGGACGACGCCGCGCGAGGCAAGCGCCCCGGCGTGCTCGTCGTGCACGAGTGGTGGGGGCACAACGAGCACGCGCGCAACCAGGCGCGGCGCCTCGCCGAGGCCGGTTATGTCGGCCTCGCGCTGGACATGTTCGGCAAGGGCAAGGTCGCCACCCACCCGCAGGATGCGCAGGCGTTCGTGAACGAGGTGACCAAGGATCCGGCGGTGCTTGCGGCCCGGTTCAACGCCGCGCTCGAGCAGTTGAAGCGCGATCCCCACGTCGACACCACGCGCATCGCGGCGATCGGCTATTGCTTCGGCGGCGCGGTCGTGCTGGACATGGCGCGCGCAGGCGCCCCGCTTGGCGCCGTCGTGACGTTCCACGGGGCGCTCGCGACGAAGACGCCTGCGCAGTCCGGGAAGGTCAAGGCCCGGGGTCTCGTGCTGACAGGCGGCGCCGATCCGTTCGTCCCGCCCGAGCAAGTGGAGGCGTTCAAGCGCGAGATGCAAGCGGCGGGCGGGCGGTTCGAGGTGATTTCGTATCCCGGCGCCAAGCACGGCTTCACCAACCCCGACGCGGCGAAGTACGGCATGCCGCAGCTCGCCTATGATGCCGACGCGGACCGCCAGTCCTGGACGGCGATGCTCAAGCTGTTTAAGGAGGTGTTCCCCTAACGGCCGCCTTCAGTCGCCGCCACAGGGTGGTGCGGCTGATGCCGAGTCGGCGGGCGGTTTCCGCGCACTTGCCACCCGTCTGTTGCAGGGTCTCCTGAATTGCCTGGCGCTCTTGGTCGGCCCACCTTTGACTGGACTTCTGAGGCACGATAATCACCTCGCCCAGTACGCCGTCTCCCAGGCGCAGCGGCACGGCGCGCCCGCCCCGCGCCATGAACTGCGATGGTGTATGCGGTTGTGGCCGCGTGGCCCGCGCCGCCGCGTTCAGGTAGAGCGTGCCGCCGCGCGCGTCGACGATCACGATCGCTTCGTCCCGCGCGTCGAGCACCGCGCGCACAATGAGCGACAGCTCCCGCATACACGCGCAACCTATCGGGAGCCCGCATTAAGAATCAACGAGCTTAGCTGGCGATTGATGCTAAGAGTTCACAAAGACCGGTCCGCGGGGAGCCGCAGCTCGAAACAGCTGCCGCCGCCCGGCCGCGCTGCGTACGCGAGCGTGCCCCCCTGCAGCTCCGCCAGGCGCCGCGCGATCGAAAGTCCAAGGCCGGCGCCGCCGCCGTCGGCGGGAGCGCCGGCCGGGCGGTAGAACGGCTCGAAGATGCGGTCGCGCTCGGCCATAGGGATGCCCGGACCACGGTCGGCCACGACGAACACCAGGGCCGCGCCGTCCCGATGGACGGAAAGCTCGATCGGCGACGCCGGCGGCGTGTAGCGAACGGCGTTGCCCAGCAGATTGCTCAGGATGCGCAGCGATTGGACGAAGTCGAACCGACCGGCCAGGGCCGGCTCGGTGAGGTCGACGTTGGTCTCGACCCTCCGATCCTTCAGGACTCCGGCCATCTGCCGCATCGCCGCGCCGACCAGATCCTCCGCGGTGTTGACCTCGGGATGCACGGGCATGGCCCCGCCCTTGAGGCGAGAGAGATCGAGCAAGTCGGCGACGAGGTGACCGAGTCGGTCCGCTTGCTCCTCGATCGCGAGCGCGTTCCGGTCACCGCGGAGTGCGCCCTCCTGAGCGAGCGCCTTGATGGTCGTCAAAGGAGTCCGGAGATCGTGCGAGACGGACGCCAATACGACGTCCTTGAGGCGGTCCGCCTCGCGCAATGCCTCCGCATGCTGCGCGGTTGCGACCAGCCGCGTCCGCTCCACGGCCAGCGCCGCGTAGTAGGCGAGCGCGCCCAGAAAGCGCTGTCGCGCCGGATCGAGCGCGATCGGCCTTTCATCGGCGAGGTACAGCACGCCCACGGTTCGCCCGTGCGCCCGGAGGGCCGCGAACACCGTGCGCTCGTCGGCAGCGCGGCTGTGTAACGCCGCTCCGGACGCGCTGTCTTCTGCGTGGTCAAACGTGCCTGTGGCCTCCGCGAAGCGGCGGAGCTCATCGCGGTCCGGCAGGGGCGGTTCTGCCGGCGCGGCGGTCGGCGATGCCACGAGCAGGCGCACGGCATCGTCGTCCCGACCGTAGATCCGGCAGTGCGCGGTCTCGAGGGACGTGCGGATCAACTCCGCGATGCCCGCCAACGAATCCTCTGCCCGACCCGCGCTCAGGATTTCCGCGCCGAGCCGGCCGAGCGAAGCCACTTCGCCGGCTCGCCGCTCGGCCTCCGCGGCTCGCGCCCGCTCCTGCGTCAGCAGCTGCGTCGTGACGACGGCGGTGGTGAGGAAGGCCAGCAACACGATCCAGTCGAGCGGCTTGCTCACCGAGAGCGTGTCGTACGGCACTTGGAAGAAGTAGTCAATCAACAGGAACCCGGCTAACGTGAGCGCGAGACCCAGCGGTCGCCCGCCGCTCACGCTCCCGCCCAAGATGATCAGCAGATAGGTGAGGACGGCGTATACCGTGTCCACGCCGTCGCGGCGGGCTCGGAGGACGACGGTGGCCACGACGCACACGCTAACCCAGCACAGCCAAGCCCACACGTGGGATCGCGCCATGACGCGCTACGCCGGCAGCTCGGCGCGATAGCCGACCCCGGGCTCCGTCACGATGAGCTCCGGCCGAGCGGCGTTCGCCTCCACCTTGCGGCGGAGGTTGGTGATGTGAACGCGCAGGTATTGCTGGGGATTGCCGGCCGCGTCTCCCCAGACCGCGTCGAAAATCTGCCGATGCGTGAGCGTGCGTCCGACATTCGTCACGAGCGTGCGAAGAATGTCCCACTCGATCGGCGTGAGCCGAATCGGGGTGCCGCCCCGCGTGACGCGTCGGTGGAGCAGATCGATGGTGAGCCCATACCCCTCGACCACCGTCGCGATGTCGTCCACGATCGGCAGCCGCGCCCGCCGCAAGAGGGCGCGTACGCGCGCCACGAATTCCGGTGTGCTGAACGGCTTGGTGACGTAGTCATCGGCTCCGGCATTCAGCAGCTGAACCTTCTCGGCGTCCGAATGGCGGGCGGACAGCACGAGGATGGGCACGCGGGACCACGAGCGGATTTCATGGCACACATCGACCCCTCGGCAGTCCGGCAGACCCAGGTCAAGGATCACCAGATCCGGACGCTCAGTCGCCGTGATGTCAATCCCTTCTCGTCCAGTCGGGGCCTCGAGTAGCCGATCCGTCACTGCGCTGAGCGCGTGGCGCAGTGCGCGCCGAATCGGTGCGTCGTCTTCGATGATCAGCAGCGCGCGCGCACGAACGGCCGCGTTCGTCATATCGTCGTCGCTCAAGCGTGTTGCGTCCATCAGCTCGGCCGAGAGGTTACCCGGATACAATGTGAGCGGCCGGGTGCCACGCAAGGTAGCTGCGGTTGCTCCAGCCTGGGAGTTCTACCAGGCGCAGCCGCCCTGGTACCGCAAGACCGTGAACTGGTGGGTGATCAGCGCCAAGCAGGAAGAAACGAGACTGAGACGGCTCAGCCAGCTGATCAGCTACTCGGCGCGCCGGCGCACCATTCTACCGCTGACGCGGCGCCGGCGTTCACCGGCACCCGATCTTTCCCCCGCCGCTGCCGCGGTTCACGCCGCCCGCGAACGTCGTCTTGAGACGCCGGAGCGGCGACGAGAGGCTCACCGGCGACGTGCCGGCGAACGCAGTGCCCACGCCGATTGACACCGCCCACTTGGGCGAAGCCGCCGAAAGCCCGATGCTGCCGTCGAGCGTGAGCGTGAACGGCGCCGCGAGCCGATAGCCCGCGCCGGCGCCCACCACGCGGCTCAGAGCCTGCGTGGAGTCGGCCGCTCCGACGTCGGCGCCGAGCGACGCACTCGCCCACCAGCGGGACGAAACGTCGTAGCCGGCGTCCGCGCGGAGCGAGGTCGCGTGGGGCGCGCTGAGGGCCGATTGGGCCGAGAGGCCGCTCACGCTCCGGCTCGCGTCCGCCGAGAGGTGCAGCCGCCGGCTGGGCGACACTCCCGCGCCGACGTCGAGCCCCAGCGACGTATTCCCGCTGCCGAGGCCACACGCCGCATTCCCGACGGGCAGGACGAAGGTCAGCGCTGCGGCGATCACCGCTGAGCCGGGTGACGCGAACGCGTGGAGCGCGGCCGCGGACACCGGCAGGTCGCCGGCCCCGCTGCTCGACACCGAGCGGCCGCTCACCACGTCGGAGACGTGCACGACGGAGGGCATGGCGGACAAGCTCAGCCAGGGACTCGCCTGGTACTGCACCACGCCGGTGACCGCTTGCTCGGAGCGCTGATCGGTCAGCTTTACCGCACCAGCCGTAGCGCCCGCGGTGAGCGGCGACTGTGCCGCGACGGACGCGGCGCCGAGGGCGGCAAGCACGCTGAGAAACGCAGCTGCACTACGCATGGTCGATGTCCGGGCCACTGTGATGGGGATATCGTGCTCCGCACGTTAACACTCCGCCCCAGTGACCGTCGTCACCTCGGTGCTCGAACAACGTTTCAGACCGAAGCCCCCCGTGACCGGTTGCACTTGCAAGCGGTCTCTCTCGTGCGAAGCGCCAGCAGCATGGAAAGCGCGTCTCGTGCGAACCAAACCGGAGGAACCTGTGAAGCCGACATCGAACTTGTTGACCAGCGCGGTGCTTGTGTGCGGGCTCGCGCTCATCATGTACACTGCCGCGGCGGCGCAAAAACCGGCGCGCACCACGGCCCCGAAGGTGAGCCATCAGGCAGCGGGCCAGCCGGCGGTAGGGCAGTCGAAACCGAAGACCCCTCACGACTTTCGCGGCATCGCGGCGAAGCTGAACACGACGCCCGACGCGCTCGAGAGCGCCTACCAGACCGCGAAGCAGGCGAACCCCAAGTTGACGCATGGCCAGTTCGTCGCGGCCAACATGCTGGCGAACAACCTCGGCTCGAAGAACCCCAGCATCACCACCCAGGCGATCCTGGACGGCCTGCAGAGCGGCAAGAGCATCGGGCAGACGCTCCAGAGTCTTGGGCTCTCCGCCAAGGACGCGAAGGAGGCGGAACGAGCCGCCGCTCGCGACGCGAAGGAAGCCCGGACGCAAGCGCAGCAACAGCAGCCGGCGACTAAGCCGACGAACCAGTAAGGCTCAGCCGGTCGACACCAGTAAGCGGGCGAGCTCCATCCGGAGCTCGCCCGCTGTGTTGTTCAACTCCCAGGATGGTACTCGCGCTCTGTGTGGCCCGCGAGCTGCGAGCGATAGAAGTACACATCCCGCAGATTGCCCGTGGCGTAGCGTCCGGCTTCATCGTTGAAATGCGGAGAGTCGGGATGGCCGCTCTCCCCGCCGGCTGTGACCGCCTTGGCCCGCACGCTGTCGCCGAATTCCACCACGGCCACGAAGCTGTTGCCGCTCGTCCCGTACCATTTCTTGGTTCCGGGGTACGCGCGCGCCGCGAACGAGGCCAGCGAGCCCCACCGGGAGGATGTGAAGGCTACCGGAATGCTCGGTGCCGCGTCGCTGAACGGCTGGACGATGTCGGCGGTGAGACGCTGGAAGCGATTGATGTCGCCCCACGGAATCTTCCAGCTTCCGAAATCGGCCGTGAGGGTATCGGAGGCCGCGACCAGCGCCTGCAGCAGCTGCTCCGCCGTGGTCCGCTGGGCGATGTAGTCCGGCACGGCCAGCCCTGCCCGGCGGGCCTCGGCACCCACCTGCCGTTCGACATGATCTCCCCAGCATACGGCGAGGGACGTCGGGATCGATGTCGCCGACCACCGCAGGTCCCACGCGCGCAGCAGCGCGATCTGCTCCGACACCCTGGCCTTCAGCGGATCGGCCGCCGGGGTCTCATCCCACGCCCTGATCAGCGCGGGGATCGGCTTTTCGAACCACGTGAGGTAGCTGTCGAACGCCGCGCCGATCAGCGAGGTGAGCGTGAGGTCCGTCGTGTGCTCGAGCACCCGGATGGCGTGGAGTCCACGGGCGGATTCTCCGCCGGTCTCGACGTAGGCGGGATAGTCTTCCCGCTTCGGGCTGCTCGGCCCCGCCGCCGACCACGGCCAGTTGTTCGAGTTGTAGAGCCAGCCGCTCGCGGGGTTGAGCAGGTGGGGCGTCTCGTCCACCGACAAGAGGCCGCGCCACTCGGTCGCCGGGTTGCTGCCGTCCACGGGCCGGGTCCAGTCGAAGCTGGTGTCGCGCCGCGGAATGAAATTCCCGTGGAAGTACGCGATGTCGCCGTCGGCACTGGCGAAGATCGTGTTATTGGACGAGTTGGTGTGCAGGTCCATCACCTGGCGGAACGCCCGGTAGTTGCGCGCCTTGGTGCGCGTGTAGGATTGAATCAGCGCCTTCCTGGGCTCCTGCATCAGCCGGATGCTCACCCACTTGGCGTCTGCCTTGCGGATGATCGGCCCGTGGTGGGTGCGGTAGACGGTGAACGTCTTCCGGGCCATCCCGGTGGCGGTCTGGTACGGCACCGTGATCGTGCTGACCGTCACGGGCCGGTCCGCGGTGCCGTAGCGGTAGTAGTAGCGGTCCCCTTTTTTCACCACCGTTTCCAGATACTCGTCGATGGCGTCCACACCGCTCGTGGTGTGCATCCATCCCACGCGGTCGTTGAACCCCTGGTAGACGAAGAACTGCCCCCACGTCACGGCGCCGTAGGCATCGAGACCCTCGTCGCTCACGACTTGCACTTCGGCCCGGAAGAAGAACGACGTGTGCGGATTGATCAGCAGCAGGGCATGGTGGTTGATGGTGTGCGCGGGGGCGATGGCGATGCCGTTCGAACCGGTGGGCTCGGGGCTCGTCTCGCCTTCCCCGGTGACCGCCGCGGGCGCAGGGCCGTTCTCGTAGAAGGCCTGGAGCTCACGCAGGCTCACCCGCTCGATGTCGCCGCCGATGCTCCCTTCGCTGAACGTGAGCGCCATCCAGGGCTGGAAGCGGGAGATGACGCGCGGCTTCACGTCGGGATGCTTGTAGAGGTAGAAGTTCAAGCCGTCGGCCCAGGCGTTCATCAACCGTTTCAGCCACGGCGGGCTCGCCGCGTACTGCGCTTTGATCGAGTCGGGGTTGATGAACAGCTTCATCCGCAGGTCCTGGTAGATGCGGGACTCGCCATCCGCCTCGGCCAGGCGCCCCATCGCGTTGAGGTAATTGGTCTCCACCCGGTTGAAGTCGTCTTCGGCCTGAGCGTATATCAGGCCGAAGACGGCGTCGGCGTCGCTCCGGCCGTACACGTGTGGAATGCCCCAATCGTCCCGGATGATGGTGACGTGCTTGGCCTCTTGCTCCCAGCGGGCGACGTCCTGGGCCGTGGCTCGCGCGGGAGCGGGTGCCGCGAAGGCAGCGAAAAGAATGAGTGCTTTCATGATCGAAACTTGTGCGGCGGATCCACGGTAGGCCAGTTGGCGGGATTCGAGACCGGCTGAGGCCTCGGCCTCTCGGGCCTTAGCAGCGCAGCACCTCCTCGTCGCGGCCGTGCGATTCCATCTGACGGCGCACCATGCCGTAGTAGGCCCCGCTCACACTCATCAACTCGTCGTGGGATCCCCGCTCGATGACGCGCCCGTCTTCCATCAGCAGGATCAGGTCGGCGCGGTGAATCGTGGAGAGCCGATGGGCGATGACGAACGTGGTGCGGCCCGCGAGCAGCGTGGCCATCGACGCCTGAATGAGCTGCTCGCTCTCCGTGTCCAGGTTGCTCGTGGCCTCGTCGAGGATGAGGATCTGGGGACGGGCGAGAATCGCCCGGGCGATGGCCAGCCGCTGCTGCTGGCCGCCGGACAGCTTGACGCCGCGCTCGCCGATGAACGTCTCGTACTGCTCCGGCAGCTTGACGATGAACTCGTGCGCGTTGGCCCGCTGGGCCGCGTCTTCGATCTCGGCGTTCGTGGCCTCGTGGCGGCCGTAGGCGATGTTCTCCCGCACCGACCCGTCGAACAGGAACACGTCTTGTTGGACGATGGCCAGCAATTCGCGGTAGCTCCGCAGGCGAAAGTCGCGAATGTCGACGCCGTTCAGCAGGATGCGTCCCCGGGTGGGATCGTGAAACCGCGCTACCAGATCCGTCACAGTCGTCTTGCCGGCGCCACTCCGGCCCACCAGCGCGATGACGGAGCCCCCCGGCACCACGACGTCGAAGTCGCGCACCACCGGCTGCCCCTCACGGTAGGCGAACTCGACGGTGTCGAAGCGGATCTCGTCCACCACGGGCGGCGCGTCGCGTGCACCGGGCCGGTCGGGCTTGTCGTCGTCCATCGCGAGGACGTCGAACACGCGTTCCATGGCGGCGAGCGAGCGCTGCAGCTCGGAGAAGGAGTTGACGATCTGCCACACCGGTCCCAGCAGCAGGAACGTATACCACTGGAAGGCCATGATGTCGCCGATCGAGGCGCCGCCGGCGATGTTCATGTACCCGCCGTACCAGACGATGACCACGTTCACGCCCGCCTGCAGCAGGCCCCAAGATGTCCACAGCACCAGCTCCCGGCGGTGTGCGAACAGCTCCTTGCGCAGCACCGTGTGCCGCCCGACCATGTACGTGAACAGCTCCTGCAGCTCGCGCCGGAAGGCCCGGACGACGCGAATCCCCGAGAACGCTTCGCCCACCCGGCCGTCGATCTGCTCCACGTCCTTGCGGAGCGAGCGGTAGATCGGCCGGACGCGCCGCGCGGCGATGAAGCTGATCACCATCGCCGCGGGGACGATCGCCAGGGCCGTCAACGCCAACCGCCAGTTCAGCGCCAGCAGCACGGCCACGGCGACGGCCAGACGGATCAGCGAGACGGCGGGTGACACGATCGCCATCTGCAACAGCCCGGTCGTCGTTTCCACGTCGCCCGTCAGACGCGACAGGATGCCGCCCGTCTTCATGTCCCACAGCTTCGGGAGCGGGAGCAGCAGCAAGCGCTGGAAGAGCGACCGGCGGAGCGACAGCATGACGCGCACGTTCAGCAGGCGCTGGCGATAATCCCGCAGCGCGTCGCTCAGGTTAGAGAGCACGATCACGCCGAGGAACGCGGCCCCCGCCAGGTTGAGGCGGGCGAGGCGCGACGCCGTGTCTAACGTCGTGTTGAGCAGCACGCGATCGATGATGAACCGCATGAACAGCGGCTCGATCATCTGCAGCCCGGTGGTCAGCAAGGCGAGCGCGAGGAGCGCGCCAGCGGCGTACCGATAGGGGCGGAGCCAGCGCAGGTAGTCGCGCACATACGCCCGCCGCTTGCCGCGATCGAGGGGCTGGGACTCCCCCGCCGTCCCATCGTCGAGTCGCCGCTGGGTGTAGTCCTGAACAAACGCGCGATAGCGCTGACGCGAAGAGCGCGGCTGCTTGCTCATTTCGGGCTGGAAGGTGTGCCAGACCGTGCGGGGCGTCTAGTGGCCCGTCAAGGCAGAAGGGAGCTGCGCTTTCAACTGGCCGCCCGACGCGCCGGTGCCCATTATATGGCCCTGCGCTGACTCCAGGAGCGGCCGGTGCCCGATGCTCTTGCCCGCGTAGGAACGCCAGCTCTGTGCTGGCCACGCTTGAGCGGGGCCGTATGGCTGAGCGGCTGGCCGATCGCGCCACCGCCATTCACATGTACCGATTCGTCGTCGCCGTGTGGCGCAACGCCGATCCGGAACTTCGGCCTGAAGTAGAAGAGGCCGTCGCCGGGCTCAGACGGTTCGGTCAAGAGCCGCGGTAGTCTTGCTCGCGGCCTCCCGGCAGCTGCTGTTCGGCCGCGCGCCGGCCCACCGACACCCGGATCGCCGCATCCCAGGGCCTCCCTGGTTGGGGTGTCCCATAAAGGAAGCCCTCCCCGCCCTTGCGCCCCAACCCACCCTGGGGGGATATAGGGGCGCGTGTCCACCGGGGGGTCGCCATGGTCGCCGTGTCCGCTCGTCACCCGCTGCTTCCGCTCGCGCTGATTGCCGGAGTCTTGACGGCGGCGCCTGCGCAGACGCCTGCCCCCGCCCCTTCCGGCGCGACCGCGGCGTGGACCCTCAAGATGAAGGGAGACATCCGCTGGCAGCAGGTCACGCCGGCGGGCGCGCTCCTCGTCTCGACTGACGGCGCGCTCGCAGGGGTCGATATCGAGCGCGGCCAGGTCACGTGGGAGAAACCCGAGCTCGGCGGGTTGCCGGCCGACAGTGTCCGCATGGTCGAGGGGTCTCTCCTCATGGAAGCGGCGCGCCCGGGCCTGTTGTTGGTCTTTGACCCGGTGACCGGCGCGGTCGTGTTCGATTCCCGCCGCCTGAGCCTGGCGCAAATCGTCACCCGCCGCGTGCTGCCACAGAGCGGCACGCTGCTCGTCCACGGGCGGCGCGCGGCGGGGCCTCCGGTGGTGGCACTGTACGACCTCGCGACCGGTGAACAGCGCTGGGCCAACGAGGGGTTGTTCGAGCAGACGGAGCCCCAGAAGAAGGGGCTGGGCGGCCTGATGCAGCGGTTGGTGACTGCTGCTTCCGAGGCCACGGCCCTCGAGGTGCTGCAGGCAGGGCCCGAGATGATCGTGGTCCACACCCTGATGGGTCTCCGGGCCCTGGACGCGCGGTCGGGCGCGGTGCGGTGGTCCGCCGTGCTGCCCACCGCTCGCGCCGGCAACCCCGCGCGACACGTGCGGCTGTTCCCGTCGCTCGACAAGACCGACCGCATCTACGTGGGCTTCGACGATCGGCTCATGGCCTACCGCCTCGCCGACGGTCAGGCCCTGTGGTCCAAGCCCCCGACGATCGACGGCTGGGTGCACGGCATCGTGCAGCACCCCAACGGGATCATCATCCTCCCCGAATCACCGCCCGCCAATCAGGCCACGGGCAACGTGCGCATCGTGAACGGAGTCGTGCAAACGGGGCTCAACGTGGCCCGGTACGAAGACGGAACGACGATCGCCGACAAGCCGCTGCGGATGCGCGGCACCGTGACGGACGCGATGATCACCGGCGGCTCCGCCGTGCTCGCCGTGGACGCCGAGTCGCGCACCTTCGTGAACGTGCTCGACGTGGCGACGGCCAGCTTGCGCTTGAAAAAAGACGTGAAGATCAAGGGCCAGCTCGCCTACGCCGAGCTGAGCCCCGCGGGCCTGCTCTACATCTCGCGGCCCGACGCGGCGACGAACGCCGAAGTGAACGTCATCGATGTCGTCTCGGGAGAGCCCAAGTTCAAGGACGCGATCGAGAGCGGCAAGCCCTTAAGCTCGGGGGACTACAACGCCGCGCGGTACTCCCTGCACCACGCCGTCGAGGGGACGACGCTATACGTGTTTGCGAGCCACGACCACAAACTGTACGCGGTGGATCGCACCGCCGGCACCTTCCGCGCGTTGGGCGGCGAGATCAAGCTGCAGGGAGACGAGGATCCGGTCGCCATGGAGATCCGGCCGGCAGGGCTCGTCCTCATCGCGCCGCAGAACCTCGTGATCGTGACGCGTGACGGGCAGGTGAAGCAGCAGGTGTACTACCCTGCCCCGCAGCTCCCGGGGCTGTTGCGGGCGCTGTACCGGATCAACTCGGTGCGGGCCGGCTTGTACGGCGCCGCCGCCTCGGCGTACGGCGATGCCTTCGCCCAGGCGTCGCGCAACGCCACCGATTCCACCGCACGGCGCATCACCGGGCAGCTGGCGACCGCCTACTCATCGGGCGGCGCCCAGCTCGCCGGCTATTCGCACCAGGCGGCTGCGCTCGCGTCCAAGCGCTTCAAGGCCTCGCTCGCGGTCCCCGGATCGGTCTTCATGCTGACGCGCGCGCCCGACGGGAACGGCAACGTGCTGCTGCAGATCGACAAGGACAGCGGGCAGCCGCGGTCGCGGGTGGATCTGGGCAAGGAGCGCGAGCCGGTGTACGCGGTGGACGACGTCGCCGGGATGCTGTTCTTGCGGACGGCGTCGGGCACGCTGGTCGGCTACCGGCTGTGAACGCGCGGTGCCCATGCACGCCGAATCCGTTGCGAGCGAAGTGAGTTGACAAACAGCACTCCGCGCCGCGAGACTCCTCTCTAGCGCGCGTTGGGGCGCCTCCGGTCCGCGGCAAGGGAGTCACTCCCACCCACTCGGGTTCGTAGCAGCGCAGATCGAACCTTCTTCCGGCCTGTCATTCAGCGGACGTCAGGCGTATGGGAGGAAGGTATGCCTCGCCAAGTCACGCCCCGGACCACCCTCGAGAAGCTCAAGAAGGAAGCGAAGCGCTGGCTCAAGTCGTTGCGCGCCAACATCGCCGAGGCGCGTGCCCGTCTCGAGCGCGCATTTCCCGACGCGCCGCGCATCCCCACCTTACGCGACGTACAACACGCGCTCGCCCGTGAGCACGGGTTCCCTGGTTGGGCCGAGCTCAAGCATCGGCTGCCGCCGGGCAGGTCATTGATGGAGCGCTACGAGCGCGTCGCCGAGGCGCTGGTTAGGGCCTATCGGACCGGCGAGCCCGAGGCGATGCAGGTCATCTGGGATTACTTCAGTCACCTGCGCCGCTGGGATGCGATGCGGCGGTACGTGCGTCTCGATCTCGGCCGCCGCGAAGAGTCGGCCGGTCCGGACGACGACATCAGCCTTGCGGATGCGCAATTCCTCGTCGCCCGCGCGCAGGGGATGGCGAGCTGGCAGGCTTTGGCCGATTTCGTCGCTTCCCTTCCCCCCGGCCAGTCCACCATCGCGGCGAAGCCCCTGACGCTGTTCGTACTGGACGAGCACGGCGAGAAGCAAAGCGTAGGGAACGCGAGGGATTGGGACGAAGTCATCGCCCTGCTCCAAGCACATCGTGTATCGGGGCTCGATGCCCACGGCGAGATGACGGATGCGCAGCTCGAGCGGATCTCGCGGCTCGAGCACATCATCTCGTTGGACCTCGCAGGATCGCGGCAGATCAGCGATCGGGGACTGCGTTTCCTCGCCCGTCTGCCGCAGCTGCGCCATCTCAATCTGACGGCTTGCCCGATTACCGACCGCGGTCTCGAAGTCCTGCGGGAACTGCCGGCACTCGAGTCGATCGCGCTGACGTGGACGCGGATCACCGATGCCGGCGTAGCCCATCTCGCCGCGTGTGAGAATCTCCGCACGGTGAGTCTCAGGGGGACGGTGACCGGCGATGGCGCACTTCGCACGCTCACCGGCAAACGCCAGCTGTCCGATCTCGAATCGGGAAACACCGTCACCGATGCTGGACTCGCGCTCCTGCATGACTTCCCGGTGTTCAAGAGCTGGCACGGCGGAGCGGCGGCCATGAGCCTTACCAGTGCCAAGGCCCGCCCCAACCACCTGATGCTGCGCGGCTCGTTCAGCGATAAGGGTCTCGCGCAGCTCGTCGGTCTCGATGGCCTATTTGCGTTGGATCTCGACAGCACCGAGCTCGCGGTCACCGGCGAGGGCCTCGCGCCCCTCGTGGATCTGCCTCACCTCGGCTGGCTCGGGTTCGACGCCAAGGATGCCGATATGCCGTACATCGCCGGGTTACCCCAGCTGCGGTTCCTGATGTGCCAGGACACGGTGGCAGGTGACGAGGGGTTCGCCGCCTTGAGCCGCTCGCGGACAATTCAATTCATCTGGGGACGGCGCTGCTATAACCTGCGGAGCCGGGGCTTCAGCGCGCTCGCCGAGATGGTGGCGCTCAAATCGCTGTCGGTGAGCTGCAAGAACGTTGATGATGCGGGGTTGGCGGCGCTGCCGCGGTTTCCCGCGCTCGAGGAATTGATGCCGATGGACGTGCCGGACGAGGGATATCAGCACGTCGGCGCCTGCGAGCGGCTGCAGTCACTCGTGCTGATGTATTGCCGGGATACGGGCGACCGGGCCACCGAGCATATCGCGAAGCTTGCGAATCTCAAGACGTACTTTGCGAGCTACAATTTGATCACCGATCGCACACCGGCGATTCTGTCGGGCGTGGACACGCTCGAGCAGGTGACGTTCGATTCGTGCTCGCGGCTCACGAACGCGGGGGTCTCGAGGCTAGCACGGCTGCCGAGACTAAGAGAGGTGAGCCTGGGCGGGATGCCGAAGGTGGCGGCAGGTGTGGTGCGCGCCTTTCCGCCGCGTGTGAGAATGAGGTACTACGCGTGAAGGGCACCCAAGCTACGGCGCGGCGCAGGTCCGGGCGCGGAGGCATATTCATCCGGTGATCCCGCAAGACGAGAGCTTCGCCGTGGCGCTGGCCAGCCGCTACCGCCTGGAGCGCCCGCTGGGCCAGGGGGGGATGGCCACGGTGCATCTGGCCCAGGACCTGAAGCACCGTCGCAGGGTGGCCGTCAAAGTGGTCCGACCGGAGCTCGCCACGACGCTCGGCACTGAGCGCTTCCTGCGCGAGATCGAGATCGCGGCCGCGCTCAATCACCCCCACATCCTCGCCGTGCACGACTCCGGCGAAGCGGCGGGCGTGCTCTACTACGTCATGCCCTACGTCGAGGGCGAGTCGCTGCGCGATCGGCTGCGGCGCGATAAGCAGCTGCCGCTCGAGGAGGCACTGCAGCTCACGCGGGAGGTGGCCGACGCGCTGGACTACGCGCACCACGAGGGGGTCGTCCATCGCGACATCAAGCCGGAGAACATCCTGCTGCAGGCCGGACACGCCGTGGTGGCGGACTTCGGGATCGCGCGCGCGGTCACCACCGCCGCCGAGGGAACACGGAGCACCGCGTTGACCCTACCCGGGATGCCGATCGGGACACCGGACTACATGAGCCCCGAGCAGGCGCTGGGAGAGCGCGAGCTGGACGGGCGGTGCGATCAATACGCGCTGGCCTGCGTGCTCTACGAAATGCTGGCGGGGCGGCCGCCGTTCACCGGGACATCGGCCGAAGGCGTGCTGCTGCGGCATCTGACGGTCGAGGCGCCGCGCGTCACGGATCTCGCGCCCGCAGTCCCGAGACCGGTGGCCGCGGCGCTGGCCCGTGCCCTAGCCAAGGCGCCCGCCGACCGGTTCAGCAGGATGGCGGCGTTCGTCGCTGCCCTGACGGCGCCCGAAGCCCCGGCGGGCGCGCCGCCGCCCGCCCAACTCACTTCGTTTATCGGCCGCGAGCGCGAGACGGCGACCGTGCAGGAGCTGCTCCAGGGTACGCGGCTCCTCACGCTCACCGGCGCGGGCGGCAGCGGCAAGACCCGTCTCGCCCTCGAGGTGGCCGCCCGCCTGGGCTCGCAGTACCCGGACGGAGTCGCGTGGGTGGAGCTCGCCCCACTTTCGAATCCCGAGCTCGTGCCGCACCACGTGGCCGACGCGCTGGGCGTGCGCCGCGACGGCATCCGCTCGGCGGGGGACGCCCTGCTCGAGGCGCTGCGCGATTGGGATGCGCTGCTCGTGCTCGACAACTGCGAGCATCTGGTCGAGGCGTGCGCCCGCCTGGCGGAGGCGTTGCTCGTTGGCTGCCCACGGCTCCGCATCATGGCCACGAGCCGCGAGGCGCTCGGGAGCGGCGGCGAGCGCACCTGGTTGGTGCCGCCGCTCGCGCTCCCGCAGGCCGGCAAGCCCGTCACCCGCGCGGTGGCGGCCGCGAGCGAGGCGATCCGCTTGTTCGTCGAGCGGACCCAGGCGGTGCGGCCGTCGTTCGAGCTGCGGGACGACAACGCCGTGGCGATCGCGCACATCTGCCAGCGGCTCGACGGGCTCCCGCTGGCCATCGAGCTGGCCGCCGCGCGGGCCCGCGTCCTCGATCCCCAGCAGATCGCCACCCGGCTCGACGACGTGTTCGGGTTGCTCTCCGCGGGTAGCCGGACCGCCGTACCCCGCCACCGCACGTTGCGCAGCACGATCGAATGGAGCCACTCATTGCTCACTGAACCGGAGCGGATCCTGCTCCGGCGACTGGCGGTGTTCGCCGGAGGGTTCACGCTCGACGCGGCGGAGGCGGTAGCGGGGGGAGCGGGAGGGGCGATTGCCGCCGTCGACGTGCTCGACCTGCTGAGCGGTCTCGTAGACAAGTCCCTCGTCGCGCTCGAGACCGAGGCGCTCGAGGCGCGCTATCGCATGTTGGAGACGATGCGGCAGTTCGCGCGGGAGCGGCTGGATGAAGCGGGTGAGGCGGCGGAGTTGGGGCGCCGCCATGCGCTGTTCTTTCTCGCCCGCGCGGAGGCCGCGGAGCCGTTCCTCGCCAACCAGTCCGAGGGGTGGCAGGAGCGACTCGCGGGGGACCTCGGGAACCTGCGGGCCGCGGCCGATTGGTTCGAGCGGGATCGCGACTCCGTTGAAGAGACCCTACAGTTCGCCGCCGCGCTGCACTGGTTCTGGTTCGGGCTGGGCCATTACCGGGAAGCCCGCCGCCGCCTCGAAGCGGCGCTCGAGCGGGCCGGCGGCGCGCGCACCCGGGCGCGGGGACGCGCGCTCTCGTCGCTCGCGGCGTATCTGGTGCTCCAAGGCGAGCGGGTCGAGCTCCGTCCGGTGGCCGAGGAGAGCGTGGCTATCCTGCGGGAAGCGGCCGGCGCCTCGGCGGATCTCGTCTGCGCGCTGGTGGGGCTCGGGCAGGCTCGTCTGCTCGCGGGCGATCTGGAACCCGCGGCAGACGTCCTCGCGGAAGCTCTCGATCTCGCGCGGGCGGTGCGACCGCGGTACTGGATCACCTACGTGCTGTACTGGCAGGGCCGCGTGGCGCAGGTCCGGGGCGACTTCGCGGCGGCCCGGGCGGCGTTCGACGACGGCGTCACCCTCGCTCTGGAGGACGGCTTCAACCAGCCGATCGCGCACCTCGCCACGATGCGAGGCCGATTGGCCCTCACTGAAGGGGACAGCGACGGCGCGCTGGGCTGGTTCGCCGTCGCGCTCACGCCGCTCAAGCGGATGAAAAACCACTGGTCCACGATCATCCTGGTGGAAGACGTGGCGCGGATCACGGCCGAGCGGGGGGATCCGGAGCGGGCGGCCCGCTTGCTCGGCGCCGTGGCCAACTTGCGCGAGGAAGCGGGGGCCGCGCCACTGCCGCTCGAGCGCGAGGCGATGGACCGCCTCGCCGGGTCGCTCCGTGCCAACCTCGGCCCAGCGGCGTTCGTGGCGGCATTCCAGGCAGGGCAGGCGCTGAGCCTGAGCCAGGCCCTGGATGTCGCCACGACGATGGTCGGTGAACCGGCGCAAGCGACCCGGCCGGCCGACGCGTCGGTGCTGCGGGTCAACGCCCTCGGGCCGCTCGAGATCACCGTGGACGGCGCGCGACTCCCCACGACTGCGTGGCGCCACGCCAGGGCGCGCGAGCTACTGCTGTACTTGCTGTGTCACCCGGCGGGGCGCACGCGCGAGCAAATCGGTCTCGCGTTCTGGCCCGACGCCTCGCCCGCCCAGCTGAAGAACAGTTTCCATGTCGCCCTGCACCATCTGCGACGTACGCTCGGCAGGCCGGACTGGATCGTGTTCGAGGAAGAGCGCTATCGAATCAACCCGCGCCTCGCAGTGGAGTTCGACGGGCTCCAATTCGAGGCCGAGGTGCGGGCGGCACGGGGGGCGCTCGCCAACAGCGGGGACACCGGGCCGCTCGTCCGCGCCCTGGCGCGCTACCGGGGCGATTTCCTCGAGGACGCGGGCACAGAAGCAGGCGACTGGGGCCTGGAGCAGCGGGAGCGCTGGCGGCGGCTGTACGACGCGGGCCAGGTCGCGCTTGGTGAGCACGGGTTCAAGGCGGGGCGCTAGGCGTGGGTTTCCTCACGAGGCGATCGTCATCCTCGGTCGTACGCCTGCTGCAGGCCCTTGATGTCGAGCTTCTTCATTTGCAGCATCGCCTTCATGGCCGCGTTTGCCTTCTTCGGATCCTTGTCTCCCAGCATCTTGCCCAAGACGGTGGGAATGATCTGCCAGGACAGGCCGTACTTGTCTTGGAGCCAGCCGCATTGGTCTTCTCTACCGCCCGCAGACAGCTTCATCCACAGCGCATCGACTTCCTGCTGCGTCTCACAGTTCACGAACAAGGATATCGCCGGCGTGAACTTGTATTGCGGGCCGCCGTTCAGGGCGTAGAAGTCCTGACCCTCGAGTTGGAAAGTGCAGGACATCACCGACCCTTTCGGCCCGGGCCCCGCGTCCCCATAGCGCGACACGCGCACGACCTTGGAATTCTTGAAGATCGACACATAGAAGTTCATCGCCTCTTCGGCGTTGCCGTTGAACCACAGGAATGGAACGATCTTTTGCATGGTCCCCTCGCTATGAGTGAAGACTGCTCCGACCCACCGTCGATGCCAACAGGTCGGCCAGCCGGTCGTAGCTCGCCGCCACGCCCTTCTCCATACCGGACTTGAGGACCGCGTCGCGCGCCTCCTGCGACTCGTAGCGCATCGTCTGCGTGAGGGTGGTTCGTCCGCCCTGCTCGACGAGCACGAGGGTGTTGAGGGCCTCGCCCGGGTACCAAGCCTCGTCGAACCGCTCGGTGGTGACGAGCCGCTCGGGCTTCACGATTTCGCGGTAGACGCCACCCATCCCCATCGTGGTGCCATCACGATCGTGCCGCCACACCCAGCGATACGTGCCGCCCACCCGCACGTCCATCTCGCACACGGGCATCGACCAGCCCGGCGGTCCCAGCAGCCACAACCTGACCAGGTCGGGCTTGGTATGGGCATCGAAGACCAGCGTACGCGGGGCATCGAAGACGCGCGTCATCGCGATCTCGCGGTCGCTGGGCGTCGTGACTTTCAGGTTTCCCATTTCTTCTCCTTGGTCTTGAGCTCGTCGAGCAGGGCGTCGAGCCGTTGGAATCGGCCTTCCCAGAACCGGCGGTAGCGCTCAAGCCATTTGGTTGCTTCCCCGAGCGGCTTGGCCTCGAGCCGGCGCGGCCGCCGTTGCGCGTCGCGGCCGCGCGAGATCAGGCCGGCGCGCTCCAGCACCTTGAGATGCTTGGAGATCGCGGGCTGGCTCATCGCGAACGGCTCGGCCAGCTCGGCCACCGACGCCTGGCCTGACGCGAGCCGCGCCAGGATCGCCCGCCGCGTAGGATCGGCGAGGGCGGCGAAGACGGCGTCGAGGCGGCGCGTCGCTTGCATAACTGATAGGTTATATACGCGAGGTCGCGCCAGCCGTCAAGTCCGTCGCCCTGGCTCAGCGGGCGACTAGGAACCAGCGACGCGAATCAGTGGCTGATCGCGAAGAACCACGCGGCGATCACCGGCCCGCGCGGCCCGCGGCCTCCCGGCGCCGGCGGCGGCGACCCCGGCGCCGGTGCGGGCGCGGGGCCGTACTCGGGTTGGAACAGGTACGCTACGTGCTTCACCTGATCCACGCTGATGGTCTTGGCGCCCTGCATCGTCGCGACGGTGGCCACCACTGTGTACTTGTCCGGCGAATCCTGATGCACGACGGTGACGTTGCTGTCGCGCCCGGCTGGGATGTAGATCAGCTGCTGCGATGCGTCCCACCCCAGGGCGTCGACCCCGTCGCCGTTCGCGATCGTCGCCACGACCTTGCCGGAAGCGGGATCTACGACCACGGAGGTCTTGCCGCATCCGGAGAAGATGCGGTTGGTAGCGCGGTCGTACGCGATGCCCGTGGGGCCTTCGCACGGCGCGAGCGGCCACGACGCGAGCACCTTCATCGCCTTCTCATCGATTACCTGGATGGTGCTCTTGCCCTCGTTGTTGACGAAGATCTTCCCTTTTCCATCACTCGCGGCACCTTCCGGCGCATTGTCCTCGAGGTCGACCCTGCCCACGATGCCGCCCGCCTTGGGCTCGATCGCGACGACGGTGCCGATCGGGCGGCTGTGATTGGTGAGGATGATGCGATCGGAAAAGTCGTCGTACATGATGCCGTCGAGACCGCCAGTGCGAACCGGAATCTTCTTGATCACGGCGAGGCTCGAGAGGTCGAACATCGTCACCGTGGAATCGCCGCCGTTGGTGATGAAGCCGTGATGCGACGCGGGGACGAGCGCAATACCGTGCGTGCGTGGCGTATCCGGAATGTCGCCGAGCACCTTGCCGGTGGCGCCGTCGACCACCATCACGTGCGTGCCGCGGGACACGAACACGCGGCCTGTGCCGGGCTCGGCGGTGAGGTAGTCGGTGCCGCCGTCGCCGCCGATGTTGAACTTGCCGACCTTGAACGCCTGTGCTTGGCCGACGCGCGGCCAGGTCAGGGCAACGGCGATCAGGAAGGTCGGTAACCTCAAAGAGCGCTTCATACAGTCTTCGAGCCTCCTCATGTGAGTCCGAGCACCGCGCGTATCGGCATGGGGCAATGCTATCGGCGTGAGCCCTGGCCTGTCAAACGGCCGAAACCCAAGGTGATCGACTCCACCTCCACGCCGTAACTGCCCGGCGCGAGCGGGCCGCCTCCCCCGTCCTCGCGCCGGAGAGAGAGCTGCAGCCGCTCCACCCGGTCGAGCCGGGGGCGGTCGCCGCTCGCCCCCCGGCCCGCCGCGGCTCCCACCCAGTAGTTCCACTCGCCGGGGAATCCCTCCGGGAGCAACACGCCACGGCCGA
>Ga0209159_1000048_pt1 | contig 97858 bp, 81 predicted proteins | sample GraSoiAngelo_144_FD_185901 | JGI IMG/M metagenome (GOLD analysis project Ga0209159, IMG submission 185901) | Grasslands soil microbial communities from the Angelo Coastal Reserve, California, USA - 14_1009_02_40cm (SPAdes) (version 2) | ecosystem: Environmental > Terrestrial > Soil > Grasslands ...
ACACCTATGATAGTTTTGGCTTAGTGAGCGCCACGAACGCCGCGTTCCCGAATCCGTATCAGTTCACGGGCCGCGAGAATGACGGCCTCGCTGGCCTCTACTACTACCGGGCGCGGTACTACCATCCTGGCCTCCACCGCTTCCTCAGCGAAGATCCGATCGGCATCCGAGGCGGCGACCTGAACTTCTACGCCTACGTTGGAAACAACCCGCTGCGGCTCGTCGATCCGTTGGGTTTCTATGACATCTCAAGGATTGCTGGAGGTGTCGTCGGGGTCGTCCTCGGCGGCGTTGCGGTAGCTGAGTTTGCAGCCGCTGGTGGTGCGGTGGTTGGAACGCTGCCTGCGGTGGTCGTGGCCGGGGGTGTGATTCTCGGGACGCAGGTCGCTGTCACAGGCGTCGTCGACATAATCACGGGGTTCATGGATCCGGCGCCTGAGATCCCTCCGATAACTCCGATTGGGCTTACCGCGTTGCTGGTGAACGGCGGTGACGTCAAGGCGGCAAAGCAGATCGAAACGCTCTTCTCCGTAGGCAAGCTGTTCACGAAGTCGGCCGAGGGGCTGCAGTATGCCCTTGAAGCGATAAAGGCTGGGATAGAGATCTACCGCGGTGGGAAGAACGAGTCAGCCGTCCCAATGCCTCCAATACACCCAGGTGAGGGAGGCCAGCAGAATCCCGCGCGGCCCCTGGGCGGTCGGAAATGACTCCGGACCGGCCAATCGTTCGGTTTCTGCGTCATCCCGCATCTCTCTCAACGGTAGGCGTCCTGCTCTTGATTTACGGCGCGGCGGTCGGAAATGTCGCTGCGCTCCTCGGTGCAGCATGCTCTCTATACCTTGCGTGGCACTTGGGTCGCCAAGGCGCGCCCTTGAGCGACAGCGGTGGTGATCGCCCTCTTGAGCGATATCCGCCGTGGATGCGGCGTGTGGTCCAAGTCGCCCTTCTGATTGGGCTCATCTGGGGTGGTATCCAGGCATATTGGCGCCTCGTCGAGCTGGGGTGGGATCGTTTGTTCGCGCTCGGGGCTGCCGGGGGAATCGTCGGCCTCACCGGCGCAGTTCTATGGCTGGCGATTAGAGGCCTGATGAGCCGGCGGACGATGTGACATCGGTGTGCGCGGAGTATCGCTAACACCTATGAGAGCGCCGTGACGGTCCATCGGAAGTCTTGACATCCTAGACTGCGCCCGATCTCCTTGGACGTCTAAACGGTGGACGTGGTCGTGCTATTCGCCAATCGGGCGCCGCCGATCTCATCGTGGAAACTCGCATCTGGATCGGAGTCGATTTTCCGGCCAGACTCGCGGTGGGCGTTACTCTTGGGCGCGGTACTACCATCCCGGCCTGGCCCGCTTCATCAGCGAAGATCCCATCGGCTTCGCAGGTGGGGACGTGAACTTCTACGCATATGCCGGGAACAGCCCTGTCGTCTTTGTTGATCCCTTCGGGCTTGACAAGGACAAATGTGCATCCAATCCAGAAGCGACCCGTGTGTTCTTCACGGGCCTCCAATTTTCTGGACTCATTGGCGGCCTGTATGGCCCTGATAGAAGAGGGTTCGGTAAACAGGCGACCTATGGGATCGCTTGGGAACAAGGGACCCTGAACTTCAGGGTATTCAAGAGCGTCGGCACTGCGAATCTCGAGGATCCTGAGGGCGAGGTCACCGGCATCAACCTCGGGATTGGACTCGTCGTCCCACTCAGTCATATCCGAGGCAGCTTCCGAGATTTCGGAGGCGAGTCGATCGAAGAGTCGACGGGGTACGGTGTGGTTCAGTTGACTGACATTACGACGTCGAGCGGCCGACAGGGTAGATCGGGGTCCGTAAACGTTGGTCCGTCAGTAGCTGCTACGCGACTGCGGACAGTTACTACGTTCTATGGATGCCCAAGATGATGAGTGGGCCGAGATGAAACAGGTCCTGGAGCGGTTTAAGGTGCCTGAGCTTCGCCCGCTGATGATCCTGGGCATAGGCCTGGTGATGGCGGCGGTGCTACTCACCTGGGCTGTTCTTGTGCGGGCCGGATCGCCGACGTTCATTCGCAAGCTTGACCAGGGTGGCCTCTACTTAGTGATCGCGGTGCTTGGAGCACCTGTTCTCTTCTATCTGCTCACCGGCCTTGGGCTGTTATTCCCGAGCACATGGGGCTACCGGCTCCTCACGGCCTTTCTCTACATCCATCTCTTTGTGGGGTTCCCCGTTACCACAATCTTTGCCTACCGCGGGCTCTCCTACATCAAGTCTCCAAGTATCAAGGATCACTTTGGAGCCCCAGTAAGAGCGAACGAGCCCACCGCCTTATCTCGCCGCGCCAGAGTAATCATCGCCTTGATTGCGGCTACGATGATTGCGCTCTGGATATGGGTGATGCTCACGGCCTAGGGCTGTTCGGTCGTTCAGATTGCGCAATCCCTCGACGCTTGGTCTCGGCGCCCTGCGAGGTGACTCACTTCCAACCGGCGTGACTCACGCGTCCCTGCGTCGCGGCGCGGGCTTGCGGCGCAGGTGAGTTGCGGCTTTATCTTGCCCGCCCCCTCCCCCTCCCCCTCTCCGCTTCCGACATTTCCGCCCGTCCGCCGTCATGTCCGCTGCAGCCGAACGCTGGCCCTGAGCTTATGCATATGCCGACCGCGGGTCCCAGGCCACCGGTGGGAAGGAGTCTCCTTAGCCTGGTTAAGCGCGCGGCCGGGACCAACATCCCACCTCGGGACTCTTACTACGCGAGCTCGGCGGCATAATGCCTGCGCCGGGACAGATCTTGCGCGATCCGGACCAGGTCAGGCGAGGCTGCAAAGATACTGGGTCTATAATCGGCACAGGGGAGGGGCGGAGCATGAGCGCAAAGGACGCAGTGTTGAAGCTTCTAGAGACGCTGCCCGACGACGCCTCCATCGAGGACATCCAGTACCACCTGTATGTCCTCCAAAAAATCCGGGCTGGAGAAGAGGCGGCGAGCGCGGGCAACGTGGTCCCCCATGAGGAGGTGATGCGTCAACTGGCAGAATGGCTCGAGTAGTCTGGTCGCGCGCGGCGCGCGATGACCTGAAGGGGATCATCTCCTACATCCGGACCGACGCGCCCGCTTACGCCAAGTCCTTCGCCCTCCAGCTGAACCAGCGTGTGACTCAGCTCGAGACGTTCCCCGAATCGGGTCGCTTCGTGCCCGAGGATCCCACCCAGACCTATCGAGAGTTGATCTTCGGCGACTATCGTGTCGTCTACCGTCACTCCGAGGGTACGGTGACGATTGTCACCGTTATCCATGGCGCTCGGATCCTCCGGTTGTAGCTCGTGGGCCGAAGCTCACTCCAGGTATCAGGCTTGAAAATCCAGCCCGAGGTCCAGTTCGAGCTGAGGTTCGGCCGGTTTGTTGGTGCCATGTTTGGTGCCATACGCAGACGAACTCCCCGGATTCTGCACCACACTCGGCGCACTAGGCGCACTGGAACTTGCTGATTTGCCAGGAGGGAGGTGCGGGCCAGCCAGATCCGCGCTAGAATCGCGCGGGGACGTTCCGATGCGAACCTACCTCCGAGTCCGGGCCAATCGCGCCGACGAGGTCACCGGCGAGGTCGTGCGCGAGCAGCCGCTCACGCTCTGGGTGAACGGCGAGAAGTTCCTCACCCTCCTCTGCTCGCCGATCAAGCTCGAGGCGCTCGTCGTTGGCTACCTCTGGATGGAGAAGGTGATCGAGGATGCCGCCGACATCACCCGGCTCGACGTGTCCGCCGTGGACGGTCGCGCCGACGTCACGCTGGCCCGTCCGGTGGCGCTGCCGACCGAGCGGATCCTGACCTCGGGGTGCGGCGGCGGCATCACGTTCCGCATCGACCACCGGCTGTTTCCCAGGCTCCGCGCGACGCTCCGCGTAGCGCCGGAGACGCTGGCGCTCAGGATGAAGGAGCTCTTCGCCGCCGCGGTCCACTACAGGGTCTCGCGCGGGATCCACGGCGCGGCGCTGTCCGACGGGGAGCGGCTGCTCGTCGTCGCCGAGGACGTCGGGCGCCACAACGCGGTGGACAAGGTCAAAGGCGAGGCGCTCACGCGCGGGATCCCCACCGAGGGCCGCATCCTCCTGTCCACCGGCCGGGTCTCCTCCGAGATGCTGCTCAAGGCCGCGCGGATGGGCGTGCCGCTCGTCGCGTCGCGGACGTCGCCCACGGAGATGGCGGTCGCGCTCGCCGAGCAGCTCAACGTCACCGTCTGTGGGTACGTCCGGGGGGACAGCCTCAACCTCTACGCAGGGAGCGCGCTCCTGCTGGGGGAGGAGGCCATGGCGACACGGCGCTGACGGGACACGGCCCGGGGGCGTGCAGCGCTTGTCGTCGGAGGAGCTCGGACGTGCCCAGCGCGAGACCCTGGCGGCGTCGCGGATGCGCTACGGCCTCCTCGCGCGGGTCTTGTTCGTCACGCTGGATCTCCTCTATGGCCGCCGGTGGACCCTGTCGAAGTTCAAGGTCCTCGAGGTGATCGCCCGCGTGCCCTACCAGGCGTGGGAGCACGTCGCCTACATCGCGATCACCCACGTGCACCCGCGGCCCGATTTTGCGCGGCGCATCTTCGAGCGCGTCAGGGAGAGCCGGGTCCAGCAGGACAACGAGCAGTGGCATCTCCTGCTCCTCGAAGAGCTCACCGATCGCGCCGGGGTTCGCGAGGGGTTCGTCCGGTACCGGGTGGTCCCGCAGATGATGGCCTTCGTGTACTACCACATCGCCTGGCTCCTGTACGTGATCCGACCCCGCTGGAGCTACCTCCTCAACGCCTGGTTCGAGGACCACGCCGAGCACGAGTACATGCGCTACGTCGCGGAGAACCCCGCGCTCGAGGCCGAGCCGTCCGAGAGCATCTTCGCCGACGACTACGGGCGCTTCGCCTCGGTCGCCGATCTCTTCCGTCAGATCGGCTACGATGAGCGGGTGCACAAGCTCGAGAGCCTCGAGCGCGTCCCGACCGCGCGTTTCCGGTGAGGAGCCCGTGAGCGAGGACAATTCCCTCGACGCCAAGTACAAGAGCCTCCGGCGCGGCCTCCGATCCCGTCGGCGCGACGACCATGCCCTCGATCTCTTCCGGCGGATCGAGACGAATCTCGCCGACATCCGCGCCGTCGACCGGATGCTCCTCGAGCTCGGCCGCTGCTACAACCCGCTCACGAACGGGCCGATCGTGGACCTGGCCACCCGCCGTGCCATCGTCGAGGCCCTCGAGGCTCGCCGGCCCGAGGAGGCGCAGGCGCTCCTCGGCTCCTGCCTGGCTCGCTACGCCCCGCCCGACGCACCCCCGAAGGCATCGCCGCGCGAGCCGGGGGAGCTGCCGTTACCGGGCGAGCCAGGTTAGACGCGGTGCGGCTTGACGGGTGGTCGGACCATGCCTAGGATGCCGGCGATTTATCCGCCCAACTCCTGTCCAGGAGGTTCAGGCGATGACTCGAAGCCTCACCGAGCACATACAGAGCTCCCGCCTCGTGGTCGTCGAGGTCAAGCGTGCCGAGGGCCGACTGCGCGTCAGGGGTGAGGCCGACATGTGTACCGAGCTCTCGTGTTCCGAAGAGACGCTCGTGGTCACGGACGAGGACGCCAAGGCGGGTCTCGACACGCTCCACCCTGGGGACATCATCAAGATCGAACCGGCGGGCGGGCGTCCCGACAGGATCGTCCTGCTGCGCCGGGCATGGGATGAGCTGGCGAGCCCCGAGGTCTAGGGCCGAGTCGGGGACGCTGTCCGATCTGACCCTCCAATCCTGCGTGCGCAGAGGAGTGTCGCTATGAGTCTGTCGCGACGCGACTTCCTGAGATACGGCATGGCCGCGGCCTCGACCGCGGTCGCCTCCGGGGCCATCGATCTGAGCCCCGTGGAGGCGGCCGCGACGGCGCTACGGATCAAGGAAGCCAAGGCGTTTCCCGGTGTGTGCCCGTATTGCGCGGTCGGCTGCGCCCAGCTCATCTACGTCAAGGACGGCAAGATCGTCGATATCGAGGGTGACCCCGACGCGCCCCACACCGAAGGCGCGCTCTGTCCGAAGGGCTCGTCGACGTACCAGCTGTCGCTGAACGAGCGGCGGATCACCAAGTGCCTCTACCGCGCGCCGGGCGCGACCACGTGGGAGGAGAAGCCGCTCGACTGGATGATGGCCGAGATCGCCCAGCGCGTGAAGAAGACGCGCGACGCGAGCTTCGTCGAGAAGGTGCGGGTCGGCGCGCGGGACGTCACCGTGAACCGGTGCGAGGGTATCGCCTGGCTCGGGTCGTCGGTGCTCGACAACGAGGAAAACTACCTGATCGCCAAGCTCGCGCGGGGCCTGGGGCTCGTGAATCTAGAGAACTCCGCCCGGCTCTGCCACTCGGCCACGGTGCCCGCCCTCGGGGCGACCTTCGGCCGCGGCGCGATGACGACCAACCTCATCGACGTCCAGCACGCGGACGTGATCATGCCGACCTCGAACTGGGCCGAGTGTCACCCGGTCAGCTACAAGTGGGTGATGAAGGCCAAGGAGCGCGGCGCGAAGATCATCCACGTCGACCCGCGCTTCACCCGGACCTCGGCCACGGCGGACATCTGGGTGCCGATCCGATCGGGCACCAACATCGTGTTCTTCGGCGGCCTGATCCGCTACGCGATCGAGAGCAAGAAATACTTCCACGATTACGTCGTGGCGTACACGAACGCCTCCCTGGTCCTCGACCCCCAGTTCAAGACCCCGACGGACCTGGACGGGCTCTTCAGCGGATTCAACCCCGCCATCCGGAGCTACGACCAGTCCACGTGGAAGTTCCAGCTGGACGCCGACGGCTATCCGAAGAAGGACCCGACGCTTCGCGATCCGAACTGCGTGTTCCAGCGCCTGCGCCGGCAGTACAGCCGCTACACCCCGGAGATGGTCGAGCGGGTCTGCGGCATCCCGAAGGAGCTGTTCCTCAAGGTCGCCGACATCTACTGCTCGGCCTCGGGGCCCGACAAGACGGCGACGGTCTCGTACGCGCTGCAGCTCAACCAGTCGACGAACGGCGTGCAGCAGATCCGCGCCCTCTGCATGCTGCAGCTCATCCTGGGGAATATCGGGCGCCCGGGCGGCGGCGTCGTCGCCCTCCGCGGCCACTCGAACGTGCAGGGCGCCACCGACTTCGGCACCCTCTACCACATGCTGCCGGGCTACCCGGCGGCGCCGCTCCAGGGGCCGCACCCGACGCTCACCGATTACCTCGAGAAGACGACGCCGAAGGGCGGCTACTGGGTCAACAACCCGAAGTTCGTCGTCAGCCTGCTCAAGGCGTGGTGGGGGCCGGCGGCGACGACGGCGAACGACTACGCCTACGACTATCTCCCGAAGCGCGAGAAGGCCGACGCGTACTCCCACCAGCACTTCGTCGTCGGGATGTACGAGAAGAAGGTGAAGGGGTTCATCTGCATGGGCCAGAACCCGGCGGTGGACAGCCCGAACGCCAAGATGGCGCGGCAGGCGCTCCGAAATCTGGAGTGGATGGTCGTGGTCGACCTCTTCGAGACCGACACCGCCGCCGTCTGGAAGGAGCCGGGGATCGATCCGAAGTCCTCGCAGGTCGAGGTCTTCTACATCCCGGGCGCGCCGGCCGCCGAGAAGGACGGCTCGATCACCAACACGATGCGGATGGCCCAGTGGCACGTGAGGGCCGTCGAGCCGCCCGGCGATGCGCGCTCCGACGCGGCGTTCATCGTCGACGTGGGCACTCGCCTCAAGGCGCTCTACGCGGGCTCCAAGGCCAGGAGGGATCGGCCGGTTCTCGATCTGGTGTGGGACTACCAGCCCCAGGGGCCCAAGCAGGAGCCCAACATGGAGCTGGTGCTGAAGGAGTGCAACGGCTACACGACCGAGGACCTCACGGACAAGGACGGCGCGCCCCTCTACAAGAAGGGCGAGCCACTCAAGACGTTCGGCCACCTGCGCGACGACGGGTCCACCGCGTGCGGCAACTGGATCTACACCGGCATCTACCCCGAGGAGGGCAAGAACATGGCCCTCCGACGCGAGAAGCCCAAGGCGGGCGACTACCTCGGCCACGGTTGGGGCTTCGCCTGGCCGGCGAACCGACGGATCATCTACAATCGCGCCTCCGCCGATCCCTCGGGCAAACCATGGAGCGAGAAGAAGAAGCTCATCTGGTGGGACGCGGAAGCGAAGAAGTGGGTGGGCAACGACGTGCCGGACTTCAGCCCGACGATGGCGCCGGACGCGCCGCGGGCGAAGGACGGCCCGTTCAAGGGGGTCAGCGGGACGGACGCCTTCATCATGAACCCTCACGGCCTCGGTCAGTTCTTCGCGTCGATCGTGGACGGCCCGTTCCCCGAGCACTACGAGCCGTTCGAGTCGCCGACGCAGAATCTCCTGTCCAAGGTGCAGACCAACCCCTTGGCGAAGGTGTACAACATTGGCGACCTGAACAAGCTCGGCACACCCGACCGGTACCCCTACATCCTGACCACGTATCGGCTCACCGAGCACCACGCGGCCGGCATGTCGCGCCACGTGCCGTGGCTCTCCGAGCTCTTCTTCGGTCACTTCGCGGAGATCGGGCCCGAGATGGCCAAGGAGCTCGGCATCCGGAACGGTGACATGGTCACCGTCGAGACGCCGCGCGCCAAGATCAAGGTGCGGGCGCTCGTCACCGAGCGGATCAAGCCCTTCATGATCAACGACAAGAAGGTCTACCAGGTCGGCATCCCGTGGCACTGGGGTTACCAGGGTGTCATGCAGTCCGCGCGCGGTGACGTCACGAACGACCTGGTCGCGAGCCTCGGCGACCCGACGACGTTCATCCAGGAGTCGAAAGCCCTCCTCTGCAACGTCCGGAAGGAGGCGTAGCGATGGCCCGCACGCTCGCGATGTTCACGGATGTGTCGTTGTGCATCGGGTGCCGCGCCTGCCAGGTCGCCTGCAAGCAGTGGAACCAGCTCGCGCCCGAGGAGCCGGAGTGGACGGGGACGTACCAGAACCATCACCATTTCACGGACAAGAGCTATCGGCTCGTGCGGTTCTTCGAGGAGACCGACGACAAGGGGCAGATCAAGCAGTGGCACATGATGTCCGACGTATGCAAGCACTGCGCCCAGGCCGGCTGTCTCGAGGCGTGCCCGACGGGCGCGATCTATCGAACGGAGTACGGGACCGTCAACATCAACCAGGACATCTGCAACGGCTGCCGGTACTGCGTGTCCGCCTGTCCGTTCGGCGTCGTGGCGTTCAACCACGACACCGGTACCGCGACGAAGTGCACCTTCTGCAACGACCGGATCCACAACGGCCTCGGGCCGGCCTGCGCGAAGGCGTGCCCGACCCAGTCGATCAAGTTCGGCTTCCGCGACGAGCTGGCGGTCGTCGCCAAGAAGCGGGTCGACGAGCTGAAGACGCTCGGCTACAAGGACGCCCGGCTCTACGGCGAGGACACGGCGGGTGACCTGGGCGGCCTCAACGCGTTCTTCCTGCTCCTCGGCAAGCCGTCGATCTACGGGCTCCCCGAGAAGCCCAAGCTCCCGCAGAAGAACGTCGTCGTCGACTCGCTCCTGTCGATCGGCTCCGCCCTGATCGTCGGGCTGGGCGCGCTGGTCGCGTTCAGGGGGCGGGGCGGGCAGGGGGACGCGTGATGGAACCCGGTCTCCTCAAGAGCGCGGACTGGCCGGCCCTGATCGACGTCTACTTCTTCCTCGGTGGGATGGCTGGTGGGGCGTTCGTGATCGCCACGGTCGCCAACCTCCTCGACCGCGAGCGCTACCGCGAGATCGTCCGGATCGGGTACTACGTCGCGTTCCTGGCCGTGATTCCCGGGCCGGTTCTGCTGACCGTGGACCTCGGCCTCCCGACGCGGTTTCTCCACATGCTGATGGTGGCCAAGCCATCCGACGCCATCGGCATGGACGCCATCACCATCGGCCCGTTCCACCTCAAGCCCTTCTCGCCGATGAACGCGGGCGCGTGGGCGTTGCTCGGGTTCAGCCTCTTCGCGTTCCTCGCGGCGCTGGACGTTTTCCTCGAGGACCGGGGCGGCCGGAGCATGCGGACCCTCCGCGCCGTCGTGGGCCTCATCGGCGGGTTCTTCGGGCTCTTCCTCGCCGCCTACCCCGGGGTCCTCCTCGGCGCCACGGCACGCCCGCTGTTCATCGGGGCTCACTGGCTGGGCGCCCTGTTCCTCGCCATTGGCGCATCGACAGGCGGCGCGGCCACCGCCTTCGTCCTGAGCCTATCCGGCGGGCAGCGGGGCGACGCGCTCTCGCGGCTCATGCGGTTCACTGCGTTCGCGCTGATCGTGCAACTCGCTGCGCTGGCGCTGTTCATGCTGACGGTTTCCACGTCGGGCTCCGCCGGGATCGCCCGCTCGCTGTCACACCTCGTCGCCGGACCGTATGGTGTCCCGTTCTGGCTGGGGGCGGTCGTCATCGGGATCGTGGTGCCGTTGGCGCTCCAGTTCGCGGGCGTCATCCGGAAGACGGCGCCGGCCATGACGGCGCTTGTCGCTGTCCTCATCCTGGTGGGCGGGTTCATCGTCAAGTACGTGATCATCGCCGCCGGTCAGGCGACCTGAGCTACGCGAAGCTCCGCGAGGAGTGGCGCAACCTCCTGACGCGCCGGCCGACCTTTCGCGAGCCGCTGGCGCCGTACCTGCCCCTGCTGGACGCCTGGGCGCAATGGCCGACGGAGCGGGTATCGCCGCTCACGTGGACGGCCGCGGAGTGCGAGGAGCGCTGGCGCCGCGGGGTTCCTCTACTCTCTGAGGTCCTACCATCTATCCACCCGCAAGATATAGAGGATCTCCTCGGTTCCTCTCTCGACTTCCTGGCGGCAGTTGGTGAGCCCGAGGAGGAGTTGAGGAGGCTCGCCGAGGCATGGGACCGGGGCAAGATCGGCCCGACGGCATTCCTTCCGGCGCCGGGACGCATCGGGCTCGCTTCGTTGTCTACGGATCTCGGTGTCCGTGCCGAGTCTGTGAGCTTCCTGGCGTGCGGCGCGCTACGCCCGGTGCTCGATCGGTACTTCGCCGCATGCCGGGTCCATCTCGCCGAGCGTCACTGGGATCTCGGCGTCTGTCCCTTCTGCGGCGCGCCGCCGGGCTTCGGCGACCTGACCGACACCGGCCAGCGACGGCTCGCGTGCCACGTGTGCGGCGGGGGCTGGGTCTTTCCCCGACTGCGCTGCCCGTTCTGCGGTGCGCAGTCCGCAAAGGATCTCGTACGTCTCGAGGCGGAGGAGAGGGAGGAAGGCTACTTCATCTCCGCGTGCAGGCAGTGCAGGGTGTACGTCAAAGAGCTCGACCGGCGGATACGCTGGAACGCCGGCTCGGCGCTCGTCGAGGATTGGGGCTCACCCCACTTCGACATGGTCGCCCTTCGCGAGGGATACCGGCGCCCCATCGCCTCGCTGATCCAGCTCGCCCGACGCCCCTGACTCGCGTTGGGCAAATCAGCATCGGAAATGTGGTAAACTCTCGCTGCATTTACCGTTTTTGACGCCATGTACCCGACTCTGCTCGATCTAGCGATTTTCGGCTACATCGCCGCCACGGGGCTCTCGCTCGCCTATCTGGTCCAGCGGGAGGAGTGGCTCCATCGGCTCGCGTCCGTAGCGACGATCGCCGGCTGGGTCCTCCACGCTGTGTCGCTTCTCGCCCTCGCCTTCCGGCTGGGCCGGCCGCCGCTCGGCAGCCTGAGCGAGGCCGTGTCGGTGGCGGTGTGGGTTGCGGTGCTGTGGGCTCTCTGGGTGGAGCGTCAGTACGGCGTCAAGGTTCTGGGCGCGTTCGTCCTGCCCGTCGTCCTCGTGTTTGGCATCAACTCGACGACGACGCGACCGCTCGCTATTCCCGGCATCGAGCGCGCGCTCGGCGGCGCATGGATCTGGGTGCACATCGGGTTGGTCCTGCTCGGCATCGCGGCATTCGTCCTGAACTTCGCCGGGGCCTTGATGTATGTGCTCCAGGAGCGCCAGCTCAAGGCGAAGCGTCCGGGCAAGCTCTACTACCGGCTGCCTGACCTCGAGACGCTGGACCGGCTGACCTATCGCACCCTCGCGCTCGGATTCCCCTTCCTCACCACGGGCCTGATCCTGGGCGTCCTCTGGGCCGGCCGCGCGTGGGGAAGCGTCTTCGCCTACGATCCGCTCGCGCTCCTGTCGTTCGTCGCCTGGGTGATCTACGCGGGGACGCTCGCGGGGCGTGCGGCCGCGGGCTGGCGCGGGCGGCGCGCGGCGTACTTCGCGATCATCGGCTTCGCGACGCTCGTGCTCACACTCGGCGCCGGGCTGTTCCTGCCGGGGAGGCACGGCTCCTAGATGGCGCGCCGACGGATGCCGTCACGCAAGGAGCGTCGATGACGCTGTTCGTCGCCGGGCTCTCGCACAAGAACGCGCCCGTCGAGCTGCGCGAGCAACTCGCGGTGGAGGAGGACAAGCTCCGCGAGCTCCTGCGCGACGTCGCGGCCACTGGCGCCGTGCAGGAGACGCTGATCCTCTCCACGTGCAACCGGGTCGAGGTGTACGGGGTCGCCGAGGCGCCGGGCGAGGCGCGGGCCGTCGTGTTCCGCCACCTCTGCCGCCACCGCGGCCTCAGCCACGCGTCGATCGAGCCGCTCCTGTACACGCACGTGGACGACGACGCCGTGCGCCACGCCTTTCGGGTCGCCGCGAGCCTCGACTCGATGCTGATCGGCGAGCCCCAGATCCTGGGTCAAGTGAAGGACGCGTTCGCCCTCGCCCAGGCGTGCGAGACCGTCGGGCCGGCGCTGCACACGCTCTTCACCCAGGCGTTCGCCGTCGGCAAGAGAGTCCGGAGCGAGACGGAGATCGCCCGCCATGCGGTGTCGGTGTCGTTCGCCGCCGTCGAGCTCGCGAAGAAGATTTTCGCAGGGCTCGGCGGCCGGGCCGTCCTCCTCGTCGGCGCCGGCAAGATGGGCGAGCTGGCGGCGCGTCACCTCGTCGAGCACGGGGCCTTCCCGATCTACGTCGCCAACCGGACGTGGCAGCGCGCCCAGGAGATGGCTCGGGCGCTCTCGGGCGCGGCGGTGCCGTTCGCCGAGCTCGAGGCGGCGCTCGCGGGGGTGGACATCGTGATCACCTCGACGGGCGCTCCCGAGCCGGTCGTCACGCGCGCGATGGTCCAGCGGGTGATGCACGGACGGCGCGCGCGACCCTTGTTCTTCATCGACATCGCGGTGCCGCGCGACGTCGAGGGCAGCGTGAACACGCTCGACGCCGTGTACTGCTACGACATCGACGACCTGAAGCAGGTCGTCGAGGCGAACATCCGCGAGCGGCTCCGGGAAGCGCAGCGCGCGGAGGCGCTGGTCGAGCGCGAGGTGGCGAAGTTCCTCGCCCGCCGGGGCGACGTCGAAGTGATCCCGACGATCGTCTCGCTCCGCGAGCGGCTCGAGGAGATCCGCGTCGGCGAGGTACGGAAGGCGCTGGCACGGCTGCCGGGCGCGACGGCCGAGACGCGCGAGACCATCGAGATGCTCTCGTCGGCGATCGTGAAGAAGATCTTGCACGCGCCGATCAACAAGCTGCGCGAATCCTCGCGCGCGGGCTCGAGCCGCTCGTGGCTCGAGCTCGTCCACGAGCTCTTCGGCCTTGGCAGGAGATGATCGTGGGGGCTCTTGACGCGATGGTGAGGCGGGTGACGATGATGCGATGGGCATTGGCGGCACGGGGCCACGCCGTGCCCACGGCCCGCCACCCACGCCGTCTACCGGCCCCGGGGGTCCGCGACACGATGGCGCCCGGGGAACGGAGCCGGGTTGCGCCTTGCTCGGGCCACCCACGAAGTGTAGCGGCCTCGCGGAGCTCGCTCCAATGAAGCTCGGCACGCGGGGGAGCCCGCTCGCGCTGGCGCAGGCCCGCGCCGTGGCGGCTCGCCTGCGCGCGCTCGGCGCAGACGTCGAGGTCGTCCCGATGCGGACCGAGGGCGACCGGCTGGTCGACGCGCATCTGGCCGCGGTCGGGGGCAAGGGCCTGTTCGTCCGGGAGATCGAGGAGGCGCTGCGCGAGGGACACATCGACGGCGCGGTCCACAGTCTCAAGGACCTTCCCGCCGAGCTGCCTGCGGGGCTCACGCTCGGGGCGTTCACCGAGCGCGAGGATCCGCGTGACGTCTTGGTGAGCCGGTCGGGGGCGTCCTTCGAGGACTTGCGGGCGGGGGCGGTGGTCGGGACGTCGAGCCCGCGCCGGCGTGCCCTAGCGCGGGCACTCCGGCCCGATCTCGTCCTCGAGCCGATCCGAGGCAACGTGGACACGCGCGTGAGGAAGCTCGAGAGCGGACCCTGGGACGCCCTGATCCTCGCCGCCGCGGGCCTGAGCCGTCTCGGGCTCACGCCCCGGTACGCGTGGCCGCTGGACCCGACGGTCTTCGTGCCCGCCGTCGGGCAGGGGATCGTCGCGGTCGAGATGCGCGCCGCCGACCGGACGACGCGCGCGTGGATCGAGCGTATCGACCATGCCCCCACGCGGGTCTGCGCGCTCGCCGAGCGCGCGTACCTCGGCCGGCTCGGCGCCTCGTGCAACACGCCGATGGCGGCCCACGCGGTGCTGGACGGGGCGCGCCTGCGCATGACGGCGTTCGTGGCGAGCGAGGACGGTCGGCAGGTGCTCCGCGGCGCGGAGAGCGGGACGCCGCACGAGAGCGAGAACCTGGGGCGACGCCTCGCCGAGACGCTGCTCGCCAGAGGCGCGGCCACCGTGACCGCGCTGAGGGTGTGAGGTGGCGGTGGTAGTGCGAGCCGCAGCCGTAGGCGAGGCGAGTCTGTGAATAGGGTGACGCGAGTCGGCGGAACGCGCCCGCTCCAGCGGCGGACGATCGTCGTCACCCGGGCGGCCCCGCAGGCCCAGCGCTTTGTGCAGCTCCTCGAGGAGGCCGGCGCGCGCGTGCTGCAGGCGCCGACGATCGCGATCGAGCCGCCCCAGTCCTGGGAGCCGCTCGACGCGGCGCTCGACGCGCTCGACACGTTCACGTGGGTGGTCTTCACGAGCGTGAACGGTGTCGTGATGGTGGATCGCCGGCTCGCCGCGCGCGGGCTCGGCTGGGCGGCCGTCGGGCGCAAGCGCGTCGCCGCGATCGGCCCGGCGACGGCCGAGGCGCTGGCCGAGCACGACGTGCGCGTAGAGGTGGTCCCGGACGAGTACCGCGCCGAAGCGCTCGTGGAGCGGCTGCGGGGGGCGCTGGCGCCGGGCGACCGGGTGCTGCTGCCGCGCGCGAAGGAGACGCGCGATGTGCTGGTGGTCGAGCTCCGGAGGCTCGGGGCGTCGGTAAGCGAGGTGCCTGCCTACCAGACCCGGCGCGTCGAGAACGGCGCCGGCCGCCTGCGGGAGGCGCTCGCCGCGGGCGCGGTCGACGCCGTGACGTTCACGAGCTCGTCCACCGCGCGCAACTTCGCCGAGCTCTTCACCGAGGAGGAGCGCCGCGCCTGGCGCGGCCGGGTGACCATCGCCTCCATCGGCCCGATCACGGCGGCCACGGCGGCCGAGTACGGTCTGACAACCGATGTCATGCCGAGCGAGTACACGATTCCGGCGCTCGCGCGGGCGCTCGCCGACTACTTTTCCCGGGTCCCGACACGCGCGGGGCGCCGGAGCAGGAGGACTGCGTGATGGCACATGCGATGTTCCGTCCGAGGCGGCTCCGGGAGAAGCCCCTGCTGCGCACGCTCGTGCGTGAGACGGCGTTGGCCGTCGACGACCTGGTCTACCCGCTCTTCGCGGTCCACGGGCGCGGCGTGCGCGAGCCGATCGCGTCCATGCCGGGCCAGTTCCGGCTGTCCATCGACGAGCTGGTCAAGGAGGTCAAGGACGCCGCGGGGATGGGGATTCCCGCGGTGCTCCTCTTCGGCGTGCCGGCGGAGAAGGACCCGCGGGGCTCCGAGGCCTACGCCGAGGACGGCATCGTCCAGCAGGCGGTCCGTGCCGTGAAGGACGTCGTGCCCGATCTCCTGGTCGTCACCGACGTGTGCCTGTGCCAGTACACGAGCCACGGCCACTGCGGGATCGTCGAGGGGGGGAGCATCCGCAACGATCCGACGCTCGAGCTGCTCGCGCGGGTCGCGGTCTCGCAAGCCGAGGCGGGCGCCGACATGGTCGCGCCGTCGGACATGATGGATGGCCGCGTGGGCGCGATCCGCGAGGCGCTCGACGAAGCGACCTTCGCCGACACGCCCATCCTGGCCTACTCGGCGAAGTACGCCTCGAGCTTCTACGGGCCTTTCCGGGAGGCCGCCGACTCGGCGCCGCAGTTCGGCGACCGGCGCTCGTACCAGATGGACCCGGCCAACGCGCTGGAGGCTCTGCGCGAGATCGCGCTCGACCTCGACGAGGGCGCGGACATCGTCATGGTCAAGCCCGCGCTGCCGTATCTGGACATCATCTCGCGCGCGAAGGCCGAGTTCGGCGTGCCCCTGGCCGCCTACTCGGTCTCCGGCGAGTACTCGATGATCCGGGCGGCGGGCCGGCTCGGGTGGCTCGACGAGGAGCGCGCCATGCTGGAGGCCCTCGTCGCGATCCGGCGGGCGGGCGCCGATGTGGTGATCACCTACTTCGCGCGCGAGGCGGCGCGGCTCCTGGAGCGCGGCAGTGCCAGGTAGTGCGAGCCGCAGCACGTCGCGGGGCTGGGGCCCCGCCGTGCGAGGCGAGTCTATGAAGGGTAGTGCGAGCCGCAGCACGTCGCGGGGCTGGGGCCCCGCCGTGCGAGGCGAGTCTATGAAGGGTAGTGCGAGCCGCAGCACGTCGCGGGGCTGGGGCCCCGCCGTGCGAGGCGAGTCTATGAAGGGTAGTGCGAGCCGCAGCACGTCGCGGGGCTGGGGCCCCGCCGTGCGAGGCGAGTCTATGAAGGGTAGTGCGAGCCGCAGCACGTCGCGGGGCTGGGGCCCGCCGTGCGAGGCGAGTCTATGATCGTGGCCCCGCCGGCCGAGGCGAGTCTGTGGATCGGTGAGGCCCGCCGCCGCCCGGGGCGAGCGGAGCCCGGGACGGCGCGCTGACCGATGCGGATCTCGGCGAAGGGCGAGTACGCGATCAAGGCGGTGCTGGATCTGTCGCTCCGCAGTGGGGACGGGCTCGTCCCGATCCAGGACATCGCTGTCCGGCAGGCGATCCCGCAGCGCTATCTGGAGCACGTCCTGCTGGCGCTGAAGCGCGCGGGGCTGCTTGGCTCGAAGCGGGGTGCCTCGGGAGGCTATCACCTGACGCGACCTCCCGAGGAGATCAGCGTGGGAGACGTCTTGCGTGCCGTCGAGGGTTCTCAGGCGCCGCTCGAGGCGCGCCGGCGGACCGGCGGGCGGAACGGCGACGAGACGTACGAGCTCAGTGAACTGTGGGAGGAGATCGGCAAGGCGGTCTCAGAGGTCGTCGACCGCGTGACATTCGGCGACCTCGCGGCCCGCGCGCAGGCGCGCCGCAGCGCGGTGCGTGCGATGTACCACATATGACGCCGCGACCGAAGATCGCGTCGTCGGTGCTGGAGCTGATCGGCCACACGCCGATGGTTCGCCTGAACCGGCTTCCGAAGCCGGGCGGTGCGAGCGTCGTCGCGAAGCTCGAGTCGGTCAATCCGGGCGGGAGCGTCAAGGACCGGATCGCCGTGGCGATGCTCGATGCCGCAGAGCAGCAAGGCCGCCTCAAGCCGGGCTCGACGATCGTGGAGCCCACCAGCGGCAACACGGGCATCGGGCTCGCCATGGCCTCCGCGGTGAAGGGCTACCGGCTCATTCTCACGATGCCCGACGACATGAGTGTGGAGCGCCAGCGGCTCCTCGCGCGGTTCGGTGCCGAGCTCCATCTGACGCCCGCGATCGAGGGCATGACCGGCGCGGTCTACGCGGCCCAGGAGCTCTGCCGGGAGCACCCGGGTTACTTCATGCCCCAGCAGTTTGAGAACCCGGCGAACCCCGAGGCGCACCGGCGCACCACGGCGCTGGAGATTCTGGACGCCGTCGGCGGGCACCTGGACGCGTTCGTCGCGGGCGTCGGTACCGGCGGCACGGTGACCGGTGTCGGTGAGGTGCTCAAGCAGAAGCTCCCCGGCGCCCGAGTGATCGCCGTCGAGCCGGCGAATTCGCCCGTGCTCTCGGGCGGCAGGTCGCGGCCCCACTCGATCCAGGGGATCGGAGCATCCTTCGTGCCCGGCGTCCTGAACCGGAGTGTCATCGACCGGATCGTCGTGGTCCGCGACGAAGACGCGATCGCGTGGTCGCGACGGCTCGCGCGCGAGGAGGGCTTGCTCGTGGGCGTCTCCGCCGGCGCCGCGGCGTTCGCTGCGTGCGCCGTCGCCGCGGAGCTCCCCCCCGAGCAGCTCGTGGTGACCGTGCTGCCCGACACCGGCGAGCGGTATTTGAGCCAGGGGTAGTGCGAGCCGAGCGGCGGCCGCGGAGGCTCGGCGACGCGCGCCGCGAGGCGAGTCTGTGAACTGGGTAGTGCGAGCCGAGCGGCGGCCGCGGAGGCTCGGCGACGCGCGCCGCGAGGCGAGTCTGTGGAACTGGGCAGTGCGAGCCGGAGGACGTCGCGGGGCTGGGGTCCCGCCGTCCGAGGCGAGCGAAGGAAGGATCGTGCGAGCCGAGCGGAGGATAGCATGGCGGTGACCGTATATATCCCGACGCCGTTCCGGCGGGCGACGAACAACCGCGATCGCCTCGAGGCGTCGGCGAAGACCGTCAGCGGACTCCTCGACGAGCTCGAGGGGACCTTCACGGGCCTCAAGGGGCTCGTGCGCGGTGAGGGCGGCGCGGTGCACCACCACGTCAACATCTATGTGAACAGCGAGGCGATCGAATCGCTCGACGGGCTCGCCACGCCGCTCAAGGACGGCGACGAGGTGGCGATCATCCCCGCCCTGGCGGGCGGCCGATGATCCTCACACCGGAGGAGCTCGCGGCGATCCGCCGCCAGGCGAGCGAGGAGTACCCCCACGAGTCGTGCGGCGTGATCGTCACGCGGGGAGCCGAGCGGCGCGTCGTGCGGTGCCGTAACGCGCAGAACGATCTCCACGCCAGCGACCCTGTGCGCCACCCGCGCGACGCGCGGACCGCGTACTCCATCGACCCCGCCGACCTCCTGCGCATCGGACGCATGGAGGGCGACGGATTCTCGGTTGCGGTCATCTATCATTCGCACGTCGACGCGGGCGCGTACTTCTCCGAAACGGACAGGCGCCAGGCGCTCATGGGTGACGAACCGCTGTATCCGGGCGCCGTCTACCTCGTCACGTCGGTGATGCGCGGGCGGGTGGATTCGGTCGCCGCCTTCCGCTGGGACGCCGCGCGGGGCGATTTCCTGCCGGTCGACCTCGCGGTATCGGAGCCGAGCTCCGGGAGACACGCGACATGAGCGATTCGAAGCGGTTGTTCGAGGCGGCGACGCGGCTCATCCCCGGCGGCGTGAACAGCCCCGTGCGCGCCTTCAAGGGTGTCGGCGGCGAGCCGTTCTTCGTCGCGCGGGGCGAGGGCGCTCGCATCTGGGACGTGGACGGCCGCTCGTACCTGGACTTTCTCGGCTCGTGGGGGCCGCTCGTCCTGGGGCACGCGCCGAAGACGGTGGTCGAGGCGATCGGCGAGGCCGCACGGCGCGGCACGAGCTACGGAGCGCCGACGGCGCTCGAGGTCGAGATGGCGGAGGCGATCACCGCCGCCTACCCGTCGATCGAGCTGGTCCGTCTGGTCAGCTCGGGGACGGAAGCCGCGATGAGCGCGATCCGCGTGGCCCGCGGCGCGACGGGCCGCCTGCTCCTGATCAAGTTCGACGGCTGCTACCACGGCCATGCCGACAGTCTCCTGGTGAAGGCCGGGTCGGGCGGCGCGACCTTTTCGATCCCGGACTCGGCGGGCGTCCCCGCGCCGCTCGCTGCGCTCACCCTGACCGCGCCGTTCAACGACCTGGACGCCGTCCGGGCGCTCTTTCGCGCGCGCGGCGACGAGATCGCCGGGGTGATCGTCGAGCCGGTCGCGGGCAACATGGGGGTCGTGGCGCCGCTCCCGGGCTTCCTCGAGGGGCTCCGCGAGATCACGCACGCCCACGGCGCGCTCCTGATCTTCGACGAGGTCATCACGGGATTCCGCGTGGCGTACGGCGGGGCCCAGGCGCTCTACGGCGTCCGTCCCGACCTCACGTGCCTCGGCAAGATCATCGGCGGCGGGCTGCCGGTCGGCGCGTACGGCGGCGCGCGGCAACTCATGGGCCAGGTGGCTCCGCTCGGCCCCGTGTACCAGGCGGGGACGTTGTCGGGGAACCCGCTCGCCGTCGCCGCTGGCCTGGCGACCCTCCGCGAGCTCGGCGGGCCCGACGTGTACGCGACGCTCGACGCACGCGGCGCCCTGCTCGAGCGCGGGCTCCGAGAGGGCGCCCGGAAGGCGCGCGTCCCGCTCACGGTCAACCGCGTCGGCTCGATGCTCACCGCGTTTTTCTGCGACGGCCCGGTCACCGACTACGCGTCGGCGAAGCGGGCCGACACCGCGCGCTACGCCCGCTACTTCCACGCGATGCGCGAGCGCGGCGTGTTCCTGGCGCCCTCGCAGTTCGAGGCCGCGTTCGTCTCGCTCGCCCACACGGAGGCCGACCTCGAGCTCGCGGCCCGGGCAGTCGCTGACGCTCTCGCGTCGCTTTCGCGCTGAACCCGCGAAAACGTTGACGCAGTATGGGGTGGGTGATAGGCTTCACAAGCATCACTCAATCCCCCGGAGGGCGATCGACTGCCGATGGGCGCACGGACGGGCGTGGGAGCGCTGGGGCTTGTGCTCCTCGCCATTCTGGTCTTTCTGGCGGTCTCGTCCTGGAGCCGGCAGCCGGCAGTCGCGAAGCCTTCGATCCAGCCGATCACCTTCCCGCATAGCCTGCACGTGCAGACGTACAAGATGGACTGCCAGTACTGCCACAGCGATGCGCGGCGCTCGGAATACGCCGGCCTGCCGTCGGTCGCGCGCTGCATGGGCTGCCACAAGATCGCGGGCGCGGCGCTGCCGGAGGTGAAGAAGCTCGCGGACTACTACGGGCGGGGGGAGCCGATCCCGTGGATCCGCGTGAACAAGCTCCCGGAGTTCACCTACTTCCCGCACAAGGCACACCTGCGCGCAAACGTGAAGTGCCAGACGTGCCACGGACCCGTCGAGGCGATGACGACGTTCGGCGCCGTGACCGGCCCGCGCCTGACGAACGACCTGCTGAACCTCGTGGGGCTCCGGCCGGCCGCGCCGCCGCTCACGATGGGCTGGTGCCTCGACTGCCACCGGCGGCAGAACGCGACGGCGGACGCACACGCGCCGCTCGACTGCGTCACGTGCCACCATTGAGCAGAGCGGAGTCAGGCGTGCCTCGCACTCGCACCCTCGAGCGGACGGAGCCGGACGGGCCTGTGACTCGCCCCCCTCGCCCTGACGCGAGCTGGAGCTCCGATAAATGATGAACCGACGAGACTTCTTCCGGGTCGTCGCGGCGAGCGGCGCCACGGCCGCCGCCAGCGGCTGCCAGCGGGCGACGGAGACCATCCTGCCGCTGGTCGTGCCGAACGAGCAGATCGTGCCGGGCGTCGCCGCGTGGTTCGCGACCGTGTGTCGCGAATGCCCTGCCGGCTGCGGCGTCATCGCGAAGAACCGCGAGGGCCGCGTCGTGAAGCTCGAGGGAAACCCCGACCACCCCGTGAACCAGGGCGCGCTCTGCGCGCGGGGCCAGGCGGCGCTCCAGGGGCTCTACCATCCGGACCGGTTCACCGGTCCGCGCCTCCGCGACGGCGCCGCGCTCAAGCCCGTGCCCTGGGACGCGGCGCAGAAGGTCGTCGCGGACAAGCTCGCGGACCTCCGGAGCGCCGCGAAGGGGCAGGCGATCGCGCTCGTCACCCAGCTCGAGACCTCGAGCCTGGGCGCGCTGCTCGACAAGTGGACGCAAGCGCTCGGCACGCGTCCGCGCGTGACGTTCGAGCCGTTCGCGTACGAGGCGCTCCGCGCGGCGAACCGGATCACGTTCGGGCGCGACGCGATCCCCTATTTCGCCTTCGAGGACGCCGAAGTCGTGCTCTCCTTCGGCGCCGACTTCCTCGAGACGTGGCTCTCGACCGTGAACTATGCGCGAACCTTCGCGCGGATGCACACGGTCCGCGACGGGCGCGCAGGCACCTTCATCCATGTCGAGCCGCGGCAGTCGCTGACCGCGTCGAACGCCGACGAGTGGGTGCGGAACGCGCCCGGGACCGAAGGGCAGCTGGCCCTCGCAATGCTCAAGGTCATGGTCGACGAGCGGCTCGCCGACCGGCGCTTCGCGGAGGCCGTCGCCGCGATCGACGTGAAGAAGATCGCGGCCGACAGCGGCGTCCCCGTCGAGACGATCGTGCACGTCGCCGAGGTGTTCGCCCACGGCCGGCCCGGTCTCGCGGTCGGTGGGGGGATGGCCGTGACGGGCTCGAACGCCACGTCGACTCAGGTCGCGATCAACCTCCTGAACGCGGCCGCCGGCAACGTCGGCAAGACCGTGCGCTTCGGCCCCGACTCCGCGTTCGGCAAGGTGACGCCATACGCGGAGGTGGTCCGGCTCGCCGACGCGATGGCGAAGGGGGAAATCGAGATGCTGCTGCTCGGCAGCGGCGTCAATCCCGCCTACACGCTCCCGGGCGGCCTCCGATTCGCCGACGCCGTGAAGAAGGTGGGGCTCGTCGTGAGCCTCGCCAGCCAGCCCGACGAGACGACGGCGCTCGCCCACATCGTGCTGCCCGACACGCACTGGCTCGAGTCGTGGGGCGACTACTCGCCCCGCGAGGGCGTCAGCGGGCTCATGCAGCCCACGATGTCGCCCGTGCGCGACTCACGGCCGATGGGCGACACGTTCCTTGCGATCGGCCGCGCCGTGCTCCGGAGCGAGGAGGGAAAGGGGCCGCTGCCCTGGGCGACCTTCGAGCGGTATCTCAGAGCGACGTGGGAGCCTCTCGTCCGGGACGGGTGGGCAGCGACGCTCCGCCAGGGCGGCGTCTGGAAGGAGCCGGCGCCGGTCGTCGTGAGCACGCGCGTGGCTCCGGCGGACGCGACGCCTCCCAAGCTCGAAGGCGAGGCGGACGGGCTCGCGCTCCTCGCCTACCCGTCGCTCCGGTTCTACGACGGGCGGGGCGCCAGTCGTGCCTGGCTCCAGGAAGCGCCGGACACGATGACGCAGGCCGTCTGGGACCCGTGGGTGGAGATCGCGGCGGAGACGGCGGCGAAGCTCGGCATCGCCGGCGGCGACGTGGTCAGGCTGACGTCGCCGCACGGCTCGATCGAATTGCCCGCGTACGTCTCGCCGACGCTCCATCCACGGGCGGTCGCCGTTCCCGTCGGCCATCGCTACGCGCCCTATCACGTCCCGCGCTACGTGCCGGCGCCCTCCGGCCCGAAGAGCCCGGTGGCGATGCTCGGGGCGGCCGCCGAGAGCGGGTCCGGTGGGCCCGCGTACTTCGGCGTCCGCGTCACAGTCGCCCGGACGGGCGCCCGTCAGCCGCTCGCCATCCTCCAGGCGACGCACGACCAGGAGGGTCGAGAGCTCGCGCAGGCCGTGGACCTGCGTGCCGCGCGCGAGCAGGAGCTGCGCGGTAGGGAGGACCACGAGGCCCACCTCAGCATGTACCCCGACCAGCAGTACCCCGGGTACCGCTGGGGCATGGCGATCGACGTCGACGCGTGCGTCGGCTGCCAGGCGTGCGTGGTCGCGTGCCAGGCCGAGAACAACGTCGCCGTCGTCGGCCGGGCTCAGGCCGCGTACGGGCGGGGGATGCACTGGATCCGCATCGAGCGCTGGGCGGAGGGGGAGCCAGCGCACCCCGCGAACCTCTTCCTGCCGATGCTCTGCCAGCACTGTGAAGTCGCGCCGTGCGAGCCGGTCTGTCCCGTCTTCGCGGCCTACCGGACGGACGAGGGGCTGAACGCGCAGGTCTACAACCGCTGCGTGGGGACGCGCTACTGCGGCAACAACTGCCCGTACCACGTGCGTCGCTTCAATTGGTTCCAGTGGGAGATCCCAACGCCGCTCGAGGTGCAGCTGAACCCCGACGTGACGGTCCGCCAGCTCGGCGTGATGGAGAAGTGCACGATGTGCGTGCAGCGGATCATCGCAGGCAAGGACCACGCCCGCGACGACAAGCGCACCGTGAAGGACGGCGACATCCTCACCGCGTGCCAGCAGACCTGCCCGACGCGCGCGATCACGTTCGGCAATCTCAAGGACGAGCAGAGCGCGGTGGCGAAGCTCGCTCGCTCGCCGCGCGCCTACCACGTCCTGGAGGAGGTCGGGACGCGCCCGTCGGTCACGTACCTCAGGAAGGTCGTCCGGGAGCACGCGTGAGCCGATGAAGCCTCGCGCCCCGCGATCATGAGCGACGGCCGCGCCACGTCCCCCACGTACGCCGACGTCACCCGCGACGTCGCGCGGACGCTCGAGCCGCCCGGGAACCTCTACTTCTCGTGGATGAGCGTCGTCGCCCTCATCCTCACCGCCGGTATCCTCGCCTGGGCCGGCCAGATCTGGTGGGGCATGGGAATGGCGGGGAAGCGCGTGCCCCAGATGTGGGCGATGTACATCACGAGCTTCGTGTTCTGGATCGGTATCGGGCACGCGGGCACGCTGATCTCGGCGATTCTCTACCTCTTCCGAGCGCGGTGGCGGACGTCGATCTACCGCGCGGCGGAGGCGATGACGATCTTCGCCGTCATGACGGCGGGGCTCTTCCCGCTGATCCACGCCGGGCGGATGTGGTTCGCCTACTACCTGCTGCCGTACCCGAATCAGCGGTCCCTCTGGCCGAACTTCCGCTCACCGCTCGTCTGGGACGTGTTCGCGATCTCGACGTACCTCTCGATCAGCACCGTGTTCTTCATCGTCGGTCTGATCCCCGACATCGCGGCGCTCCGCGACGTGTCCACGGGCTGGCGACGCCGGGTCTACGCGATGCTGGCGCTCGGCTGGGAGGGCGCCGACTCGCAGTGGCGCCACTACCGGCGCGCCTACGGGCTGCTGGCGGCGCTCGCCACGCCACTCGTCCTGTCGGTCCACAGCGTGGTGTCCTGGGACTTCGCGATGGCCCTCGTCCCGGGCTGGCACTCGACGCTGTTCGCGCCGTTCTTCGTGGACGGCGCCATCTTCTCGGGCTTTGCGATGGTGCTGATCCTCGTCCTCCCGATGCGCCACTTCTTCAGGCTCCACGCCTACATCCAGGAAAAGCACCTCGACGCGATGGGCAAGCTCATCCTCGTGACCGGCCTGGTGCTGACCTACTTCTACCTGTGCGAGATCTTCACCTCGCTCTACAGCGGTGACGACATCGAGAAGGCCTCGCTCTTCTGGAAAGTGACCAAGACCTACGCGTGGGCGCTCTGGCTCATGTACTTCTGCAACTGCGTCTCGCCGCTGGTCCTGTTCTGGAGGAAGGCTCGCACGAGCCCGGTCGTGCTGTACGTCGTGTCCATTCTCGTCCTGATCGGCATGTGGTTCGAGCGCTTCAACATCATCGTCCCGTCGCTCGGGCACGACTTCTACCCCTACACCTGGGGCATCTACTATCCGAGCCCGACCGACACGATGATCGTCATCGGCAGCTTCGCCTGGTTCTTCATCCTGTTCCTCGGGTTCATCCGGGTGATGCCGTCGCTCTCGGTCGTCGAAGTCAAGGAGACCCTTCCGCCGCCGATGAGGGACCCGACGCATGCCGGACGCCACTGAGACGATCGTGGGCGTCTTCGCCCACGTCGATACGACGGTCCGGGCGCTCGAGGAGCTGCGCGCGAAGGGGTATCGCGACCTGACCGTGTACACGCCCGTGCCGGTGCACGAGATCGAAGAGGTCCTCGAGCGCGACCGGCCCGTGAGCCGGGTCCGCCTCTTCACGCTGATCGGGGGGCTCACCGGTATCGCGTCGGCCTTCCTCCTGACGATTTGGACCTCGCTCATCTGGGGTCTCGTCACCGGGGGCAAGTATCTCCAGTTCGGCCCCGGGGGCATCGTCGGATCGTCGCTGCCGCCGTTTGTCATCATCGCGTTCGAGCTGATGGTCCTCTTCGGTGGAATCGCGACCGTGATCGGCCTGGTGGTGCTCGGCCGGTTGCCGAGGTTCCGGCCGAGTGCGACCTTCGACCCGCGATTCACGAACGACCGCTTCGGCATCGCCATCCACTGCGCTCCAGGGCGGAGCGGCTCCGTGCGCGAGATCTTGCGAACGGCGGGCGCGGAGGACGTTCCCGCATGAAGTACGTCTTCCTCCTGACGCTCCTGATGGTGGCGGCCGCCGGTGGGGTGACGGGCGCGGTCGTCGTCGTCCGCTGGAGCGACAACATGACCCAGACGCCGCGAATCGTGCCGGGCGAGCGCGTGTTCACGATGCCGGCTGGAGTCGTGCCACGCGGTGGCGATCTGATCCTCCCCAAGGAACAGCGCGACGTCGCGGCCAAGCAGCCGAACCCGATCAAGGCCTCGGAGGCGTCCGTCGCCGTCGGCCGGGAGCGCTTTCAAACGTTCTGCGTCCCATGCCACGGGCCCGAAGCGAAGGGCGGTACGAGCGGCCCCGTGGCGACGAAGTTCATCCCCACGCCGGACCTGACCAACGCCGAGCTCCACAAGCAGCGGACCGACGGATACTGGCACAGCTACATCGTCGCCGGCGGCGCGGTGATGCCCGCCTACGGAGAGGCGCTGTCCTCCGACGAGGCGTGGCACATCGTGAACTACCTCCGGGCCCTCGCGCGGAAATGACGATCTTCTGGGGCCTCGTCGCGGCGGCCGGCGCCGTCGCCTTCCTCACGGGCGCGCGCTCGGGCGATCCCCGAGCGGTGTGGTCGATCTACCTGGTGAACCTGGTGTTCTGGGCGGGGCTCGCCGTGACCGGCCCGGCGATCGCCGCCATGATGCAGCTCACCGAGGCGCGGTGGTCGCCGAGCGTCCGGCGGATCGCCCTGACGACGGCGGGCTTCCTGCCGGCCGCCTTCGTACTGTTCCTCGTGCTCGTGGCCGGCCAGACGACGCTCTACCCGTGGGTGACGACGCCCGTCCCCGTGAAGCAAGCGTGGCTGAACGTGCCCTTCTTCTGGCTGCGGACCCTCGCCGGTGCAGCGGCGCTGTTCGGCTCGGCGCTCGCGCTCGTGCGGGCGCTGGTGCGCGACGCGGTGCCGCCCGACGACGCCCGCGAGCGCGCCCGGCGGAACCGCCTCGCAGTGGTCCTTCTCTTCCTCTGGGTCATCGGCGTCTCGCTGTGGGGCTTCGACCTCGTGATGTCGCTCGACCCCGCGTGGTACAGCGGCCTGTTTGGCGGGTACTTCGTCGTCAGCACCCTGTATATAGGGTTCTGTCTCCTCTCGCTCCTGACGGTCCGCGCGAACGCGCGCGGGCACGCCTCGATCCCGCCCGCCGCCGTGCAGGATGTCGCGAAGCTCCAGTTCGCGATCTCGATCATGTGGATGTACTTCTTCTGGTCCCAGTACCTCGTGATCTGGTACGGCAACGTCCCCGTGGAGACGCGCTTTTTTCTCACGCGCTTCTTCACCCAGCCGTGGCTCACGCTGGCGTGGTTCGTGCTGGTCGTCGGCTGGCTGATCCCGTTCGCGTACCTGCTCAAGCGCCTCACCGGCCGGCCGCCCCAGCGGCACGCTCCGCTGGTCGTGGTCTCCGTGTTCGGTCTCGTGGCGATCTTCCTCGAGCGTGTCCTCGTCGTCTTCCCGTCGGTGTCCACGAGCGCTCGGCTCCCGTTCGGCGCCCGCGACCTCGCGATCACGGCCGGGTTCCTCGCGCTTTTCGTCCTCTCCCGGCGCTGGTTCTTCAGCCAGTTCAAGCCCGTCATCAACCTCCCGCACACCGGTCACTAGCTCTCCGGCGCCGTTCGGCGCTCGCAGGGCCCGCCCGAGCGGGGCGCAGCCCTGCTCGACCACGCCGCTCCGCGGGCCCTCCAGCGTCGAACATCTCGGTGTAGAGTAGCGCCGTATGCTGACGGTGGAAGAGGCCCTGGAGCAAATCCTTTCACGCATAACCCCGCTCGGGACGGAGCTGGTGGAACTGACGGCGGCGCTCGGACGCGTGCTCGCCGAGCCGACCGTCTCGCGCCGCGAGCTCCCGCCGTGGCCCAATTCGTCGATGGACGGTTACGCAGTCCGCGCCGACGACACACGCGCGGGCGGCGTCGAGCTGGTCGTCGTCGGCCGGATCATCGCCGGGTCGCTGCCCGCCGGGACATTGCGGCCGGGCGAGGCGATGCGGATCTTCACGGGTGCCCCGCTGCCTAACGGAGCGGACGCCGTCGTACCGCAGGAGAACGTCACCGCCGACGGCGAGCGCGTCACGATCCCGCGGCCCGTCGAGCGCGGCGCGTTCGTGCGGCCGGCGGGAGAAGACGTCCGCGTTGGCGACGTCGTCGTCGAGGCGGGCGAGACGATCTCCGCCGCCGAGGTCGGCCTCCTGGCCGCGCTGGGCCACGCGCGCGTGCGCGTCCACCGCCGGCCCCGCGTCGCCGTGCTCTCCACGGGCAACGAGCTCGCCGACCTCGGCATCGAGCCCGGGCCGGGCCAGATCCCGAACACGAACACCTACTCGCTGATGGCGCAGGCCCTCGAGGCGGGCGCCGAGCCCGTGAGCCTCGGTGTCGTGCCGGACCGGCTCGAGGCGATCGTCGAGCGGGTCCGCTGGGCCGCGTGGGCCGACGTGCTCGTGTCGTCGGCGGGCGTGTCGGTGGGCGAGCTCGACCTCGTGCGTGAAGCGCTGGTCAAGTGCGGGGCCGAGCTCCACCTGTGGAAGGTCGCGATGCGTCCCGGTAAGCCGATCACGTTCGGCTCGCTCGAGGGTCGGCCCGTCTTCGGGCTGCCCGGCAACCCGGTGTCGGCGATGGTGACCTTCGAGCTCTTCGTGCGTCCGGCGCTGCGGAAGATGGCAGGGAGCCGCGCGATCGACCGGCCGCGTGTCTGGGCGAGGGCGCTCGAGGCGATCCGGAACCCCGGCGGCCGGCGCGGCTACCTCCGCGTGACGCTTGCGCGGGACGGCAGGGAGTACGGCGCGAAGCTCACCGGCGATCAGGGCTCGGCCATCCTGAAATCCATGGTGCGTGCGGACGGTCTCGCGGTGGTGGCGCCTGACACGATCGTGCCGGCGGGGGATCGGGTCGAGGTCATCGTCCTCCGCGCGCTCGAGCCTCGCGTGCTCGGCGGTTGACTTCGTTTTCATCCGCGTGCTACGGTCGCCGCGGATGACTCGCGCCCTCGTCGTGCTGGCCGTCATCGCTGTCGTCGCGACCGGCTGCGCATCCCGGGGCGAGGTGAGGCAGCTCCGCTCCGAGCTCATCCAGCTGCGCTCCGAGCTCGTCCAGCTGCGCGCCGAGCTCAACGGCGCCCGCGCCGCGCAGGACAGTCCCCTCCGCGACATCGCCCGCGCCAACGCCGACGTCCAGGGGCTCGACGCGCGCACGCGCGAGCTGGCGTCGAGCGTGCGCGAGACCAGTGACGAGGTCGTGCGACTCGGCGCGCGCATCGGCGTGGCCGAGGAGGCGGTGCGCGCGACTCGGGCGCGGGTGGACACGCTCGCGACGCCACCACCCGCGCCGCCGCCGGTCCCGGCCCCCCCGCCGGCGCGGACGCCGCCGCCGCCATCGTCGAAACCATCGCCCGCATCGCCACGCGCTCAGCCGCCAGCGCCGCCGCCGATCCCTGCGCCGGTGCCGGCGCCCGCGCCGCCTCCCGCGTCGGCCGCGGCGCTGCCGCCTGCGCCACCGGCCGCGCGGCCCCTGCGCGAGCCGCAGGAGGCGCGGGCGACAGGCGCCGAGAAGGCGTACGCCGCGGCGATGGCGACCTTCCGGGCACGTGAGCACGGTCAGGCGGTCCTCGATCTCCTCGACTTCCTTTCCCGCTACCCGCAACACCCGCTCGCCGGGGCCGCCCAGTACTGGATCGGTGAGGCGTACTACGTGCAACACGACTACCGGCAGGCGCTGGTCGAGTTTCAGAAGGTCCTCGAGTTCGGTCACGGGAAGACGCCCGAGGCCCTCGTGAAGATCGGCCTGTGCCACCTGAACCTGCGCGATCCGAATCGGGCGCGGCAGACATGGCAGCGCGTGGCGCGAGACTACCCGCAGTCGGAGTCTGCCGGCACGGCGCGGGCGCTCCTTCGCACGCACGCCGCGGCCCGACGCTAGTACCCTCGGCGGGGGGCCGGTCGAGGCGCGGTGGGTCCAACGCGACGCCCGCGCGTCGAGCGACTGTATCCGCGAGGATTCGTTGACCGCATGGACGCGTCCGGTATACTGAGCCTCCGCTGCGCCACGCTGATCCCATGCACCTGCTCCACCCCGGAGAGAGAAACTATCCCGAGCTGCTCGGCGCGATCCCGTCGCCGCCTCCGCTCTACGTGCGTGGCACGATCACCGCGGACGATGCGCTCGCGGTGGCGATCGTGGGCTCGCGCGCGGCCACGCCGTACGGCGTCGAGGTGGCGGAGCGACTGGCCGCGGAGCTCGCGGCGCGCGGCATGACGATCGTGAGCGGCCTCGCGCGGGGCATCGACGCGGCGGCGCACCGTGGCGCGCTCGGCGCGGGCGGACGCACGGTCGCCGTCCTCGGCTGCGGTATCGACCTCGTGTACCCGCCGGAGAACCGCGCGCTCGCGTGCGCGGTCGAAGCGCAGGGAGCGCTCGTGTCGCAGTTCGCCGGCAGCGTGCCGGCGCTCCCCGGTCACTTCCCGGCGCGCAACCGCACGCTCGCCGGGCTCACCCTCGGCGTCGTCGTGGTCGAGGCGGCCGAGCGGAGCGGCGCTCTGATCACCGCGGGTTTCGCGGCCGATCTCGGGCGTGAAGTGTTCGCCGTTCCAGGCCGAATCACCTCCACGACGAGTGTCGGAACGAACCGGCTCATCCAGGACGGTGCTAAACTGACTACTTGCTGGCAGGACGTCGTGTCAGAATTGTCAGAACCGTGGCGTCGCATGGTGCGCGCGTCGTCGCCGACGACGCACGAACCGTCGCGGCCGGATGCGGAGAGTGACGAGGGCCGGATACTGGTGCTGTTGACGCCGGATGAGCCGCAGCACATCGAGCAGCTGATCATGCGCGGCGGGCTCGAGCCCGCGCGCGTGGCTGCGACGCTCGTGGCCCTCGAGCTGGGCGGATGGGCCCGGCAGCTTACGGGACAGCGTTGGGTCTCGGTCGGCGCACGCGCAAGGAGAACGTAGTGGCGAAGCGATCGCTGGTGGTGGTGGAATCACCCACGAAGGTGAAGACGATCCAGAAGTATCTGAATTCGAGCTTCATCGTCAAAGCGTCGATGGGCCATGTGCGTGATCTGCCGAAATCGCAGCTCGGTGTCGATCCCAAGAAGGGTTTCAAGCCGAAGTATGTGGTCTCACCCGGGAAGAAGAAGGTCCTCGACGAGCTGAAGAAGGCGGCCACGAAGACCGACACCCTCTACGTGGCGACGGACCCCGACCGCGAGGGGGAAGCGATCGGCTGGCACCTCGCGCAGGAGCTTGACGTCGACAAGAAGAACGTCTACCGCATCTCGTTCAACGAGATCACCGAGCGCGCAGTCAAGGCGGCGTTCGCCAAGCCCGGGCGCATCGACCTCAGGAAAGTGGACGCGCAGCAGGCGCGCCGCGTCCTCGACCGCCTCGTCGGGTACAGCCTGTCGCCGCTCCTGTGGGACAAGGTCCAGCGCGGGCTGTCGGCCGGTCGGGTGCAATCGGTGGCCGTCCGACTGATCGTGGATCGCGAGCGCGAGATCCAGGCGTTCGTCCCCGTCGAGTACTGGTCGCTCCACGCACGGCTCGCCGCCAAGCTTCCCCCCGAGTTCGTCGCGACGCTCAAGGAGGTCGGTGGCGAGAAGGCGTCGCTGCCGAACGAGGACGCGACGCGCGCGCTCATGGCGTCGCTCGACGGCGCCCGCTTCGTCGTCCGCTCGGTCACGCGCGGGGAGCGCCGACGTAACCCGGCGCCGCCGTTCATCACCTCGACCCTGCAGCAGGAGGCGGGCCGCAAGCTCGGCTTCAGCGCCAAGAAGACGATGACGATCGCCCAGCAGCTGTACGAGGGCGTCGACGTCGGCACCGAGGGGCCGGTCGGGCTCATCACCTACATGCGGACCGACTCGGTGCGCGTGGCACGCGAGGCGCAGGAGGAGGCGCGTGGCTGGATCGTGGGGCGTCTCGGTCGCGACTACGTGCCGGGCGCGCCGCCGGCGTACCGCTCACGGGGGAGCGCGCAGGAGGCGCACGAGGCGGTCCGCCCCTCCGACGTTCGGCGCGAGCCCAAGGACGTGACGCGCTTCCTTTCCCCGGAGCAGCTCGCCCTCTACCGGCTCATCTGGGAGCGCTTCCTGGCGAGCCAGATGATGCCGGCCGTCTACGACACGCTGACGGTGGACATCGACGCGGGGCGCTGCCTCTTCCGCGCTCAGGGCTCGACGCTGCGGTTCAAAGGCTTCACGGCCGTGTACGAGGAGAGTCGCGAAGACGAGGCCGCGTCCGCCGAAGAGGACCCCGAGGGCGCGATCCCCAACCTCGAGGAGGGCGAGGTGCTGCGGCTCCGGGTTCTCGAGCCCAAGCAGCACTTCACACAGCCGCCGCCCCGGTACACCGAGGCCTCCCTCATCAAGGCGCTGGAGGAGCTCGGGATCGGCCGGCCCTCCACGTACGCCTCGATCCTCTCCACCATCGTCAACGACCGCGGGTACGTACGCCGCGAGCGCCGGGCGCTCGTGCCCACGGAGCTCGGCATGGCGGTGACGGACAAGCTGAAGCCGTACTTCCCGGAGATCATGGACGTCGAGTTCACGGCGCAGATGGAGGATCACCTCGACAAGATCGAAGAGGGTGAGCGCACGTGGGTCGAGACGGTGAAGGAGTTCTACGAGCCGTTCAAACGCGACCTGGCGCGGGCGAAGAAAGAGATGGCGAGCGAGAAGGCGGGCGAGCCGGCCGGCGAACCATGCCCCGACTGCGGCGAACAGCTGCTCCGGCGCCGCGGACGGTTCGGCATGTTCCTGGCATGCTCGGCCTATCCCGACTGCCGATACACGCGCGACCTGAACGGCGGGGAGCGGGCGGAAGAGCTGCCGACCGACGAGACGTGCCCGACCTGCGGGAAGCCCATGGTCATCAAGCACGGACGCTTCGGAAAGTTCATCGCGTGCTCGGGTTACCCGGAGTGCAAGACGACGAAGCCGATCACGCTCGGCATCGCGTGCCCGGCGCCCGGCTGCACGGGCCAGCTCGTCGAGCGCCGCTCGCGGCGGGGCCGCACCTTTTTCGGCTGCTCGGCGTACCCGAACTGCAAGTTCGTCCTCTGGCAGCGGCCCGTCCCCGAGCCGTGCCCGAAGTGCGCCGCGCCGTTCACGACCGAGCGCGCCGTCCGCGGCCGCGTGCTCCGGCGGTGCGTACGCGAGGGGTGCGACTTCGAGCGGGAGGTCGAGACCTCGGTCGCATGAGCGACCCGCTGGCGGCGTACCTGAAATACCTGACGCTCGAGAGGGACGCGTCGCCTCACACGCTCCGGAGCTACCGGAGCGACCTTCGGGAGTTCCAAGTGTTCGTCGGGCGCGACAAGCCGCTCGGCGAGGTCGACGGGCGGACGGTGCGCGCATACCTGGCGCACCTGCACACCCGCGGCCTCGACGGGGCGTCCGTTGCCCGGAAGCTTGCCGCGCTGCGGAGCTGGTTCCGCTTCCTCGTCCGGCGGGGAAAGCTCGCCCGGAACGTGGCCCGTGACGTCCGCGGCCCACGTCTCGGACGGACGCTCGTGTCCTTCCTGCCGATCGACGAGGCGCAGGTGCTGGTCGACGGCAAGGCGGTCGGCGGCGCCGCGCGCGAGCGGGACGTGGCGATCCTGGAGCTCCTGTACGCGACGGGGCTACGCGTGTCCGAGCTGTCCAGCCTGGACATCGAGGATGTGGACCGGGCCGGAGCGACCGTGCGCGTGCTGGGCAAGGGACGGAAGGAGCGGATCGTCCCCTTCGGCCGCCGGGCCGCGAGCGCCCTCGACGCCTACCTCGGGCCGCGCGCGGAGCGGCGCGGGACGCTCTTCACCAACCACCGCGGCGGCCGCCTCTCCGTCCGCGCGATCCACGCGATCGTGCGGAAGAGCGCGGCCGCGTCGGGCATCGCGCGACGGGTGAGCCCGCACACCCTCCGTCACACGTTCGCGACGCACTTGCTCGACGCGGGCGCCGACCTTCGGGTCATCCAGGAGCTCCTCGGCCATAGCCGACTCAGCACGACCCAGCGTTACACGCACGTCGGCGCCGACCGGCTCATGCGCGTCTACGACGCCGCGCACCCGCGGGCCCGCGCCACGTGATCCGGGGACGTAGGGTGCCACGCCGCACCCCCGGCAGGCCACCCACGGGCCGAGCCGGGCTCGCGGCCCCCGCTACAACAGCCCCCGCGACGACATTCCTGGCGACGACCGTCGTCGCGGTCCGCCACCGCGGCCAGGTGGCCCTCGCCGGTGACGGCCAGGTGTCGATCGGGAACACGATCGTGAAGGCGAGCGCCAAGAAGGTGCGCAAGCTCTATCAGGACCGCGTGCTGGCCGGCTTCGCAGGCACCGCCGCGGACGCGTTCACGCTCTTCGCGCGCTTCGAGAGCCGGCTCGAGGAGCACCGAGGCAACCTCGCGCGCGCCGCGGTCGAGGTCGCCAAGGACTGGCGCACCGACCGCGTCCTTCGACGGCTCGAGGCGCTCCTCGCGGTCGCCGACCGCGAGCACTCGTTCATCATCTCGGGCAATGGCGACGTCATCGAACCCGACGACGGGCTGATCGGCATCGGCTCGGGCGGGCCGTATGCGCTCGCGGCGGCCCGGGCGCTCGTCGCGCACTCGGACCTGGACGCCAAGGGAATCGTCACCGAAGCGATGCGCATCGCCGCCTCGATCTGCGTGTACACCAACGACCACATCAGCGTGGAAGTCCTGTGAGCCAACAGCTGACGCTCACCCCCGCGCAGATCGTCACCGAGCTGGACCGCTACATCGTCGGCCAGGAGCGGGCAAAGCGCGCGGTGGCGATCGCGCTGCGCAACCGCTGGCGGCGCCAGAACCTGCCACCCGAGCTGCGGGACGAGGTCGCGCCGAAGAACATCATTATGATCGGCCCGACCGGCATCGGGAAGACCGAGGTCGCCCGGCGACTCGCGAAGCTCGCCCAGGCCCCGTTCCTGAAGGTCGAGGCCTCCAAGTACACCGAGGTCGGCTACGTGGGGCGCGACGTGGAGTCGATGATCCGCGACCTCACCGAGCTGTCGGTGAACATGGTGAAGGCCGAGATGATGGCGCGTGTGCAGGAGCGGGCCGAGCAGCTCGCCGAGGAGCGCATCCTCGACCTGCTGCTGCCGCACCGGACGCACGAGCCCTTCTCGTCGGGCTCGCTCGAAGAGGTCACGCCCGACGCCTCGCGGGAGACCACGAAGGACAAGCTCCGGGTCCAGCTCCGGACGGGCCGGCTCGACGACCGGATGGTCGAGCTCGAGACGCAGCAGCATGCGATGCCGATGATCGAGGTCCTCTCCGGCCAGGGCATGGAGGAGATGGGGCTTCACCTGAAGGACATGCTGTCGAACCTCATGCCGACCCGGACCAAGCGGCGTCGGGTCCGGATCGCCGACGCGCGGCGGCTCCTCGTCCAGGAGGAGGCGCAGAAGCTCGTCGACATGGAGGAGGTCGTCGCCCAGGCGATCCGCCGGGCCGAGAACTCGGGGATCATCTTCCTCGACGAGCTCGACAAGATTGCCGGGCGCGAGGCGGGCCACGGCCCCGATGTCTCGCGCGAGGGCGTCCAGCGGGACCTGCTCCCCATCGTGGAGGGCTCGGCCGTCACGACCAAGTACGGGATCGTGCGCACCGACCACGTCCTGTTCATCGCGGCCGGCGCCTTCCACGTCGCGAAGCCCTCGGACCTCATCCCGGAGCTCCAGGGACGCTTTCCGATCCGCGTCGAGCTCGACCCCTTGACGCGCGAGGATTTCGTCCGCATCCTGACGGAACCTCAGAACGCGCTGATCACGCAGTACACCGAGCTCCTCCGAACGGAGCAGGTGACGCTCCGGTTCACGGCGGACGCGGTGGAGGCGATCGCGGAGATCGCGATGCAGGTGAACGCGAGCACGGAGAACATCGGGGCGCGGCGCCTCTACACGATCATGGAGCGACTGCTGGATGAGATCTCGTTCAACGCTCCGGACATGCCCGGCAAGGAGCTGACCATCGACGCCGGCTACGTGTCGGGACGCCTGAGCGACATCACGCGCGACCAGGACCTGTCGAGGTACATTCTGTGAGCGAGCGCCGCAGGCGAGCCGATGAGTGAGTTTCGGCGGGCGGAGGTGCTCCTCGAGGCGCTCCCGTACATCCGGGAGTTTCGGGGCAAGACCGTCGTCATCAAGTACGGCGGCGCCGCGATGGAGCGCGCGGACCTCAAGGAGCCGTTCGCGCTCGACGTGATCCTGCTCCGTCTCGTGGGCATCAAGCCCGTCATCGTCCACGGTGGCGGCCCGCAGATCGGCGCCCTCATGAAGCGGCTCGGCAAGGAGCCCCAGTTCGTGGGGGGCATGCGAGTGACCGACGAGGAGACCGTCGAGATCGTCGAGATGGTCCTGGTGGGCAAGATCAACAAGGCCATCGTCGGTCTGATCGACCACCACGGCGGCAAGGCGGTGGGGCTGTCGGGCAAGGACGCGGGGCTGCTCCGGGCACGCCGGCGGCTGCACCGGCTCGCGAACGGCGAGGAGGTGGACATCGGTCTGGTGGGCGAGGTGGAGACGGTGAACACCGAGCCGATCCGGCTCCTCGAGGACGCCGGATTCATCCCGGTGATCGCGCCCGTGGGCGTGGGCGCGAGCGGCGAAACCTACAACATCAACGCCGACCTGGTCGCCGGAGAGATCGCCGCGGCGCTCTCCGCCGAGAAGCTGATCCACCTCACGGATGTTCAAGGGATTCTCGACGGCGAGCAGCGGCTGATCAGCACGCTGAGCCGCAAGGAGGCCGAGCGGCTCATGTCGGCCGGGGTGATCGCGGGGGGGATGCTGCCGAAGGTCGAGTCGTCGCTGCGGGCGCTCGAGGGCGGGACCTCGAAGGCCCACATCATCGACGGCCGGGTCCCGCACGCGATCCTGCTCGAGCTGTTCACGCGCGAGGGCATCGGGACCGAGATCGTCCTCTAGAGAAGGGCGCGCGCCATGGATACCAGAGAGCTCCTAGAGTGGGCGGCGAAGTACCACACCCCGAACTACGCGCGGGCTCCGATCTGCCTCGTCCGCGGCGACGGCGTCCGCGTGTGGGACTCCGACGGCAAGGAGTACCTCGACTTCGGCGCGGGGCTGGCGGTCGCCGCGCTCGGCCACTGCCACCCGCGCGTGACCGGCGCCATCCGTGAGGCGGCCGCGACGCTGCTGCACGTGTCGAACCTCTATTACACGGCGCCCCAGATCCACCTGGCGAAGCTCCTCTGCGACCACTCCTTCGCGGAGCGGGTCTTCTTTTGCAACTCGGGGGCCGAGGCGAACGAGGCCGCGCTCAAGCTCGCGCGCAAGTACGCCAAGGAGCGGTACGCCTCGGACCGCTATGAGGTCATCGCCACGCACAACTCCTTCCACGGCCGGACCTTCGCCACCGTGACGGCCACCGGCCAGGAGAAGTACCGCCAGGGCTTCGAGCCGCTCGTCCCCGGCTTCAAGCACGTGCCGTACAACGACCTCCGCGCCATGGAGCGCGCGCTCGACAACCGTACGGCGGCGATCATCGTCGAGCCGATCCAGGGGGAGGGAGGCGTCAACGTTCCCGACGACGACTACCTGCCCGGGCTCCGCAAGCTCTGCGACGAGTCGGGGACGCTCCTGATCCTCGATGAGATCCAGACCGGGGTCGCCCGGACGGGCAGGCTCTGGGCGTACGAGCACTCGGGGATCGAGCCCGACATCATGACCCTCGCGAAGGCCCTCGCCAACGGCGTCCCGATCGGCGCGATGCTCACGCGCGACGAGGTCGCGCGTGCGCTGGGTCCCGGCACGCACGGCTCGACGTTCGGGGGGACGCCGTTCGTCACCTCCGTGGCCCTCGCGACCCTCCAGACGGTGATCGGCGAGAAGGTCGCCGAGCGCGCGGCGCGGATGGGACGGCGCCTCATGGACGGTCTCCGGCAACTCGCGCAGGGATCGGCGGGGATCCGCGAGGTGCGGGGGCGGGGGCTGCTCATCGGGGTCGGGCTCGACCGGCCGGTGAGCCCTATCGTGGACGCGTGCCGGGACGCCGGGCTGCTCGTCCTGTCGGCGGGCGACAAGGTGCTGCGGCTCGCGCCGCCTCTGATCGTCGACGAGCGCGACTGCGACCACGCCCTCGCGATCGTCGGCGCGGCGCTTCGGCCCACGGCCTGATGCGCCACTTCCTCACGTCGGCGGACCTGACGCGCGACGGGGCGCTCGCCCTGTTCCAGCTCACGGCCGACCTCAAGCACCGCTGGAAGGCCGGGCGGCGCGGCGCGCCGCTCGCCGGGCGGACCCTCGCGCTGATCTTCGAGAAGCCGTCGCTTCGGACGCGCGTCACCCTGGAGGTGGGGATCATCCAGCTCGGCGGACGCGCCGTCTACCTCTCGGGCGCCGAGATCGGGCTGGGCACGCGGGAGTCGGCCCCGGACGTGGCGCGGAACCTCTCGCGCTGGGTGGACGGGATCGCGGCGCGCGTCTACGCTCACGCGACGGTCGAGGCGCTCGCCCGTCACGCGACCGTCCCCGTGATCAACGGCCTCTCCGACTTCGAACACCCGTGTCAGGCGCTCGCCGACTTCTTCACGCTGTCTGAGCGCGGCCTCGACCTGGGCGCGATGCGACTCGCGTGGATCGGCGACGGCAACAACGTCTGCCACTCCGTGATCCAGCTGGGCGCCCGGCTCGGCGCCTCGATCGTGGTCGCGTGCCCGCCCGGCTACGAGCCCGACCCGCGCGTCGTCGACGCGATCCGACGCCACGGCGGCCGGCTCGAGATCACCGAGGACGCGTCCCGGGCGGCGGCGGGGGCCGACGTGATCTACACCGACGTGTGGACGAGCATGGGACAGGAGGCGGAGCGGGCGCGGCGCCAGGAGGCGTTCAGCCGCTATCAGGTCAACGAGACGATCGTCGGGTTCGCCAAGCCCGCGGTGCTCGTGATGCACTGCCTGCCGGCGCACCGGGGCGAGGAGATCACCGACGCCGTGCTCGACGGACCGCACTCGATCGTGCTCGACCAGGCGGAGAATCGGCTCCACGTCCAGAAGGCGGTCATCCTCACGCTGCTCGGAGGCTCACTCGACGATGTCTAGCCCCAAGCGCGTCGTCCTCGCGTATTCGGGGGGCCTCGATACCTCGGTCATCCTGCGCTGGCTGATCGAGCGCTACCGGTGCGAGGTTGTGGCATTCTGCGCCGACCTCGGGCAGGGCGAGGAGCTGATCCCGATTCGCGAGAAGGCGCTCCGGACCGGCGCATCGGCCGTGCACATCGTGGACCTGCGCGAGCGGTTCGTCCGCGACTTCGTCTTCCCGATGCTGCGCGCCAACGCCGTGTACGAGGGCGCCTATCTCCTCGGGACCTCCATCGCGCGCCCGCTCATCGCCCAGGCCCAGTTGGAGATCGCGGCGTCGGAGGGGGCGGACACGGTCGCCCACGGTGCGACAGGGAAGGGGAACGACCAGGTCCGCTTCGAGCTGGCCTACGCTGCTCTGGCACCCCACCTCCGCGTGATCGCGCCGTGGCGCGAGTGGGAGCTCACCTCTCGAAGCGCGCTGATCGAGTTCGCGAAGCGCTACGACATCCCGGTGCCGGTGACGCCGGAGCGCCCGTACAGCACCGACCGGAACCTCTTCCACGTCTCCTACGAGGGCGGCGTGCTCGAGGACCCGTGGGCCGAGCCGCCGGCGAAGATGTTCCAGCTCACCCAGGATCTGGAAGCGGCGCCCGACGCGGCCGTGCCCGTCGAGATCGACTTCGAGCGGGGCGACCCGGTGGCGGTGGACGGCGAGCGGCTCGACCCCGTCGCGCTCCTCACCCGGCTCAACCGGTTGGGCGGCGAGCACGGAGTCGGGCGCGTCGACCTCGTCGAGAACCGGTTCGTCGGAATGAAGTCGCGGGGCGTGTACGAGACACCCGGCGGCACGATCGTGCACGTCACGCGCCGGGCGCTCGAGTCGCTCACGCTCGACCGCGAGACGCTCCATCTGCGCGACTCCCTCGTGCCACGCTACGCCGAGATGATCTACTACGGCTTCTGGTTCGCGCCCGAGCGCCAGACGCTCCAGACCCTGATGGACGAGTGCGCGCGCGACGTCACGGGCACGGTGCGGGTCCGGCTCTACAAGGGCAACGTCATCGTCGTCGGCCGCCGCTCGCCACGCTCCCTCTACCGGACCGACTTCGCCACGTTCGAAGCGGACACCGTCTACCGTCAGCGGGACGCCGAGGGGTTCATCAACCTGAACGCGCTCCGCCTCAAGATCCGCGCCCTCCGCGACCGCGCCGGCTCCTAGTGCCGCGCACGGTGCGGTCCCTCGCGGCGAGTCGCCGGATCTCTTTGGAGGCGCCCTAGACCGTGCGCATCGACGTCGTGCTCACCGCCGACGCGGTGGCCCCCGGGCAGCTCGACGGCACCGTCGCGCTCGTCGTCGACGTGCTGCGGGCCTCCACGACGATGATCACCGCGCTCGCCCACGGCTGCGTCTCGATCACGCCGGTCGCCGATCCCGCCGAGGCCCGGCGCCTGGCAGCGGCGGAGGGCCCCGACGCCGCGCTCGCGGCGGGTGAGCGCCGTGGCGAGCCGATTCCCGGGCTCGACCTGGGCAACTCGCCCGTCGAGTTCGCGATCGAGCGCGTCCACGGCCGGGCCGTCTACTTCACGACCAGTAATGGCACCCGGGCACTCCTCGCCGCGCGCCAGGCCCGGGCCGTGGGGGTGGCCGCCTTCGTCAACGTGAGCGCCGCGGCGCGCTGGGCCGCCGGCCGTGGGCTGGACGTCGTCGTCGTGTGCGCGGGCGAGCGGGGTGGACGCTCGCTCGAAGATCACGCGTGCGCCGGACTTCTCGTGGAGCGCATCCGCGCCGCCACCCGGAGCGCCGCGCCGAGCCCGGCGGCCCTCGCGGCGCTCGCCGTGGGCCGCCGCTACGCCGCGGACGTGACGCGCCTCCGGGAGCACTCGCCCTGGGCGCGGCGGCTCTGCGCCGCCGGACGGGGCGCCGACGTCAGCGCGTGCCTGCGCCTGGACACGACCTCGCTCGTCCCGGTCTACCTCCCGAGCGTTGACAAGGTCGTTCCAGGGTGCAGATAATAACCCCGCCATTCGGCGTTTTGGACGGAGCCGCCGCGTGAACCTCCCCATAGGGCTCACCCTCATGCGCATCGTCGCGGTGCCGCTACTCATCGTGTTCCTGATCTCTTCGTCGCGCGTCCACGCGCTGATCGCCGCGGCCATCTTCATCCTGGCCGCGATGACCGACTGGGCGGACGGGGTGGTGGCGCGTCGGCGTAACCAGGTCACGACGCTCGGCACCCTCCTCGACCCGATCGCCGACAAGCTGCTCGTCGCGGCGGCGCTCGTCTCGCTGCTGGCGATCTCCAAGATCGACGCCTGGATCGTCGTCGCGATCGTCGGACGCGAGCTCGCGGTGACGGGGCTCCGCGCGGTCGCGGCCTCCGTCGGGGTGATCGTGCCAGCCTCGCGTCTCGCGAAGTGGAAGACGGTGAGCCAGTACGTGGCGATCACGATGCTGATCATCGAGAAGGGGTTCGATCCGCCAGGCTTCCACATCGCCGCGGCCACGGTCCTCTGGGTGGCCCTCGGCCTGACCGTCGGCTCGGCGGTGGACTACTTCTACCGGTTCTTCCGCAAGGCCGACTACCGCGCGATCGTGCCAGGCGAAGAACGCTGGTCGTGAGCGGCGCCGTCGCGGTCGTCGCCGCCTACGTGATCGGTGCGCTGCCGGTCGGCTTCCTCGTGGCCAGGGTCTTCGGCATCGGCGACATCCGCCACCACGGCAGCGGCACCATCGGCGCGACGAACGTCTTGCGGACGGCCGGGTGGCTCCCGGCCCTCCTCACGCTGTTCGGCGACGTCGCCAAGGGCTATGCGGCCGTGTGGGTCGGCGGACGCCTGGCCGACGGCGAGCCCGGTCCCACGGCGGCGTGCGCGCTGGCGGCCGTCGTCGGCAACTGCTGGTCGGTCTTCCTCGGGTTCCGCGGGGGCAAGGGCGTCGCGACGGGTCTCGGCGCGCTCCTCGGCATCGTGCGGTGGGCGGTCGTCCCCGCGATTCCCGTGTGGCTCGCGCTCGCGCTGACGACCCGCTACGTGTCATTGGGGTCCATCCTCGGCGCGATCTGTGTCCCCCTTGGCGCGCTCCTGCTCGGATACCCGCGACCGTTCGTGCTCGCCTCGCTCGTCGTCGCGGCCCTCATCATCGCGCGCCATCGCGAGAACATCGCGCGCCTCCTCGCGGGGACCGAGCGCAAGCTCGGCGAGAAGCGGACCGTGGTGTGACGACGTGATGGGAAGAGACGGACAACGCCGGGTCGTGCCCTTGGCAGGCCACCCACCGAATATGCCGGCCTGGCGGAGCCCGCTCCAGTGATCTCCATTGTCGGCGGGGGAAGCTGGGGCACGGCGCTCGCGATCCACCTCGCGAAGAACGCGGGCGCGGTCCGTCTCTGGGCGCGCGAGCCCGAGGTCGTCGAGGGGATCCGGGCGCGACGGCGGAGCCCCTGGTACCTGCCGGACGTGGACATCCCGGCCGGCGTCGCCGCGACGACGGATGCCGCCGAGGCGGTCAACGGCGCGTCGGTCGTCGTCGTCGCCGTGCCGAGCGAGTTCTTCGCCGCGACGCTCAAGAGCGTGGGCCCCCTCTCCGACGCGGTGCCGATCGTCACGGCGACGAAGGGCTTCGATCCCGAGCGCCACGTGCGCATGAGTGAGGTCGTGGGCGAGCAGTTTCCGCGCGCGCGCGTCGCGGCGCTGTCGGGACCGACGTTCGCGCGGGAGGTGGCACTCGGTCGGCCCACGGCGGCGGTGATCGCTTCGCGCGACGACGGGCTGGCCGCGACCCTCCAGCGCACGCTCGGCTCGCGCGAGTTTCGACTCTACGCGAACCGTGACGTCGTCGGCGTCGAGACGGGCGGGGCACTGAAGAACGTCATGGCGATCGCGACGGGCCTCGTCGACGGGCTCGGCCTCGGCGAGAACGCCCGCGCCGCGCTCATCACGCGCGGGCTCGCCGAGATGACACGGCTCGCCGTCGCGCTCGGCGGAGCGCCCGCGACCCTCTCGGGACTCGCGGGCCTGGGCGACCTCGTCCTCACGTGCACCGGGAGTCTCTCGCGCAATCGCCAGCTCGGCATAGCGCTCACCCGCGGCCGGACGGTCGCCGCCGTCGAGCGGGAGACCCGCATGGTCGCCGAGGGGGTGCGGACGGTCACCTCGGCGCTCGCGCTCGCGCGTCGCCACTCCGTGAGCATGCCCATCTGCGAGGAGGTCGGCGCGGTGCTCTTCGAGGGCAAGGCGCCGACGGAGGCGCTGACCTCGCTCCTCGAGCGGCCCCTGCGACGCGAAGAGGAGCGCTAGGTGCACGTCGGAATACCCACCGTCCGAGCGCGGGCTTTGCCCGCGCGATCCCTCCTGGGGGTTCGCTCCCTCACGGGAGCGCTTCCCCCGGCCTCCGAGGGGGCCGTCGAGGCCCCCTCCGACTGAGCGATGCCCGAGCTCAGGAAGGATCCGGTCGTCGGCCGCTGGGTGATCATCGCCACCGAGCGGGCGCGGCGGCCTTCCGACTTCGTCGCCCAGCCCGTGCGGCCGGTCGGAACCGAATGCGTCTTCTGCGCCGGTAACGAGCACAAGACCCCGCCCGAGATTCTCGCCGGCCGGAGTCCCGGGAGTCGCCCGAACGAGCCCGGCTGGTCGTACCGGGTGGTGGCGAACAAGTTCCCGGCGCTCCGGATCGAGGGCGAGCTCGAGCCGGCCGGCGAAGGTCTCTTCGACCGGATGAACGGCGTGGGCGCCCACGAGGTCGTGATCGAGACACCGGAGCACACCGCCTCCCTCGCGACGCTCCCGGTGGCGGCCGTCGCCGACGTGCTCGTCGCCTTTCGCGAGCGTCTGCGCGATCTCAAGAAGGATCCGCGCCTCGAGTATGTCCTCGTGTTCAAGAACCACGGGGAGCCTGCTGGCGCATCGCTCGAGCATCCCCACTCCCAGCTCATCGCGACACCGATCATCCCGATCATGGTCGCCGAGGAGCTCACGGGCGCGGCCCGTTACTACCAGCTGAAGGAGCGGTGCGTGTGGTGCGACATTCTGCACCAGGAGCGGCGCGGTCGCCGGCGGACGATTGTCGAGGCTGGCGGCTTCGTCGCGCTCGCGCCATTCGCACCGCGCTTCCCGTTCGAGACGTGGATCCTTCCGGCGGTCCATCGGGCCGGGTTCGACGAGTCCGGCGTGGACGAGCTGCACGGACTCGCCGGGCTCCTGAGCGACTTCCTGCGCCGGATGAACCGCGTGCTCCGGCACCCCCCGTTCAACTTCATGCTCCACACGGCGCCCCTGCGCGGCGGCGAGCTCGAGTCGTTCCACTGGCACCTCGAGGTCATCCCGAAGCTCACGAGCGTGGCAGGATTCGAGTGGGGCAGCGGGTTCTTCATCAACCCGGTGCCTCCCGAGGACGCGGCCGAGGCCCTGAGGGCTGACGCGAACTGATCCGTGATACCATGTGGCGCTGTGGCGCGGGAATAGCTCAGTGGTAGAGCACGACCTTGCCAAGGTCGGGGTCGCGGGTTCGAATCCCGTTTCCCGCTCCATCACTTGCACCGTTTCGTCGGTGCTCACGTCGGGGCGGCGTAGCCAAGTGGCCAAGGCGGAGGTCTGCAAAACCTCTATTCAGCGGTTCGAATCCGCTCGCCGCCTCCATCCCCACCACCCGTAGACGGATCGCGCCAGGGAACGCGACATGGCAGGCAACGTCAAGCGCGTCGGTCCTCCGAAGGCGACGGACCTGAAGGGGAACGAGTTCACCTGGTCAGTGCCGCTCAACCAGGTCCCCTCGAAGGAGTGGTCGCGGTTCTTCGCGGAGCCCAAGGAGACGACGGCGATGTGCCATCCCAAGCGCCTCGGGATGATGCAGCAGGCGCTCGTCTTCAAGTGCGAAGAGGCGCACGTGTCGACCTGGGTCCAGTCCATCGACAAATGGATCGCCGAGGCCAACCGGAGCGTGGTCGAGGCGGAGCAGGCCGAGAAGCACCGGAAGGCCGAGGAGCTCCGCGTGGAGGAAGACAAGCAGCGACGGATCAAGGAGGCCAACGAGAAGTACAAGAGCCTCTGACGGCAGAGCGTGGGGGCGTGGCGGAACCGGAAGACGCGAAGGCCTTAAAAGCCTTTGTCCGCGAGGACGTGCAGGTTCAAGCCCTGCCGCCCCTACCACGAGCCTCCCCTCGCGCCGTGTTATCCTCAACACCGTGATCAGCTCTCCCGGCGCGATCGCATTCCAGATTGGTCCCGTGGTCCTCCGCTGGTACGGCATTCTCATGGCGACGGCGATCGTCGCCGGCCTCTGGCTCGGCCATCGTCAGGCCAGACGCGACCACCTGCCGGCCGACGACATCATCAGCTGCGGGCAGTGGGCGATCCTCGCGGGCCTCGTGGGAGCGCGGCTCTACGAGGTTCTCTTCAACTGGGATTACTACGGCCGGTACCCATGGAAGATCATCGCCGTCTGGGAGGGCGGGCTCGCGATCCACGGCGGGCTGATCCTGGGTCCCCTCGTCGGCGCGTGGCTGGCGTACCGCTGGCGGCTTCCGGTCCTCCGAGGTCTCGACATCGCGGCCCCCTCGATCGCGCTCGGCCAGGCGATCGGACGCTGGGGGAACTTCTTCAACGAAGAGGCGTTCGGCCGGCCGACGGACCTTCCGTGGAAGCTCTACATCTCGCCGCCACACCGCCCGCTCGGCTTCGGCCAGTACGAGTATTTCCACCCGACCTTCCTCTACGAGTCGATCTGGAACCTCGTGGTGTTCGGGCTCCTCGCCGCCTGGCTCCGCCCGCGACTCGCCGGTCGCCCGGGCGCGCTCTTCTTCTGCTACGTCGGCCTCTACTCGATCGGTCGCTTCGCGATCGAGGCGCTCCGGCTCGACAGCTTCTGGCTCGGCGCCTACCGCGTGCCGCAGCTCGCGAGCATGCTCGGCATCATCGTCGCCGTGGCGGGCGTGGCCTGGGCGCGCCGCCGCGCATCGACGCTCGCCGCCAGCTAGCCCCCGGCGCCATGCAGCTCGAGCGGGTGGGTCCGTACCTCTGGCGGATTCCGCGCGACGCGGAGCGCGGGATGCGCGTGCCCGGCCTGGTCGTCGCCGACGAGCGCCTGATCGCCTCCATTCGGAGCGACGCCGCGCTCGAGCAGCTGGCCAACGGCGCCACCCTCCCCGGGATCGTCAGGGCGGCGCTCGCGATGCCGGACATCCACCAGGGCTACGGCCTGCCCGTCGGCGGCGTCGTGGCGACCGACGCCGCGCACGGCGTCATCAGCCCCGGCGCGATCGGGTTCGACATCAACTGCGGCGTGCGCCTCGTGAAGAGCTCGGTTGACGCCGTCGACATCGCCGCCCGGATGGAGCGCTTGGTGGACGCGCTCTACGCGGCGATCCCGACGGGCGTCGGCTCTCGCGGCGCGCTGACGCTCGACGCGCGGACGTTGGACGAGGTCCTGGCGCGCGGCGCCGCGTGGGCGGTCGAGCGGGGGTACGGTGTGCCCGACGACCTCGAGCGAATTGAGTCGGGCGGCTGCCTCGACGGGGCCGACCCCGGCAAGGTCTCGGACCGGGCGCGCGAGCGTGGCCGCCGTCAGCTCGGCACTCTCGGCTCGGGGAACCATTTCCTCGAGGTGCAGGTCGTGGACGAGGTCGAGGACGCGCGCACCGCCGAGGCCCTCGGCCTCCACGTCGGACAGGCGATGGTGATGATCCACACGGGGTCACGTGGCCTCGGCCATCAGGTGTGCACCGACTACCTCGACGTGGCGGGCAAGGCGCTTCGCCGGCACGGCATCAGCGTGCCCGACCGCCAGCTCGCGTGCGCGCCGAACGACTCGGCGGAGGCGCGCGACTATCTCGGCGCCATGCGGGCGGCCGCGAACTTCGCGTTCGCCAACCGCCAGCTCCTGACCCACTGGGCTCGCGACGTCTTCGCGCGGGTGCTCGGTGCCGACGCGCGCGAGCTCGCGGTCGTCTACGACGTCGCGCACAACATCGCGAAGGTCGAGGAGCACGTCGTGGACGGTGTCGTCCGCCGCCTCACCGTGCACCGGAAGGGCGCCACACGCGCGTTCCCCGGACAGCCGGTGATCGTGCCCGGTGACATGGGCCGCTACTCCTACCTCCTGGTCGGGACGGAGGCGGCGATGCGCGAGACCTTCGGGTCGACCTGCCACGGCGCGGGCCGTGTGCTCTCCCGCTCCGCGGCGGTGCGGGCGGCGCGCGGACGGCGCGTCGACCTCGAGCTGCGCGAGCGCGGTGTCGTCGCGCGCGCCACGGGCAAGGACGCGCTCGCCGAGGAGATGCCGGAGGCGTACAAGGACGTGAAGGACGTGGTGGACGTGGTCCACCGCTTCGGGATCTCCTTGCGCGTGGCGCGGCTCCGGCCGCTCGGTGTCATCAAGGGCTGAGTCACGCGCGACGGCCGAGGGTTGTGTCACGCGCGTGGTAGACTAGGCCGATGTCCTGGAGACTGAAGAAGAAATACCAAGGCCTCCTGGCCGAGGAGCGGGGCACCGTCCGCAAGGACTGGGGAGGGAAGATCGCCTTCGCCCTCGTCTACCCGAACACGTATGCCGTCGGGATGTCGAACCTCGGCTTCCAGACGATCTACCGCCACCTGAACGCGCTCCCCGACGTGGTGTGCGAGCGGGTCTTCCTGCCCGATCCCGAAGACATCGGGGAGCTCGAGCGGACGGAGGCCGTGCCGATCTCGCTCGAATCGTTTCGACCGCTCACCGACTTCCACATGGTCGGCTTCTCCGTGACCTATGAGGGCGACTACGTCAACGTGTTACGCCTCCTGGCGCTCGCCCGGATCCCGCTCCGCCCCGAGGACCGGCGCCCGCACGACCCGCTCGTCCTGATGGGCGGGGTGTGCGCCTTCTCGAACCCGGAGCCGGTCGCGCCGTTCATGGACGTCATCGTCGTCGGTGAGGGCGAGGAGCTCGTCGCAGAGCTGATCGCGGCATACCGGGAGGGTTACGACGACCGCGCGCGACTCCTCGACGCGCTCGCCCAGCTCGAGGGTGTCTACGTCCCGTCGCGGTACGAGGTCATCTACGCCCCCGACGGCACGGTCGGCGAGGTCCTGTCGCTGGGCGCGGCACCGGCGATCGTGACGAAGCGCCGCCTGCGCAACGTCAACGCCTTCGAGACCGTCGACGCCGTGAAGACACCGCACGCCGAGTACGGACACATGGCGCTCCTGGAAGTCGGTAAGGGGTGTGGCCGTGGCTGCCGGTTCTGTCTGGAGGGTCAGGTCTACCGTCCGGTGCGGCACCGGAGCGTCGACGCCCTCCGCGAGACCGTGGCCCGCGTGGCCGCGAGCGGCGAAAAGCGTGTGGGGCTCGTGGGCGCGTGCGTCTCGGACTACCCGTGGATCGGCGAGCTGCTGAAGATCGTCGAGGACAACGGGCTCGAGCTCTCGATCTCGTCGATCCGGGCCGACAGCCTGACGGACGACCTCGTCGCCGCGCTCGCCCGCGGCGGCCACCGCACGCTGACCGTCGCGCCGGAAGCGGGGACGGAGCGTCTCCGCCGGGCGATCCGCAAGGCGATCACCGACGAGCAGATTCTGGCCGCGTGCGACCTGGTCCGCGCGCACGGGATCCCGAACCTCAAGACCTACTTCATGATCGGCCAGCCGACGGAGACGCTCGAGGACGTGGAGGCGATTCCGCGCCTCGCCGAACGGATGCTCGAGCGCCTCTGCGTGCCCGACCCGAAGGCCAAGCCGTTCGGCCGCTTGACGCTCTCGATCTCGTCCTTCGTCCCGAAGCCCTGGACGCCGTTCCAGTGGGCGCCCTTCGCCGGGGCCGGGGCGCTCCAGGCGAAGCTCGAGATCGTCAAGCACGGCGTCCGGCGCCTCCACAACGTGCGGGTGCTCCACGAGAACCCGCGTGAGGCGGCACTCCAGGCGCTGCTCGCCCGCGGCGATCGGCGCGTCGCCGACTTTCTCGAGCTCGCGGCGTCGTTCGCCGGCGACTGGCGGCGCGCGCTCCGGGAGTGGAAGGGCGACCCCGACTTCTGCACGACGCGGGTCCGCTCGACGGACGAGCGGCTGCCGTGGGATCACTTCGACGTGGGCGTGAAGAAGGCGGGGCTGATTCGCGAGTGGGAACGGGCTCAGGCCGAGCTCCCCGTCACGAGCGGAGCGGCCTGATGCGGATCGACGACACGTACAGTCGTCCGCTGGGGAACCTCCGCGTCTCGGTCACCGACCGATGCAACCTGCGCTGCCAGTACTGCATGCCCGAGGAGGAGTACGTCTGGCTTCCGCGCGAGGAGATCCTCCACTTCGAGGAGATCGGCGCGCTCGCCGACGTCTTCATGGCCCTCGGAGTGGACAAGATCCGCCTCACGGGAGGCGAGCCGCTCCTGCGGCGCGACCTGCCGCGCCTCATCCGCCTCCTCGCCACGAAGCCGCGGCTGCGTGACCTCGCGATCACGACCAATGGCGTGCTGCTCGCCGAGCACGCGCAGGCGCTCAAGGAGGCGGGGCTCCGCCGCGTGACGGTGAGCCTCGACACCCTCCGCGCCGATCGATTCGCCGCGCTCACGCGCCGCCAGACCCACGCCCAGGTGCTGGAGGGGATCGCGGCGGTGACGCGCGCCGGGTTCACGGAGACGAAGCTCGACACGGTCGTGATCCGTGGGGTGAACGACGACGAGCTCGTCGACCTGATCGAGTTCGGCAAGCACGCTCCCGCCGAGGTCCGCTTCATCGAGTACATGGACGTGGGGGGCGCGACGCGCTGGTCCATGGAGCAGGTCGTGAGCCGCACGGAGGTGCTCGAGATCCTCGCGTCGCGCTACGGCCGGATCGAGCCCGTGCTCGAGGAGACCACGGCGCCCGCCGATCGCTACCGGCTCCCCGACGGGACCGTCTTCGGCATCATCGCGTCCACCACCGCGCCGTTCTGCGCGACGTGCGACCGGAGCCGACTCACCGCCGACGGCGTGTGGTACCTCTGTCTCTACGCGCTCAGGGGGACCGACCTGCGAGGGCCGCTGCGGCGCGGCGCGACGCGCGAGGAGCTCGCGGGGCTCATCACGGGCCGGTGGCGGCAGCGCGCCGACCGCGGCGCCGAGGAGCGCCTGGCGCTCCGCGAGCGGGCACCGCTCGTGCAGATCGCGCGCCTCAAAGAGGACCCGCATCTGGAGATGCACACCCGAGGCGGGTAGCGGCGCAGGAGGGACGGTGAGTTCGTCCGAGCCGACGAAGATCGACGTGCGGGAGCGCGGCGCCGACGCGCAGCTCTCCGACCGGCGGCTCTACGTGCAGCTCCAGGTCTTCACGGGTTGCCTCGACCCGAAGCCGCTCGTGCAGGCCCTGGAGTCGAGCCGGATCGAGGCCGCGCTCTACCAGGATGTCAACGACCCGCGCGGGGTCGGCGTGCTGGCCCTGAGCGAGGACCCCGCCTTCTTCGTGCACGGTCTGCGCGAGCTGCTCAACGCGGACCCCTTCGCCTCGCTCGCGCTCCAGTCCGGGTTCGTGATGTTCGGCCGGACGTACGCCTCCGGCTTCGAGACGGACCTGGAGGACTGGCTCCTGCGACGGCCGCGGCGCGCCGTCCTGAACCCCGCGTGGCCGTGGGGGATCTGGTACCCCTTGCGGCGCACGGGCGCGTTCGCACGCCTGAGCCCGAAGGAGCAGGGCGAGATCATCCGCGAGCACAGCGTGTTGGGTCGTGCGTACGGTGATGCCGACCTCGCCCACGACATCCGCCTGGCGTGCCACGGGCTCGACGTGCACGACAACGACTTCGTCATCGGCCTGGTCGGCCACGACCTCCATCCGCTCTCCCACCTGGTCCAGGCGATGCGCAAGACTCTGCAGACCTCGCAGTACATCCAGACGCTCGGCCCGTTCTTCGTCGGCCACGCCCTCTGGCAGAGCCCGCTCCGTGGGCCCGGAGGTCGCGGGAGCACGCAGGGCTAGCGGTCGTCAGATGGGAGTCCGGGGAGGCTCGACCCAGCGGTCATTTCGTGGACACCGGGGTCTTCGTCTGGCACGGATTCACCCAGCGGGGGGCCCGGCGGAAAATTCGGAAGGACCGTCCCGACAACGACTTGGCTCCACACCGAGCCTGGTACCCCGCTTGCTCGCCGCCATCATGGCGGTGGCCGAGGCCGGGCCAATCGAATGGCACCCGCCCTGGAGGAGTCTGCCATGGACGCTCGTCTGATCCGTTGGGGTCTCGCCGTCCTCGTGGTCCCGCTGTGGCCGCTCTCGGCCGTTGCCCAGTCGCCGAAGGCGGGCGTCGTGACAGCGCTCCAGGGGCGCGCCATCGTCACTCGGGCGGCGCTGCCTCAGCCAGCGGCGCTCAGGTTCAAGGACGATGTGTTCGTGCGCGACCGGATCGGCACCGGTGAACGCTCGATCGTCCGCATCCTGTTCGGCGGCAAGGCGCTCGTCACCGTGCGGGAGCGCTCGGAGCTCACGGTCACCGAAGAGCCCAACCGGCACATCGTGAGCCTCCCGGATGGCAAGCTCGCCCTCAACCTCGCGAAGACCCTCATGCGACCGGGAGAGGTCGTCGAGATCCACACGCCGAACGCGATCGTCGGGATCCGCGGAAGCTTCGTCGTGGTCGAGACGCGTCTCGTGAGCGGCGTGCGCCAGACCGACGTCACCGCCGTCCATGTCAGCACGCCGGTGACCGTGTCCAGCCCGATCGATCCGAAGCTCTCCGTTGCGATCAGGAGCGGGCAGACCGTCTCGGTCCGGGGTCTCGGGGCGACCATCGTCATGACGCCGGCCCGGGCCATCACGCCGGCGGAAGCCACGGCAGCCGCGCAGGCCGGCGAGATCGCCCTGTCGGCGAGCCGGCCGATCGCGCCCACGGTGGATCAGACCCACGCGCTGGCGACTGGCCAACTGGAGCAGGCGGCGGCCCTCGCTGACTCGCTGTCTCGGGCCACGGGCGGGGCGATCGTGGGACAGCTTCCCGGCTCGACAGGGGCGATCCTGAGCGACGCAGGAATGCTTGGTGGAGTGACCGGGGCGGTCCCCTCGGGGTCGCCGAGTCCCACCCCGGGGGACGGGGTCAACCGTACCCTGAACGGCGCCCTGCCCGCCATCAACCTGAACAAGCTCGGGCTCTAATAGAGCCCGACGCCGTCCCCGAGGGGCGGGCGCGGATCAGCCGCCCGCGCGCTCGGTCCGGCGCTCGCGAGCCGCGGCGTTCTCGATCCAGCGCAGAACCGCGGGAATCAGCGTCCAGGGAGGCGTGATCAGGGGAGCGGCGCCGGGAGGTCCGACTTGCCCATGAGGTAGCGATCGACCCCGCGCGCGGCGGAGCGGCCCTCGGCAATGGCCCAGACGATCAGCGACTGGCCCCGCTGCATATCGCCGCAGGTGAAGACGCCGGGGACGCTCGTCATCCAGTGGGCGTCACGCCAGACATTGCCGCGCTCGGTGAGCTTCACGCCGAGCTCGGCGAGCATCCCCGGCCGCTCGGCGCCGAGGAAGCCCATCGCGAGCAGGGCGAGGTCGCAGGGCAGCGTGAACTCGGTGCCGGGGACCGGCGTGAAATCCACGCGCCCGCCCTCGCGGACCATCCGGACCTCGACGGCTTGGAGGGCCTGCACGTGCCCGCGCTCGTTCCCCAGGAAGCGCTGAGTGGACACCGCGTAGACACGCTCGCCGCCCTCCTCGTGAGCCCCGGAGACACGAAAGACGTTGGGCCACTGCGGCCACGGGTTGTCGGGGGCCCGCCGGTCGGGCGGCCGCGGGAGGAGCTCGAACTGGTGGACCGAGCGCGCGCCCTGGCGGTGGACGGTGCCGAGGCAGTCGGCTCCGGTATCGCCGCCGCCGATGATGACGACGCGCTTGCCTTCGGCGGTGATGAAGTCGGCGTCGAGGATCGCGTCGCCCTCGCACCGCTTGTTCTGGAGGGTCAGGTACTCCATCGCGAAGTGGACGCCCACGAGCTCGCGCCCCGGCACCGGGAGATCCCGCGGGTGGCAGGCACCGCCGGCCAGGACGAGCGCGTCGAAGACGTCCCGGAGCTCCGCGACGGGGACGTTGACGCCGACATTGGCGTTGGTCGCAAAGCTCACGCCCTCCTTCTCCATGAGCGTGAGGCGCCGGTCGAGGAAGCGCTTCTCCATCTTGAACTCGGGGATGCCGTAACGCAGGAGTCCCCCGATCCGGTCGGCCCGCTCGAAGACCGTCACGGCATGGCCGGCGCGGTTACACTGCTGCGCGCACGCGAGCCCGGCCGGCCCAGAGCCGACGACGGCGACCCGCTTGCCGGTGCGGAGCACCGGCGGCTCCCGGCCGACCCAGCCCTCCTCGAAGGCGTGTTCGATGATCGAGAGCTCGATCGCCTTGATCGTGACGGGGTCGTCGTTGATCTCGAGCACGCACGAGCCCTCGCACGGCGCGGGGCAGAGCCGGCCCGTCCACTCGGGGAAGTTGTTCGTCGCGTGCAGGCGGTCGATCGCCTCGCGCCAGTGGTCCTTGTACACGAGGTCGTTCCAGTCGGGAATGATGTTCCCGAGCGGGCAGCCCTGGTGGCAGAACGGGATGCCGCAGTCCATACACCGCGCCGCCTGCTTCTTGAGCTCGTCCTGGGGGAAGGGGAGATGGACCTCCTTCCAGTCGCGGACCCGCTCCTCGACCGGGCGCGTCGGCCACTTCTTGCGCTTGATCTCGAGAAAGCCGGTGACCTTACCCACTCGTGGCCCCGACGAGCTCGGCGAACGTCGGCTCGCGCCCCTCGGCCCGCGCCCGCGCCTCGGCGAGGAGGATGCGCCGGTAGTCCTTCGGCATCACCTTGACGAACCGGGGCTCCTGCCCGATCCAGTCGTCGAGGATGCGCGTGGCGTAGGTCGAGCCCGTCGCGGCGATGTGGCGTCGGATCAGGTCGCGCACGAGCTCGATGTCCTCGGCTCGGTCGAGCGGCTCGAGGTCCACCATGCCGAGGTTCGAGCGCCGCTTGAAGTCGCCGTCCACGTCGAGCACGTACGCGATACCACCCGACATGCCCGCGGCGAAGTTCCGGCCGGTGCGCCCGAGCACGACGACGCGCCCGCCCGTCATGTACTCGCAGCCGTGGTCGCCGATGCCTTCCACGACCGCGTGGACGCCGCTGTTCCTCACGCAGAACCGTTCACCGGCGACTCCTCGGACGTACGCCTCGCCGCTGGTGGCCCCGTAGAGGGCGACGTTGCCGATGACGATGTTCGCCTCGGCCACGAACGTGGCGCGGCGAGACGGGAAGACGATCAGCTTGCCGCCCGACAGCCCCTTGCCCCAGTAGTCGTTGGCGTCGCCCTCGAGCGTGAAGGTGATCCCCCGTGGCACAAAGGCGCCGAAGCTCTGACCGGCGGAGCCCGTGAAGTGGATCCGGATCGTGTCGTCGGGCAGCCCGGCGCCTCCCCAGCGCTTGGTGATGTGGTAGCCGAGCATCGTGCCCACGGTGCGATGGACGTTACGGATGGGCAGGGAGAGCGTCACCGGCTTGGCGTGCTCGATGGCCTCCTGGCAGGCCGGGATGATCGTCGTGGAGTCGAGGGACTTCTCCAGGGCGTGATCCTGAGGGACCACACGGTGCCGCGCGACCTCGGGCGGCATGTCCGGCTGGTAGAGGATCGTCGCGAGGTCGAGACCCCGCGCCTTCCAGTGCTCGAGCGCCGGCTTGACGTTGAGCTTGTCGACCCGGCCGATCATCTCGTCCATGGTCCTGAAGCCGAGCCGCGCCATGGTCTCCCGCACCTCCTGGGCCACGAATCTGAAGAAGTTCACGACGTACTCGGGCTTGCCGCTGAATCGCTTCCTGAGCTCGGGGTCCTGGGTGGCGACGCCCACGGGGCAGGTGTTGAGGTGACAGACACGCATCATGATGCAGCCCAGCACGACGAGCGGCGCCGTCGAGAAGCCGTACTCCTCGGCGCCGAGCAGCGCCGCGATGACGACGTCTCGCCCGGTCTTCAGCTGGCCGTCCACCTGGACCACGATCCGGTCGCGCAGCTTGTTCAACACGAGCACCTGCTGGGTCTCGGCCACGCCGAGCTCCCACGGGATACCGCCGTGCTTGATCGAGGTGAGCGGCGACGCGCCCGTGCCACCGTCGTGGCCGGAGATCAACACGACGTCGGAGAAGGCCTTGGCCACGCCGGCCGCCACGGTGCCGACACCGAGCTCGGCCACGAGCTTCACGTGCACCCGCGCCTCGGGGTTGGCGTTCTTCAGATCGTGAATCAGCTGCTTGATATCCTCGATCGAGTAGATGTCGTGATGCGGGGGCGGCGAGATGAGCTGCACGCCCGGCGTCGCGAAGCGCACCTTCGCGATCCACGGGTAGACCTTGGTGCCCGGGAGCTGACCGCCCTCGCCGGGCTTGGCGCCCTGGGCCATCTTGATCTGCAGATCGGTCGCGTTGACGAGATACTCGCTGGTCACCCCGAAACGTCCGGAGGCGACCTGCTTGACGGCGCTCCGGCGCCAGTCCCCGTTGGGATCCCGCCGGTACCGGGCCGGATCCTCGCCGCCCTCACCGGTGTTGGACCGGCCGCCGATCCGGTTCATCGCGATCGCGAGCGTCTCGTGGGCCTCCTGGCTGATCGAGCCGTAGGACATGGCGCCGGTCGCGAAGCGCTTGAGGATCGACTCGACCGGCTCGACCTCCTCGATCGGGATCGGCGTCCGAGCCTCCACGAGCTCCATGAGCCCCCGCAGGGTCGCCAGCCGGCGGCTCTGGTCGTCGCAGAGCCGAGAGTACTCCTTGAAGAGCGTGTAGCTCCCCGAGCGGGTCGAGTGCTGGAGCCGCGCGATCATGTCGGGGTTGACCATGTGGTGCTCGCCGTCGCGCCGCCACTGGTACTCGCCTCCCCAGGGGAGGTCCGCCGCGCCGACGGGCCGCTCGGGGAAGGCGTGCGCGTGCCGGCGGCTGGCCTCCTCGGCGATGACGTCGATGCCGATGCCCGACACCCGGGACGCGGTCCCGGTGAAGTAGCGATCCACGAGGTCCCGGCAGAGACCGACGGCCTCGAAGATCTGCGCGCCGCAGTAGCTCTGCAGGGTCGAGATCCCCATCTTGGCCATGACCTTCAGGATCCCCTTGTTGAGCGCCTTGATGTAGCTCTTGACGGCCTTCGCGTGGTCGATCCCGGTGAGGATCCCCTGGCGGATCATGTCGTCCAGGGTCTCGAAGGCCACCCACGGGTTCACGGCGCCCGCGCCGTACCCGATGAGCAGACACATGTGGTGGACCTCGCGCGCGTCACCCGTCTCCACGACGAGGCCGCAGCGCGTGCGCTCGCCGCGCCGCACCAGGTGATGGTGCACGGCGGCCGTGGCCAGGAGGCTCGGGACCGCCGCCCGCTCACGGCTCTGCCCCCGATCGGACAGGATGAGGATGTTGGCCCCGTCGGCGATCGCCTGGCTCGCCTGCCTCTGGAGGCTCTCGAGCGCGCGCTCGAGCCCGGCGGCGCCCTCGGTGACCGGCCAGAGCATCGGCAGCGTGAACGATTTGAAGCCGCGCGCGCCGACGTGAGTGAGCTTGGCGAGCTCCGCGTTCGAGAGCACCGGATCCTTGAGCACGATTTGCCGACAGGACGCTGGCTCCGGGTCGAGGAGGTTCAGCTCCGGCCCGACCGTGGACTCCATTGCGGTGACCAGCTCCTCGCGGATCTGGTCGAGCGGCGGGTTCGTGACCTGGGCGAAGAGCTGCTTGAAGTAGTCGTAGAGCGGCCGGGGTCGGTCCGACAGGACCGCCAGCGCGGTGTCGGTCCCCATCGAGCCCACCGGCTCCTCGCCGTTCTTGGCCATCGGCAAGAGGAGAATACGGAGGTCCTCGTGGGTGTAGCCGAAGGCGATCTGACGCTGGAGCACCGTCTCGTGGTCCGGCGCGGGGGCCGGGTGCTCGGGCAGCTCGTCCAGACTCACCGAGTTCTCCCGCAGCCAGGTTCCATAGGGCAACTCCCCCGCGAGCTCTCCCTTGATCTCCTCGTCGTCGACGATCCGTCCCTTCCCGGTGTCCACGAGGAAGATGCGCCCGGGGTGCAGCCGCTCCTTGACGAGGATGCTCTCCGGCGGCACGTCGAGGACGCCGACCTCGGAGGCCATGATGACCAGGTCGTCCTTGGTGACGTAGTAGCGCGACGGGCGGAGCCCGTTCCTGTCCAGCACGGCGCCGATCACGGTGCCGTCGGTGAAGGCGATCGACGCGGGGCCGTCCCACGGCTCCATCAGCGAGGCGTGGTACTCGTAGAACGCCCGCCGCTCGGGGCTCATCGCCTCGTGGTTCTGCCACGGCTCCGGAATCATCATGAGAATCGCGTGCGGTAGCGACCGGCCGTTCATCACGAGGAACTCGAGGACGTTGTCGAACGTGGCCGAGTCCGACAGCCCCTCGCGGGTCACGGGCAGCACCTTCCTGAGGTCGTTGCCGAGGAGGTCCGAGCGGCAGAGCGCCTCACGGGCGCGCATCCAGTTGATGTTGCCGCGGAGCGTGTTGATCTCGCCGTTGTGGGCGATGTAGCGGTAGGGGTGCGCGAGCGGCCAGGAGGGGAACGTGTTGGTGCTGAATCGCTGGTGCACGAGCGCGAGCGCCGACTCGACGTCCGGGTCGGCGAGGTCCGGGTACATCGTCACGATCTGGTCCGCGCTGAGCATCCCCTTGTAGATGAGCGTGTTCGAGCTGAGGCTCGGGATGTACGCGAACTTGTTCTCGGGGATGTCGAGCGCCGCCACGGCCTTCTCGAAGAGCTTGCGGATCACGTAGAGTTTGCGCTCGAAGCCGGCGTGGTCGCGGACTCCGGCGCCGCGGCCGATGAACACCTGCGTGATGCAGGGCTCGACCGAGCGCGCCGTGGCGCCGAGCAGCCGGTCGTCGGTCGGAACGTCGCGCCAGCCGCAGAGCCGCTGCCCTTCCTCCTCGACGATCGAGTGCAGCAGCGCCCGGACCTTGTCGCGCGGCTCGGGATCGCGCGGGAGGAACACGAGGCCGCAGCCGTATTCCTTGGGTTGGGGCAGGGGGATCCCGAGCCGGTCGCACTCCCGGCGAAGGAACTTGTCCGGGGTCTGGAGCAGGATGCCGGCGCCGTCGCCCGTATTCGGCTCGCACCCGCACGCGCCCCGGTGGAGCAGGTTGATGAGGACCCCGAGCGCCTGGCGGACGATCGTGTGCGACTTCTTGCCCTTGATGTTGACGACGAATCCGACGCCACAGGCGTCGTGCTCGTCACGCGGATCGTACAAGCCCTGGGCGGGCGGCTGGCCGGGCACCGTTGCCGGAGGCGTGCGGCGCTCTACTCCCCTCATCCTGCACCCCTTTGTGAACAGTTGCACGATAGTACGCGTGCTCCCACTATTAGTCATCCCAAAAAGTTAGATGGTGGGTATCAGCTAGTCTTATAGTAAAATCCCCGCGTGCATCTGGAGACGCTCCGCCTCTACTGCGACGTGGTCCGGCTCCGCTCGTTCTCGCGAGGGGCCGAGCAAAACTTCGTGTCGCAGTCGGCCGCGAGCCAGGCGGTCCAGCAGCTCGAGACCGAGCTCGGGGTGGCGCTGATCGATCGGACCAAGCGGCCCTTCGTCGTCACGCCCGAGGGCGAGGCCTTCTACGCGGCGTCCCGCGCCATCCTCGAGTCGTGGGAGAAGGCCAAGGGGGAGGTGGCGGCCGTGAAGGCGCGCGTCGACGGCACGGTGCGGGTCGCCGCGATCTACTCCGTCGGGCTCCACGACGTGAGCCGGCACGTGCAGCGCTTCATGTCCCTGTACCCGGAGGCGCGGGTGCAGCTCGAGTGCCTGCACCCCCACAAGGTCGTCGAGGCGGTCCTCGGCGGCGAGGCGGACGTCGGGATCATGTCCTACCCGCCGACGAATCGCGCCCTCTCGATCGTCCCGCTCCGGGCCGAGCCCATGGCGTTCGTGTGCCACCCGAACCACCGGCTGGCGCGCCATCGTCTCGTGCGGCCCACGGACCTCAACGGCGAGACGTTTGTCGCGTTCGACTCTGGGCTGACGATCCGCAAGGCGATCGACCGCGCGCTCCGTGCGCACAACGTCAAGGTCACCACGGTCATGGAGTTCGACAATATCGAGACGATCAAGCAGGCGATCACGATCGCGGCGGGAGTGTCGATCCTGCCCCGGCACACCGTCCAGAAAGAAGTCGGGATCCGGACGCTCAGCGTCGTCCCGCTCGCGATTCCCGACCTGGTCCGGCCCGTGGGGATCATCCACCGCCGGCAGAAGCCGTTGACGCCGACCGTGAGCCGATTCATCGAGCTCCTGCGCGAGGCGAACGAAGAGCCCGCGCGCGCTAGGGCGGGACTCGCCGCGCGAAGGGGAGTAGGATTGGAGCGAGGCTCGTTCGGGAAAGAGGGGGAGAGCCATGGGTGAGTTCGAGGACGAATACTCGGCAGCGCTCGAAGGCGAAGTCCGCGAGACCAGGGGGGCGCTCCTGAACGACACGATCAGCGTGCTCGGTCCGGCCGATCCGATCTGCCTGCCCGGGACCGCGACGGTCCACGAGGCGGTCGAAACGATGCTCGCCCGCCGTCAGGCAGGGGTGCTGATCACGGACGCCGCGGGACGGCTGACGGGCATCTTCACGGAGCGCGACGTGCTCACGCGCGTGGTCGGCAAGGGCCTCGACGCGCGCAAAACGGTGCTCGACAAGGTGATGACCCGTAATCCCGAGGCGCTCACGGCGCGGGACCGCGTGGCCTACGCCGTCCACTCGATGAGCGTCGCCGGGTACCGCACGGTGCCGCTCGTCGACGCCGAGCGGCGGCCGATCGGCGTGGTCACCGTGAACGACGTGATCCGCTGGCTGGCCAACCTGTTTCCGGAAGCCGTCCTGAACCTGCCGCCCGGCGACACGCTCAAGAGGCCCAGCGAGATCGACGCGGGGTAGGGTACAAACCTTGCCCGTAGGGAGAGTGTCCGATAAAATCATGATGGTCTGCCCGACTTGGAGCGCACTGACCGGAGTCGGGCAGCCTCTGACACGAAACCCGAGGCCCCGATGTCCGCGGTCTGCGCGTGCGTCTGAAACCGAGCGAGGAGACGAGCGTCGATGAGTGAAACCGCGGCCCCCGCCAAGGGCAAGTCGCTGAAGGAGCTGGATCGTGCCGTCGTCCGCTTCGCCGGCGACTCCGGCGACGGCATGCAGCTGACCGGCGAGCAGTTCACGACCGAATCCGCGTGGGCCGGCAACGACATCGCGACCTTGCCAAACTTCCCCGCCGAGATCCGCGCCCCCGCGGGCACGTTGTTCGGCGTCTCCAGCTTCCAGCTTCAGTTCGGGAGTCAGCGCGTCTACACGCCCGGCGACCGGCTCGACTGCCTGGTGGCGATGAATCCGGCCGCGCTCAAGGTGCACCTGCGCGACCTCAAGCCCGGCGGGCTGCTCGTCGTCAACACCGCGGCCTTCGACAAGCGCAACCTCGACAAGGCGGACTACGCCGCGAACCCCCTCGAGGAGTCGACGCTGGCCGAGCGCTACCGGCTCCACAAGGTGGACATGACGGCGCTGACCTACGAGGCGATCAAGGATCTGCCGCTCGGCGCGAAGGAGAAGGACCGAACCAAGAACTTCTTTGCGCTTGGCCTGGTCTCGTGGATCTACACCCGGCCGCTCGAGCCCACGCTCGAGTGGATCACGAAAAAGTTCGCGAAGAACGCGTCCATCGCCGAGGCCAACACGCGCGTGCTGAAGGCGGGCCACGCCTACGGCGAGACCGCCGAGATCTTCGCCGAGCACTACACGATCGAGCCGGCGGAGATGGCGCCGGGGCTCTACCGGGCGATGACCGGCAACCGGGCTCTCGCGTGGGGGATCCTGGCGGCCGCCCAGCGCTCGAAGATCCCCGTGGTGTACGGCGCCTACCCGATCACGCCGGCGAGCGACATTCTGCATGAGCTCGCGCTCCACAAACGGTTCCGCGTGCGCACGATCCAGGCCGAGGACGAGATCGCCGCGGTCACGGCGGCGATCGGCGCGGCCTTCGGGGGGGCCATCGGCGTCACCGGGTCGAGCGGCCCGGGCATCGCGCTCAAGGGCGAGGCGATCGGCCTCGCGGTCACGGCCGAGCTGCCGCTCGTGATCTTCGACATCCAGCGGGGCGGCCCGTCGACGGGGCTGCCCACGAAGACCGAGCAGGCGGATCTGATGCAGGCGCTGTACGGCCGCAACAGCGAGTCGCCCGTCGTCGTCTTGGCGCCCGCGACACCGGGGGACTGCTTCTACATCGCCTACGAGGCCGTGCGCGTCGCGACGAAGTACATGGTCCCGGTGATGGTGCTGAGCGACGGGTTCCTGGCGAACGGCTCGGAGCCGTGGCTCATCCCGGATCCCGAGACGCTGCCGCCGATCGAGATCGGCTTTCGGACGGAGAGCGCCGGGTTCTTCCCGTACCTGCGCGACCCCGCGACGCTCGCGCGTCCGTGGGTGCGCCCCGGGACGCCAGGGCTCGAGCACCGCATCGGCGGGATCGAAAAGCAGGACGTCACGGGCAACATCTCGTACGACCCCGAGAACCACGACCACATGGTCCGGACGCGCGCGGAGAAGGTGCGGCGCGTGGCCCAGGAGATTCCCCCCACGACGATCAACGGCCCTGCGACCGGCGACCTCCTCGTCGTCGGCTGGGGCGGGACGTATGGCGCGATCATGGCGGCGGTCGAGCGCGCGCAGACGGAGGGCAGGACGGTCGCCTCGATCCACCTCCGCTACATGAACCCGCTGCCGCCCGACCTCGGCCAGATCCTGCGCGAGTACCGGAGGGTGCTCGTGCCGGAAATCAACAGCGGCCAGCTCGTCCGGGTGCTCCGCGCCGAATACCTGGTGGACGCCGTCGGGTTCAACCGCATGCGCGGCCTGCCGCTCGCGAGCGAGGAGATCCTGGAAGCCATTAACCAGCTGGTGGAGAGCCCAATATGAGCGCGGGCGGCGCCGAGGCGAAGGAAGCACCCAAGTACACGAAGAAGGACTTCGAGTCCGACCAGGACGTCCGGTGGTGCCCGGGCTGCGGGGACTACGCGATCCTCTCCGCGGTGCAGAAGACGATGCCGGACCTCGGCATCCCGAAGGAGGACATCGTCTTCATCTCGGGGATCGGCTGCTCGAGCCGGTTTCCGTACTACATGAACACCTACGGGTTCCACACCATCCACGGCCGCGCCCCGGCCGTCGCCACCGGGCTCCGGCTGGCACGCCCGGATCTCAAGGTGTTCATCGTGACGGGGGACGGCGACGGGCTGTCGATCGGCGGCAACCACATGCTCCACGTGCTCCGCCGGAACGTGAACGTGACGATCCTGCTGTTCAACAACCGGATCTACGGCCTCACGAAGGGTCAGTACTCGCCCACGAGCGAGCTCGGCAAGGTCACGAAATCCACGCCGCTCGGCTCCGCCGATCGCCCGGTGAGCCCCCTCGCGTTCGCGCTCGGCTGCGGCGCCACCTTCGTCGCGCGCACGGTGGACCGCAACATCGCGCACATGGAGGAGATGGTGAGGCGCGCCGCCCACCACAAGGGCGCCGCGTTCGTGGAGATCCTCCAGAACTGCAACGTGTACAACGACCTCGCGTGGAACGTGATGTACGACAAGGAGCAGAAGCTCCAGTACGAGCTCCGGCTCGAGCCCGGCAAACCCCTGCTCTTCGGGCCGCAAGACGACCGACGGGCCGTCATCATGGACGGCGTCCGGCCGAAGGTCGTCAAGGCGAAGGACGTCGCGGCGAGCGCGCTCTGGGTCCACGACGAGACCAACGTGAACGCGGCGAAGCTCCTCGCGGACCTCTTCGCTCCCGACTTCCCGGTCCCGATCGGCGTGCTGGCGGCGGTCACGGGGCCCGTGTACGAGGAGATCATGCTCGACCAGGAGCAGAAGGCGATCTCGGAGCGCGGGCCGGGCGACATTGCGAAGCTCCTGACCTCGGGGGACACCTGGCGCATCTCCTGAGCGCCGCCTCCGACCGTGTGACCACACTTGCCGGCGTCCCTCGGGGAGCCGGCAAGGTCGTTTTCGGGTAAGGTGATGCCATGCCGCTAGGTCCCGGTCTCCTCGACGAGCTCCGGCGGATCCTCGGCCCGGACGGCCTCGTCGCCTCCGCGGAAGGGCGACTCGTCTACGAATGCGACATGCACACCTTCTACAAGGGCGCGCCCGACGTCGTCGCCCTGCCCGAGAGCACCGCCGAGGTCGTGGCGATCGTGCGCCTCTGTCGCGGCGAGCGCGTGCCCATCGTCCCGCGCGGCTCGGGCACGGGCCTGATCGGCGGCGCCATGGCGCCCCTCGGCGGGGTGATGATCGGACTGAACCGGATGACCCGGATCGTCGAGATCGACCTCGCGAACCGCGCGGCGACGGTCCAGCCGGGGCTGATCAATCTCTGGCTCACGCGCGCGGTGCAGGAGCGGGGATGGTTCTTCGCGCCCGATCCCTCGAGCCAGATGGTCTCGTCCATCGGCGGCAACGTGTCGACCAACGCCGGCGGGCCGCACTGTCTCAAGTACGGCATCACCGCCAACCACGTCCTGGGGCTCGAGCTGGTCACGGGCGCGGGTGAGGTCGTGCGGCTCGGCGGGAAGGTCGCCGACCGCGCGGGCTACGACCTGACGGGCGTGGCCGTCGGCTCGGAGGGGACGTTCGGCCTCGTGACGGCGGTGACGGTCCGGCTCCTCCACACGGCCGAGGCGGTCCAGACGATCCTCGCCTCCTTTGGGTCCATCGAGGAGGCGTCCGAGGCGGTCTCGGCGATCATCGCCGCCGGCATCATCCCGGCGGCCCTGGAGATGCTCGACGAGCTGATGATCCGGGCGATCAACGAGGGGACGGGTGCCGGATATCCGAAGGACGCGGGCGCGGTGCTCCTCATCGAGCTGGACGGCCCGCGCGCCGAGGTCCTGGCGCAGGCGGAGCGCGTGGCGACGATCTGCCGCGAGCGCGGCGCTCTCGACGTCAGAGTCGCGCGCGACGAGAGCGAGCGCGCGCTCCTGTGGAAAGGACGCAAGGAGGCGGCGGGCGCGGTGGGGCGCCTCGCGCCGACGTACCTGCTTCAGGATTGCGTGGTGCCGCGCTCCAGGCTCCCCGAGATCATGCGCGCGCTCCGCGCAATCGCCGAGCGCCACCGCGTGCAGATCGCCAACGTCTTTCACGCGGGCGACGGCAACCTCCACCCGCTCATCCTCTACGACGACCGGAACCCCGAGGAGCTCGAGCGCGCGAAGGCGGCGAACGAGGCGCTGCTCCACGCCTGTATCGCGATGGGCGGCACGATCACGGGCGAGCACGGCGTGGGTCTCGACAAGGCCAAGAATCTCCCGCTCCAGTACGGCGAGGCCGATCTGAACTTCATGGCCCGGCTGCGCCGCATCTTCGACCCCGACCGGATCATGAATCCCGGTAAGCTGCTCCCCTCGCATCCGGCCTGCGGCGAGGGGTTCCGCCCGGCGCGGCCCCGTGTGCCAGAGGGCGCGTGGATCTAGGGCCGGGCACGCTGCGGTCGCCCGTGCGGAGTCGCCGAAGCTCGTTGGAGGCGCACTAGCGTGAGCATCCTCGCAGGCCCGATCCAGGGCGCGCTCGCGGCGATCGTGGGTCGCGAGGCCTTGGTGGACGACACGGCGGCCCGCGTGAGCGCCGCCGTCGACGGCCTCGTGCCGCGCTGGATCGTCCGGCCGCGGTCACTCGAGCACGTGAGCCGTGTGCTCGCCCTCGCCTGGGACGCGGAGCTGGCCGTCGTGCCCCGGGGCGGCGGCAACGCCCTCGCGCTCGGTCACCCGCCGTCTCGCCTGGACCTGGTCCTCGACCTCCGACGGCTCGATCGCGTCGTCGAGTACAACCCCGACGACCTCACGGTCACCGTGGAGGCGGGGACCACGATGGGCGCGCTCGCGGCGCGCGTCGGGGCGCGACGGCAGCTCCTTCCGCTCGATCCGGCCGGGGTGGAGCGCCGGACGCTGGGCGGGCTCGCGGCGACCGACGCGAGCGGCCCGCTGCGAGCCCGCTATGGCACCATGCGCGACCTGCTGCTCGGAGTGCGTTTCGTCCAGGCGGACGGAGTGATGACCTGGGGAGGGGCCAAGGTCGTGAAGTCCGTCAGCGGCTACGACGTCCCCAAGCTCATGGTGGGCGCCCTCGGGACCCTCGGTGTCCTCGGCGAGCTGACCCTCCGGCTCCACCCCGAGCCCGAGTTCGAGGCGACCTGGCTCGCGGTCTTCACGGACCTGGCCGCGGCGCAGGCCTTCGTTGCGCGCCTCGTGGACTCGACGGTGCAGCCGAGCCGGGTCGAGCTCCTGAACCGCGCGGGCCTCGCCGCCTGCGGCGCCGGCGACGGGCCAGCGGCCGTGGCGGTCTCGATCGGCACGGCGGAGGAGGCGGTCCGTGCCCAGGGCGAGACGGTCGCGCGCTTCGCCCGGGAAGCGGGCGCGTCGCTCCGGCCGCTCGGCGCAAGCTTCTGGGCGGCGCATGCGGAGGCCACGGCGCTGGACGGGGCGATCGTGCTCTCCGTGGGAACCCTCGTGACCCTGGTCGGCGAGACGGCCGCCGAGACGGAGCGCGCCGTCGCGGCGGCCGGCGTCGCGGCGACGCTCACAGGCGCGGCCACGCTCGGAAGCCTCCGTGCCGCGTTCCCCGCGGTGGAGCCTCGAGCCGTCAGGACGCTCGTCGAGCGCCTGCGTGCGTTCGTCGCGCCCGGCGGCGGCGGCGTGATCATCCAGCGCGCGCCGGCGGCGGTGCGCGCCGCCGTCGATCCGTGGGGGCCGGTCGAGCCCGGCGCCCTGGCGCTGATGCGCAGGCTCAAGGACGAGTTCGACGCCAAGCGAGTGCTCAACCCCGGACGCTTCGTCGGCGGACTCTGATGGCGTTGTCGGCGTTCGCCCCGCCCGACGCTCCCGACCTCGAGGAGATCCGGAAGTGCGTCCACTGCGGCATCTGCCTGCCCCAGTGTCCAACGTACCGGGTGCTGGGCGAGGAGATGGACTCGCCGCGCGGCCGGATCTATCTGATGCGCGCCGCGGCCGAGGGACGTCTCACCCTGACCGAGACCTTCACCCGCCACATCGACCTCTGTCTTGGCTGCCGGGCGTGCGAGACTGCGTGTCCCTCGGGCGTCCGCTTCGGCTCACTCCTCGAGGCGACGCGCGCCCAGCTCCGACGCCACGGTCCGCCGCCGAGACGGCGCTTCCTGGACCGATTCATCTATGCGGTGTTCCCGGAGCCGGACCGCATGGGCGCGGCGCTCGGGCTCTTGCGTCTCTATCGGCGGTCGGGGCTCCAGCGCCTCGTGCGGTCGACGGGGGCGCTGAGGCTCTTCCCGCGGCTCGCCGCGATGGAGGGACTGGTCGGCGACGTGCCGCGCGCCGAGCCGCTCCCGGAGCTCTACCCCGCGCGCGGGCGACGGCGCGGCCGCGTCGGGCTCCTGACCGGGTGCGTGCAGCGCCACCTGTTCCCCCACGTCAACCGCGACACGGCACGACTGCTGGCGCTCGCGGGGTGGGAGGTCGTGGTCCCGCGCGGCCAGGGGTGCTGCGGCGCCCTCGAGCTCCACGCGGGACGGACCGACGACTTCCGTGCGCGCGCGCGACGGCTCGTGGCGACGTTCCCCGACGACATCGACTGGGTCGTGACCAACGCGGCGGGGTGCGGGTCGGCGATGAAGGAATACGGCCACTGGGTGCGGGAGGCGAGCGGACTCGCGGTGCGGACGCGCGACGTGACGGAGATGCTCGCGGACGCCGAGCTGCCGCTCGGCAGGCTCGAGCTGACCGTGACCTATCACGACGCCTGCCACCTCGCCCACGGCCAGCGCGTGCGTCAGGAGCCGCGGCAGCTCCTCCGGCGGATCCCCGGCCTCAGGCTCGTGGAGCTCGCGGAGAGCGACCTCTGCTGCGGAAGCGCGGGGGTGTACAGCATCCTCGAGCCCGGGATCGCGCGCGAGCTCCTGGAGCTCAAGATCACGCGGATCGCGGAGACGGGGGCCACGGTCGTGGCGACGGGGAATCCCGGCTGTCTCATGCAGATCGCTCAGGGCGCTCGTGCGCGCGGCCTGGACGTCACGGTCGTCCATCCCGTAGAGTTGCTGGTCAGATCCATCGAAGGGGAGGCGATATGAGGAGCGGGGCCACGCCGCGCCTCGTCTCAGGCCACCCATCGAGTGTCGAGGGCTCGAGGCCCCCGGGACCATGAAGATTCGCGTGAAGGACCACGTGAAGTTCCAGGCCGACAAGATGGCGAAGATCGCGCTCGCCACGACGGCCCGCGCCCAGCTCGACCTCTACTGCGTCGCGCCGGGCCAAGCCCAGACGCCGCACCGCCACATGGATCAAGACAAGATCTACTACGTGCTCGAGGGGCGCGGCCGCTTCCGCGTGGGCGCCGACGAGGAGACCGTCGAGGCGGGCGAGGCGGTGGTCGCCCGGGCGGGAGTCGAGCACGGCCTCGTCAACGACGGCCAGGTCCCGCTTGTCGCGCTCGTCGTCGTCACGCCTCCACCAGCGCACCTGCCTCCGGCCACCCACGGTGGCGCCGGCCGCGCGGCCCCCGATACATGACGGCGATGCGCGCCTCGTTGATGATCACCTGCCTCGGCGACATGTTCTTCCCCGAGGTGGGCGTGAGCATCGTTCGGCTCCTCCGGCGCCTCGGCGTGACCGTCGAGTTCCCGCAGGGCCAAACGTGTTGTGGGCTGCCCCTCTTCAACTCCGGCTACCACGCCGTGGCGCGCCGTGTGGCGGCACGCACCGTCGCGCTCTTTCGCGACGCCGATCACGTCGTCGTGCCCTCGGGCTCGTGCGCGTGGATGGTCAGGCACGAGTACCCGGGGCTCGTGGGGGAGCCGGAGCTCGCCAGGGACGCGCTCCGTCTCGCGGCACGGGTCTACGAGCTCTCGCAGTTCCTCGTCCGTGTGCTGGGCCGGTCCGAGTTTCACTCGACCGTACGCGGGCGCGTCACCTACCACGACTCGTGCCATCTCCTCCGAGGACTCCACGAAACCGAGAGCCCGCGTGAGGTCCTCCGTCACCTCGCGGGCGTCGAGTTCGTCGAGCTGCCGGGCGCCGACGAGTGCTGCGGCTTCGGCGGGTCGTTCGCCGTGCGCCTGCCGGAGGTGTCCTCCCAGATCCTCGCGAAGAAGCTCAGGCACGTCGAGGCGACCGGCGCCGCCTGCCTGGTCGCGTGCGACGCGGGGTGCTTGATGCAGATGGGGGGCGGTCTCCGGCGCCGGGGCTCGCGCGTGCGCGCCCTGCACCTCGCGGAGCTCCTCGACGGGGGCCGGGCGTGAGCCAGGCCGACCTCTCGATCCCGTTCCGCCGGCGCGCCGGCCGCGCGATGGAAGACGCCTTCCTCCAGGAGGCGCTGACCATCGCGACGACGAAGTTCATCGGGCTCCGCCGCGAGGCGTTCGACGCCTTCCCGGAAGGTGAAAGGCTCCGTGACGTGGCGCGGGAGATCAAGGAAGCGACGCTGCAGCACCTCGATCGCTACCTCGAGCAGCTGATCGGGAACGTCGAGCGCTTCGGGGGGCGGGTGCACTTCGCGACGACGCCGGCGGAGGCGCGCGCCGTCATCCTCGAGATCGGCCGCCGGGCGGGCGCCCGGATGGCGGTGAAGTCGAAGTCCATGGCCACCGAGGAGATCCATCTCAACGAGGCGCTCGAGGCGGCCGGGATCGTCCCGGTGGAGACGGATCTCGGCGAGTACATCATCCAGCTCGCCCACGAGCGGCCGTCGCACATCATCGCGCCAGCGATCCACAAGACGAAGGGCCAGATCGCCGACCTCTTCGGGAAAGAGCTCAAGCGCACGGTTCCCGCGGATCCCGAGGCGCTCACGAAGCTCGCGCGGGGCGAGCTGCGGGAGAAGTTCCTCCAGGCGGACCTCGGGATCACGGGGGCGAACTTCGCGGTCGCGGACACGGGCACCGTGGTCCTCGTCACCAACGAGGGCAACGGCCGCATGGTGACCTCGCTCCCCCGTGTCCACGTCGCCGTGATGGGCGTCGAGAAGGTCGTGCCCTCGATGACCGACCTCATGGTGTTCCTGGCGATCCTCGCGAAGAGCGCGACCGGCCAGAAGCTCTCCGTCTACACGACGCTCGTTCAGGGCCCGCGGCGCGCGGGGGAGCTCGAGGGGCCGGAGGAATTCCATCTGGTCCTCCTCGACAACGGCCGGGTCGATCAGCTCGCCGGGCCACTCCGCGAGGCGCTCGACTGTCTGCGCTGCGGCGCGTGCCTCAACGTCTGCCCCGTCTACCGCCAGATCGGCGGCCACGCCTACGGCCACACCTACCCGGGCCCCATCGGGATACTGTTGACGGCGATGCTGAACGGCCCCGGCTCGGTGAAGGAGCTGGCGCACGCCTCCTCGCTCTGCGGGGCGTGTGTCGACGCATGCCCGGTGCGGATCGACATCCCGCGCATGCTCATCGAGCTCCGGCGTGAGGTGGACGAGAAGCGGATCGCGCCCTGGATCGAGCGGGTTGTGTTCACGTCGGTCGGGTGGCTCCTGGCGCGCCCGCTCCTCTACGGGCTGGCGGGCCGCATCGCCCGCGTTCTGCAGCGTCCCTTCGTCCGTGACGGCGCGATCCGGAGCCTCCCGCTCTTCGGTGACTGGACGCGGACGCGCGATCTCCCCGCGGTGGCGAGCCGCACCTTCCGGGAGCGCTGGAGCGAGCTGGAGAGGGAGACCCCGCGATGACCACGCGTGCGGAGTTCATGGCGCGGATCCGCGCCGAGCTCGGCAAGACGCGCGGCCTCCCTCCCGCGACGCCTGCCCGGCGGCCCGAGCGCCCGCGCGTGGAGGCGGAGGCCATCCGGGCTGAGCTCGCGGAGCGCTGGCCCGAGGCGCTCGAGCGCTTCCGCCACGAGCTCGAGAAGGTCGGCGGCGTCTTCTACCGCGTGGCGACCCTCGCGGAGGTGGTGCCGGTCGTCGCGGGAATCGCTCGCGAGCGCGCGGCGCGCCGGCTCGTGAGCTGGCACGCCGCCGAGCTCGGCGGCGATCTCGGGCCCGCACTCACCGCCCACGGGCTCGAGCCGGTCGCGATGCCGCCGGGGGAGGTTGCGAGCGCGGCCGAGCGTCAGCGACTGCGCGAGCTCGTCGCGGCGGCCGAGCTCGGCCTGACGGGCGCGGATCTCGCGATCGCCGAGACGGGGACCCTCGTCCTCTCGAGCGGCGCCGGGCGCCCGCGCTCGACGTCGCTCTTGCCGCCCTACCACATCGCGCTCTTCGACCGGACGGCGCTCGTCGAGTCGCTCGCGCAGGCGGGCGTGTTCCTCGAGCTCTGGCACGCCGACGGTGAGCCGGGGAACCGCGGGGCCGTCATCAGCTTCATCACCGGCCCGAGCCGAACGGCGGATATCGAGCTAACGCTCACGCGCGGCGTGCACGGGCCAAAGGAGGTGCACGCGATCTTCGTCGAGGCGCCGATCCGTGGCTGACCGCCACTTCACGCCGCGCGAGGTGGAGGCGCTGATCCCCGCGCTCGCGCCGCTCATGCGCGAGGCGATGGCCGCTCATACGAAGGCCGCCGCGCTGCGCGAGCGGCTGCGCGCCGAGCAGGCGCGGATCGCGCTGGCCGGCGGTGGCGTCCTGGACCGGGCGCAGTGGCGCGCCGACACCGGGCGGATCGAGCAGCTGACCGAACGGGTGCGCAAGACGCTCGAGAAGGTCGTGAAGCTCGGCGGCCGGCCGAAGGACCTCGGGCTCGGCCTGGTGGACTTCCCGCACCTGCGCGACGGTCGAGAGGTCAATCTCTGCTGGCAGTACGGTGAACGCGAGATCCGTCACTGGCACGGCCTCGACGAGGGGTACGCGGGGCGGAAGCCGCTCTGATGACCTACACCGCTGTCCTCTTCGACCTCTTCGACACGTTGGTCCGCTTCGATCGGGATCGCATGCCCGAGATCCGGGTGAACGGGCGGACGGTGCGCTCCACGGCGGGCCACCTCCACCAGGTCCTGAGATCGCACGCCCCCGAGATCTCCCTCGAGGCGTGCTACGAGGCGCTCGTCGAGAGCTGGCGCGAGGCCGAGCGGCTGCGCGCGATCGACTACCGTGAGGTCCCGGCCCCCGAGCGGTTCGACCACTTCTTCCGTCGCCTCGCGCTCGACCCGGCGAGGCTGCCACCCGGGCTCGGCCAGACGCTGATCGATACCCACCGGTCCCAGCTCGGGAAGGCCGCCGAGTTTCCCCTCCATCACGGGCCGCTGCTCGAGCGCCTCGCGCGGCGGTACCGGTTGGCGGTCGTCTCGAACTTCGACTACACGCCGACCGCCGTGGACATCCTCGAGCGCGAGGGCGTCGCCCGCCGCTTCAGCGCGATCGTCGTCTCCGACGCCGTCGGCTGGCGGAAGCCCAAGCGCGAGATCTTCGACGAGGCGCTGCGCCGCCTGGACGTCGGGGTCGACGAGGCGCTCTTCGTCGGCGACCGCGCCGACATCGACGTGCTCGGGGCCCAGCAGATCGGGATGGACGCCGCATGGATCAATCCGGAGGGCGCCCCGCTTCCGCCCGGGATCACGCCGCCCCGCTACGAGCTCCGAGACCTCGCGGACCTCGGCGCGATCCTCGGCGTGTGACGAGCATCGCCCGGAACCGGGAGCGCATCTAAAGACGGAGGAGAGTTATGGGGACGACGCGCAAGGTCATCGTCATCGGCTCCGGGCCGGCGGGCTATACGGCGGCCATCTACGCGGCCCGCGCGAACCTCGCGCCGCTCATGCTCACGGGGGTGCAGCCGGGCGGCCAGCTCATGCTCACGACGCTGGTCGAGAACTACCCGGGATTCGTGGAGGGGATCCAGGGACCCGAGCTGATGGAGACGATGAAGCGGCAGGCGGAGCACTTCGGGACCGAGATGATCGCCGAGGATGTCACCGCCGTCGACTTTTCCCGCCGGCCCTTCGTCGTGCAGGCCGGCGACGCCACCTGGGAGGGCCACACGATCATCATCGCCACCGGCGCGACGGCGAAGCTCCTGGGGCTCCCCGCCGAGACGAAGCTCATGGGTCGCGGCATCTCGACGTGCGCCACGTGCGACGGCTTCTTCTTCAAGGACCAGAACATCATGGTGGTCGGTGGCGGCGACTCGGCCATGGAGGAGGCGCTCTACCTCTCCCGGCTCGGCAAGAAGGTCGACGTGGTCCACCGCCGCGACACGCTGCGCGCCTCCAAGATCATGCAGGAGCGGGCGTTCAAGAACCCGAAGATCGAGTTCGTCTGGGACAGCGCCGTGGACGACGTCATGGACGTCGACCGTGGCAAGGTCACGTCCGTGCGCCTCAGGAACGTCAAGACCGGGGCGCTCTCGGACCGTCAGGTCGATGGTCTCTTCGTCGCGATCGGCCACGAGCCGAACACCCAGATCTTCCGCGGCCAGATTGAGCTCCTGCCGAACGGTTACATCAAGGTGAAGCCCGGGACGACCGGGACGAGCGTGCCGGGCGTCTTCGCGGCGGGCGACGTCCAGGACCACGTCTACCGCCAGGCGGTGACGGCCGCGGGGACGGGCTGCATGGCTGCGCTCGAGGCCGAGCGGTACCTCGAAGCGACCCAGCCGCACTAGGGACTGATACTGCAGCCTAGGTACCGACGCGCAGAGACGCAGTCAGCTCGCGGAGGAGCGCGATCGTCGACATGTAAGAGAGCTTGCCGGTCCGCGGGTTCTCCGACGGGACGTTCTCGACCTCGATCGCGAGGCGGCCGAACTCGCCCACGACCGTGATCCGGTGCCGGTTCATCGTGAGCCCGGGCACCGCGTAGAGCTTGATGCGCGTCTTCTCGGGCCCGATGCCGGCGAGCGAGAGCGCGGCGAGCACGTTCACGTTGGCCGGGAACGCCCGGCAGGCCTCCGTCGCCGGGCCCTCGAAGATGAGCGTCTCCTCGGTGATCCGGTCGAGGTCGATCTTCTGCGCCTCGATCCACGGCGCGCCGCTGAGCCCGCGCGGGGGTTTCCGCGTCTCCATCGTCACCGACGAGATCGTGCCCACCTGCGCGCCCTTGACGCCGTCGAGCCCGGCGATCGCCGCGGAGGGAACGAGGATGCGACAGCGGTTGGCCTGGGCGAGCTTCACCCAGTCCTGACGGCCGAGCAGCCCCCCGCACGAGAGGACGACCAGGTCCCGGCCGGCCTTGAGGGTCTTGGGCGCGATCTCCTCGAGGTGCGCCTGGGTGGACGCCTCGACGACGAGGCCGGAGGCGTCGATCAGGTCGTCGAGCGAGAGGAACGGGGCGGGGGAGCGGAGCCCTTTGAGGAACCGCTCGGCCTTCTCCCGGTCGCGCGCCGTCGCCCCGGAGAGCCTGAGACCCGGAATGCCCTCGTCGAGAGCGCGGCAAACCGCACGCCCGATCGCGCCGAGGCCGACGACACCGACGTTCATGGGTGAGGGCATGGTATCATGCCGGCAGGCGGCGGAATGACGTCAGCGCGCACGCTCAGGGAGCCGCTCGAGCACTTCTATCGCGAGTTCGACTACGCCGCGCGGGTCGAATTCGACGCCATCCGGTTTCCTCTCCGCTACCCCGATCCGCGCGATCGCGAGTTCGTCGGGCTCCTCGCCGCGTGTCTCGCGTACGGCCGCGTGGATCTCTTCGGGCGCCAGCTCGACGGAGTCCTCGCGGTGATGGGCCCGTCGCCCGCCGCGTTTGTCCTGGGCTTCGATCCGCGGCGTGACGCACGGGCGTTCGAGAGCTTCTGGTACCGCTTCAACCGGCCGCGGGACCTCGTCGCATTCTGCGTGGCGGCGCGCGACCAGCTCGGGCGCTACGGCACACTCGAAAAGCTGTTCCTCGCGGGAGATCCCGACCCCGCCGGGCCGATCGGGCCGGCGCTCGAGCGCTTCGCCCGGAGCTTCCTCGAGGCCGATCTACGCGAGGTCTTTCCGCGTGGGCGCCGCTCGCGCGGGTACCGGCACCTGTTCCCGCTGCCCTCGGGGGGCGGCCCGTGCAAGCGCCTGCACCTGTTCCTGCGCTGGATGGTCCGCCGCGAGCCGCCCGACTTCGGCCTGTGGACGGCGGTCGCGCCGGCGCGGCTCTTGATCCCGGTGGACACCCACGTCGAGAACATCGCGCGGTCCATCGGCCTCACGCGGCGGAAGTCGCGCACCTGGCGCATGGCCGAGGAGATCACGCGCCGGCTCGCCGCGATCGACCCCGAGGACCCCGTGAAGTACGACTTCGCGCTCTGCCACAAGCGGATGTCGGGCGACTGCCGTGATCGTCGCGACGCGGTCGTCTGCGCGCCCTGCGGCTTCAAGCCCATCTGCCGCCACTGGAAAGGCCGGAGGGCGTGACCGAGGCCCTGGCCGCCGTCGCCGGGGCGCTTCTCGTCGCCCTCGTCTTCGTCGCGTGGATGCTGCTCCGCCAGATCGAGAGCGCGAGAAGCCAGGCGCACGAAGGACAGGAGTCCGTGAGGAAGGAGGTCGGCGACCTCGCGCGTCGCGTGAAGGACGAGGTGGGTGGCCTCCAGCAGCGCGTGGCGACCGAGCTCAAGGGCGTCAGCGTGGAAGTGAGCCGCCAGCTCCAGGAGGGCATGAGGCTGATCCAGTCGGCGCAGGCGACGATGGGCGACCGCCTCGACAGCGCCGCGAGGGTCGTCGGGGAGGTGCAGGGGAGCCTCGGGAAGCTCGGCGAGGCGACCCAGCGGGTCGTCGAGGTCGGCAAGGAGATCCAGGGCCTCGAGCAGATTCTCAAATCGCCGAAGGTCAGGGGTGGACTGGGCGAGACGCTGCTGGGCGAGCTCCTGGCGCAGATGCTCCCGCGCGAGCACTACGAGCTGCAGCGTCTGTTCAAGAGCGGCGAGAAGGTGGACGCCGCGATCCGCGTCGCCGGGCGGCTGGTGCCCGTCGATGCCAAGTTCCCGCTCGAGAACTTCCGCCGGATGCTCGCCGAGCCCGAGGAGGAGCGGCACCGGCTCCTGCGGAAGCAGTTCGCCCGGGACGTGAAGACGCGGATCGACGAGATCGCGAAGAAGTACATCCTGCCGGACGAGGGCACCTTCGATTTCGCGCTCATGTACGTTCCGGCGGAGAACGTCTACTACGAGATCATCATCAAGGATGAGGCGGACGCGGACGACGAGGCCATCGCCGCCTACGCGCTGTCCCGCCGCGTCGTGCCCGTGTCGCCGAACAGCTTCTACGCCTATCTTCAAGTGATCATCCTGGGCCTGAGCGGGCTCAGGATCGAGGCGCACGCGCGGGAGATCCAGAACGATCTCGCCCGGCTCTCCGGCGATCTGGACAAGGTGCGCGAGCCGATCCGGACGCTCGGTAAGCACCTCGGCAACGCGCAGAGTCAGTTCACCGACGCCGAGCGGGCCCTCGAACGATTCGGCGCCAAGCTCGAGGCGATCGAGCGGAAGGGGGAGCAGGCGGCGCTCCCCGAGGGAGGCGACGCGCCATGACCCTCACCGCGGTCGACTGGACGGTCATCGTGCTCTACTTCGTCCTGTCCGTCGCGATCGCGCTCGTCTACTCGCGGCGGGCCGGCGCCTCGGCCGACGAGTACTTCCTCTCGGGCCGCGCGGTCCCCTGGTGGCTCGCGGGGACCTCGATGGTCGCGACCACGTTCGCCGCCGACACGCCACTCGCCGTGACGGGGCTCACCGTCAAGTACGGGATCGCGGGCAACTGGCTCTGGTGGTGCATGGTGATGAGCGGCATGCTCACCGTCGTGTTCTACGCGCGCCTCTGGCGCCGTGCGGGGGTGATGACCGACGCGGAGTTCGCCGAGATCCGCTACTCGGGCCGACCCGCGGCGTTCCTGCGCGGCTTCCGGGCGTGTTACCTCGCGCTCGCGATCAACTCGATCATCATCGGCTGGGTCACCGCCGCCATGGCGAAGATCATCGGAATGACCCTCGGCGTCGGGAAGTGGCAGGCGACGCTCGGCCTCTTCGTCCTCACCGCGCTCTACTCGACGCTCTCCGGGCTCTGGGGTGTTCTCGTCACCGACTTCTTCCAGTTCGTCCTGGCCATGCTGGGCTGCATCGCGCTCGCCGTCTTCGCCCTCGGCGCCGTGGGCGGGATGGCGGGGCTCCTCGATGCGCTCCAGACGCGCTTCCCCGACGGCGCACCGCTCCGCGTGATCCCGGCGCTCGACTCGACGTGGATGCCGGCGCTCACGTTCTTCGTCTACCTCGCGGTCAACTGGTGGGCCTCCTGGTACCCGGGCGCCGAGCCGGGGGGCGGCGGGTATGTCGCCCAGCGGATCCTCTCGACGAAGAACGAGCGCCACGCGCTCCTCGCGGCGCTCTGGTTCAACATCGCGCACTACGCGCTCCGGCCGTGGCCCTGGATCGTCGTGGCCCTCGTCTCGATGGTGCTCTATCCGGGGCTCGCCGATCCCGAGTCGGGCTACGTGAAGGTCATGGTGGACCTGCTCCCGCCGTTCTGGCGCGGCTTCCTGATCGCCGCGTTCTTCGCCGCGTACATGTCCACGATCTCGACGCAATTGAACTGGGGAGCGTCGTACCTCGTCAACGACGTCTATCGCCGCTTCTGGGCCGTGGGCCGGAGCGAGCGCCACTACGCCGCGGCGGGACGCGTGGCGACACTCGTCATGATGGTGATCTCCGGCGTCGTCACGCTCAACATCAGCACGGTGGAGGGGGCGTGGAAGTTCCTCCTGGCGATCGGCGCCGGCACGGGGCTCGTCTACCTCTTGCGCTGGTACTGGTGGCGGGTGAACGCGTGGTCGGAGGTGAGCGCGATGGCGGCGGCGCTCGTCTTCTCGCTCGTCGCCCAGTGGGGCTTCGGCCTCTCCCCCGACGACCCGCGCGGTTTCGCGCAGCTGCTCCTCGTGACGACGGCGCTTACGACGATCGTCTGGCTGGGGGTCACGTACCTGACGCCCGCCGAGCGGCCCGACCACTTGCGCGCGTTCCACCGGCGCGTCCGTGCGGGCGGGCCGGGCTGGCGCGCCGTCGCCCCCGACACCGCCGGCGAGACCGCGCTCGGCGCCGGGCTCGTCCAGTGGCTCCTCGGCTGTGCCGTCGTCTACCTCGCGCTCTTCGGGATCGGCGGCCTCGTGCTCGGGCAGCGCGCGAAGGGCGCGATGGCCGTCATCGCGTCGGCGATCCTCACGTGGTACCTCGTCAGTGCCACGCGCCCCGCGGTCCGGACGGAAACGAGCGTGGTATAGTGAGCCGATGACGCCCATCCCCATCCAGGTCTACGGCATCAATCTCCTGGTGAAGCTCATGTCCGAAGGGCCCGCGGACGTCCGCATCCACTGCCCCAAGGGGTCGCCGATCCGCTACGGAGAGGTCGTCGCCCGGGGGGACGGCTTCGACGAGGGCGCGAATGCCTTCCGGGAAATGCCCGATCTCAAGGCGGTCGTGGCCTTCGAGGAGTCGGCCGAAGAAGTCGAGGGCCACTACTTCTACATCGCGGGTGAAGAGTACCGCGTCATCCGGCTGGACTCGGTCATCCTCTCGTACCCGCACGAGTAGCCCTCCGTGGCCCGGCGCCGCGCCGCGGCGATCGATGCCGCGCTCTCCTCGATCGATGACGCTGAGCTGATCGCCCTCACGCGCGACCTCGTGCGGATCCCGAGCGTGGTCCGGCCGGGGGATCCGACTGCGACCGAGGCCGAGGTGGCGCGCTACATCGAGCGCTGGCTCGGAAAACAGGGGTTCAGCGTCGAGGTCCACGAGGTCGCGCCCGGACGGCCCAACGTGGTCGCCTGGCTCGGCGACCGCGACGGGGGCCCAAGCCTCCTGCTCGAGGGCCACACCGACGTCGTCACCGAGGGCGATCCGCGCGAGTGGACGCACCCGCCGTTCGGCGCCGAGCTGGTCGACGGTAGGATCTACGGGCGCGGGGCCGCCGACATGAAGAGCGGCCTCGCCGCCGCGATGATCGCCGGGGCGGCGATCAAGCGAAGCGACGCGGAGCTCCACGGACGTCTCGTCGTCGGCGCGCTCGCCGACGAGGAGGGCGACATGCTCGGGGCGCGCCACCTCTGCACGACGCCGCTCGGGCGCGAGCTTTCCGCGGCGATCATCTGCGAGCCGGAGCAGAACGAGGTTTGCCTCGAGCAGCGCGGTGTCGTCTGGGCGCGCGTCCTGGTCCGCGGGCGGATGGCCCACGGCGCGATGCCCGAGGCGGGGGCGAACCCGATCTCCGCCATCGGCGCGCTCCTCGCGGAGGTTCCGGCGCTCGAGAAGCGCCTCCGGCGCCTCTCGGAGAAGAGCCGGTACCTCAAGCCGCCGACCGTGACTCCGACGATCGTGCAATCTCCGGCGCAGGGGGTCGGGCAGTCGAACGTGATCCCGTCGAGCGCTCGGTTGACGCTCGACGTGCGGCTGACGCCCGGGCCCGACGGGAGCGCCGTCGCCCGCGAGATCGACGCCGCCTGCCAGCGCGCGATGGCGCGACGCCCCGGGGTGACGATCGAGTGGGCGCCCGTCAACGGCTTCAGACTCGCGACGCGGGTCGAGCGGGGCGAGCCGCTCGTGCGGGCGGTCGTGTCCGCCGTGCGCAGGGTCACGGGCCGGCCGGCACGCTTCAGCGGAGTGCCGGGCTCGACCGACGGCACCATCCTCCGGACGACGCTCGGCATCCCGATCGTCACCCTTGGTCCCGGCAACCGGCTGATCCCCCACCAGGTCGACGAGCACGTCGAGGTGTCGGAACTTACCGAGGCGGCACGGATTTACACCGCCGCGGCTCTCAATTTCCTCCAACCGTGACCGATTTCGCTCCGCGTCTCCGTCCGCTCGAGGCCTTTCCCGTCCAGCACGAGGGCCGCCGGGTCCTCGCCCTCCGCGATCCCGCCGGATACACCGACGCGATCGTGCTCCTGCCGCGAGTCCTTCTTGAGATCGTGTCGCTCTTCGACGGCGAGCACTCGATCGCCGACATTCAGGCTGCGATCATGCGGCAGCACGGAGAGCTCGTCTCGCGCGAGCGGATCACCGAGATCGCCGACGCCCTCGACGAGCAGGGCTTCCTCGACAGTCCGCACTTCGCGGAGCGCCGGGCCGCGATCGATCACGCGTTCCTCGAGGCACCGACGCGCCCGGCCGCCCACGGCGGTGGCGCCTATCCGCTGGATCCCTCCGAGATCCACGCGTTCTTCGACGGCTTCTTCGCGCCGCCCGAGGGTCCCGGACCCGTCGACGGCAGCGGGCCCGGCCGGCCCCGTGTGGCCGGGATCATCGCGCCGCACATCGACTTCCACCGCGGGCGGTCCGCCTACGCCTGGGCGTACCGCGACCTCGCCGAGCGGAGCGACGCCGACCTGTTCGTCATCTTCGGCACCAGCCATACCGGCATGGCGCATCCGTTCGCGTTGACGCTGAAGGCCTACGAAAGCCCCCTCGGGCAGGTTCCCGTCGATCGCGAGTTCACGAACGCGCTCGCGAAGCGGGCGCGACAGGACTGCTTCGGCTCGGAGGGGGCCCACCGGAAAGAGCACTCCATCGAGTTCCAGGCGGTCTTCCTGCGCTACCTCTTCGCCGGCCGGCGAGAGATCGCGATCGTCCCGATCCTCGCGAGCTTCGCCCACGAGGCGCTCGTCGGCGGCCGACGGGTGGACGATGACCCGAGGATCCCGCGTCTCCTCGAGGCGCTCGGCGAGACGATCGCGGCGAGCGGGCGCCGGGTGGCCCTGATCGCCGGCGCCGACCTCGCTCACGTCGGCCCGCGCTTCGGCGATCCCGAGCCGGTGTCGCCGGCCGAGCTGGCCAGGCTCGGCGGGGAGGACCGGGCGATGCTCGAGGCGGTCGAGGCGGGCGACGCCGAGGCCTTCTTCGACCGGGTCGCCCGCGACGGCGACCGCCGCCGGATCTGCGGGCTCTCGCCGATCTACGCGCTGCTCCGGGCGCTCGGGGGAACCCGGGGCACGCTCCGGCGATACGCCCAGTGGCCGGATCCAGAGGGCGTCGTGACCTTCGCCAGCGTCGTCTTCGACGCGACGTGATCGGCGGGTCGTGTGATGGCGGTGCAGTGGGAATTGCCGAAGCTCAGGGTCGACGTGAACGGCGACTGGTTCGATGACGACGTGGAGGTCACGCACCCGGGGATTCTCCTTAACCTGCGCGGGAACCTGCGGCGCGACGCGCAGGGTTACTTCATCCAGACGCGCGTCAGGATCCCTGTCGAGGTCGCGGACGTGCCCTTCGTCGTGATTCGCTTCGAGCGCAGCGCGGGCGGGTTCATCGCCTCGCTGAACGACGGGGCGCAGGAGCACGTGGAGCCGGCGACGCTCAGGATCGGGCCGGGCGACGTCCCGTACTGCGCCGTCAAGGGCGGGACGTTCGAGGCGCGCTTCAGCCGCGCCGCCGCGTTCCAGCTCCTCGGGATGGCGGACTACGACGAGCGGACGGGGCGCGGGGCGCTGCGCGACGGCGCCCGGAGCTACGAGCTCAGGAGGAGCGCGTGAGGCGCACGGTCGGCGGGCTCGGCGTGGCGCTGCTCCTCGGGGCGGGCGGGGTCGCGTGGTGGCTGACGGCGGGCGCCCAGCCCGCCACCGTGGACGAGATCGGCGATCAGGTTCAGACGCTCCCGCGCGGCCGGCTGCCGGTGTTCGGCGCGACGGAGGAGGTCGCACGGCTCTATCGCTTCGCCGTCGAGAACCCGGACACGCTCGCGTGGATGCCGTGCACCTGCGGCTGCGCGAGTTTGGGTCACACCTCGAACCGTGCCTGCTACATCAAGGCGGAGTCGGAGGGACGGATCACCTTCACCAGTCACGCCGCGACGTGAACCCTCTGTATGGACATCACGCGTGACGTGATGCGCCAGCGGGCCGAGGGCAAGTCGCTCTCGGAGATCCGCGCCGGCATCGACGCGGCGTACCTCCGGTTCGGGCCGCCGACACCGACTCCGCGGCCGAAATGACACGCGCTCCGGCCCAACGGCGTCGCCGTCCGTAGTATCCTCGGGCGCATGAACGTCGCGGCCGTCCTGATGGAGATCCTCCGATCGGCCGGCGTCCGCTATCTCTTCGGCAACCCGGGGACGACGGAGCTGCCGTTCCTCGACGCGCTCCCGGACTCGGGGCTCGAGTACGTGCTGGGGCTCCAGGAAGCCACAGCGGTCGCCGCGGCCGACGGCTACGCCCAGGCCGCCGGGAGGGTTGGCGTCGTCAACGTCCACGTGGCGCCGGGCCTCGCCAACGGCCTCTCGATCCTCCACAACGCCGCGCGGGCGAAGACGCCGCTTGTCGTCACCGCGGGCCAACAAGATACCCGTTTCCTGATGGACGCGCCGATCCTCGCCGCCGATCTCGTCCGGATGGCGGAGCCCTTCACGAAGTGGTCCTACGAGCTGCGGCGCGCGGACGAGGCGCCCGCGGCACTCCGCCGCGCGCTCAAGGTCGCGCTGACGCCGCCGACGGGGCCGGTCTTCCTTGCGCTCCCGATGGACCTGCTCCGCGGCGTCGTCGAGGACGCGGGCGGGGGGCCGCCGGAGATCGCGACACGCTCACGCCCCGAGCCGGCCGCGGTCGCGCACGCGGCCGAGCTCCTGGCACGAGCCCGCGCGCCGCTCGTGATCGCGGGGGACGGAGTCGCCCGCTCGGGCGCCCTCGCCCCACTGGTGGCCCTCGCCGAGCTCCTCGGCGCGCGGGTCCACGGCGAGCCCGTGTACCGCCGCACCAACTTCCCGGGTGATCATCCACTCTGGCGGGGCGGGCTGTTCCCGTCGCCGGCCGCCGTGGGCAAGGCGCTCGCCGAGAGCGACAGCGTCCTGATCGTCGGCGCGAACGTCTTCACCTGGTTCCTCCACACCGAGGGGGCGCCGTTCCGGCGCGAGCTCAGCGTCGTGCAGGTGGACGACGACCCGTGGGAGATCGGGCGGAGCTATCCGGTCTCGCTCGGCATCGTCGCCGATCCGCGCGAGACGCTCGTCGAGCTCACCAAGGCGCTCGCCACGACGCTGACGGACGCGGCGCGGACGGCGGCGCGGGCGCGGGCGGAAACGATCGGCCGGGGGCGCGCGGAGATCGTCGCACGCGTTCGCGCGGCGGCGGAGGCGGAGTCTCAACGGACGCCGATCGGGCAGGCGTATCTCATGCACGCGCTGGCGTCGCTCCTGCCGCGCGATGCCGTCGTCGTGGACGAGTCGGCGACGTCGCTGCCCTTCGTGCTGCGGTCCATGCCGTTTGCGACCCCGGCGTCGTTCTTTGGCTCGAAGACCGGCACGCTCGGCTGGGGTATGGGGGCGGCGATCGGCGTCCAGCTCGCCCTCCCCGGTCGCAAAGTCGTCGCGACGATTGGCGACGGCTCCGTGATGTATGCCCCTCAGGCGCTCTGGACCGCGGCCCGGTACCGGCTGCCGATCACCTACATCGTGCCGAACAACACCTCCTACGCCATCTTGAAGTCGGGGATGCTGAGCCTCGACCTCCCCTCGGCGAAGCGCGGGATCTTCCCCGGGATGGACCTGATCGATCCCGAGATCGACTATGTAGGCCTGGCGAAGGCGCTCGGCGTGCGCGCCGAGCGCGTCGAGAAGCCGGGCGAGCTGCGCGAGGTGCTCGCCGAGTGCCTCGCGTCCGCGGGCCCGTCGCTCGTGGACGTCGCGATCGACCGCGGCTTCAAGGCGATGCTGTGATCAAGACGGGCGGCGAGTGGGTGGTCGAGGCGCTCCAGGCCGAAGGCGTCCGCCACGTCTTCGGCATCCCCGGCGTCCACAATCTGGCGATCTACGACGCGCTCCTGCGGCAGTCGGCGGTCACCCACGTCCTGGCGCGCCACGAGGCGGGCGCCGGGTTCATGGCGGACGGCTACGCGCGCGTGTCGGGCGAGGTCGGCGTGGTCGTGGTGACGACGGGGCCCGGCGCGACGAACGCCCTCACCCCCCTCGTGGAGTCGTACGCGGGGTCGATGCCGGTCGTGCTCGTCATGTCGGACGTCGCCTCCGACCTCGTCGGCCGTGACGTGGGCGCGCTCCACGCCGTCCCCAATCAGATCGAGTGCTTTCGCCCGGTCACGCGCTGGGCCGAGGCGGTCACCGAGGCGGGCGCGATCGCGCGAACACTGAGCGGCGGGTTCGATCTGTTGAGAACCGGTCGCCCCGGACCGATCGCCGTCTCGATTCCGAACGACTTTCTCTTCGCGCGGGTCGAGGGAGAGCGGCCAGCGGGCGGGTACGGCCGGCGGCCCCCCTGCCACGTGGCCGACATCGCCGAGGCCGCACGGCTTCTCCGCGCGGCCAAGCGACCCCTGGTCCTCGCGGGCGGGGGAGTGATCGCCGCCGGCGCCGAAACCGAGCTTCGCGCACTCGCGCGCCGCCTGGATGCCCCCGTCCTGACAACGGTGATGGGACGAGGCGCCATCAGCGAGCGCGACGCACTCTGGCACGCCGTGCTGCCGAACCGCCGCGCCAGCGAGCCGGTGCTGAAGGCCGCCGACGTCGTGGTCGCGATCGGCTGTCGATTCGCTCACCGGTCGACGCAGGGCCTCTTGCTGAACCTCGCGTTCGATCCCGGGCAGACGCTGATCCACCTCGATCTCGATCCGACCGTGATCGGCGCGCTCTTCAAGCCGCAGCTCTCGATCGTGGGCGACGCGAAAGACGGGCTCGCGCGGCTCCTCTCCGAGCTCGGGGCTGACAACGCCGGCGGCAGCTGGGATCACGGTTGGCGCAGCGGGCTCAGCGCGGCGGCGAGCCCGCGGTACACCGTCGAGACCGCGCGGCTGATCGAGACGCTTCGCGCGGCGCTCCCGGACGACGCGATCGTGGTGAACGACCAGACGGGGATCAACTACTGGATGGAGTGGCGCTTCCCCGTGCTCGCCCCGCGGACCTTCCTCTATCCGGTCGGCTCGGCCACGCTCGGTTACGCGGTGCCGGCGGCGATCGGCGCCAAGATCGCCAGGCCCGAGCGTCCGGTGCTCGCCGTGGCGGGCGACGGGGGTTTCATGTACTCGGTGAACGAGCTGGCGACGGCGGTGAAGTACCGGCTGCCGGTCGTCTTCCTCGTGATGAACGACGAGCGCTACGGCGCGATCAAGTGGCTCCAGGAGCGGATGTTCGAGGGGCGGTGGGGAGAGGCGGACCTCGCGAATCCCGACTTCCGCGCGCTCGCCCGAGCGTTCGGCGCCCGGGGCGAGCGTGTGACCGTGGACACGCTGCCGCGCGCGCTCGCGGAGGCGTTCACCGCCGACCTCCCGACGGTGCTCGAGCTGCCGATGGCCGTCGAGCCGCCCTGGGAACTCTAGCGAGCGACGCTCCGACGACGAGCCGTCGGCGCGGGCGTCGTCCCACCTTTGGAGAGGACACGATGCGGGCAGCGATTACGGCGACGGGCCACTACGTGCCGCCAGAGACCTATCCCAACACGTACTTCGAGCGGCGACTGGAGACGACCGACGCGTGGATTCGCTCCCGCACCGGGATCGCCGAGCGCCGCTTCATGTCGGTGGGCGGCACGTCCGACCTCATCGTGCCCGCGGCTCGCCGCTGCCTCGACGCCCGTGGCATCTCACCGACGGCCGTCGACTGCATCATCGTCGCGACGATGACGCCGGACCGGCTGTGCCCGTCAACCGCCGCGGTGGTGCAGCGGAAGCTCGGAGCCGTCCACGCCTGGGGCTTCGATCTCGCCGGGGCCTGCTCGGGTTTCGTCTACGGCCTCGTCGTGGCCACGAAGCTGGTGGAGTCGGGCGCGGCACGCCGGGTGCTGCTGTCCGGGGCGGATCGGATGAGCAGTGTCGTCGATCCCCAGGATCGCGCAACGGCCGTGCTGTTCGGTGATGGCGCCGGGACAGTCCTGGTCGAACCCGTCGAGGACGAGTCGGTCGGGATTCTCGACCACGTCTGTCGCATGAACGGTGAGGGGGAAGCGGCGCTCTACATCCCGGCCGGAGGAAGCGTCGAGCCCGCGAGCGTCGATTCGGTCGCCAAGCGACGGCATTTCGTCGTGCAGGACGGCCCGGCCGTGTTCAAGGCTGCCGTCACGGGCATGGCCGAGGTGACGGAGGAAGTCCTGAAGCGCAACGACGTGACGGCCGCTGACCTCGCCTGGCTCGTCCCGCACCAGGCCAACCGGCGTATCATCGAGGCGGTCGCCAAGCGCCTCGGTCTTGGTCTCGACCGCGTCATCCTCAACCTCGATCGCTACGGGAACACGGTCGGCGCGACCATCCCGATCGCTCTGTCGGAGTGGAACGAGCAAGGCCGCCTCGCGCCCGGCGACCGTCTCGTTTTGTCGGCCTTCGGGGCCGGGTTCACTGCCGGCAGCGTCTACCTGCGGTGGGCGATCGCCTAGCGAGCTTGCAAGCAGTCAGCTCGGATCGGCGCGTCTTCACCTGTCACTGGTCAGTGCAAGTGCAGCGCGTCGTGCACTCGCTCTGGCGGCGAGAGGCGCTGGGGGAGCGCCGCCTTTGCGCGGTGCCATCCATCGCGGAGGCCGAGCTCGGCCGAAATCAGCGTCATGTCTCTGAGCCTCAGAGGACGACTCACGATCTGCACCTGGCTCTTCCGAATCGCCGACAGAACACAGGCCACCGTCGGCTCGCTCTGAACAAGGGAGTAGGTCGTTCCGAACTGCCGCGCGAGATGGCTGTCGGAGGTTCCCAGGAGCGCCAGGCCCACCTCCCGGGCGAGGGCGGCCGCCCTTCTGTTGAAGTTGACCTTGGGGGTGTAAAAGTGGCTCCACTCGATGGCGTCGAAGACGTCGATCTCGTCGAGTAACCGTTTCCCGAGGGAGATCGGGGCGGGAAAGAACGGGTGCGGAGCAACCACTAGCCAGTCCGGTCCCTTGAATCGTCTGAGACGAGCGAAGGTTTGGATCGCGGAGACGTGAACGTCGAAGTTGTAGAGGAGGACGTGGCGCCCCTCGATCGTCGCCTCGGCGCCGGGGATCAGCACGATCCCACGCTCCCTCGCGTAGTCTGCGAGACCATCGTCGAAGGTGAGGGTGTCGTGGTTCGTGATGCTGAGGACCTGGTAGCCATCATTCGCCGCGCGAGCGATGAGGGCCCGGGCGTCGTGTGCGATCCAGGGCTCCGCCTCGCGGGTGTGAAGGTGGAGGTCGGCTTTCAGCAGACTCACGCTGAGGGACACGACGCAACGCTCGTGCCACAGGGGGCGCCACGGCGGTGGTCAGCGGGAAGCGGCCGAAGAGTATTTCCGGAACTCCGGGGAGTGGCACGCAGCGTGCGCACTCTGTGTCGTCTGATACACAGCCGTGTGCAAAGCTGCGGTCAAAGGTCCAGAGGTCTAAATTAGAGGTCTAGAACCGTCGCTGCGACGGCGGCGACAGCTTGCACTCGGAGATCTTGTTGAGCAGCGTCTTGTAGCTGACCTTGAGAATGCGAGAGGCCTCGGCGCGATTCCACTGCACGCGATCGAGCACTTCCACGAGGGCTTTGCGCTCGGCTTCCCGCGCGCCGCGACGCGCGATCTCCTTCAAGCCCTCGCTGACAAGGGGAGCGGTCCTATGGGTTGGAGCGTGCCCGTTCCGACAGCGCGCGAGCAGGGCCTCGAATGCCTGCTCACCGTCGGTGAGAACCACCATGCGTCGAATCACGTTCTCCAGCTCTCGGACGTTCCCCGACCACGAGTGCTCGCTGAGGCGAGCCATCGTCTCGGACGAGAGCTGCTTTGTGCGACCGTACTGCGCGTTGAACCTGGACAGGAACGACGACGCCAGGAGCGGAATCTCCTCTTTGCGCTCCCGGAGGGGGGGAATGCGAATCTCCACCACGTTGAGGCGGTAGTAGAGGTCCTCTCGGAATTCGCTCCGCGCCATCGCATGCTCCAGGTCTCGATTCGTGGCGGCGATCACGCGCGCGTCGACATCGATCAGCCCGTGGCCCCCCACCCGCGAGAAACGGAAGTCCTGGAGCACATGGAGGAGCTTGGCCTGAAGCGCGAGCGGCAGTTCTGCGATCTCGTCCAGGTAGATCGTGCCCTTGTTGGCATACTCGAACTGCCCTGGTTTCCGCCGATGCGCGCCGGTGAAGGCGCCCCTCTCGTGGCCGAAGAGTTCGGACTCGAGGAGGTCATGCGGGATCGCTGCACAGTTCACCTTGACGAAGGGACCGTGGCCGCGACCGGATACGGAATGGATAGCGCGCGCGACCAGATCTTTTCCCACGCCGCTTTCCCCTCGGATCAGGACCGTCGCGTCAGTGTCGGCGATGTTCTCGATGATCGTCCGAACCGCCCGCATCTGCGGGCTTCCATCGAGCAGCACGACGTGGTCGGTGAGAGAACGCTCTCGGGCCTCTGTCTGTGCCAGTAGCCTGTCCACTGAGTCGATTTGTTCAGTCCGCACTGGCGCCTCCCCCGGGGAGATCCCGACGTCTCAGCTCTTTCCGGAAAAGCTTGAAAACGCAGGCACCTTTCGTTCCGGTGAGGCGGGAGTATGCCATTCTCGCGATCTGCTGTCACTAGGAAAATTCTAGGCGCCTTCGATGGTAAGATCGTCATTCGGAGGCTCGGGGAGGGGACCAATGAAGCTCCTCTTGATCGAGGACGATGTGCATGTGGCCAAGGTTCTCGCCGAGGCGTTCGGAGCTGACGGCCACGAGACCACCGTCATGCATTCCGGGGAAGAGGGCCTGGCCTATCTCACACGCGAGCGCCCGGACGCGGTCGTGCTCGACGTCCGGTTGCCAGCCTTGAATGGCGTCGCCGTCCTACGAAAGATCAGGTCGACCGATCCGGGGCTACCGGTGATCATCATGACGGGTCTCGCGACGCTCGGCGAAATCGCCGAAGCGCGTCGTCTCGGAGTTACCGAGATCATCGAGAAGCCTGACGTCTTGAAGAACTTCAGCGAAGCGCTCGCACGCGTCCAGAGTCGCGGTCGACATCAGGACCCGACGTAGAGCCTGTGACCGCCATCCTCGCGGGCTCGGATCATCGTGTCGACAGCTTGACGCAACATGTCATCGGCCCGGGTCGCGGTCTTCGGGTAGCAGGAGCCACCTGCGCTCCAGGGGATCGGCCCAAGGAGCGCCGTCAGCCGCCTGAGGATCGGCGGTAGCTGAGTTGTTTCGGCGTCAACGAGGAGCAGGGCCAGGGAGGCCGGCGCCCACGGTGCGATAACGTCGGTGGTCCGAATGTAGCGAGTAGCAATTTCGGCGAAGGAGGGCTGAGACGGTTCCCGTGTCTCGGCAGAGACGCCGTTGAAGGCCAGACACACGATCGAAAAGCAATAACGTAGTCGTTGCGCCTTCTGAACTTCAAGGTCGACGAGGAATCGAAACAGCTGGTCGTCGACGACCCTCGCTCCGGGTTCGGGGGGTGGCCCCGAGCCACGCCATTCGCTCATGCCGGGGCCTTGCATTCACGCAGCAACACGCCATCATGTGCAGCAACTGTTGCGCCAGCCATGGGCACGCGGAAAAGGATTCCGGAATTTGGGGGCTTACCGTTCGCCAGGGTGTCCCTACGTCCCCCGAATACTGAAAACCTCTGCGCAGGTTGTGCAACGCATCGGAACTTAGGGCAGTTTCTGGTGCGCATCGAGGTGGCAGGAGACGGACCCATCAGAAGCGATCCGCCTAAACGAGCTCCGCACTGCCGTCTGCGCGTTCCAGTAAGGACAGAGGAGTTGGAGAGGATCCAGTGTAGCCTGTGTCAGATTTAACGGGCCCCTGTCAACGCTTCGATCACCCTACCTGATTGCCTAGCACGCGTAAGTATCTAAAGTGAAATGACTTTGCCGGTGGCACATCGGTTGCTGCAATTTTTTTCACATTTGTGCAAACTTCAATCACCGACAGGTGCGCCTCCTGATCGGTCGGCGCCAGTGGCTTGGAAGTCTCGGTCTGGTCTTAGGTATCGTCTTCCTGGGAGCAGGCCCGAGTGGAGCCGGGATACTCGACGCCTTCTGGACTGCGCCTACCACGAATGCCGACGGAAGCCCTCTAACGGATCTGGCGTCCTATCGGGTCTACTACGGAACTTCTAGCGCTCCCTGTCCCGGATCCTCGTTCTTTCAGGTCGCTTCCACGACGCCAAGCCCTCCTGCGGGCCTGGCTGTGACCTTCAGGCTGACGGGGCTTTCCGCTGGCGCTCTCTACTATGTCTCGGTCACCGCGGTGGACACCAGCAACAATGAGAGTGCCTGTCCGACGCCGGTGAGCGCCGCCGCGCGGATCGAGTTTGCCGTGAGTCCGACCGGCACCGTGAACTTCGGGACTGTGAACCTGGGGGGCTTCGCTGAGCAAACCTTCACGGTACAGAACTCGGTAGGTGGGATCGTCTCTGGTGCCGCGTCGAGCTCCCCCCCCTTCAGTATCGTCTCCGGGAGTCCGTTCAGCCTCGTGGGAGTAGGAGCGACCCAGGCGGTGACGGTGCGCTTTAGCCCGACCACGTCTGCAACAGTGAGCTCGAACGTCAACTTCGCTGCGCACGGGGACACCATCTCACGGCTCGTGGCCGGCACTGGGGGCGTGCCGGACACGACGCCACCCATTGTCGTGGTCACGTCGCCTACCCCCAGTTCGACCTACACCACGAGCAGCTCCCTCCTGACGCTCGGAGGGACGGCGTCCGACAACGTCGGCGTGACCCAGGTGACGTGGACGAACAGCGCGGGCGGCAACGGCACGGCGACCGGGACGACGAGCTGGACGGCCAGCGGAATCTCGCTCCAGGTCGGGACGAATACGCTGACGGTCACGGCCCGAGACGCCGCAGGGAACGCAGGGATGGCCAGCCTGGCGGCGACGCTGGTCGCGTTCACGTTCACCGATAATCCTCTCACCGTTCGGAGCACAGTCATCAAGGCGGTGCACGTCATGGAACTCCGGGCGGCCATTGATAGCGTCCGCGTGGCCCGCGGCCTGGCGAAGTTCGCCTGGACAGATCAAACGCTCACGTCTGGGAGCACCCCTGTCGAGTCGGTGCACTTGATCGAGCTTCGGACGGCACTGAACGAAGCCTATCAGGCGGCGGGCTGGACTCCTCCCGCATATACTGATCCCGCAGCCGAGGCGGGGCGCACCGTCATCAGGGCGATCCATCTGAACGAGCTCCGCGCCGCAGTCCGAGCCATTCAGTGAGGAAGAAGAACTGAGGAATACGGGACCTCGAGCACGCCTGTCCTAGTCCCTTCTTCAAGGTGATCCGGCGCAGCAACTGAGGATCGCGCACGAGGCTGCGGCGGTTCGGCGGTGGCTCTCAGCGCCGATCATCGTGACAAGCTGACGGGGCGAAGCGGGAGAACCCGCGGCGTTCGCATGCACGGAACCAGACCGATCAAAGGCCTGCACGATCTGTGCACGAGTTTTCAGAGTTCGCCGGACGAATGAACACTTCCCCAATGTAAGCTCACAACTTCTAAAAGCTTTTTCGCCTCCCGATGGACGGCTCGATAGTTGCACCTGAAGTAAATTTGGCATCCGTGAAGGTATGGATCGGAGGCGACCAGCCCCCCGCGGAGGCGGTTCGTGGCCCTCCGCCCTTTCTCGTCTCGCGGACGGAACGGGCACGACACACGTATCTCACGCACGTATGGCGGCGCGGGGATCGGCACGAACGGGACATCAGTAACCAGGATATTCGGTGGCGCGGGGACACCTCTAAACGGGGACGCTTAGGAGAGATGAGTCAGTGAGGTGGCTCGCCGGCCTTTTCGGTTTCCTGGCTGCGCTCCTCCCGGCGACCGCGATCGCCGGGATCATCGATCCTTCCCGTAGCACCGACTGGACGCAGGCGGGGGTTCTCGGCGGCATTCCGATTCGGACGACGATCTGCGCGACGCTCAATCCCGGTGCGACAGCGACGCAGATTACGGAAGCGATTTCTGCGTGCCCATCTGGACAGGTCGTGTTCCTGAACGCAGGCACGTATAACCTGAGCGCCGGGATCGTCTTCGACAACAAGAGCAATGTGACCCTGCGCGGGGCCGGTCCCGATCAAACGTTCCTCATCTTTACGGGCGGCGACCACTGCGCCGGCTTGGGGGGCGACGTCTGCTTCAAAAGCGGAGACCCCAACGATGGCTTCGATGGCCCAAGCAACATCGGGACGTGGACGGCTGGCTACTCCGTTGGCACGACCTCCATCACGCTCGGCAGTATAACGAGGGGCAGTATCGACCACCTCCAAGTGGGCAGCGTGATCTTCCTCGACCAGTTGGATGATACGAGTGACCCAGGTGACGTGTACGTCTGCCAAACGCCGAATGTGTGCAGCATGCAGGCCGGCTCGAAGAACGGACGGGCGAGTCGAGGTCAACAGGAACCCCAGGTGGTCACCTCGATTTCGGGGTCTGGTCCATGGACGGTCGGCATTTCGCCGGGGGTTCGCATGCCCAATATTTCGAGCGGCAAGTCACCTGAGGTCTGGTGGCTCAACGGCCTTCCAGTCCAAAATGACGGCGTCGAGAACCTCTCAATGGATCACACCGGCACCGGCGCCGCGATTGCCGCCGGGACGCTCATGATCAATGGCTACAACAACTGGCTCAAGAACGTCAGAGACTTGAACAGTCGCCACAAGCACGTCTGGCTCTATCAAAGCATCCACATCACGATTCGCGACAGCTACTTCTATGGATCCTCGCAGGCGGCATCGGATAGCTATGGCGTTGACACCTACAACGGCGCGGACAATCTGGTCGAGAACAACATCTTTCAGCACATCGCCACCCCGATGATGAACGAGGGATGCATCGGCTGTGTCGGTGCCTACAACTTCGCCTTCGATGACTGGTATACCGACGATGGCGAAAGCCCAGAGTGGCAGCAGGCGAGCTCCTATCATCACTCTGTGGGTGATGCGTTCATCTTGTGGGAGGGAAATGACGGGATTGGCTTGACGGCGGATGACATCCACGGGACCTCGAACTTCATCACGGCGTTCCGCAATTTCTGGAACGGTCGCGATCCCGCCGGGGGGGGAACGAAGACGTCGCAGACGAGTCCGATCATCCTCAACGCGTACAACCGCTACTACAATCTGATTGGGAACGTGCTCGGCACAGTCGGCTATCACACCCAGTACCAAGCGGCACCCTCTTCGGCCACCGACGCGGGGAACGAAGTAACGGCCGATCGCTCCATCTACGGAAACCTCGGCTACTCCGGGGACCAGGGCACCTATGCGAGTCCGATCGATAATGACATGTTGGTTCTCTCAACTCTGATGCGCTGGGGCAACTATGACACGGTGACCGGGTCGGCGCAGTTCAATCTCTCGGAAGTTCCGAGCGGCCTGCTCCGGTTTTCCAACCCCGTGCCTCCTCTGGATCAGCCGCTCCCCTCCTCGTTGTATCTGTCCTCTCAGCCGAGTTGGTGGGGCGCGATGCCGTGGCCGGCGATCGGCCCTGACGTAACCGGGGGCGAAGCTTTGACGGGTCACGTCTACCGGAATCCCGCTCACGTCTGCTACGACATCACCCCGAAGGACAGCAACGGCATCCTGCTCTTCCATGCCGACGCCTGTTACGCCGGTCCGGCGCTGGTTACCGTGCTCGAGTCCGGCCTCGGAAGCGGCACAGTCACAATCACCCCGCCGGGTATCAGCTGTGTCTCGGCGTGCTCGGTCAACGTGGCGAGCGGCACCACGGTCACGCTCACGGCGACGGCGGCCCCAGGGGCCGTCTTTGCCGGCTGGAGCGGCGGGGCCTGTAGCGGCGTTGGGAGCTGCGTTATCAATGCGACGGGGGATTTCGTCGTGACCGCGGCATTCGAGGCTCTGTTCACCGCGACGGTAGTCAAAGCGGGCGCGGGCAGCGGGACGGTGATGAGCAGCCTGCCTGGGATCACCTGCGGTACAAGCTGCTCGGCGGTCTTCGCGAGCGGGACGCCCGTCACGTTGGCTTCGACAGCGGCACCCGGCTCGGTCTTCGCCGGATGGAGTGGCGGCGGCTGCAGCGGCACGGGCCCTTGCACGGTCGGCGGGCCGCCGAACGTGACGATCACGGCGACCTTTCTTCAGATGTTCACGCTCGAGGTGTTGTCGCTCGGCAGCGGCTCGGGCACGGTGACGAGCAGCCCCATGGGAATCACCTGCGGGGCGACCTGCTCGGCGAGCTTTGCCAGCGGCACGGCGGTCACGCTCACCGCCAGCCCCGCCGCCGGCTCAGCCTTCACGGGCTGGAGTGGCGGCGGGTGCAGCGGCACGGAGCCGTGCACACTCACGGTCTCCGCGGCGACGACGGTGACCGCGACCTTCACGCCGACCTTCGTGCTCAGCATGACGACGACCGGCACGGGCACGGGGACGGTGACGAGCAGCCCCACGGGGATTGACTGCGGCGCGAGCTGCACGGCGAGCTTTGCCAGCGGCACGACGGTCACGCTCACCGCCAGCCCCGCCGCCGGCTCAGCCTTCACAGGCTGGAGTGGCGGTGGGTGCACCGGTACTGGGGCGTGCACAGTTACGGTCTCCGCGGCGACGACGGTGACTGCGACCTTCACGCCGACCTTCGTGCTGACCGTCACGCCGGCTGGGACCGGCTCCGGGACCGTGACGAGCAGCCTGACCGGGATCAGCTGCGGTATGAGTTGCTCCGCGGTCTTTGCGAGCGGGGCGCCCATCACGTTGGTGGCGATCGCGGCACCCGGCTCGGTCTTCGCCGGCTGGAGTGGTGGTAGCTGCAGCGGGACCGGCCCGTGCGCGGTCAGCGGGCCGCCGAACGTGACGATTACGGCGACATTTCTTCAGATGTTCACACTGGCGGTCGTGACGTCCGGCAGCGGCTCAGGCACGGTGACAATCACTCCGCCAGGGCTCGACTGCGGCACGACGTGCTCCGTGACCGTTACGAGCGGGACGACCGTTATCCTGACACCGATGCCCGCGGCGGGCTCGGCGGCGTTCTGGTCGGCGGGCGGTTTGTGCAGCCGCACGGGCGCCTGCAGCGTCACCGTGACCGCGAACGCGACGGTCACGGTGACCTTCGAGCCGATCGGGACCTTCACCGATGCCGTGCTCACACCCCTAGGCACCGCCGTGAAAGCCGTGCATTTCCTCGAACTACGGGCCGACATTGATGCGCTCCGCCAGAATCATGGACTCAGCCCGTTCGCGTGGACGGACCCGGCGCTGATCCCGGGCGTGGCGATCGCGAGGAGCGTTCACCTGATTGAGCTTCGAAGCGCGGTGAGCCAAGTCTATGTCAGTGCGGGCAGGGTCGCGCCGATGTTCACCGAATCCGGCATCGCTTCGGGCGTGACGGTGATCAAGACCATCCACATCAATGAATTGCGGAGCGCTGTTATCGGTCTGAGATGAGTGGTCCGCACGCGGTCGCCACCCTGGCGCTCGTGGTTCCGCAGTTGAGGGTGGATGGACGACGCAGACTCGACGTGAGCCTTCACCAACGGGCGCGCGGCGGACCGGTGCGGGCTATGCAAAGACGTGCATAGGGTACGGAAGCGGAAGCTCCAGATTAGGCAAAGGCATGTCACCCTGAGTCCCCGCGGGCTGGTCGTCCTGCAAGTGATTTGCGAAGGAAGCTATTGAGTAGTTTGACCTTCCGCTCGCCGGCCAGGCGAGTGGCAGGAGAGTGGCATACCGTCTTGGTCATTTCCGCCGAACATCCCTCACAAGAAACGAGAGCGAAAAGCCATTATGAGACAGGGCAAGAGGGCGCGCTCGCTCATCCTGATGACCGCGCCGGTGCGGCGCTCACGGCCGTCGGATGAAGCGCGGTCGGCGCGGGGCGCGATTGCACGCCTGCGCGTCATGCGAGCGGGAGGCCGAACGCTTGTCCTGCTTGCTGTCCTCTTGGCCGCGCTTGCGGGAAACGCACGCGCGGCGACAGCCCCCTTCATCCCAATCGATCTCGGCACCCTCGGCGGCTCCGATAGCGCGGCCTTGGCGGTGAATGCCAGGGGTCAGGTCGTCGGGTACAGCAGCATGACCCGGTACGGAGCGGAAACCCATGCGTTCTCCTGGACTCAAGCGGGCGGAATGATCGACCTCGGCACCCTCGGTGGTATGAACAGCTTAGCGGAGGCGGTGAACGACCGCGGCCAGGTCGTCGGTTGGAGTGACACACCCGCTGATACCGGTGTCGGGGTTGCGTGTTGCAGCGTGTCCCGTGCGTTCTCGTGGACTCAGGCAGGTGGGATGCTCGACCTCGGCACTCTCGGCGGCAGCTCCAGCACCGCCCTGGCCGTGAACGCCAGCGGCCAGGTTGTCGGCTATGCCGACGCGGTGGGCAATGCTGCGTCCCATGCCTTCTCGTGGACGCTCACGGGCGGGATGATCGACCTCTCCCCCAACCCTCACGACGGCCGCTTCAGCGCAGCCCTTGCGGTGAACACTAACGGTCAGGCCGTCGGCTATACTTACGCCGCTGGCGACGGCTCAGACTATGCGTTCTCGTGGACGCCGACGGGTGGGATGACGAGTCTCTCTTTTGGCGGTACCTCTGGCTTGGCCGAGGCGGTAAGTGATTATGGCCAGGTCGTCGGTTGGATAGAACCTGCTATTGCCGAGTATCACGCGTTCACGTGGACGCCAACGGGTGGGATGATCGACCTCGGCACTCTCGGCGGCAGCGCCTCCCAGGCCGTGGCGGTGAACGCCAGCGGCCAAGTCGTCGGCGCTAGTTACACCGCTGGTGATAGCGCGACCCGTGCCTTTTCGTGGACGGCCGCCGCGGGGATGATCGATCTTGGCACGCTAGGCGGCAGCTCTAGCTCGGCCGAGGCGGTGAACGCGAGCGGCCAGGTCGTCGGCGCCGGGGACATCGTCGGCAACGCTGCATTCCATGCCTTCTCGTGGACGCCGGCGGGCGGGATGATCGACCTCGGCACCCTCGGCGGTACGAACAGCTTGGCGTTCGCAGTGAATGATCGCGGCGAGGTTGTCGGCTATAGTGAGATGGCCAGAAGTAATCCGCGGGATGCGCCAGACTACCATGCAGTGCTGTGGCAGCCTATCGGGAACCTCGGGTGCCAAGCGACCCTCGCCGGCTGCAACCTCGCGTGGGCCAGCCTCGCCGGGGCCTACCTGAAGGGTGGGAATCTGAGCGGCGCTAACCTGAGGCGCGCCAACCTCGTCAGGGCTAACCTGAGTGGGGCTAACCTGAGCGGCGTCAACCTGAAGGGTGCCGACCTCGCCAGCGCCAACCTCGCACGTGCGAACCTCACCGGGGCCAATGTCGCCGGCATTAGGTGGTCCAACACCGTCTGCCCCGATGGCACGAATAGCGATGCGAACGGCGGCACCTGCCTGGGGCACTTGTCCGGGGCAAACTAATTAAATTAAGTAAGAATGTTCTGATCTGCACCCGCCAGTAAACCGCCTCGTCGGTCCGGTCCGTGCGAGCTGGACCAAGATGCGTTCAAGCAACTCAGCCTTCGAAAGGTCACGCCGATCCCGCTCCATCCCGATGTGCGTACGTGCCGCTCACGGCGCGGCAGACGCCCTAAAGTTCGCCCCGGAAACCGCATGCGTTTGAAAGAAGTACTGGTCCGTCCACGTGTGCGTCGTTGTGCCCGTTCCAGGGCCGATGTCTCCACCCACCGCGTCTGAATCGACTCCCCACTTAAGCGTTTGATTGGTCAGCGGGGTCACCCAAGTGTTCTCCGTATAGCCGACGCTCGCCGTCAAATCTCCGGGGTTGCTCGTGATCGTCACAGACGTGGTCGTCGCCGGAGCGGAATTGTTAGCGGCGAACGCGCCGTTCGTGCATGGGGTCGTCTGATCGGCTCCACTGACCGTAATGACGCCGACATCTGCGTTCATGCCGGTTGTCCATGAGACTGTAGCCGTTTGCGCGCCAGACGGTGGATTGATCACCTGGAAGATCAAGGTGCGAATGGTGGCGGTCGTTCCGGAATCTGTGCCAGGGATCAGCGTGCCGCTGACGCCCCCCAAGCTCGCGGTGATCCCCGTCGCGTTATTCTCGCTCATGGCGACCATGATTATCGCAGCGCGGTTGGTGCCATTGCTGATGATGAATGAGGGAGTGGTAACCCCAGCCACGCCCCACTGAAAGCCTGAGCTCACTGCGTTGTCATACGTGACCCTACCGCTAGCCCCCACCGTGAGTGTGACGGTGGTCGTGCGCGTCAGGCTGCCACTGGCCCCGGTGAGCGTCAGCGTATAGGTTCCGGTCGGCGTGCTCGCGCTCGTCGTCACCGAGAGCGTGGAGGACGCGGTCGCCGGGTTCGGAGTGAAGCCGCCGTTGGCGCCGCTGGGCAGTCCGCTCACGCTCAGGGTGACCTGACCCGTGAAGCCGCCCGTCGGACTGATCGTGACGCTGTAGCTCGTCGATCCCCCTTGCGGCACCGTCTGGCTCGCGGGAGAAGCGCTCAGCGTGAAGTCTGGGCGAGGGTTCACGACCAGCGAGATCGTAGTGGTGTGCGTCAGGCTGCCACTGACACCGGTGAGCGTCAGCGTATAGGTTCCGGTCGGCGTGGTTGGACTCGTCGTCACCGAGAGCGTGGAGGACGCGGTCGCCGGGTTCGGAGTGAAAGTACCGTTGGCGCCGACTGGCAGTCCGCTCACGCTCAGCGTGACCTGGCCCGTGAAGCCACCTGTCGGACTGATCGTGACGCTGTAGCTCGTCGACCCCCCTTGCGGCACCGTCTGGCTCGCGGGCGAAGCGCTCAGCGTGAAGTCTGGCGGTGGGCTGACAATGAGCGAGACCGTGGAAGTGTGCCTCAGGCTGCCACTGACACCGGTGAGCGTCAGCGTATAGGCGCCGATCGGCGTGCTCGAGCTCGTCGTCACCGAGAGCGTGGAGGTCGCCGTCGCCGGGTTCGGAGTGAAGCTGGCGTTGGCCCCACTGGGCAGTCCGCTCACACTCAGGGTGACCTGACCCGTGAAGCC